>ERZ747221.1299-NODE-1299-length-25248-cov-3.874141_pt1 | contig 25248 bp, 23 predicted proteins | sample MGYA00374949_ERZ747221 | MGnify/ENA primary metagenome ERZ747221 (study PRJEB28779, sample SAMN05720172) | bioreactor metagenome | isolation source: Anaerobic biogas reactor | place: USA:Washington, USA | collected 2015-08-08 ... | reverse complement strand
TCGCCACCAGAAGAAGAGCCACACCCCGCCGAAGAAGCGTGTGAAGAAGCGCCGCGCCCGTGCCGAGTCCGGCGGAGGCGGAGATCTCCAAGGCGTGCACGGCACCATGACCGACATGGTCCGCGGCTTCCGGCGTGTCACCGGCGCGGGCTCGGCCGAGAGCCGCTCGATGGTCGGGACGGCGCTGCTCCTCACGCTCGCCGCCGGCCTCGCCATCCTGCTCGCCATCGGGCTCAGCAACTGATCGGCGTCGGCTTTCCTCTCGCCTCCGGTCGCTGCAAGAAACGGCCGTGAGCTCCAAGCCGACCTTCGTCGACGTCCGCATCGATCCCTCCCACGTCCACGACCTCGAATACCTTCTCCACGGGCCCCTGGAGCCTGCATTGGGTGATGTTGGGGTCATCGGGTGCCTGGCACAGAGAACAGGTGACAGCCGGATCAACGAGCGTCGGCGGCGGAACATCCGAAGAACAATGGATCGTCACGTCGCATTCGCCCGTCTCCATGTTCAACATGTGGAGATCCGCTCTGATGGAAGGCGGATTCCACGGGTCGCCGCCGATAAGGGCGATAATTTGTTCGTCGCTCAGCGTCGCGAATTCGACTTCACCAGATGGTAAGACAACAGGCGGAGTGACGGCGTAGAGGATCCCAGGGTCTTCGATCGGATAATACTTGCCGTCTGGCCCCAGGACCATATCGGCGACGCCATCCTCGTTGGTATCCACCAAGACCCACCATCTGCCCTGATCGTCCTGGAATCTTCCCACCTCCTCCGGCCTGTGGGGACGAGGCACTGGCCGCGGTCCGATTCCAATATCGCCGTGGGGCGTCGTGACTGTGCAGCCGCCGGGGGCTGCGCCGGCAAGAATGGGCGCAAGACAGAAAGCAACCAACAACCCGAACACCATTCTGTTCCTGCTTGTCATGATTGCATCTCGTTTCCTTTTGGCAGGCGCTCTAGACCTACGGCAACGCGCCGTATTTACCACATTAACCAATAGAACCTTGCGATTCACCGTATATGTGGTATCGCCGGTTCGAACGTGATGTAGCCATTGTCGCTGACGAAGAAACTGGTGTAACTGTTACCGTTACAGGCTGACGCTGCGGGCGTCAACGGACCACCCCAAAACGCCCCGATGCGCAACGCCAGTAAGCCCATCACGACGCTCTCCGACCCGATTCCGCAATTCGCGCGACTCATATTCCCAACCTCGTCACCGGTATCCACCCTCCGTTTGCGAGGTCGATTTCGTAAACCTCGCTGCTGCTCGAAACGTAGTCTTCGGTTAGGGGGACGCCTGTGCCGTTGAACTTCACTTCGCCGTTCAGGCTGGTCGACGGGCGCACCGTGCGATACGTATTGACGCGAAGATGGGCGATCTGCCCTCCGCCCGGGACGTTCGTAACGCGCACCTGCAGGTAGGCCGTGCCCGCGGCCGTAGCCTGCTGCCCCGCGTTGCAGTTGATCTGCTGCGACAACGCCGCGACCAGCGTCGCTCCGTACTGGTGGACCGAGAATGACGAGTTCGCCGTCGCTCCGCCATCCTCCGAATTGGCGGTCCACCATTCGCCCGGCTGCGGCAGGTCGGCCGTCCCCGCGGTGTTGGCCTGCTCATCGACTGCGGCTTGCAGGTGCACGCCGTCAGCGCTGATCCGCCGGGTGTCGTCCCCCTGGATCTCGAATTCCACGGGATCGCAAGGGCCAATAGGCATGGATGCCAGAGCCCGGGTCGACAAGAGCAGAACACTCACCCATGCAATCGCTCGCGCACTGATTGCTACTCCTCCTGGCGCCCCGCGGGCAGGCGTCTCTGGAACGAAGTCGGTCTCGCCACACCGGCGAGCCCCTGCCGCCAGCGGGCGACGCATGACGTCCGCCCGCTGCACGTTGACGACAACATTACGCCAATCACTACTGAGACGTCAATTAGCCTGTACAGGCTAGCCTCTACAGGCTAGGTCGCGAACGCTATCTTCAGGTCCGCACGCCACTTATGGCTTCAGCTTCCGGCGCGCTGCCTGCAGCCCCTGCCGCGGCGCTCCAGGCAGATGCCACACACTCGGATGATGATTCCCTGCCGGTCGCAGGTGTCGAGCTTCGAGTGAATGCCCGCCATATGCGCGTGCACCGTATTGGCTGTGATACCAAGCACTGCGCCAATGCAGGCTGGTGCGAGAATCCTTTCTCGCACCCGGGCCGAGCGCGCGCAGGCGCTCCCGCCGGTTTGACGACTGGCTGCTAAGACATTCCAATACTCTCAACGTCCCTCGCAGGACGCCGCGTATGTGCGCGGACTGCGGATAAGCAATCCGATAAGTAGTATGCCATGCGAATTAGTGGTTGTCAAGCGTAAAGTGCTTTTTGGCGACACAAAGAGACTGTTCAAAGGCACGCATGATCGTCGTTAAGCTGCGCGAAGCAATGGAGGCCTACCGCCGGCGCACGGGGCGGCGCATCACGTATGAGGAGCTGGCGCAACGAACGGGAGTGGCTCACTCCACGCTGCGGTCCATAGGCAGCCGCCTGGGGTATACGCCCACTTTCGCGAACCTCGAGAAGCTATGCCGCGCCTTGCAGGTCCCGCTGCACGACATGCTGGAGATGATCGACGATCCGCCGAAGATGAAGCGGGCCGCCAGGCAGAAGAGCGCCGGGCCACCACGCAGCGCCCGGGCCCCCGCGCGGCGAAATCCGGAGTATCACGGCAACCGCCCTGCTGGCCCGTTTGCCGCGGCATATCGCCGAGCGTGAATTGAACGTCATCGGGCGGATGCTCAACCTCGGCGGTGAGAGTCTGAAGGTAAAAGAAGTGCCTGATTCGCACGGTCCCGGCAATGTGGTCGTGATTGAGGTTCGTGCGGCGAATTTGACAGAGGTCTTCACCGCGTTCGGGCAGCGCGGGGTGCGCGCCGAGGATGTCGCCGCTGAGGCTGCCCGACAAGCTCAACAGTATCTCGCCGCAGATGTTCCGGTGGGCGAGCACCTGGCTGACCAACTTCTGCTGCCGCTGGCGCTGGCCGGCGGCGGAGCGTTCCGGACGACGGCACTTTCGCTGCACGCCCAGACGAACATGGAGGTCGTCCGCCGGTTTCTCGATGTCGACTTCCAAATCGAGCGCGACTTGGCCGGCGGCATTGTTCTGCGCGTGAATAGGCTGAGTGGGAAGGCATGATCCGTCGGTAGAAGGGTTCGCCTCAGAAAACGCGGGTTGGTTGGTATTCTCCGGGGCGGCACGCCCCGGCTCTGCTCGCACAAGGGCGAATTGCAGCGGGCTGGCATCAGTCCGGGGCGACACGCCCCGGCTCGGCTCGGACAAAGGCGAATTGCATTATGGGCGATGATTGCGCGCCGCTTGGAGTGCCGCGAGTAAAGTACGGGCGTCGGCGTCGCGGGGATTCATCTCGAGCACGCGCGAGCAGTGCATGATGGCCTCATCCAGACGGCCCTGATCGCCGCGGACTTGTGCCAGAAACAGGTGCGCGTCCGCCAGGTCCGGCCGCAGGGCCAGGGCCGCCTCGAAGCTTTCGGCGGCCGGCGCGAGTTCGCGGCGGATCATCAGGATACGACCCAGGTTGAGATGCGCCTCGGCGTGGTTGGGCCGGAGGGTGAGATAGCTGCGGAACGCGGCCGCGGCCTGGTCCAGGTCACCGCGCTGCTCGAAGGCCAGGGCCAGATTGAAATATGCCCCGGCGTAGGTTGGATCGCATTCGAGAGCGCGGCGGTAGGCGCGGATGGCGTCGTCCAGGCGGTTCTGGCGTTTATGCACAATGCCCAGGTTGCTGTGCGCCATTGCGAAATCGGGCCGGACCGCAAGGGCGGCCTCGTACGCCGCGCGGGCCTCGTCCAGGCGGCCGGTATCCTTCAGCAGATTGCCCAGGTTGTTGTGGGCCATCCAGGCGCCGGGGTTCTTCTGCAGCACGTCGCGCCACAGGCCCTCGAGATCGGAGTAAATACGGCACTGTTGAAACGTGAGAAATCCTAGAACGGCGATCGCGGCCGCCGCCAGGAAGGGAGCGGCCGCACCGATGCCGGCAGGCGCGCGGTCCGCCAGGCGGTTAACGGCGGCGCAGGCCAGCAATATGACGGCGATGCCGGCGATATAGACCCAGTGGTCGGCCACGAACGAGTACTGCATGAAGTAGACGTTAAAGAACCCAAGCACCGGGAAGAGCGTGCCGCCAAAACACAGTGCGGCCACGAGCGGTCCCCAGCCAATGCGGCGGCGCATCAGGAAAAGCACTAGTGGCGCGGCAAGCGCGGCCAGTGGGAAGACGTACTGCCACCAGGCGCGGACGTCTATTTCCCAGCGCGGGTAAATGAAGGTCAGGTCGGCCGGCCAGAGCAATTTGCCGACATAGAACCACAGCACGCGCCCGGCCACGAGACAGCGTTCCAGCAGCGTCATGTTCCACTGCTCGCCGAGCGCGCCGGTGTAGTGCTTTTCGAACCAGCTTGTGAACAGGCCCTGCCCGATGCCCAGCACGAAGAACGGGAGCAGTGGCAGCGCGGTCTGCCAGGCTATTCGACTCCGCTTCCACCACAGTACGAGCAGGAGTACGGCCGGAAGCGTGCAGGTGACGGTCTTGCTGAGCAGGGCGGCCACGAAGAGCGCCAAGGCGGCCGCATACCGGGCCCAGCGCCCGCGGTCGGCGGCAGGTTGCTCCGGCTCGTCGGCGAACCGCAAATAGGCGAGTGCGGCGGCGAAGTAGAAGATGCCCGAGAGGACGTTTTTTCGTTCGGTGATCCAGGCGACGGATTCGACGTTAACCGGATGCACGGCAAAGATTGCGGCTACGACCCAGGCCGCCGGTACGCCCAGCCGGCGCAGGAAGCGCCACAGCAGGATCGCCACGGCCGCGTGGAGAAGAATATTCACCACGTGATAACCGGCGGGGTTGTCGCCCCAGAGGCGGTATTCGAGCCAATAGCTGCTGTAGACGAGCGGGTAATACTGGGGCGAGGCGGTGAAGTCGAACCAGATACGCCCGAGTCCATCAAGCGCACGTACGGCGGCATTGTTATGGACATACTGGTCGTCGTCCCAGATGAAGCCGGCGCGCATGGCAGGCACGTAGGCCATCACCGTCATGGCCATCAGCACCACAGCCGCCGCCCAGGTGGGGAGTGGCGAACTCTGGCGCGTGCGGAGTTGAGCTGGTTTAGGAACCTTGCGCGTCTGCGCGGCTCTGCTACTGGTCTTCATGGCGTCTCGCGGCCGACGGCTCGTGCCGACGAGCGTAATGCTAAATGGAAAGTGCGAAATGACAAATGTGGAGAAGCGTGCCGGCGAGGAGGCCATCACGCCGCAAGCCGGCGCGGCAGCAGGGCCACGGCCAAAGCGGCCTATAAAAATGCGTTTTCGGGCTGCGGAAAGTTGCGACGCCGACGTTCAATCGCCGCTGACCGCGACGGGCGCGTTCTCGCTAATGGCGCGCTGCTCGAGCAGGAAGAGTTCAATGCTGGTGCGCGATGACTCCGGCAGGCAGCGCAGCACGGGGCGGCCGGCTCGAACGCACTGGACGAAATAATCCAGCTCGCGCTTCCAGCCATCCTCGTTTTCGCACGCGATGCGCTGCACTTCCTCGCGGCCGGCGTAATGGAGAACGTCCGTGCCGGAGCGCGAGCTCCACGTCAGTGTGCCGCGCTCGCCGCATACCGTGATCGCCATTTCGAAGGGCCACGGAGTGTGATAGGCCCAACTCACCTCCAGGAGTGCATAGCGCCCGTCGGCATAGCTGTAGGTGGCGAACGAGTGGTCGATCTGGCCGGAGACGCCGCGGCAGCCCACGGCCGCGATCGTGGCGGGCAGGCCGAGCAGGTATTGGGCGAAGTCGACGTCGTGGACGTGCAGGTCGAGCAAGGCGCCGCCGCTGGCTGCGCCGTTCAAAAGCCAGTTGCCGTCCGAGTAGGTGGGAGCGCTGCTTAGCCGCGCCAGTTTGGCGAAGCGCACGGCGCCGATCAGCCCCTCATCTACGAGAGCTTTGATCTTCTCATATTGCGGCCAGAAGCGGATGCACTGGCCGATCATCAGCGTGCGGCCGGACTGGCGAGCGGCTGCGATCATGCGGTCGCAGTCCGCCAGCGTGGGGGCCATGGGCTTCTCGCAGATGACATGCTTTCCGGCCGCGAGAGCTTTGACGGTGCAGTCGGCATGCAGGGGCGTGGGCAGCGTGATGGCGACGGCCTGCACGCGCGGATCGGCCAGCAGTTCTTCGAGGCGGGCGTATTGGGCAATGCCGCTGAGATCGGAATGTTGCGCGGCGCCGGCGGCAAGATTTCCGGTGGCGCGCCAGCGGCCGGTTCGAGCATCTTCATTTTTGTCGCAGACTGCTACGACTTGCGCGGCCGGGTGCGCGCTCAGGTAGCGGAAATGGGTGCGGCCCATGAATCCCAGGCCGCAGATTCCGAAGCGCAGCGGCTCGGTTGTATTCATTTGATGCTCACCTGCTGATGCTCACCTGGGTTGCCGGCATCGGCTTGCTCCCTGGCTCACTGCCACTCGATGGTGGCGGGCGGCTTGCTGGATACGTCGTAAGCGACGCGATTGACGCCGCGTACCTCGTTGATGATGCGGTTGCTGATGCGGGCCAGCACGTCGTAGTCAATATGAACCCAGTCGGCCGTCATGAAGTCGCGCGTCTCCACCATGCGCAGCACGATGAGATTCTGGCCTTCGTACGAGCGGCCGTCGCCCATTACGCCGACGCTGGCCACGGGCACCAGCACCGCGAAGGCCTGGGCGATTTTGTGATACCAGTCGGCGGCGGTGATTTCTTCCAGCAGGATTTCGTCCGCCGAACGGAGCAGGTCCAGGCGCTCGGGCGTGACTTCGCCCGCAATTCGCACGGCCAGGCCGGGCCCCGGGAACGGGTGGCGCCAGATCAGATCTTCCGGCAGGCCCAGCGCCAGGCCCACTTGCCGAACTTCATCCTTGAAGAGCGCCCGCATTGGCTCAACCAGCTCGAACCCAAGCTCTTTGGGCAGCGCGCCGACATTGTGGTGCGACTTAATGACGGCGGCGTGGCCGGTCGGGCCGTGGCCGGATTCGATGACGTCCGGGTAGATGGTCCCCTGGGCGAGGAAGCGGGCTCCGGCGATGCGCTGGGCCTCGTCCTTAAAGACGGCGATGAACTCGTGGCCGATGATGCGCCGCTTTTCCTGCGGGTCGAGCACGCCGCGCAGGCGCGAAAGGAAGCGCTCGGCGGCCGGTGCGGTCCGCAGCTCGATTCCGAAGTGCCCGCGGAAGGTGGCGTCGACCAGCTCCGCCTCGCGGCGCCGCAGAAGTCCGTTATCCACGAAGATGCACACGAGGCGGTCGCCGATGGCGCGATGGACCAGGGCGGCGGTCACGCTGCTGTCCACGCCGCCCGAGAGGCCGCAGATGACGCGGTCGCTCGGCCCGACCTGGCGGCGGATCGCATCGACCGATGTTTCGATGACGTTTTCGACGTTCCAGTCGCCGGCGCAGCCGCAGACGTCGTAGAGGAAGTTGCGGATGATCTGCGAACCTTGGGGGGTATGCGTCACCTCCGGGTGAAACTGGACGCCGTAGACCGGGCGCTGGCGGTGGCGCACAGCGGCGATGGGGCAGCTATCGGTGGCGGCCATGCTTTCGAACGCGTCGGAGACCCGCATTACCACGTCGGCATGGCTCATCCAGGCCGAGATTTCCTGGGGCAGATGGGCCAGCACGCCTTCGGGGCGCGTGACGTTTAGGCGCACGCGGCCGTATTCGCGGGCTTGGGCGGCCCGTACCTCGCCGCCGAGGATCTGGCAGGCGATCTGCATGCCGTAGCAGATGCCCAGGACGGGGACGCCGAGTTCGAAGATGGCGGGCTCACAGCGTGGGGCGCCGGCCTCGTAAACGCTGCCGGGACCGCCCGAGAGGATGATGCCGCGCACGCCCATTTTGCGCAGGGAGTGGGCGGGCGTGTCGGGGGCTAACAATTCGCTGTAAACGTGGTTTTCGCGGACGCGGCGCGCGATGAGCTGGGAGTATTGGCTGCCGAAATCGAGGATCGCGATTGTTTCGTGGTGAGGCATATACCAGGATTATCACATCGTTCGGCGGTGGTCAAATCGGGCGGGGGCGGCGGTGGCAGGGTTTGAAGGGTGAGAAGAGTATGAAGGTGGGCGGCGGGGTGAGCCGGGTGATAAAGTGATAAGGTGATAGGGTGATAAAGGGGGCGCGGATCGGCCTTTATCACTCTATCACTTTATCACCTTATCACCTTCGGGTTAGGCTGCTTCGTTTGGTTCAGCGGCTTCGTCGGGTTCGGCGTCTGGTACGTCTTGCAGAATCCAGCAATCGAATACGGCGCGCTTGGAACAGACTACCGTGAACAGGTTGTCGCCGGCCTTCAGGCGGACGCGGCCGACCGGGTACAGGCCGCCGCCGTGTCGATCATACTTGATCGTTGTCAGCGGCCGGCCGTCGGGGTCTATGATCTCGACCTTGTCGAAGTAGCGCGCGCGGAGCTGGTGCATTCGCAATGTGAGGTGCACCACACGCTCGGTTTCCGAGGGGATGTTGATTTGGACCGGCCCGGTGTCGGGGATGATCACGGCGCGCTGGCCGGAAAGCTCGTTGCCGTCGGCGTACTGCTCCTTGAGCACGCGCTCCTCAACACCGACCACGTGGTCCTCGACCTCAACGGCGCCCGCGATGCGCAGCGGCCCCGGCGTCAGATTATCCAGCGTCAGCGGCGCGAAAAGGCGTCTTCCGCCGGGCTGGGCGGCCTGCGGATCCGCATACCAGTAGACCAGCGTGCTGTAGGCCGTCTCGCGCGGGGCGGCTTCCGAATTGTCAATGGCGAACCGCGCGCTCCGTTCGAATTCAATCGAATCGGAAAGAAACCAACGGTAGCCGGAGCACTTGCCGAATCGGGTGGCCGCCGTGACGCCGTGCAGCGGATTCGCCGGCGCCCGGACCGGCCGCCCTGCGCCCGGCGGGCGGCCGATCAGACCCTCGATGCAGGCGCCGGCGTAGCGCGGCGCTCTGTCGCCGTCAATCCAGATCCGCGCCGCGCCCGCCTGGCCCCACCCTCCCTGCGGCGAGGCAGCGTTCAGTACACACCCCACGATGCGCCCCGGCCCGTGCGTTTCCAACACTGGATAATCTTCTTTCGCGCACGGGTCCTCCCGGCGAAAGCGAGCATGGAATTGCAGCGCGCCGGCCGGCGGCTTCTCGCGCTGGATCAACGCGTAGAGCATGAGCGAGACGGGCCGGGCCTTGTGAACGTTGGGCGGGGCTTCGATCTCGATCCGGGCCACATCTGCGAACGGCATCGGGAAATAGCAGTACATAAAGCGGCTTTCCTGCGTGATGCGGTATAGATTTCCAGGCGTGGCCTCGCCGGGTATGTCAGTCCACAGGTTGGTTCCGCCCAGCAGACTACAGAAGCGCGTCAGCGTCAGGCCTGAACCGAAAAAATCTATCAGCGGTGCCTCGACGGCCGGCTGCTCCTGGTTGTCAAAGTAAATGCGCAGTATGAACTGGTGCAGCAGGTAGCGGGCTTCCGGGAGGCGGCCGGCGATGGATACCTGCAGGGCCCGGATGATTCCGCCGCCATCGAAGCTCTCGGCCGTGAGTTTCTCCCCGGCGCGCAGCTCCTGGCGATTACTGAGGACATAGGTGCGAATGTCGCTCGCCGGGCGTTTGCCGGCGTCGGAGCCGTACCAGGCGGTGATCACGGCGTCGAGCGCGGACAGCGCCGGCTCGTCCAGTTCGCGGGCAAACGACTGCACGTTCGTTCCGGGTGGGAACAGAACGTAGCTGATCTCGTACAGGGACTCGCAGTCGCGCGCCAATATGCGGCAGCCCTTCGAGAAACCAATGGGGAAGTAGCAGACGTGGCCGCCATCATCGGCCAAATAGCACAGCGGCGCCTCAAACGGCGGCGTCCGCCCGTTGAAGAGATCCGCGAAGTTCAGCTCAAAGCTGTTGGTCTCGTCCAGTTCAATCCGAATGCGCCCCTGCGGATTGGGTGACCAGATGCGCGTCAGCACCCCGGGGCCGCTGAGTTCGGCCATGACGCCCCAGCCGTCAGCCTGGGTGCGCAGGAAAGCCGGCGGCTTCGGGCCGCTCGAAAACATTCCCGTGCGCTCTCCGGCCGGCGGTGAATACAGCCGGTCTAAATCGATCAACCGATTCAGCAGGTCGGCCTGCGTGATAGTCGGCGTGTCTGCAGGCGCGGTTTGGGGGGCCGGCTGCGCAAGAGCCGGCAGGAGCAGGAAGAGACTGGTCAAGGTGGCGTACATTAGAAACTCCGGCTTCGCGGCCCGCCCGCTAGGCGCTGAACTTGAAGGTTATCACGTCCCCGTCCTGGACGACATAGTTCTTGTGCTCCTGGCGGACCTTGTTGGCCGCCTTGGCCTCGCGCAGCGAGCCGGCCGCCCGCAAGTCGTCGTAGGCGATTGCCTCCGCCCGGATGAAGCCGCGCGCGATGTCGGTGTGAATCTTGCCGGCCGCCTCCACGGCGGTAGCGCCTTTGGGGATCGGCCAGGCACGGACCTCCTCGCCGCCCGGGCCGCCGGTCAGGAAATTGATCATGCCCAGGGCATCGAAGCAGGCGCGCACGATGCGGTCGCGGGCCAGGGCCTGAATACCGTAGTCCTGCATGAAGCCCGCCCGATCCGCGGGGGCCATGCTGATCAGGTCGGCCTCCAGCGGGGCGCAGATGGCGAAGGTGGCGTAAGCGTAGGCGTCGCGGAATGGGGGCGGGGCGGCGGCCTGCTCCTCGTTGACGTTGATAATCAGGACTTCGGGTTTTTGCGTGAGGAACCCGAAAGCCCGCAACATCTTCTTCTCCTCGCCGGGCTGCACCACGTTCAGCAGGGGCTTTTCGTTTTCCAGCGCGTCCCGGCAGCGGGCAAGGAGGGCCAGTTCGTGTTTGAGTTGCTCCACGTCCTTCGTCGGCTTGGTGACCGCTTTTTCAAGCTTGTCGATTCGCGCCGCACAAATCGCCAGGTCCGCCAGCAACAACTCGTCCCGAAGCTGCTGCAAGTCGCCTTGCGGATCAACCCGTCCCTGGTGCGGTAGAACCGAGGGCGAATCGAAAGCCCGCACCACCATCAGCAACGCGTCTGATTCGCGCAAGGTGGGCAGATGCTTGCTCAGGCCGGCCTGTTCGCGCTCGCCCTCCGCGCTACCGGGTAAGTCGACGAAGTCCATCGTGGCTTCGGTCTTGCGCTTGGGCTTGAACAACTCGGCCAGGAAGTCCAGTCGCGGCTCGGGGATTTTGATGGCAGCCAGGTTCTCTTCAGTAGGGCGAATCTGCTCGCGGGATAGTCCGGTGACGGCCCGATATACCGCGGTTTTGCCTGAATAGGGAAAGCCGACGATTGCGACGCGCATGTTGGTCTCCGGGCTTATCGGGCGGCCGCCTGGGGCCGTTGGCGGCGGAGCGCACCGCCATTAGACGATATACTATACGGACATTCGGTATGCGCGTAGGCTCTTGGTCAGGCGAGGTTGGCTGAGAAACGATTGGAGGCGTCATGCGTGCGAGTGTCTTGACCGTTTTGCTGTTGGGAGCAGGCCTTCTGACCGCTTGTGGCGCCCCCCGCCCGGACGCGTTGCCTGCGGAAAGCGACGACGTTGATGCGATCCTCGATGACAACACGTTATCGGTTCAGGAGAAACGGGCCGCGCTTGAGGAACTCGGCCTTACTCCAATCATCATTAACGGCTTGCTGCACGGCGAACGCACCGGCAATCAGTTCGGTGGAGACCTGCGCACTGCCTATAACAAGGTCGTCGCCGAGACCCTCCATCAGCTTACTCCGGACGAGATCCAGATATATGGGGATGCGGCCGAACCGCTCGCGCCAGCCGGCTCCGAATTCACTTTCACCGACGCCCAGGCACAGGACATAGCCAATTTTTTCGATAGTAACGGGGTGGAAACCCCGGCTGACTTGGCTACGGTCCTCGGCGATCCAGTCGTAGCAGCGGGTCTGCCGGCAGACCTGGATTCCGACACACTGATCGGGCTGTTCGTCGATTTCGATCCCGAGCTGCTGCTGCCGGAATTGCCCTGACCTGGAGATCGGCATGTTGAAAACGAAAATCGCAGGATTCGTACTCGCAGGAGGCGTGCTATTAAGCCTTGGCGGATGTCCGGGCGTGGACCCGCTGCTCACGGGGCTCGCCAAGATCGCGAGCGGAAACATCCAGACCTTGACCGTCGCCGAAGTGCAGAACGTGGCAATCTGGGCCGAACAGCAAGCGGGCGTGCAGCAAATGCCTCTGACCGAGGAAGAAGCGCAAGCCGTGCTCTGGTTCCTGGAGGACAACCACATCAACACGATCGATGACGTCAGTTACCTGGTTCACAACCCGCGCGAAGTCATTATCTCCGAAGACGTAGCGCAAGTGGTCGGCGAGGACCGCGCCAACCAGGTGCTAAGCTTCCTCGGGCAGTCGGGGGTCTGATTCAGCCCGACATCCTGAAAGCAGTCGAATTTGCCCTCACGATTTGGCCGGGCGCTCGCGCGACCGGCCATCTGCTTTTTTGCGCCCGATGCGCTTCTCGGGCGCGTCGGGCCCGGCGCTTGGTCGTGCCTCCGCCGCTGATCCTTGCCCGAAAACGCGACTCCGCCTCTAATATCAGGTGTGGGCCTCGGCGAGCCGCCGCACGCGAGAGTAACGCTTGTTTACCGGGATCATCGAAAGCTTGGGTACCGTCGTACACGTGGCGCACGCGCAGCGCAATGGCGCATCCGACGCGGCGGCCCAGCGACTTGAGATTGATGGCGGCGGGCTGTTCGCCGAATTGCGGCCCGGCGCCAGCGTGGCCGTCAACGGAGCCTGCCTGACGCTGACGGCGATCCGCCAGGCGATCGGCTGCTTCGACGTGATTCCGGAAACCTGGCACAACACCGCTCTGCGACTGCTTCGTCCCGGTGATGCCGTCAATCTCGAGCGCGCCCTGCGCATGGGCGACCGGCTCGACGGGCACTTCGTGCAGGGCCATGTCGACGGCGTGGGGTCAGTCGTGCGCGTGGATCGCAGCGGCGGCCAGTGGAAGCTGTGGCTCTCGGCTCCGGCCGATTTGCTGCCCTACATCGTTCGTAAGGGCTCGGTCGCCCTGGATGGCGTCAGTCTGACCGTCGTCGACGTCTCCGACGAAGGTTTCTCGGTCGCGCTGATTCCCGTGACGCGCGAGCGCACGCTGCTTGGCCGCCGCAAGCCCGGTGACTTTGTAAACATAGAGACCGATGTCCTGGCGCGGTTCGTTCTGAGCCGGCTAGAGGCGCTACGGGGGAGCGAGCCTTCCAAGACCGACACTATCACGTTTGAGGCGCTGCGCGACCGCGGTTTTGTTTGATGCCTACCCCGGCGCTTCCCAATACGAATGGCCGCCCGCTCATCGGCATCAGCATGGGCGATCCGCTCGGCGTCGGCCCCGAGGTCACGGTCAAAGCCTTGGCCGACCCGGAGCTGCGTTCACAAGCGCGCTTCATCATCTACGGCCTGCACGATGTACTGGCCGTTGCCGCCGATGCGGCGGAAATCAACCCCTTCTGGTGGCGCGAACCGTACGAAGCGGGCGCCCGCGTGGGTAGCGGCGTGCTGGTCGCTGATTTCGACGAGCTGCCGGCGGTGCGCGTCAACGGCACGCGCGGACCCGAGGCTCTGGCGGGCGAAGCTTCCTACCGCTTTGTCGAGGAAGGCATCCGCAGCCTGAAAGCCGGGCTGATAGACGCGCTCGTTACCGCCCCGATTTCCAAAGAGGCCTGGAAACTGGCCGGGCATCGCGCGGTCGGTCACACGCACCTGCTGTCGGACATGTTCGAGACGCGGCGCGTCACTATGGCCTTCGTCGCCGACGAGCTGCGGGTGGCGCTGGCGAGCGCGCACGTGCCGCTGTTCGAGTTGCGCAACCGCTTCACCATCGGCTTGGTGCACCAGCCGATCGATCTTCTGGACCGGGCTTTGCGCGAGTGGTTCGCAATCCCGCGCCCGCGCATCGGCGTGCTCGGGCTGAATCCGCACGCCGGCGAAAACGGGATGCTCGGCGATGAGGAGCAGCGCATCATCGAGCCTGCCCTGGCAATGGCGCGCAGCGCGCAAATAGACGTCACCGGGCCCCTACCGCCGGACACCGCCTTCACGCCCGAAGTGGCCGGGCAATTCGACGGCCTGGTGGCGATGTATCACGATCAGGGTCTCATCCCGCTCAAGGCGCTGGCCTTCCACCGCGCCGTGCAGCTCACGTTGGGCCTGGGGGCAGTGCGCACCAGCCCCGATCACGGCACGGCCTTCGATATTGCCGGTCGAAACCGGGCCAACGCGGGCAGCATGCGGGCCGCGATTCGTCTGGCGATCGACCTGGCCAGAACGCGCCTGGCGCAGCGCGCCTCTGCCGCGGAACTGACGTGACGTCTGAGCCGGTCAACGCGCCGTGGGTTGCGGCACAAACGGGCGGTGTGGCAACTGTGGAGCGACTGGCGGCGGCATGCCCGCGCCGCTACGCGGCTTGGGCATGGCACCCGACGTCCTGTGGGAAAGTGGGAAGGTGGTTTGCGCGCGCGCTCAGTGGCATGCCCGCGCTTAGAGCTTGGGCATGGCACCCGTGCTTGGGCATGGCACGCGTGCTTGGGCATGGCACGCGTGCTTGGGCGTGGCGCCGCCGCATGGGCGGGTGTTCGGGCAGCTCTCGAATAAGGCGGCGATTGTGCCTGCGCGGGGGCGAAAAAAATTGCGGTTTCTGTTATCCTCGAATCGTGAGCGAGCCCGATAAGTAGCGGCAGGGGCAGGCTTTAACGCTTTTCACCGCCCATCCGCCGGGTTGTGGCGAACTCGCCGCTCGCATTGCCGTACCTGAGGTTGGAAGCTGTGGACGCCCGACGCGATGAGGAGTTGCTGGCGGACCATCTAGCCGGCAAAAAAGGCGCTTTCGACATTCTTGTCCAGCGCTATGCCGACGAGTTGTTCGCTTTCCTGCATCGCTTTGTCGGAAATGCGGCCGCCGCGGATGACCTCGTGCAGGAATCCTTCCTCCAGGTCCACCTGGCAGCGGACGCCTTCGACCCGCAGCGGGCCTTTCGCCCTTGGCTGTACACGATCGCGGCCAACAAGGCACGCGATTACCTGCGAGGGCGCGGCCGAAGGCTGGAACAACCGCTGGATGCCCGCGGCCCCGACGACGACGGGCTGGGCCCAGACGAGTTGGTTCCGGCCGCTGAGGAGTCGAGCTTCGAGCAGAGCAGTGCCGAAGAAGTGCGTGCCGCCGTCCGCAGCGTGATTGCGAAAATGCCCGAGCACCTGCAGCTCATCCTGATGCTCGGATATTTTCAAAGGTTGCCGTATTCGGATATTGCGGAGATTTTGGACATTCCGGTCGGAACCGTGAAATCCAGGTTGCACGCCGCGGTGGCGCGGTTCGCCTGGATGTGGCATAAGCAGATGCGGCCGGAACGCCAGCGATGAGCAAGTGAGCTGAGTTCAGTATGCAACCGGGACCCACATTCGACGAGCAGCTCTTGGATCTGCACCTCGGGCGGCTGAGTGCGAGCGAACAAGTCGAGCTAAACCTGCGGATGGCCGCTGATGCCGGGCTTCAGCAGCAGCACCAGACGCTGACGGCAGCATTCAAAGCGCTTCACGAGTACAAAGCGGACCCGGCCCCGCCCGACTTGGCAACGCGGGTTGCGGCGCGGGTCGCGGCCACAAGGCGACCGGTCCGCCTGATTCGCCCGGCCGACGACCTTACGCGGACCGTCGAACGCGGCGCGCCGGTCATTGTGCGCCTGGGAAACCTGCGCGAAATCGTGGCCGCGGCGGCGATGATCGTGCTGATGGTTGGCGTTGCGGCACCGAGTCTGCTGCACCTGCGCGAGCGTGGGCAGCGGATGGCCTGTTCCGCCAATCTGGCGGCTCTGGGGATGGGCGTTCAGCAGTACGCGGCGACCTATGGTTCCAGTCTGCCGTTTACAGGCTGGAATTCGCGGGCTTCGTGGGCCCCGAGCCAGGATCCCGGCATAATGCTGGTGCCCAATCGGCGGCATTTGTATCCTCTGCTGCAGAAAGCCTTTATCGCTCATCCGCGCTTGTTCTTGTGCCCCTCGAACGGCGGCGCCCCGATGCCCGTCGACCAGGTGCAGCGCTGCAACGACTTCCTCGATGACGCCAACCTGAGCTACACGTACTTCAACATGGCCGGGCAGCGCCCGTCGTCAGAGGACAACCCGGACTTGCCATTGATGTCCGACCAGAACCCGGTTTTCGGCGAGAGCACATCGTTTCTGGGCAAGTTCGCGTTTCGGGACCGGGCGCAATCGAATTCGCCTTCGCACGGCGGCGCCGGACAGAACATCCTGGTGCTTGGTGGATACGTGAAGTGGGTGAAGACGCCCGACGCGGGGGTGGACGGCGATAACATCTGGACGCTGCAAGGGGTAAGCACGTACACCGGCCGCGAGGGGCCGGCTTCGGCGGCGGATGCGCATCTGATCAAGTAGGCTTGCGGGGTTCTGCTGTACACCGGGTGGTGCTGGAGCGGCGAGGCGCAGTATCATCATTCCGGCTCGGCGCGAGCCGCCTCTGCTCATCCCGGCTCGGCACGAACCGGCTCTGATATGGATACGAACGCCGTCAAGTGGTTGCGCTCGCAGAACGTCCAGTTCACGGTTCTCAATTATCAGTTCATCGAGATCGGGGCCGAGCACGCCGCCGAAGCCGTCGGCCGGCCGCTCGAAATGGTCTGCAAGACGCTGATCGTGAAGACGAGCGGCAACGCCTACTGGGTCGCGATCGTTCCAGGCGATCAGCGCTTCGATACGCGCCTGATGGCGGCCGCGGTGGGCGCGCCGCGGGCCGACCTCGCCGAGCAGGACGAGGCCGAAAAGGTCACCGGCTACAAAGTGGGCGGGATTTCGCCATTTGCAATGCGCCGCAGACTGCCCGTGGTGATCGAGGAATCTCTGCTGGCACTCGACTCCATAATCGTTAATGGCGGCCGGCGAGGCGTGCTGATTGAGTTGCCGACGCCGGAGTTAGTGCGCTTGCTGGAGGCTCGTCCGGCAGACATCTGCCGGGCTTGAGTGACAAATCGTCGGCCAGTTGCCGCACCAGCACCGCCAGTACCGCGGCCGACTCGATCGTGGCGCGCTGATCGACGCACTCGAACTTGTCATTTGCGGTATGGTAGCTCCGGCCACCCGGACCCAGTTCGCCCCCAAGCGTCACGCCGCACACGCCGGCCTCGACGAATGGCGCATGATCGCTCCAGGTCCCGGATAGTCTGCCGATTTCCTCGTTAAGCACGTAACCTGCCATGCCGCGCCGGAACTGCTGAAGCCGTTCTACAAATTGCGGCGAGCCGGAAGTCCACAGTGCGCGCGGCGAGCCGGGCATGTCTATATTGATCATCGCGACGATCCGGTCTAACTCATCCTGATGAGCGGCCACATACGCACGGCTGCCGCGCAGATCCTGCTCTTCGGCCATGAACCAGATGAAGCGCACCGTGCGGCGCGGGCGCCAGTCAACTGCCCGCAGGGCACGGGCACATTCGAGGATGACGGCCGAGCCGTTGCCGTTGTCAATGGCACCTTCGGCCAGATGCCAGCTATCGAGGTGTGCGCAGACGAGAATCATTTCGTCGCGGTGCGGGCCATGCCCGGGGATTTCCGCGATGGCGTTGTGCGGTTCGCCGTCCCAGGATTCGCTGCTGATCTGGATGTTGAGCTGGACGGTCTCACCGGCCGCCAATGCCTGCGCGATGGTCTGCCCGTCTTCATGACTAATGATCACGGCGGGCTCGGGGCGGGGCGTATGATGGGCGGTACCGATTACGGGGGCGCGGTCGGCGACGCTGATTACTACCAGCCCGGCCGCGCCGTGCTCCAATGCCCGGTCCATTTTTTCGGAGCGGCGGTTGCGGCCGCCGTCACGAACCAGCGCGAACCGGCCCTTCAGCTCACCATTCAGCAGGTCGAAATCTTCCTGGTTGCCATCGCCAACATCCAGGACTGGCGCGCTAATGCCGCCAGGCGGAGTAGACATTGTGTTACATAAGGCAAGCGCGCCCTCGCAGGGGATCTCCTGGTCGGCCAGCCGCACGACGCGCGTGTAAGTGGCACGCCAGCACGGCATGGCAAACGCCTCCAAGTGCCCGTTGCGCAATCCGTACTCCCGTGCTTTGTCGAGCACATAGCGCTCGGCAATGAACGCATTGTCGGTTCCAGACAACCGGCCTCCGGGCAGACACAAAGCGCGCAGGTTCTGTGTCAGCTCTGAGTTCTGCATGACTTCACCTATAATGAGGCGATCTAAGTGCGTGGGGTGCGGGCTGAAGCAGCCGGTTGAAACGTAAGGAATTGTAAACCACAACAGAAGCGAGCAGAATAGTCGCAAATGGTCATTCGTCCAGAGTATATGTCGCAATTGGGCATCCACGGAGTAAGTCCTTGCGCGTTAAATAAGCGTAAACCTTTAAGCCACAGGCACTAACGGCCAGCGCATAGACTAAGCTATTTGACCGGAGGCGCTCAAGGGCAGAAGTGCGGAATCGTGGCATGTGTTTTGCTATGGCGCGTGCCGAGAACGAAAAATCCTTGCAAAAGCATTGCCGCGTGATAGGTTGTGTTGCTTCGATGTGGTCGAAAACCGTCGGGGTAGCATTTCTGCGTTGGGAATGCTACCGCGCCGTACCGACCGGGGATTCAGAAGAAGGAGAACGTTCAGATGCTTAGTAAGAGGTCAGTGGTTGCTTGGTCGGTCCCGGTGATTCTGGGTCTGCTCGGCTGGGCGAACGTTTCGCTGGCCCAGGAGAAGCAGCCCGAGCCAACGAAGCCTGAGCCGAAGAAGGTGGAACCGCCCAAGAAGGAAGAGCCCAAGGATGATGTCAAGGACATCGCCGAGACGCTGAAGACCAACCCGGAGTTCAAGCAGTTCGAGCGCCTGTTCGCCGCTTCGGGCATCGATCTCAAGGGTGGTGAGTTTACCATGTTCGCGCCGACCAATGATGCCATCAGCAAGAAGGGCAATATGTGGGTGCTGAACCTGCTCAAGCCCGAGCAGAAGTCCGAGCTGAAGAAGGTCGTCGAGAGCTACATCGTCAAGGGCAAAATGACGACCGCCCAACTGAAGAATCAGAAGGCCCCGCTCAAGAGCATGGCCGGCGAGACGCTGACGATCACTGAGAAGGACGGCAAGCTGACGGTCAACGGCGCGAACGTCGTCAAGACCGAGATCATGGCCAAGAATGGTGTCATTCACCGGATTGACCAGGTTCTCGAGGAGAAAGGCGCCAAGGCCGAACCGGCCCCGAAGCCCGCTCCTGCTCCGAAGCCCGCTCCTGCTCCGAAGCCCGAGCCGAAGCCGTAAGCTTCATTCTGACCATGAATTGACGAGCTGAGGGTCCGTTCTTCACGGACCCTCGGTTTCTTTTTTGCGCGGTCCGACTTGTTCAAGACACCTCGATACGTCCGGGTGGACATTCCCACCTTCCCACTTTCCCACGTGTGACCCCGGGAATGTGGGAAGGTGGGAATGTGGGAAGGTGCGGCGCGTGAGACGCGAGCAAAGCCGCCACCTTGTTGCCGGAACGACTGTGCCCTACGATGAGGGGCTCGCCGCGAGCGAGCGGCTCTGCGCCGACAGCAGCGGCGCGGGACCCCGCGCCGGGACAGGAAGGAGCTACGACCTTGATGATCGGAATTCGACGCGAAGACAAAAGCGAGTGGGAGGGGCGGGTCCCGCTGGTACCTAACGACATCAGCTGGCTGCACGAGGAGCACGGCATCGACTTCCGCGTTCAGACTTCTCCAATTCGCGCCATAAAGGACGATGAATATCGTTCTTGCGGTGCGGCCGTTGTCGATGATCTCTCCGACTGCCGGGTCATCATGGGCGTTAAGGAGATACCCGTCGAACGCCTGGCGTCCGGCAAAACGTACGTCTATTTTTCGCACGTAATAAAGGGCCAGCCGCACAACATGCCCGCCCTGCGCCGACTTTTGGAGCTGGGCTGCACGCTCATTGACTACGAGCGCATCGTCGACGATCAGAACCGGCGCCTGGTGTTCTTCGGGCGCTATGCGGGGCTGGCCGGCATGATCGATACGCTATGGGCCTTCGGTCAGCGCCTGCGGCACGAGGGCATCGACAGTCCTTTCGCGCAGGTGCGTCCGGCGCATCGGTACACTGATCTCGAAAGCGTAAAGCGCGAGTTCGCGGGCATCGCCGATGCGATCCGCACCCGCGGGCTGCCCGAAGCGATCAATCCCCTCGTCTGCGGTTTCACCGGCTACGGGAACGTATCGCAGGGGGCACAGACGATCTACGACCTCCTGCCGGTGGAGGAAATTACGCCGCAGCAGCTCGCGTCCGTTCGGCCCAATCCGCACTGCTGCTACAAGGTCGTGTTCCGCGAAGAGCACATCGTGACGCGGATTGACGCCTCGGCGCCGTTCGAATTGCAGGAGTACTATCGCCACCCGGAGCGCTATCGCGGCGTGTTCTTCCAGTACGTCCCGCACATGAGCCTGCTGGTGAACTGCATCTACTGGGAGGAGAAGTACCCGCGCCTCATCACGCGCGAACAGTTCAAGGAATTATGGGACGCCGGCCAGCCGCGGCTGCGCGTCATCGGCGATATTTCGTGCGACATCGACGGCTCGCTGGCCTGCACGACGCGCGCGACCGATCCGGCTGCGCCGGTTTACGTGTACGACGCCATGACCGGTGAAACCATCGATGGCGTCGCGGGCCGCGGTCCGGTCGTGCTCGCGGTCGATTTTCTGCCGTGCGAGCTGCCGATTGACGCCTCAAACTACTTCAGCCGCACGCTCAGGCCGTTCATCCCGGCCCTGGCGCGGGCGGATTTTTCCGCACCGCTGCCGGGAAGTGGGCTGCCGCCGGAGTTGCAGCGAGCGACTATTGTGTACCGCGGACGGCTGACGGAGGCTTACCGCCACCTGGAACAACACTTGCATCCGAGTTGAAGCCGACGTGGGATGCGAAGCGGCAGAATTCCATTGGTTTATCGGCCGTGATCCACCGTGATCCATAGCCTCAGGAGGCAATCAATGAAACGAGTTCTCGTGCTGGGTGCGGGCCTGGTCAGTCGCCCGCTGGTTCGCTATCTGCTCAATAACGACTTCCAGGTTACCGTCGCCAGTCGCACCGTCAGTAAGGCCGAGGCGCTGGTTGGCGGTCACCCGCGCGGCCGCGCAGCCGATGTGCTGGCCGACGATCACGAGAAGCTCGAAAGGTTGGTCAAGGATCACGACCTGGCGATCAGCCTGTTTCCGGCGCCGCTGCACCCGGTGGTGGCCGAATGCTGCCTGCGGCACAAGAAGCACATGGTCACGACGTCCTACATCAGCCCCAAGATGCGGGGTTTTGAGGAGGCGGCGCGCAAGGCCGATCTGATTCTGCTCAATGAAATCGGCCTGGATCCGGGCATCGACCACATGTCGGCCATGCGCGTGATCCACGGAGTGCGGCAGCGCGGCGGGGACGTGGTGAGCTTCAAGTCGTATTGCGGCGGCCTGCCGGCGCCTGAGGCGAACGACAATCCGTGGGGTTACAAGTTCTCGTGGGCGCCGCGCGGCGTCTGCACGGCCGGCAAGAACGCGGCCCGCTATCGCGAGAATGGCAAGCAAATCGACATCCCGGGGCCGGAGCTGTTCCTGAACCATCACGCGGTGCCGGTGCAGGGCGTGCCCGGGCACACTGAGCTGGAAGGCTATCCTAACCGCGATTCGCTGATCTACCTCGATCTCTACGGTCTGAAGAACGTCGAGACGATGTTCCGCGGCACGCTGCGTTATCCCGGCTGGTGCAAGACTCTGAAAGCGGTGGTTGACCTGGGCATGCTGGATGAGAGCCCGGTCACGTATGCGAAGGGCACGATGTTCGCGCAGTGGACCGCCGGGCTGATCAAGGCCGATTCGCCGGTGAACATTCGCGCCAAGGTCGCCAAGTTCTTGAAGATGGACGAAAAGGCCAATCCGCTCGAGCGTATGGAGTGGCTGGGACTGTTCTCGAACGATCCGTTGCCGATCATCGGGCAGCAGACCACCGTGCTCGATATTCTGGCGACGCGCATGAACCAGAAGATGCCCTACGCCCCGGGCGAGCGCGACATGGTCGTGCTGTTGCATCGCTTCGTGGCCCGTTTCCCGGGCAAGCCCGACGAACATATCAGCTCGACGCTGATCGATTTCGGGCAGCCCGACGGCGATACGTCCATGGCCCGCACGGTCAGCCTGCCGGCGGCCATCGCCACGCGGCTCATCCTGACCGGCCGCATCGTCGAGCGCGGCGTGTGGGCGCCGGTAACACCGGGCATTTACGAGCCGGTTTTGAGCGAACTGGAAACCATGGGCATCCGCTGCGTGGAGACGACTGAGCGTTGATCTGTAAATCCTAGACCGAGTAGACCGGGATTCGTACCAGAACAGGCCGGGTCCGCAGAGCCAACGTTCGTTTGCCGAGTTCGCTTGCTGAGCGCCTCGGGCATAGGAACGTCGGAGCTGCGGGCCCGGCCTACATTTGCAGCAACGACGCGGCCGGCTGTAGCAGGACTTCGCGGCGGAAAGTGCCCGGCCTGGGGGTGAGTTCGGCGTTCCGGCCGGTGCCGGCCTTGCGCATGATGACGTCGTCCACGTAGAGTGACACCGTACCCGATGTGGTATTGATTTTGAGATAGGCGTCGAGCAGGGTTCCGGACCAGTGTGGGGTCAGTGTGGCCGACAGTCGCGTCCAACTGCCGGCATTGACCGTTGTTGTGCCGCCCGTGTAGTAAGTGGACAAGGACAATAAGCCATTGCAGTACAGCACCAACCTGGCGTCCGCCGTGCCGGTATCCGTTTTGACCCAGGCTTCAATCTCATAGCTCTGGCCGCTCTCCAGGAATCCGGAAACCGTCTGTACCGGGCCGGCGGAATGATCGGCGCGGTACATGGCCCTCAGCGACGCAGCCCCGCTATGAGAGGTGCTTTTGACGACGGTCAGAGTGCAGTCGACACCATTCCAGTTGGCGGCACCGCTCTCCATTCCCGGGTTGCGGAGCAGGTTGTTGATTTGCGGCGGCACTTCGCTGAAAACGATGCTGTACATGCGCATGGCTTCGCCCACGGCCGCCCGGCAATACAGGCGCGCCGGCTGGCTCTGGTCGTTCGCCAAATCGCCGTCCAACTCATCCACCAGCTTGAAGCTGCCGGTTACGCCGTCGCCATAGTTCTCAAACGCAGTCCAGGTGTCGTTTTGGTAATTTGAGCGCCAGTAGAGGTCATGCGTCAGGCGGTACAGCACCACGTCCATAAGCGACTGTGCGGCCGTATCAGCCTGCAAGGCCGCGGCTGTGAGCGCGGCGTTGCGCCGGCCGACGCGCGTGGCCAGCACGCCCGAAAGACCAATCAGCGTGACGAGCATCGCCACACCCAGCACGGCGAGGTAAACGCTGCCGCGACGGAGGCCGGACTTTCGGCACTGCAGCGAAAAGCCGCTCATGAGCCGCCTCCCTGTACCTGGACCGGGTCTTTCCAGACCGCCGTTCGATAGGCGGTAAGCCGGACCAGTTGGCGCTGGGAACGCTCAATACTCACTTGAATACATTTCACACCGGTTGCCGTGTTCGATTCCGAAGTCAATGTGCCGGGATCCACCCAAACGACGCGCACCGCCTGAGTATAATCGTCGCAGTTGGGGATGATCGAGCCGTCTCGATTCTGCGGCGGACAGGCGCGCCAGCCGTTATAGTCGCCTACGCTGTTGAAGCCGGTACGGCGCGTGGCGGCTGCCGCCGTGTTGGCCGCGATCACGTCTCCCGCCTCGTCCGGGCCGCTGTAGGGTTGGCAGAGTATCTCCGCCATCAGAGCCTGCGCCAGCAGCAGCGCCCGCTGGTTTTCGGCCAGACGGCATTCGTTGAGACGCGCCGCGCCGACCGCATTCAGGGCGGCCACGAGCATGACGCTCACAATCAGCGTGGAGATTACCATTTCCACGAGCGTCAGGCTGCGCCGGCCTCTCCAGCGGCGGTGATGTGGCAAACGGCCCATCAGTTGCCTCCCACGCGGATGCGCACGTGGTCAAATTGGGCCGAAGCGCTGGATACGAGCAGCGTGGCCGAACGTGGCGCGCCGGATTCGGGCGACAGCGCGTATGTAAAAGTGCCGCAGTCGCCACCGTTGACCCGCACATTGACGGTGTCGAGGGCGGGATCGATGAGCAAACGCAAGTCCACGAAATCCGCCGGCAAACCCGTGAGCGTCAGCAGGCTGGTCCGCGTCCCGGAATCAGGCATGCAGTAGACCATTAAGGTCTGCGTACCCCCGCCGGTGAGCATCAGGCCGGCGTACAGGGGAACATAGTTGCTGTTCGAGCGATCCGCGTTGATGCGAAAGGCGACCCCTGGCGAGGCCCCGCACACGCTGGTGCAGCGGAAACGAAGCTCGACCGTCGTCAACTGCGTGAAGTCATTATCGGGCGCGGTGACCAGATTGGAGGTCGCGTTCCAGATGCCGCCGCTCACGCCGGCCGGATCGAAGGTGCCGGTTGCCGGGGCCCAGTCGCCCAGCCCGTCGCCATTCATGTCCAAAGTCGTCGGGTCAGTGTTGAATTCTGATTCCCAAATGGCGGACAACGCCTCGGGGGCGTTCACGGGGCGAGCGGTCGAGTCAACGCGGGCTTGGGAATCGCCGCCCGCCCGCAGGGCTATCCGCACTGTCGTGACGTAACGGCGCGTGGCGGTCTGCGTCGCGCCCGGCGACATGTACTTGCCCCGGATGTCGTGCAGCAGTGCGAGGGAATCGTAATAACTCCAGTTCGCAGCATCAGTAGTGTGGACTAAGCCGCTGCCCAAGCGATCATACTGGACGTCCGCAAGGTCCGCGTCCGAGGTATGGCAGACCAGGACCAGGCACAGGGCGGCGCCCGGCGCCAGGCCGGTGGCGTTGCTGAACGTGAATTCTTCCCAGCGGTAGTTCGACAGCAGGGCGTTTTCGTACATGAGGGCTTGGTCAATAACCAGCGTATCGGGCGTTTTGCTGCTGGTCGCGGGCCGCAATTGCACAGCGATCACGCCCTTCTGAGCGCCTTCGGAGCGCGCTTTCACTTGCGCGCGCGTGACCTTCCAGCTCAACGTGCCGGCGGGAAACGAGGGACAAAAGTACTGCCCCCCCCAAGCTTTCTCTTTGAGGTCGCAGTCTCCTGTTAAAAGGCTGCTGGTGCGGCTGCTCAGGCTGATTTCCGCGCTCTCCACCGGCGGACCGGGATATGTTTC
>ERZ747221.1297-NODE-1297-length-25285-cov-4.608101_pt1 | contig 25285 bp, 20 predicted proteins | sample MGYA00374949_ERZ747221 | MGnify/ENA primary metagenome ERZ747221 (study PRJEB28779, sample SAMN05720172) | bioreactor metagenome | isolation source: Anaerobic biogas reactor | place: USA:Washington, USA | collected 2015-08-08 ... | reverse complement strand
CGGCGTTCCGATCGCGACGGTGATCCTCCGGACCGGGCGGCCGTCGCGGCGCAGGAGCAGCGTACGGTCGGACAGGTCGGCGTGCAGCGACCAGCGGGTCCGCTCGATCCGGACCGCCGCGCCGCGCGCGTCAACCCAGCCGAGCGTGCCGTTGGGAAGGTCGGGGACCGTGACGCCGAGCCAGCGGCCCCGGCGCTCCACCACCCCCAGCCGGCGGGCGGTGCCGAACTCCGTCGTCGCGGCGAGCCGCAGCGCGACCCGGCCGCCGGGACGGTCGCGGACCGCGACGGCGTCTCCCGTCACGACGGCGATCGCCGCGCGGGGCGGCGCCGTCTGACGCGCGGCCGCCCGCCGCGCCGCCGCAAGGGCGTCCTGGGCCTGAGCCGTCCGAACGCGAGCCGCGGGCGCGACGACGGCGTCCCCGCCCCCGCTCCCGGACGTGAACGGGCCGTCCGCGACATCAGTTGCCTTGGAGGGCTCGCCCGCCGCCGACAGCGCCGCGCACGACTTCGCCTGAACTTGGGTACCTTGCTAACGTCGCGCATCTTGAGTGGCCAACTAGGTCTAGCGCTGAATGTCGAACGCGAAATCGGGTAACATTGGCGTCTACATTGAAAAGAGTTGCGGTGCGTCTAGGCTTACTTTGAGCCAGTCCGCGTCAGGCAGCGCGGAGGACAGGGATGAACCCAGACAAAACCAAGACCGCGACGCCGTCCCGGAGCGGACCCGCCGAAAAGGTCTTTACCGCCGCGGAAGCCAACGCCGCCCTTGTCCTGGTGCAGAAGGTCGTCCAGGACCTGGTCAAGAAATACAGGCACTTGCTGAGTCTGCGTGACAAGCGCCACCGCCTGGCCAACTCAGTGGGCAATACGGAGCAGATTGAAACTTTAAATGCGCAGATCGAGTACACTACGGCGGCGCTGAACGAATTGCACACCGAACTGATCGGCATTGGGTGCGTGCTCAAGGATTGGTCCGAGGGCTTGGTCGATTTCCCCGCCATGCACCGCGGCCGCCGGGTATGGCTGTGCTGGCGGCTGGGTGAACCGCGCGTCACGCATTGGCACGATCTGCACGGCGGCTACGTCGGCCGCCAGCCGATCGGCCCGGATTTCGATTGAACGGGGAATGTCAGGATGACGATTCCGGGGGTGACGGCGTTTTGTGTGCCACGCCGTTTCGCTGGGCTTCGTAGGCCAGGATCTTATCCACGCGGCGCTGATGCCGCCCGCCCTCGAATTCTGTGTCAAGCCACACGCGAACGATGCTCTGCATGAGAGCGTCACCCACCAGATCCGCCGGCAGACAAAGCACGTTGGCGTTGTTGTGGCGGCGCGACATCTGCGCCGTCAAGTCGTCATGGCACAGCGCGGCGCGGATGCCGGGAACCTTGTTCGCCGTGATGGACATCCCGATGCCGCTGCCGCAAAACAGGATGCCACCGTCGGCCCGTCCCTCCGCCACATCGTGCGCGACCGCCAGCGCGATATCGGGGTAGTCGCAGGTCTCGCCGGACTGGCCGCCATGATCTTGCAGCTTTATGCCCATTTCCAGCAGCAGGGCCTTGATCCGCTGTTTGGCTTCGTGCCCGCGATGGTCGCTACCAATTGCGATCTTCATCCACAAACTCCTTGAGCCGGGCGTCGATTGCCTGATCCAGACGGTCGGCCGTCTTCAAATATTCCTCCGGACCGCCGCCCATGGGGTCCATTATGGCCCCGCGCGCATCCAGAAGCTGGACCACCTCCGCCGCGCCTGGCGCCAAGTCCAGCACCATGGCACGGTGCTCGGGCGTCATGACGTAAATTCGCTCAGCCTGCTGGATCAGCTCGATCGTTAGTGGTTGCGAGCGATGCGGGCTCAAGTCTATCCCGCGACGCCTCATTTCCAGCAGCGCGCCGGGCGACGCTTCGCACCCGGGGCACGCCGCGGTTCCCGCCGAAAGCACCTCGTAGCCTGCAGCACGCAACTCCTCCGGCGACATCCCCAAGCTTTCGGCCAGCTTATTCCGGAACATGTATTCGGCCATCGGCGAGCGGCACGAATTGCCGCTGCACACCATGAGAATGACGCTGCGTGAGAGCCGCCGCAACGTGCGCTCCTGGATGGGGCCGGCGCGCTGCACGCTCCACTGATGATCGTGCACGTTGATTACAGTTGATGCGGCTCCCAACTTGGTGCTCCCCGCGTCGAGCGCATACTCGACCTTGCCACCCAAGTTGTTGTAGGCCGCTTCGAATTCCGTGGGCGGGATCTGCCCGCGGGCGTTGGCGCTGGTCGCCACGACCGGGACGTCGAGCTGGCCGATCAGCTCCAAAGCCGCCGGGTGGTCCGGGCAACGCAACCCCACGCGTCCCTCATAGTAAAGCTCCGGCTGCTGCTCCCGCGGACACACGCGGAAAATCTCCGCCCGCTCAGGCTGGGCCTCCTGAACCACCATCGTGAGCGGCCCCGGCCAGCACTTGCGCGATAGCCGCCGCAGCAGAGCCGAGGGGCCGGTCACATACTTGCCCGCGTCAGACTTGCGGCCCAAGTGCACGGTGAAGGGCCGTTGGCTGACGGCCGCCGAGTTCTTCAGCTCTCGCAAACGCCTCAAGGCATCCGGGTCAGCCGCGTTAGCCGCGACCCCATAGACCGTTTCGGTCGGGAAAAGAACCAGCGCCCCTTCGCGCAAGGCGACGGCCGCTTCGGCGATCGAAGCTGCGTAAGTGTTCGATTGTAAGGTGCTAATGACCTTCGTCTGCATCTGGGGTCCCGCTGCCGGGCGAATTGTCCGGCCCTACACGGCGCGTGTCAAGTTTTCGGTCGTGGCGCGGCCCGCCCGGCCAAGCACGCGCAGCCGAAAGCCGCCGCCATGATGTTATTCCGAGTCGCGAAGTGGTCGAGGTGCACGGCCAGCTTCCGCCGTGGCGGAGTGCCGACCCGCCTTTTGAAAGGATGGACAGCGCGATCACCGGCCGTGACGACTGTTAGCCGCAGCTTGTGTGGCTGAACGCCTTCTCGCCCCGCACGCCTCGAACCGGATGAACTTCTTTTCAGACCGCAGCGTCCACCATATCAGGTGGAACGTTGGCAATTGCGAAGCTGCTCTTCCAGCTTGGCGATACGCTTTTCCTGTTCCTTGACCTGGCGGTTGAGGTCCGGCAGGCGGAGCATGTACGCAATTTGCCGCCGCATTTCGCGAATCGGGATCGCCGGCTGGCCCAGCACCGTTTCGCCATCCGGCACGCTATTCGTCACGCCGGCTTTGGCTCCGACCGTGGCGTTGTCTCCAATCCGAATGTGGCCCACCACACCGACCTGCCCGGCCATCGTCACGTGCCGCCCGACAGTAGCCGATCCTGCTATCCCAACCTGGGCCACAAACAGGCAGTCCGGGCCAATTTGCGCGCCATGTCCGATGGCGATCAAATTACTGAACTTGGTGCCGGACCCGATCCGCGTACAACCCAGCGTGGCACGATCAATCGAGCAATTCGATCCGATTTCCACGTCATCGCCAATCTCAACCGTGCCGATTTGCGGAATCTTGATCCACTTGCCGCCCACCGGTGCGTACCCCAGACCGTCGTTACCGATCACGGTGTTGGAGTGCACCGTGACCCGGTTACCCAGCACCGTGTCCTCATATAGCACAACGTTCGGATAGAGCAGTACGTTGTGTCCGATCCGGCAGCGCGGCCCAATGTAGCAGCCGGGGTAAATGACCGCGTTGTCCCCGATGGTCACGTCCTCCGCAATCGTCACGCCCGGGTGTATTTGGGCGTTCGCCCCGATCTTCGCACTGGCGGCAATGTTCGGCGAGCCCGCGTCGCGGGGCGGCGGAGAGTGCTTGCGATAGCCGTGCAGCTCGATAATGAGAATGGTGATCGCGGCGTACGGGTCGTCCACGCGAATCAGATTGAGGCCGTTGCGGGCCATGACGTCCGGCCGCACGACGACGGCCGCGGCCCGGGTAGTCGCGAGCAGCTTCTCGTATTTAGGGTTCGCCAGGAATGAGATTTCGCTCTCGCCCGCGTCCTCCAAGGTGGCGACGCCGATGATGTGGCGCGACGGGTCGCCCTCAAGCCGCGGCTGCATGCCATGGCGTTCTAGTGCGGCGCAGGCCTCGATAAGCGTCGTTTCCATTCCTCCACTCGGCTGGGGCGTGACCGCCACGTTGACACTGTTGAAGCTATTGAGCGGCATTCTACGGGTTCGGCCCCGCGGGGTCAAAAATTGCCGCCGGGCCGGTGAGCTGGCTTGGCCCCCGGCTCGGCGATGCTTTCGGTGCCTTATCAGACCAGCCCGGCCATGTGGCGGACTGGCAATCCCCGCAGGTACGACATGCTGCTCCCGGTCTACTTTGCTTTCGAAGGCACGAGCTCGAAGTCGCGCGCGAGTATCGGCGTGTCGTTGCCGACCGCGAAGAGCTTGGCAGTAAACCGTGAGCCGTCGTTGTTCCTGAGCTTCGCGACCGGAACGCGCAGCACCTCGCCGCGCTGGCCCAAACTGGGCGACCAGATGAACTCGTGCTCGGCGATGTATTCGCCGCCTTCGCGCGGCGATACCGCCATCCGGAAGCAGTTACGGTCGCAAGATTTGGGCAGCCCCCGCGTGACGACCAACAGCTCGTCGAGATCGTCCGGCACCTTCTTGAGCTGCTCGTACTCGCCCTCGTAGTACTCGCCCGCCACGACCAGGCAATCGCTTCCCAACTTGACGCGGATCGTCTGCGGAGCAAGCTTGCGGTAGAACGCGGTCGCGATTTCCTGGGCCACTTCAATCCCCAGTTGCTCCGGACTGCTGCTCGGCGGGCTGTTGAAACGGGAATCGTCCTTCTCCACCGGCGGAACCGTGTAGCTCAGCAATACGCGCCCCGTGGCCACGTCGATCACCCGTACGCTGCCGGCCACACGAGCCACGTGCCGGAACTCGATCAGCACGTCTTCCCCCACCACGCGCAGCCGGCCGTTGCGATCCACGGCGTAACGTGGGCGGCGCACCTGCTTCTGCTGCCGATCCACATCAAAGGCCGTTATGTGGCCGACCACTACCGCCTGCGCCACTTGCAGCATGCCCGCCGGGACGGAAGTGTTGGGATCGGCCACGTCGGCCAGACGCGACAGATCCTGCTCGGTCAGAATGTCTTTCAAATCGCCGCGCGACAGCACTGTAAACGAGCCGTTCGCGGTCAGATTGTCGATGAGCAGGCTCTCGGCCTGGCGGGCGGCCTCAACCGCGTTGCGATCGCAGGCCTTGAACGGCAGGACTGCGATGCGCTGGTAGTCCTGGTACGGCCACTCGGGATGTTGAACGATGTTGGCCGAGCGGCGCTTGGTGCAGCCGCCCAGCACGAGAATGCCGACCAACACAATTAGCGCAAGAGTTCGCGCGCGCGCCATCGAAACTCCTCTAAGAGTATGTGATCGGTTTCGGTTACTGACGTATCGCCGCAATCCGCCTCAAGAGGTCTAAACGCCCGCCGCGGCTTGAACGGCTATCTGGATGATCGCGCCTATCACCCCGGTGATCGTGCTCTCAACAATGGCCGCTTGCTGAATATCCGTCAAAGGGCAACCGGCAAGCGCCAAGCCGGTCAGAGCGGCCAAGCCTGTCAACAAACGCCCGCGGGTCCGGGTCTTAATCATGGCTTCTTCCTTGCGCGAATACTTATTTGGTCCACGAAGGCGGCATTATAACCGGTTCAGGGGCTTGTGCGAGCCGGGGCCGTTTGGGGTCCGCCTGGCCCGCGCGACAGGAGCACCTCGAGACGGCTGACGGTTATCACGTCCGCGCCAAAGGCCTCATCCGTACGTTTATCGCCGGCCACGCCGACGTACAGGCCGAGGTACTCGGCCGGTTTAATGTCGCTGCCGAGTGGAAATTCCAGGTATGCGACTACCGCACGCGTTATCGGATCTATCAGCCGGTAGGGCGGGCTCACACCTCCCCGAAGTGCGAAGCTCTCAAGCAACTGCCCGCGGGCTATGAGCTCCGACGGGCTGTCAGCACGCTCGCGCACCTTGCGGATCTGCTCCATTTCACGCTCGAACTGGGCTTGGTTGCGTTGCCCCGCGCCGGCCACTTGCCGCATGGCGCGCAGCGCCGCCTGATCGGCAATCCGCTCTTCGAGCCGGCTGATCCAGCGCTGCGCCAGAAGCGCCACGGCCGGGTCGGTGCGCTGCTCGGCTATGGGGCGCAGTTCGGCAATCGATTTTGTCCACGATTGCTCGAGCGCGTCTTTGCGGCCCTCGGCCTCGATAGCGGCCTCAACCAGCGCCAGGCGTTGGCCCCACGGACCGCTCAGGTCCGGGCCTTCGGCTGGGCGGGTGGCCGCGACAGCACCGTCGGCGCGCGGCGCTCGCACAGCCTTCGCCTGCAAAGCGGCCGCCACTTCCGGCGTTATCCTTTCGACACAGTCGTCCGCGACGTAGAAGAACACGCCGTCCGGCGGCACGATTTTCAACCACTCACCGCGGCGGCCCAGGATGTTCACCTTGGCGCCGCGCGGCAGCAGCTTCTGGACCTCAGTCTGCATCGGATCGACCTCGCTAAGCTCGCTGCCGACGCGCACGCGCAGGGCGCCGCTGGAGGTCGAGACGATCCCCTCGGTTTCGCTAGTCTGATCCACGTAACGCCCCGAAACGAACGAAAACACGCCCTCGGGAGCGTACACGCGGTGCCAGCCGTACTCCATTCCGACCGCTTGGAGAACCTGGTCGCGCTCCAGGCGGGCGACCGGCAGGCTGTTGCGATCGGCCCGGCTGCGCAGATTCACCTGATCGCCCGAGACGCGCAGCCAATACGACGCCGTCTGGGAAACGGCCGCCGGCGCACTGCTCGCGCTGACTGGCGCGCTGCTCGGCGACGCTTCCTGCGCGAATGCGCTGCCTTCGATAAGCACCGCCGCCGCAAGGCATCCGGAAATCAACCTCACCCAAACGCCTAGTTGATCGCGCGCTTGCGCTTGCATGAAATGCTCCTCATCCGAAAAGCCTGCTCAAGCGCGGATTATGACTGCAAACGCCGTCTGCGTCAGCACCCCCAATGCCAACCCAAGGTGCCCAACGGGCTGTCTGCAGCTTTTTTGAAGCGCGCCGCCGGCGGCGGTTACGACGTGTGACGCCCGATCGTCTAGCTTGTCGGCGGCCGGGGATCCCAGACTTGCAGAAGGCTATCCAGGTCTGTTTCTGCGCCGTCAATTTCGAGGGTCCAGTTCCCGGCTGCGTCGTGGGAGTACAGGCCGTCCCGTGTGTACCAATTCGGCAGCCCGATGAGGGTCTGCCATTTGCCCGCATCGCCGCGGTAGGCCGGCATTTGGAAGAGGTCCAGGCCGGCGTCCGTTTCAACGACCCAATAGGAGCCCGCCGGGATGGCCGCGCCGGTCTGATCTTGTGCGGATTCGATGAGCGTTCCGGGCATGCAGCCGAAGAGCGCGGCCGTGAAAACGCTCAGGCCGAAAAGGCGCAGGCCGAGAGCAGATCTTGCGAGGCGGTTCATGCGGTCCTCCGGTTGGACCAGCGGCGATCCGGCAATTCTATGCCGCGTTGACCCGCGGCTGAAAGTCTTGGCCGGCAAATGGCTGAGGTGCGAGCAAATACCGTCGGCCGTTGCACATTTTACTCATCAGGCGGCGCGGCGGCCGGTAACCGTCAGCGTGGCCGGCCGGTAACCGATGGCCGATTGTACCAATATCCGACGCTCGTTTGAAAAATGCCCGGGCGGGCAGCACAATGCCGGTTTAACCGCGCCGGCCCGCGCCGTGCGTTTATGGGAGCGATACGAGATGCGATGGAGCAAATATTTCGTTCCGACGGCCAAGGAAACACCCAAAGACGCCACGGCGCCTTCACACGTGCTGATGTTGCGGGCCGGGCTGATCCGGCAGCTCGCAGCGGGCACCTATACCTATCTCCCACTTGGTTATCGCACCCTGCGCAAGGTTGAAGCGATTGTGCGCGAGGAGATGAACCGGGCCGGGGCGATCGAGCTGCACATGCCCGTGCTGCACCCGATTTCGCTCTGGGAGGAAACCAACCGCGTGCAGGCCATGGGCGACGTGCTGCTGCGGCTGGGTGGTCCGCCGGGCGACTGGCGGCCAAACACGGTGCTCGGGCCGACGCACGAGGAGGTGATTACCGACATCGCGCGGGCCTACCTGGTGAGCTACAAGCAACTGCCCATCACCCTCTACCAGATTCAGACGAAATTCCGCGGCGAGGCGCGGCCCAAGAGCGGCGTTTTGCGGACGCGCGAATTCCTGATGAAGGACGCCTACTCGTTCCACGCCGACAAGGACAGCCTGGACGCGGAATACGACAACATGTACCGCACCTATTGCCGCATCTTCGGACGCTGCGGGTTGCCGTACGTGGCGGTGCAGGCCGAAAGCGGAGCGATCGGCGGGGACGTGTCGCACGAGTTCATGGTGCTCACGGACGCGGGCGAAGACCAGGTCGTAATCAGCGAGAACGGCGATTATGCGGCCAATCTCGAGCGGGCCACGGCGGCCCCGCTAGCGGCGGTGCCGGCCGAGATGAAGCCGCTCGAACTGGTGCATACGCCCGGGCACGGCCGGGTCGAAGATGTATGCGCGTTTATGGGCACGACGCCGGGAGAAATGATCAAGACGTTGATTTACGTCAGTGTGCCGGCGGATACTCCAAAGGATGCGCCGCCGCCGCGTCCGAAGCGTATCGTCGCCTTGGTTCGCGGCAATCACGACATAAACGAGTTCAAGCTGAACCGGGCGGCCGGTATGAAGGTGGAGCTGGCCGATCCGCAGGTGATTGAAGAAGTCACCGGAGCGGCAGTCGGGTTTGCCGGACCGCAGGGTTTGATCGACAAGGTCGACTTGTTGATTGTCGATAATGACGTGGCGACGATGCGTAATGCGGCCACGGGCGCTAACAAGACCGACTATCACGTAAAGAACGTCAATCCGGGCCGCGATTTTCCGCTGTCGGGCGACAAGGTCGTGCTGGCTGATATTCGCAACGTGGTCGAAGGCGACCTCTCACCGACGGAAAGCGGGTATCCGCTGCGGCTGCGGACGGCGATTGAAATCGGGCACGTATTCAAGCTGGGCACGAAGTACAGCAGCGCGATGCAGGCCACGTTCTTGACGAAGGAAGGCAAGCCGCAGCCGTTGATCATGGGCTGCTACGGCATCGGCGTGAACCGCATCATCGCGGCCGCGATCGAGGCGCACCACGATGCGAACGGGATAGTGTGGCCGATGTCGATCGCGCCGTTCCACGTGCTGGTTCTGGCGCTGGATCCGCGTGACGAGCAGGTGCTGCGCACCGCGGTCGAGATTCACGATCAACTGGAGGCGGCCGGCTTGGACGTGTTGCTGGATGACCGCGACGAACGGGCCGGGTTCAAGTTCAAGGACGCCGATCTGATCGGAATTCCATTGCGGGTGATCGTGGGGAAGAAGAGCCTGAACGAGGGCGCGGTCGAGTTCAGCCATCGCAAAGACGACGTGAAGCAGCGCTTCGCGCCGACAGAAGTGGTGGAACACGTTCGCCGGCTGTATACCCAGGAGATGGAAGAGCTTATGCGGGCGCCGCTGCTGCCGGCGACAAACGGCGACTGACAAGCGCCGCCGGAGAGAGAAGAGGAGAATATGAATCAGCCAGCAAACAGGACCACCCGCCGTACGTTCATTAAGACCGCCGCGACCATCGCGGGTGCGGGCATCGGCGGTGGACTGATCGGGTGTGGTCAGCCGCGAGAGAAGATCCAGCCGGTAGAGGCGGCCGGCCCAAGCGCGGCTCAGGTTGAGGGGATGAGCGCGCGGCCCGTCAACGCTCCCGCGCCGCTGCCGGCGTTTCACCGCGGCGAATACGCGCCAAAGCTCGACAAGTTGCGCGTGGCGTATATCGGCACCGCCGGCATCGGCCACTACCACCTCGACAAGACGACCGAACTGGAGTGCGTCGAGTGCCCCTGCTATTGCGACGTGGATACGCAGCGCATGGCGCGGGCGGCCGAGCTGTTTCCCAATGCGCGGCCATACCAGGATTATCGCCGCATGCTTGAAGTCGAGCGGGACAATATCGACGCGGTCATGATCGGCACGCCGGACCATCATCACTACCCGGCCACAATGCTGGCGATGCGCATGGGCAAGCATGTGTACACGCAGAAGCCGCTCGCGCACACGGTTTGGGAGGCGCGCCAACTGACTGAGGCGGCGCGGCGCTACAAGCTGGCCACGCAGATGGGCAACCAGGGCCACGCGCTGGAGGGTTGGCGGCTGGTTTACGAATGGGTACATAGCGGGGCGATTGGGGATGTCATCGAAACACACACGTGGACTGACCGCCCCATCTGGCCCCAGGGTATGTCTCGCCCCAAAGAAGAAGAGCCGGTGCCCGAAAGCCTCGACTGGGACTGCTGGCTCGGACCGGCGCCGCTGCGGCCGTTCAAAGGGCCGGCGCCGGGGAAGGACGCCGGGCCCTACCATCCGTTCAACTGGCGCGGCTGGTGGGATTTTGGGTGCGGGGCGCTGGGCGACATGGCCTGCCATACGATGGACGGGATTTTCGCGGTGTTGGACCCCGGTTCGCCGGCCTGGGTGGAGCCGATCGCGGCCACGCCCATTACGGACGAGGCGTTTCCCACGTGCTCGATGCTGCGCTGGTACTTCCCCGCGACGGCGAGCCGGCCGGCGTTCATCTCGTACTGGTACGACGGCGGATTGAAGCCGCGGTGTCCGGAGGCGTTGGAGCTGGAGCGGCGCTTGCCGGATACGGGCAACTTATTCCTGGGCACGAAAGGCGCGCTGCTGATTACGGGCGACTACCTGGATAGCCCGCGCATCATTCCGGAGACGCTGATGAAGCAGATCGGCAAGCCGCCGCAGATGCTCGAGCGCTCGCCGGGACACGTTGAGGAATGGGTGATGGCCGCGATGGGGCAGGCGCCGCTGGATTTCCCGAAATCCAACTTCGCGTACGCGGGCCCCTTCACGGAGGCCGTGCTGCTGGGCAACGTGGCGCTGCGGACCGGGCGGCGTATCGAGTGGGATGCGGCCAATTTGCGCGTGCCGAACCTGCCGGAAGCGAATCAGTACATCAGCAAGACTTACCGTGAGGGCTGGCGCGTGTAGGGCATTCGCGGCGGAGCGCGCCGAGATTAGCCCTTTGGGATGCCGTTAGTAACGGATGCGGAAATCGGCTTCGTCGTTCCGCGGCGAAATATCCGAGACTTGTGCGTGGGTGATGTTGTTCTGGAAGTGCCGCGCGATTTCGGCCAGGAAGGCGTCCACGGCGGCGGCTGACCCTTCGGCTTCCAGTTCAACCGTCCCATCCCGCAAGTTGCGGACGAAGCCGGTAACGTCGTAACGGGCGGAGATTCCCTCGGTGATGGCGCGAAAGCAGACGCCCTGGACGCGACCCGAGTAGATTACGTGACGCCTTATGCGGTTTCCGGTTGGCGGATTCATCTTGGGTGGTCCTTGATTCACCATAGTGACCGCATTGTACAGGCATGCCCGCGCTTACAGCTTGGGCATGGCACCCGACGTTGCACCCGACGGGCGGGACTTGAGTGCCTGCCTGCCCTCAGTCCTTTTTCAATATTACCATCTGCTTCGGGGTCTGCTTCGCGTCCAGTATTTCCAGCTCGTTGAATTTCAGAAGGGCGTCATACTGGCGGCAGCCACCGGCGTCGGGCCAAAAAGTGACCTCAAAGCCGTTGAACTTGTACCGCCCGGATTCCTGCAGCGTCTTGCCCTTGAGCGTGGTGGTCGCGCTGTAGCTGCCGTCACGAGAGAACGTAACGTCATCGATGCAGAAGACTTGCCGGTTCGGCTGAACCTCAACCATGCGCCAGTGCCCGGCCAGCGTGCCACTGCAGCCCACCAGCAGTGCCAGGCCGGCCGCGCATAGAAGGCCGGCCGCATAGCGCCGCATATCACATACAGAAACTCCGGTCATTCGCGCTCCTTTTGCCTGTATGCCGCGGCATTGTATACCGGGTTCAGGCGGCCAGTGATTCAGCCACGCGCACGGCGCGCTCGATGCGGGCCAGCGTGCGTTCGCGGCCGAGCAGTCCGAGCGTTTCGGAAATCTGCGGGCTGATGGTCGTGCCTGTAACGGCGACGCGCAGCGGCTGGGCCACTTTGCCCAGCTCCAGGCTGTGCTGCTCCGCATAGCGGCGGATCAGGTCGTCCAGCGTGGCCGACGACCAATCCGTGGCGGCGGCCAGCAGTGCTTTCAAATCCCGCACGACTTTCAAGCCTGCGGCCTCGTTCTTGAGCAGCCACTTGCGAACCGCCTTGTCATCGTAGGGGTACGCGTCGTCGGCAGCGAACAGCACGCCGGCTTTGCGATCCACATCCTCGAACGTGCGGAAGCCGTGGCAGGCTTCCAGGACGCGCACCAGCGTGGCCTCATCCAGCCCGGTCATGCGGCCCGGCTCATTCACGCTGAGCCAATCGCGGAAGGCGGCCAGCTTGCGCGGCATGTCGGCGGCCTCGAAGGCCATCGTGTCGAACGCGAGCAATTTGTCGCGGTCGAAGCGAGCATTGGTCTTGCCGACGCGCTCCAACGTGAACACCCGGCACAGCTCGTTCAGGGTGAACTTCTCGCGGCTGTCGCCGGGCGACCAGCCCAGCAGCGCGATGAAGTTGACCAGCACCTCGGGCAAATAGCCACTCTTGCGGAAGTCGTGAATTTCGATTTCGGGCACGTGGACCGCGAGCTTCTTTGCCAGCCGGGCCAGGGCGTCGCCGGGAAGCTGCGTTTCGCCGGCGCGCCACAGCCGCACGAGCTGCGGATCGGCCACGCCTGCCAGTTCCATCACTTTTTGTTCGTCGAGTCCGGCCGCTTTGGCGGCGTCGCGCACCACCTTGTCCTTCTCGCGTTTGCTCATCTTCGTGCCGTTCATGTTGAAGATGATGGGCAGGTGGGCGTAGGTCGGGACGGGATAGCCGAAAGCCTCTTGCAGGGCCATGTGGTTCGGCGTGTTCATGAGGTGTTCCTGGCCGCGCAGGACATGCGTGATGTGCATGGCGGCGTCGTCGACGACGACCGCGAAGTGGTAGGTGGGCCAACCATCGCCTTTGATGATGACGAAGTCGCTCAGCTCGCTGGCGGCGATGTGCACGTCGCCCAGGATGCGATCAGGCACAGTGAAGTCGCGATCGGGCATCTTGAAGCGGATGACGACCGGGCGCCCCGCGCGGCGGGCCTGTTCCGCCTCGGCCTCGGTCGGGAAGCGCTGCGGGCGGGGATAGCGAAAGCCCTTTTCACCGCGGGCGCGCGCGGCGGCCCGCATCTGCTCCAGCTCTTCGCGCGTTTCGAGGGCATAGTAGGCGTGGCCGGTTTCGAGCAGGTACTTGGCACGCTCGCGGTAGAGTTCCAGGCGTTGCCCCTGGTGATAAGGCCCGAACTCGCCGCCGACCTCGGGACCCTCATCCCATTGCAGGCCCAGCCAGCGCAGGTCTTCCATCAGCTTCTGGTCGGCCGCCTCGATGTTGCGCGTCTGGTCGGTGTCCTCGATGCGCAGCACGAACTTTCCGCCCAGGCGGCGGGCCAGCAGATAATTGAAAAGGGCCGTCCGCGCCCCGCCGATGTGCAGATAGCCGGTCGGCGACGGCGCGAAGCGCGTGCGAACGATCTCGCTCATGCGTGCTCCTCGAAAACGACAATGTTAGTGCGTGCACATTCCGGCGGCGAGCGGCCTGGCCGATGCGCCGATGAGCGAAAACGGCTCACATTCGATGTGGCCGGTGAGAAACCTCAACGCGGCCTGGGAGAAATCGCTTGAGGCACGTCGGCCGCAGGCAAGCGCCGGGGCAACCGTCACGCTATAACTTGCAGCCCTGTACCTGGGTCGTAGCCGGGCGGTCGGCCGCCAGTTGTTCAACAGCGCGGATGGCCGCCGCCACATGCTCGCGCGTGTTGTAAGGCCCGATGGAGAATCGTACCGTGCCGCGCGGGGACGAGCCCATGTGATCGTGAATCAGCGGCGCGCAGTGCAGTCCCGTGCGCGTCAGCACGGTGTGTTCGGCGTCCAGGATCGTGCCCACGTCGCTCGGGTCGTAATTGGCGACCGTGATTGACAAGGTGGCCACACGCCGGTCGAGCCGCTTCGTGCCCCAGATCTTCACGCCGGGAATTTCCGCCAACCCGTTCTGCAACTCGGCCATCAGCTCCATCTCGTGCCGGCGGACGTTGTCCATCCCGTTTTCTTCAAGCCAATCCAGGCCCGCCGACAATCCCGCGATGCCGGCCAGATTCTGTGTGCCGGCCTCAAGCCGATACGGGTACTCCTCGAGGTGGTAGGGGTCGGCGCTGCGCACGCCCGTGCCGCCATATATCGTCCCTCGGATTTCCGCGTCATCCGCGACGCAGATACCGCCCGTGCCGGTCGGCGCCAGCAGCCCCTTGTGACCGGTGAATGCCAGGAAGCTGATGTTGCACTCGGTCATGTCGATCGGCAGCACACCGGCTGTCTGAGCCGTATCCACCGCCAAAGGCACGCCGAGTTCGCGGCAAACTTTGCCGATCGCCCGCACGTCCTGCACGACGCCCGTGACGTTTGAGGCATGATTGACGATTACCAACTTGGTATTGGGCCGGATGGCTTTGCGGATGTCCTCCGGGTCGATGTATCCCTCGCCGTCCGGCACGACGTAGGTGGCGCTCGCGCCCGCGTCGCGCACCCGGTGGTTCACCGGCCGTATGACCGAATTATGCTCGACCATCGTCGTCACGACGTGATCGCCCGGCCCCACCATACCGTTGACGATCAGGTTCAAACTCATCGTGCCGTTTAGCGTGAAGATCAGGCGCTTGGGGTCCTTCGGCTTGCCCGCGGCAACCGCGCTGGGGTTGAAAAAGGCGCTCAGGCGTTTGCGCGTCTGAAGAATCATTTGTTCGGCGGCCAGGCATAGGTCGCAGCCAGTGCGGCCGGGATTGACGCCGAAGGCGGCGTAGAAATCACGGGCGGCGGTAAGCACCTTGTCGGGCTTAGGAAAGCTGGTCGCTGCATTGTCCAGGTAAACAATATTTTGCATGTTCGGGTTCTCTCTCGTTCAGGCGCGGCAAGTAGCCCGCCATCGCAGCTTGTAGGCAACGCGCCGGCCGCAGGGCCCCCACGGTCGTTTACGTAGGCCGGACAGCATACAGGGCGGGTCGCCCGCTGAAAAGGCTCTTCTGAAATGCGGTCACCGCCGGTTACAGCGGCAGACTCTTAGTTAGATCGCCTACCCCCCCGCTCGAAGACGGTCCGGCTGGACGCCGGCTCAGGGCTGTATTTGAACGGTGAGCACGGTCAGATCGTCGAGCGGATAACCCATGCGGCGCAGCGAGTCATAACGGACGGTGAGCTGTTGGAGCGCCGCCTGCGGGCCTTCGCCCCGCAACGTCGCGCACCAGGCGGAGGCAAGCATGGCTTCGTCGGGCGCCATGCGCGATGCGCGCCGGCCTGGACGCTCGAAGCCGGTTAGCGCGTCGCCGCTTGAATCGGCGGGCTCCTCCGCGATTTCCGCCACGGCGGTCGTTGAGCTTGCGGCACCGAAGCACCCGCTGTCCTCACAAGCGGCGGCCCCAACCAAGGCGGCGGCGCGGCGCCGCTCACGCGCGGTTCCCGCTCTCACGGCCGCCGCGGCCCGGGAGAATGTTTCGGCCAGAGCCGTCGCCGATATCTGCGGCGCCGTCACGTTCTCCACCCCGTCCGAGCAAATCACCAGTGAGTCACCGGGGGCCAGTTGGACCTGCTGCGACGGATAACGCGTACCCGGCAATACGCCAATAACGCTGCCGGCCGGCCGCAACAACTCGAGCCGGCCGTCGCGGCGGCGCAGGATCGGGTACGGTGTTCCGCCGCGCGCCAGTTCAAGCACCATGGTCCGCGTGTTCAGCACCGCATACGTGGCCGCCACAAAGCGGCACTCAGACAGGTTGGCCTCGAGCAATTCCTCGTTCAGCCGCTCCAGCACTTCCGTCGGCGGCAGCAGGCGGTAACTGCCGTTGTGAATCTCTTTGCCGCGCAGGGCGCGCTTGACGAACACCGTCAGCAGGGCGGCCGGTATTCCATGCCCCGTGGCATCCGCGAGGGCAATGGCGACGTGCTCTTCGTCCAAGCGATGAATGTCATACATGTCGCCCGAGACGACTTCCGCGGGGCGGAACAAGGCCGAGAACTTAACCGGCCCGAAGTTGGGCAGGTTCTCGGGAATGAACTCTTGTTGTACCTGGCGTGCCAGGCGTAGTTGGCGCTCGTAGGCCGCGGTGGCGTTTTCTTCCTGCTGGCGGTTGGCCAGCATGCTGCGATGGAGCGAATCGAGTGAGGGGCGCATGTCGACCATTGTTGCCAGCCGGCTGGCCAGCTCGTCGGCCCCCAAGGCCGAGCCGAAGGTGACCGGCACCGTGGCCGGATGGTCGAGTTGGGCGGGTACTCCGCTCCCGGGTTGCATCACCAGGACGGCGCGCGGGCAGTCGGCCAAGCGGTCGAAGAGCACGCGCAGACCATGCTCCACGGGGCGCATGTCGTCCGGCACGATCACGACTATTGCGTCGGCCCGTGGGGAGACGCCGCCGCGTAGCGCCTGCGATAATGGTCTAAAGCTGGCCCAAGCCCCCGTTCGCTTGATCGCCTCTTTAAGGCTCGCCGGCACGCTCTCGTGGGCGAGTATGGTTTCAACGTGCGCTCGCGCCATGGCCGCCCTCACGCCCACAGTGTGCGAAGCGATTATGCAACCTCAGCTTTTTCATCGGAGAGTTTGCGGCACGACTTGTCCGGTCGGAGCGCAAAAACCGGCCGGGTGCGATAACTCACGGCCGCGAATATTTGGCTGATCGCAGATGGCTGAAACCGGTTAGCTTCCTTACAATGCGCTCAAAGCGGCCGCCCCCCAGTAAAGGATTTACAGTGCGCATAGCATTAGTTAACCCCATAACTCGGCGATCACAGGGCTACCACACCGTCGGCTCGTACATCCCACAACTCGGATTGCAGGTCCTGGCGGAGCTGGTGCCCGATGGCCATGAGGTGCATCTGATCGACGAGGTTTTCGGCCCCCAGTTCACCGACACGCACCTGACCCGGAGCAACTATGACCTGGTGGCCCTGACCTCGTACACCAGCGGCGCCACCCGCGCTTACGAGATCGCCGCCGCCGCGCGCAAGCAGGGGATTCCCACGATCCTGGGCGGACCGCATGCCTCCGCCTGTCCCGATGAGGCCGCGCTGCACTTTGATTCGGTCGCCATCGGCGAGTGCGACGAAATCTGGCCGCAGATCGTGCGCGACGCGGCCGCCGGACGCCTTCAGTCGCGCTATCAGGGCCGCCTCGCGGACTTGGAGGCCACCGGCCTGGGACGCGCCCGCCAGACGCTCAGGCCGGTCAACGGCCGCTACGACGTCTCAGCGTTGCAAACGTCGCGTGGCTGCCCGGTGGGGTGCGAGTATTGCTCGGTGACGCAGTTCAACGGCTCGCACATTCGCCGCCGGCGGATCGCGGACATCCTGGACGAATGGAACCGGACCCCGGAAAAATTCATCTTCGTGGTGGACGACAACTTTTTCGGCGTCGGCCGACAGCACGCCGAGTGGGCCAAGGAATTGCTGCGCGCCATCATCAAACACGGACGCAAGCGGCTCTGGTTCAGCCAGACGACGATCAACATGGGCGATGACCCGGACGGGCTGGCGCTGGCGTACAAGGCGGGGTGCCGCGGCATGCTGGTCGGGTTCGAGAGCTTCAACGAGCAGACGTTGAAGCGCTATCACAAGGTCCTGAACCGCAATAGTCTGGCCCGCTACCAGGAGTTGGTGAACGGCTTTCACCGCGCCGGGATTTCCGTGTTCGGCGGTTTCATCATCGGCTCTGACGAAGACACCGCCGAGACGGCCGCGGACACGGCTCTGATGGCCACAAAGATGGGCGTGGACATCATACAAATCACCAACCTGACGCCCTTGCCCGGCACGAAAATGTACGAGCGCTTCCGTGCGGAGGGCCGCTTGCTGGCGACTGACTATCCGGCCGACTGGGAACGATACACGTTCACCGAAACCGTCTATCAGCCGTTGCGAATGACCTCGCGCGAGCTGGACGAAAGCATCTACGAACTGCGCCACCTGGCCGCCAAAGAGAACTGGGTGCTGAAGCGCGCCATCCGCACCCTGGTGCGCACACGCTCGCTCACCACCGCGCTGTTCGTGCTGGGCATGAACAAGGGCTGGAAACGCATGGCCAGAATCCAGGCGCCGCACGACGCGGAACGCTTTGGTTTCTCGCCGCCGTTGTCGGCGCGGCTGGCAAAGATCGGCGAGTCATTCCGGCTGCACCTGCGTTCGAAACTTCAGCCGCCGGCGGCGCCGGAGCCGGTCACAGTGCAACCGTAGAGTCGCTTGGGTGCCATGCACAAGCCGCGTAGCGGCGCGGGCATGTGTTCGCCCGTCGGCCCAGGTGTGACTGTGGGAAAGTGGGAAGGTGGGAATGTGGGGAGGTGCCGTCCTGGCCCTTCGCACGTCCGACGTGGTGCGCCAGCGCGTTAAGGGAGGGAATGCCCGCGCCGGGTGCCATGCCCAAGCCGCGTAGCGGCGCGGGCGTGTGTATGCCGGTTGCCTGCATCTGACGCCGTTAACCAGGGGCATGCCCGCGCTTACAGCTTGGGCATGGCACCCGCCTTTGGGCATGGCAATTCACTCACGGTGATTCAGGTTCCCGCGCGCGACAAGTCCGCCAGCACACGTTGCGCCTGTTCGAAGTCCGACTTGCCGAAGAACACAAAGGTTACGCGCTCGATGCTGGGCTCCCGCGACAAGAAATCCGCCACCGTCTGCAGTGCGATGCGCGTCGCCGGTTCAAAAGGATAACCGTAGACACCGGTGCTGATGGCGGGAAACGCGAGTGTCTTGACCTCGTTCTCAACCGCCACTTCCAAAGAGCGGCGATAGCACGAAGCCAGCAGTTCCGGCTCGCCGCTGCGGCCGTCGCGGTACACCGGCCCAACCGTGTGGATCACGTACCGCGCAGGCAGATTGAATCCCGGCGTGGTTTTGGCGTCGCCGGTCGCGCAGCCGCCGAGCTTGCGACAAGCTTCGTGCAAATCCGGGCCGGCAGCACGATGGATGGCGCCGTCCACGCCGCCGCCGCCGGCCAAGCGCGAGTTGGCGGCGTTGACAATCGCGTCAGCCTTCACGCGCGTAATGTCGCCGCACTGCAGATCGATTCGATGCCACATATTGACGTTTGGCATGGGTTCGTCCTCACGAATACGGGCCGCCTGAATTAATACTCCGCAATCCGGGAATAATCCGCTCTCCGGTGTCGTCAGCATACATTGGAAGTCGAACATCCCGCATGCCGGCAACTAGGAGTTCGTTTCATGCTTCCGAAAGCGCTGCTAGCAGCAGCGGCCATTTTGTTGGCCGCGCCTTACTCTCTGTCTCAAACCGTTTTCCAACCATCAACCCAACCACCAGGTGGAACGCAACCACCAATAAGTGGAGCGCAACCACCAAGTGGTTATACGTCACCCGACGCCGCGCGGACAACGCCCATCTCGCAGACGCAACTTCTGGCGGGAGTACGCGCCTACCCACTGGGCGTCGTGCGCGCCATGGTCAAGATATCCGAGAATCCCGCCGTTTTGCAGCAACTGGCCGAGGACCCGCAAAAGGTCATGAACCCGGCCAGCATCACCCCGCCGGTGTCGGGCGAGTTGCAGGACGCCATCCGGCAGATTCAGCAGGTTCCCGAGGTAGTTGCGCTGGCGGCTGCCTTCCCGGATGAGATGGCCCGTCTGCGGCAGCTTTATCAAAGCGCGCCGCAGCAGGCAGACGAACTCCTGGCCAACCTGCAGGCACGCTACCGGGCGGCACGGCTACAGGGCAATCAGGCCTGGCAACAGATGTTGGCTCAAAATCCGCAGGCCCTTGAGCAATACCAGAACCTGGTGACTGAATTCACCCGCGAGCAGTTGAAACAGTACCCGCAGTTCCCTTACGTCGTGGTCACCGACCCCCAGTACTACCAGGCCGCGCCGCCGAACGAGCTTCTTCTGGCCTTCGCCGAGGACCGCAAGCCTCCCGAGCCGTTGGCTTCTATTCTGAACCAATGGTGGCAGACGTACGGCATCTCCGCCGTCGATCAGCAGGTGTTCTCACAAGCCGCACTGGCAATGCCCGATGCGACGTTCTTGGCCGCGCTTCCTTCGCAGGAGCGGGCCAACATGTGGCGAGCGGCGAGCGGCTTCGCTCCCAGCGATGCGCCCTTAATGCCCATCATCATGCAGCCGCTTCCGGATCAGCCTATGGACGCCCGCCTGGCGTTTGCGGTCGCCGAGAATGCCCGCCTATGGGGAGAGCCGGCCCTGACGACGCAGCCGCCGGTCGCGGAAGCTCCGCAAATGCAGGAAGGAATCTTGCCTCAGTACGCCGAGCCGCTTGAACAACAACCCGGCTACGCCGAGCAATACCCCTACCAGCAGTACCCGGGTTACGAGCAGTACCCGGCTTACGAGCAGTACCCGGCCTACGACTATGGTTACGCCCCGGACTACGCTTACTCGGCGCCGGTCACGACTTACTATAGCCCGTTAGTTCCTTACTACTACAGCTACCCCGCAGTCTGGCCGCTAGCGTACAGTTACTACCCGAGTCTGTCCTATTACTGGCCTTACTCTTACTACGGTTACGGCTACGGCGCGCCATACTTCGCCTTCAACTTCGGCTACGGTCACCGGTTCTACAAGTATCCTTACTTCAGGTACCCGTACTTCCACCGCTACCCGTACTCGTACGGCCGGTACGGACGCTTTTACGGCGATCGCGGCTTCTACGGCGGGCGCTTCTATGGCGATCGCGTTTACCGGCGTGGCGCGTTTGACCGCTACTATGGCTATGGCGGCCGGTTCTATGGCAGCCGCGGCTTCTACGGCAGAGGCCCGTTCGACGGCTTGCGGGGCTACACGGGTTTTCGTGGCGGCAGCTTCGACCGGTTTGGACGGACGTTTGATCGTGGCCCGACGTTTGATCGCCGCTTCACACGTGACCGCTTCACGTTCACGCGTGACCGCTTCGGTCGCACCGGAACCTTCGACCGCCGCGGGACGACCGGAACCTTCGACCGCCGCGGGACGACCGGAACCTTCGACCGCCGCGGGGCGTTTGACCGCCGCTTCGCAGGCGACCGCTTCGGTCCGACCGGGCGAGGAACACTCGGCCCAACAGACCGGCGAGTTCGGCAGGGGTTGGTCGGTGGGCGCACGATAGAGCGCCGGCAATTCGACCGCGGCGCCGCTGTGCAGCGCGGCGCCATGCCCGGGACTCGAGACTTTGGCACGCGGCTCGGACCGGCAACCCCACGCGGCGGAACGGGTGGGGCGATCCGCAGCGCGCCGCGCGGCGGCGCGGTGCCGCGCACTCGTTCAGACGCGATTCGTAGCATGCCGCGCGGCGGAGCCGCACGTTCGGGCGCTGCGCTTCGCAGCTCCCCGCGCGTTGGCAGCCCCGGGCGTTCTGGCGCCGCCCTCCGCAGCGCCCCGCGCGGTGGGCCGGGACGCTCTGGCGCTGCAATGCGCAGCGCTCGTCCCGGCGGCGGGGCCGGACGCGGCAGCGCGATTCGTAGTGCCCCACGCGGCGGCGGCGGGCGCGGCAGTGCGGTTCGCAGCGCCCCGCGCGGTGGCGGCGGCGGGCGCATGAGCGGCATGCGCGGCGGCGGACGCGGCGGCGGTCGTCGTTAAGCGCCAGTGGCGTTGGGTGCCATGCCCAAGCTGTAAGCGCGGGCATGCCCCCTCCAGCTATCGTCCGGCGCTCAAGAGGGCATGGCCGCGCTTGGCGCTTGGCCATGGCACTCGGCCGCGAGGCGTGGCCATGGCACTGGGCCGCGCGGCGTGGCCATAGCACCCCACAGCCGGCTAGGGCACACCTTTACCTTCGAGGCTACTGGCGAGGCTACTCGACGTTCAACGACAGCAGATACTGCTGCAACTCTTTCCGCCTCTGTTCCTCAATCTGGCGCAACTCGGCCACATGCGTCCGAAGCTGCTCGATGCGCGTCTCAAGTTTCTCGAACCGCTCGAGCTGGCGACGATAAGCATCCGCGTCCTTCTGTAGCGTATTCAGGTTCTCGCGAATGCGCGTCTCGTCTTGGATCGCCTCCGCCAAAGAGCGCTCCAGGTTGGCCCGGTTGCGCGACGCCTCGTCCAACTCTGTTCGCAGGGCGACCACGCGTTCCATTGCCGTTTGCAGCGCCGGCGAAACAGCCTTCGTCTTCAGGTAGAACCGAATGTGGTCCAACCCCAGGTCCGTCAGCGCCAGCGATTGGTCCGCCAACCGCTCGAGCCGCAACGGATACGTGACCGTCTCGCCGGCCGGTACGGTCGTGCGGAAGCGCAGCACGCCGCGCGCCCGCTCGTATGGTTCCTTAGGCTGCACCAGCGTCCAGTCCTCGCTGTAAGCCTGCTCGAGAATGATCTCGCGCGGCCGTTCCAGCTTGTTCTTGATGACGTAATCACGCTGGTCCACGTACTTGTGCCGCAGCCACAGTACGCCCTTGGCAATACGCAGGCTGACTAATTCCTCCGGCGTCGGCTTCTGCCGCACCAGCACTTCCGTGCCCAGGTCCAACGCGTACGCGATCAGCCGCTTCTCGCCCGGCTTCATGTCCGGCAGCTTGGCGTCGCCGGCGTAAACGTTGTCGTCATACACCGTCACCGGGCCCTGCATGAGGTTAAGGTTCGTGCTGTTCGTCAGCTCCAGCCCGTTCAGCGGATACTTCGCGTGCGTGGCCGGGTTGTAGATGCTGACCTTCGTGGCCGAAACCGCCTCGTTAACGATCGGCAGCATGGCCGAATGCTGGCGCTGAATAGACACCGGCGTCTGGATCGTATACTCGAACAGCTCGCCGGCCTCCGCGGCGGACGCTACCGACTGAACCCCGGCCCCCTCTAACGCCATTGGCACCTCTTGCTGCAACTCCATATAACCGTCGCCCGAAATCTCCAGCGCCTTGCTCCTGCGTGCTCTGACGGTCGGCGCGCCTGGCGCAGGTGCAAGCGCTGCCGCGTCCTCAGCAGGCGCGGTCTCATATTCTTGCCATCTTCCGGTTGCATTAGCACGTTGCGCCTCGTACTCCGGTGGTCGCAACGACGCATACAGCTCCATCTGCTCCACCGGCCGCGGCACATATAGCGGAGTGTACAAGTCCATGCGGAACGAGATCGGCCGTCCCGAAATCAGCGATAGCCGCACGTTGTTCCAGTCGTTCTCGGTAGCGTTTTCGACAATCGCCCAGCCCTGCAGGAACGGCTTCTTGTCCTGCCTCAGCTCGAGCCGGTAACTGGTCTTCCATACCGGCGCTTCCAGCAGATAGGCAGCGCGCACCTGGCGCTGACCTTCCCCTTCAAAACTTATGGCGACCGTTTTCTTGTCGGCGTCGTGCGCCGTGGCCAGCGTGGCGAGCGCCTTCTGCAATTCGTTGTCGATCTTCTCGTTCAGCAGGCGTATGCTCTGGACTTCGGCCAGCTTCACCTGCTGCAACCCGGCCTCGGTCGACACGGTGAGGCGCTCGATCACTTGTACAGTCCTGCCGTCCGGGCTGAGCACTTGCTCCTTTTCCACGCCCAATATGCTGCCTTTGAGCGTCCGCAGTCCGGTCACCTCCACCGGTTCGCCGCGAAGCTGGTTTAACAATTCGCCTAGCGTCGGCTTGCCGGTCAAGTCCACGCCAAAACTGCGCAGCGTCTTTTCAATCGGGTCACGGGCGGCATAACCCACCACGCCCACCTGTCCACCACCAAAATCTTGAACCACGAGCGACTTTAAAATGTCGTTTATCTGATCGGTTCTGAATTTCAGCTCGGCAGTGGCGTTGCCGTTAACTTGCGCCGTCGCCTCGAAGTAGCCGACCCCGCTGTTAAAAAGCGCGATCCGAGTCAGCTCCAAGTCGGCTGGCGACTGTGCCCGCACCGGCTCGGCCGCAGCTAACATTGCCGGCACCAACCACGACAGCCGCGCCGCAGCGCGCCAAGAGAGTCTGAGAATGCGCATAAATTGCTCCTGTGCGGTCCGCCGGCCGGCTCGCCCAAATAGCCGGGCCTTGCGCCGCTTCTTAGCATATCTGACGTTGAAGATGGCCGAAAGTTCCCTGGTGCGGCGGCTGAGCGGGCTGAACCGGCGCGCGGCGTCCAGCCCCGCATGACCGGCTAACAACGCGGCGGCGTTGCGCCTCTGTCGTCCGATGACGACAGTCCGCCAAGTCTCCTGGGTGACGGCGTCGCGTCACCGGCTCATTGGGCCGTGCGAGGGTACTGTGAACTTCATGAAACGCGGCCGGCGAGGACGATACAAGTGTCCTGGTCACATATAATGGCGTGTTCTCCTGCGTCGAATGCCCTTAGGACATTTGAGGAAGCTGGAAAAGTTGACGATATGAACCGCTTGACGCGGTCTGCGGAGTAGCTAATATTCCGCCTCGTTCGGTTGGTCTTCATCAGCTGGCGTATTGTTTGCCGATGTCATCATCGGAAGTCCTGTATCCAATTGGAGAGCGAGCATGAACCGTAAGTACTTTTGGCTGACAGCGATTACGCTTCCCGGCGTACTCATGAGTGGCTGCTGGGCCGGCCTGCACCAACTGGCCATCCACACCTTCGAGGTCACCGACTTCGTCGCGGCGCTCAGGGTGTTGGGCCTCTTCTAGCAGCGAGGCCGGGAATGCTCGGCCAAGAATCAAGGTAGGCAGCGTCTGCCGAATTATGTGCAGCGCTGCCTTCCTTCATTTAACCGCCTGTCTACAGACTGTATGGGGGGATCAAGCCATTACTAACGGACTCTCCAGTTCTTGTCATGCCGGGCTTTGACTCCGGGTAATGCTTACAACCGACCCATTCCAGAGTAAATCGCCGTAATATCGGAAACGACCCGGGCGGCCTTCTAGCATCACAAGCAGCGCCGTTCGTTGCGGGCTGCGGAGTTGTGAGTGCCCTGCACTGCGCGAGCGAAACCCGCGCTGTAAGGGGCCGTGACGAGGGCCGAATCTTATGTTTCATCACGTGAAAGAGCTGCAATTCAATGCGCGCGTTTCGAAACCGGATCCGCACTTTGCCAAGCTGTTGCTGGAGCAATTCGGCGGACCGAACGGGGAGCTGAAAGCCGCCATGCAGTACTTCGTGCAGGCTTTCGGCGTGCGCAAGAGCTATCCCGACAAATACGACCTCCTTATGGACATTGCGACCGAAGAGTTCAGCCATTTGGAGATCGTCGGCGCGACCATCACCATGCTTCTGGCAGGTGTAAATGGCGAGCTCAAGAACGCGGTGGAGCGCTGCGA
>ERZ747221.1273-NODE-1273-length-25600-cov-5.770952_pt1 | contig 25600 bp, 25 predicted proteins | sample MGYA00374949_ERZ747221 | MGnify/ENA primary metagenome ERZ747221 (study PRJEB28779, sample SAMN05720172) | bioreactor metagenome | isolation source: Anaerobic biogas reactor | place: USA:Washington, USA | collected 2015-08-08 ... | reverse complement strand
GCGACGGGACTTGAACCCGCGATCTTCGGCTTGACAGGCCGACATGTTAACCACTACACTACGCCCCCCGAACGATGTGATGATACCATAAGGACGGTTTTTGTCAACCGCTGAGATGACGTCAGGCGTCGGTATAATCTTTGCGGAAGATCAGAACATCCTGGATCACGTGGAAACCCACGGATTCGTACAGGTTCAAGGCCGCGCCGCGATAGTTGTCTGTTATGACCAGAGCGTGACGCGCGCCACGCCGGTACAGCCGCCGCAAGCACTCCGACAGCACAGCCCGCCCCAAGCCCTGGCAACGAAAATCAGGATGAACGCCCAGCGGCTCGATGTGCCCGACGGTTTCGCCCGCAATGTTGGGGGCAAGCCAACCGATACAAAACCCGGCCAGACGCCCGTCTGGTGCGACAACCACCAAATCCCCATCCGGGACGTACTCTGGGCGGTGTAAGGTGCGCGCACGCCATGCCGCCGTCATACTGCGGCTCTCGAACGCAGCGCGATGGAGCGCTACGTAATCCGCAACCTCGCGCTCGCCGGCTAACGGGCGAATGACGAAATCCGCCGGCAGGCTGTCATCGGCTACCGGCGCTTGCGCAGGACGGCGCATCAGCACTTCGGACCACGAGTCTTCGCCCACATCAGCCTGACAGGAAAATCCAGCTTCTTCAAGGGCGCGGATGCGATCTATCTGACCAGCAAAAGTCATCGCAAACCAGCAGGGCAGACCGTTGCCGGCCTGAAGCATCTGGCGCGCGCGTCCATCGGCCCATGTCAGGATGTCCGGCAGCAGATAGGCCGCGTCGGGATGGCAGACGTAATCGACCGTCCAGAACGGGGTCTGCATGACGGCCCAGGCCAGCAATTGACCTTTCGCGTCGGCCCACAGCCCGACATTGGTGGGGTCATCCAGGGCCCAGGAGCTGAAACGATACGGCAAATCCACGACGTGCAGGGTATCGCCAGGGAAAGCAACTGCCAACGCCAGCATCGCCTGCACATCTTTCTGGTCAGAAAATGCGCGTTGGTAGATCGTCACTGTGACCCCCTGGCAAAATAAACCGCAAACTATGCGAATTTCTTTGTCAGTCGACAAAGATTCGCGCGATTCGTGGTTAGGTTCTATTCATAGCGGTTGAAACGTAGCACGCCAATGACGGTGAACAGGATCGCAAAACCGAGCAGCACGCCAACGGTCGGCAGGACATCGGCGAACGTCGCGCCGCGCGCCAAAATGTCCTCGTAGGCACGCACGGCCCAGGTGGATGGCAAAATCTGCACAGCCTGACGATAGACTGTCGGCGTCACCTCCAGGGGAAACCACGCGCCACCCATCGCCGCCATGGTCATCGCCAGACCGATAACAGCACTGCTGGCCTGCCCGCGCGTCTTCACGAGTGTTGCCAACAACAGCCCCAACCCCACGACTGCCCAGGCGAAGGCCAGCGAGACGGCGATGACAGCCAGCGGGGCGCGTCCCCATCCCACGCCGAACAACAGCGCACCACCCAACACCAGGATGGCGATCTGCACCAATCCCAGGAGCAGGCTTGCCAGCAATTTGCCGCCGAGGATGGCCGCGCGCGACGTGGGCATGATCAACATCCGCTTGAGCGTGCCGCGCAGCCGTTCGTCGATCAGGATCTCCGCCGCGCCGAGTAACGTTGTCTGCACCCAGGTGACGATCTGCCCGGCGGAGGCGTGTTCGACGCTGCTTGCCATCGCTGGCTCATCGTCCTGCACTTCCACGCCTTCCGGCCAACGCATCTGCGCGACGGCGGGCGGCTGCTCTGTGTCAGCCAGCGTCTCCGTGAGCAGGTCGGTAAAGAACGCAGCTTCTTCTTCCGGCGTGGTGACAAGACCCGCCTCACGGGCCTGCGCCAATCCAGCACGCGCAACCAACGCAGCGCCGCCAAGCCGTCCCTGCGCCGCCGCCAGCGATTGTTCCGCGACGGGGCTGCTGTTGCTCTCCGGCAGTGTGTGGAATGTCAGCGTCACCGCATCACCAGCAAGCAGCCGCGACGAGAAATCCGCCGGGATGATGAGTCCAAAGGAATCGTCAGGAAGTGCATCGGTCAGATTAAGGTTAAAAGCGGTGGCCTCCAGCGCATCCAACAAAGTGTCCACCAACGCGCCGGTGTCCTCCTGAACCACGTACAACGTCAACTGCAATTCTTCTGGCTGCGCCTCGTCGTCGTTCATCACGCCGCGCAGCCCGGTGCCCACCACAGCGGTGAACAGCAACGGCAAGATCAAGAAGAATAGCCACGCTGTCGGCCCATCCAGCTGCCGTCTGAATTCCGTGCGAATAATGGCCCAAAGTCGGTACATTGTGTGTCCTTTTCGTGATTTGCACTTCGTAATGCGTCGATTTGCCTAATTGAATTGCCGTCTGAAACCCACGAGCGCGATGCCATAATACACTGCCGTCAGCGCCAGCGCGCCGCCAAGCCAGGGGAGGACGCGGTCGAGGGCTTGGCCAGCCTGCAGACGCCCCAGGATTTCGATACCCCAACCAGCGGGGGTGACGAAGCTGGCATACTGCACCCAGAGCGGCAGGCTCCAACGGAGAACAAATCCTCCGCCAAACGCGCTGCCTATCAGTGTGATGGCCGCACCGATGGCGCCGGCCTGTCCCGGCGACCTGGCCCACGCTGAGATAAGAGCGCCCAGGCTGGAAGTACACAGCACAATGACCGGGATGGCCAGGAGCACGCTCAGCGGCGCACCCCAGTACGCGCCGATGAGGCTCGTAGCGCCCCAGAGGACGCAGAGTTGCAACACGCCGGTGAGGATAACACCGCCCATTTTGCCGAGGAGGATAGCGAGCGCGGGCGTCGGGGTGATTAGCAAGCGCGGGAGCGTGCCCTGCCGGCGCTCGGCCAGCAGCGTGCGCCCGCCGGTAGTCACGGCGAACATCAAAAACGTCACCGCCAGGCTCGACGCGTAGTAGCTCAGCCAGCTAAAGCGTCGACCCGTGCTGGAGGTAACGTGCAGTTTGATGGGCAGTTCGGCGGTTTGCGCGCCGTCGCTGCCCCAATCCATCTGGAACACCCCCGCCATTTGCGCGAAATCGCCAGACGGCGCATCCGCCTGGGACTGCGCCGTAGCCAACCTGGTGAGAATGTTGGTGGTTCCGGCAATTTGCGTATTCATCATCGCCAGACCCTGACTGACGATACTTTTGACCACTGCCGAGCTGATACGCCAATCGGGACTGGCATAGATTTCTACGACGACGGGATCGGTTTTCGTCAGGTCCTGGCTTTGGAAAAAGGCCATCCCCAACTGCAACTGTTGTTCTTGCGTCAACACTGTGTCGGATGTGATCCTGGTCACGTCTACACCGGCCATCTGCTGCGCCAACGCGCCCAGCGGGAACACGCGCGCGCTGAAGTCCGCTGGGATGATTACCAGGGCGGCGACGTCGTCTTCATCCACGCGGGTGCGAGCAGCAGCCTCGTCTGTCACCAGCTCCGGCGTCACCAGATCGCCCAACGCGTCGGAATAGAAGATGTCCACCAATGCCTGTCCCATCGTTCCCGCATCCTGGTTCAGCAACAGCACAGGGATGGATTCCAACGGCGCATCGGTGCCACCTGTCCCGAACGCCGCCGCCATCACCAGTGTGATCGCCAACGGCGTCACCAGCATCATCACCAGCGCTCCCACGTCGCGCACGGTGAGCAAGACTTCTTTTAGCGAAAGCACCCATAGTTTACGCATCGCTCAATCTCTCAACGCTCGGCCTGTCAAATGCAGGAACACCGTTTCCAGGTTCGGCTCGCGGATGTCAATCGTACGGACGCCAAGCCCCAGGCCAGTAGCTGCTCCGATGACGGCAGCCAGGGTCGCCTCCGCCGATGTCACATTGACAAGCACCTCGCCGTCGGTTGCACTAGCCTTGATAACACCATCAATCGATTGGAGTGCCGCCGCCAGGTTCGCGCCACCTTCTTCTTGCAGTAGCTGCAGGCGCAGCGTCTCGTGCTCACCCACAAGTTGGGTCAGTTCGTCCAACGTCCCCAACGCGATCAGCTTCCCGTGGTCGATGATGCCGATGCGGTCACTCAATTCCTGGGCTTCTTCCATATAGTGCGTGGTGTAGAGGATCGTCACACCCTGCTCGCGCAGCTTTTTGACCCAATCGAGGATGTAGCGGCGGCTTTGCGGGTCAATGGCGACGGTTGGCTCGTCAAGCATGAGCAGCTTGGGGCGGCCCAACAGACCCACCGCCAGGTTGAGGCGGCGCTTCATCCCGCCGGAGTATGTGCCGACGCGATCTTTAGCGCGGTCGGTCAATTCCATCAACGCCAGTTTTTCAGCGATTTCTTGCGCCAACTCCGCGCCGTGCAGGCCACGCATCTCACCCCAGAAACGCAGGTTCTCCTGCGCTGTCAGATCGTCGTAGAGCGCCAGTTCTTGTGGCGCGACACCGATGACGCGGCGCACGGCCATAGGGTCGCGCTGCACGTCGTGGCCGTCCACGCTCACTGTGCCCGAGGTAGGCTCTAACAATGTGCTGATCACCGAGATGGCAGTGGTCTTGCCTGCGCCGTTCGGTCCGAGCAGGCTGAATAGCTCGCCGGCGTGGATCTCGAACGAGACAGCATCCACAGCATAAGGAGTGCTGGGCGAGTAGCGTTTGAACAAACTTCGAACCTCGACTAAAGCAGCAGTTTCCATATTCAAGAGCACCTTTCATCCTGATATCTACGCAAAATTCTGACAAAAGTCATTTATACTACGTCGAAAAGTCGCGCAGGTTGTAACTATTGGTAATCTCCCCACCCTGACTCATTCAAAAAGCATCGCTGATGCTATTGTGATGCGATGTGATTCGCCCATACGACAATGCGATATGGCTAATAGCCACTGTCTTCTGGCGTAAAATACAAATCAACATACAATAATGATATAACCTGTTCGCAACAAAATCAATACTGGAACGTCTAATACGAAAGGAGTGCTATGCTGAAAGATCATCAGGATATGTTATGGTTGGCAGGACAAGTTTTCCTCTCACGGAACTTCGTCCAGGAAGCAGAGGAGCATGGACTCGACGCTGTTTTTGCAGCATGTCCCTATGGCGACCTGACCAAAGAGGAAAAAACCGCGTTTGCGAGCGCTTTCAAGGACAAGCGCCTGCGAGAGGTAGTCGCAAATTGGTGGAAGGTCTATGATGAGGAGCGTGAAAAAGGCGCCGTTGTCAAAGCTGGAGATTTCTGGGAGTAAATAACTTGCACACCCTGCCGGGAGAAAAAGCTCGCAGTAACGCAGCGCGGTGGATATCGGGAGGATACGCCATCCTAACTATGCTTGGCGTGACGCTCCACATTATTATGCGGATTACCACTAAAGAATCTCTCGATGGGATCTACATTGCATTAATGCTGTCCATCTGTGCGGCAGCCTCTTATTGCTATGCGAAAATTCCGATATCGCTATCGCGCGCAATGCTCATCCTTGCATGGGTAGCTATGGCCTGTATCACCGGGCTGTTGGTCTATACTCTCGAAATGCAGAAGAATCACCTGATGATTATTCTGATGTTTCACGCGGGCATTTTCACGTTGGGTTTGGTGTTGGGGTTTCGTCCTACGATACAATATGCTGTCGTCGCATCAGTCATCATTGTTATTTCAGGAATCATATATCGACTGGCGCCGGCGGGTATTGTTGTTCCCGTGTTTTTTGCCTTTGCCCTCACGCTACCGTCAAAGGTGGTTGAGCAAGTCATTGCACAAAGTACCGCCGAGCTGGCCCAGATCAACCTCCAACTCGAAGACCAGGTCGAAGAACGCACGGCTGAGCTGCGGGCAGAGATCAGCGAACGCCGGCACGCGCAAGAGGCCCTGTTACAGCGCACCCTCGAACTCGAAAGACGTAATGAAGAGCTGGATGCGTACGCGCACACCGTGGCCCATGATCTGAAATCACCTTTGGCCACAATCATCGGCTTTAGTGATCTCTTGGAGAAACGCCACGATAAATTCACTGTGGACAAACTCTCCTCCTATTACAATATCATCGCACAGAACGGTCGCAAAATGATCAACATCATTGATGCACTGCTGTTGCTGGCCAGCGTGCGCAAGGTCGAAGATATTCCCATGAACACCCTCAATCTGCCTGAAATGATGCAGGACATTCAACGAAACCTTGGCGATGCGATCAAAGAGAGTCATGCGGAGATTGTTGTGCCTGACCACTGGCCCGTAGTGACAAGCTATCAGCCGTGGGTCGAGGAAATCCTGGTGAACTACACCAGCAATGCCATCAAGTATGGCGGAACACCCCCGCGCGTCGAAATTGGCGCGACCAATCACGTCGATGGACACGTGCGCTTTTGGGTACGCGACAACGGCAAAGGTCTGACACCAGAAGAACAGGCCCGGTTGTTTACACCGTTCACCCGGCTCGACCAGATCAGAGTGAAAGGGTATGGACTAGGACTGTCTATCGTCCAACGCATTGCAGAAAAGCTCAATGGCGAAGTCGGCGTCGAAAGCGAAGTAGGGCAAGGCAGCACGTTCTACTTCACCTTGCCGCTGACAGGAAGTGATACGTGACCCGTACATTTTATGTTCGGTACATAGATTGAATGATCTCACGACGAAAGGAATCCACCCATGAATCATGCCGAGTCCGCGAAAACCTTTGTGCAACGTCAAATTATCAACGCCTGGTGTATGTACGACTGGGGCAGTTCCGCCTTTTCGACGACGGTCGAAGCGGCGGTCCTGCCGGTCTTCTTCGAGAATGTGGTTGGCGCACATTTGGGCGGAAATTTACCCACAGTGTATTGGGGCTACACCAACTCCATTGCGCTGCTGGTCTCCGCGTTGCTGGCCCCGATCCTGGGCGGCATCGCCGACTACCTGGGCAACAAGAAGCGGCTCCTGGCGATATTTGCCGGGATCGGCATCGTCGCCACTGCGCTGCTGACGTTTATGAACACCGGCATGGTCTGGCCAACCCTGATCCTGTTCTTCGTGGGGACGATCGGCCTGGCGGGTTCGTACATCTTCTACGACGCACTGCTGCCACACATCGCCGGTGAAGACAACATCGACTTCGTCTCTTCCAAAGGCTACGCGCTCGGCTACCTGGGCGGCGGCATCTTGCTCGCCATCAACATCGTGATGATTATGTTCATCTGGCCGGATAGCACCCTGGGCACGCGCCTGTCGTTCCTCACAGTGGCGATCTGGTGGGCCGTGTTCACCATCCCGCTGCTGCGGCGCGTCCCCGAACCGCCCGCCAACACCGAAGGCATCGGCGTGGGCGCCAATCCGGTGCGCGCCAGCTTCCAACGCATCGGGCAAACATTTCGCGAAATCAGCAAATACGGCGAGTTGTTCAAGTTCCTGATCGCCTTCTGGATTTACAACGACGGCATCGGCACGGTCATCAAGATGGCGACGATCTACGGCGCGGAAATCGGCATCGGGATGATCGATCTGATCGGCGCGCTGCTGCTGACGCAGTTCGTGGGCATTCCCTTCTCGCTGCTGTTCGGCAAGTTCAGCCACAAGCTGGGCACCAAACGCTCGATCATGGTGGGATTGGGCTGGTACGCGCTGCTGATGGTGGGCGGTTTCTTTATGAGCCAGCCGTGGCACTTCTGGGCGCTGGCCTTCGGCGTGGGGATGGTGCAGGGCGGCACGCAGGCGCTCAGCCGCAGTTTGTTCGGGCTGATGGCGCCCAGAGCACGCAGCGCGGAATTCTTCGGCTTCTACGACGTGTCCAGTAAGTTCGCCGGGATCGCCGGCCCGCTGCTGTTCGGCGTCGTCGGGCAATTGATGGGGTCCAGCCGCCTGAGCATCATCTCGCTGATGATCTTCTTCGTCGGCGGCATCATCCTGCTGACGCGCGTCAACGAGGCGGAGGGCATCCGCGTGGCGACGGAGGAAAACGCGCGTGCGGCGGCGCTAGGAATAGCGTAGAACAACCTCTAATCAGGTCTGACAGGTCGGGCAAGCGTGACTCACACCCGACCTGTCAGAACAAAAGCTAAGACTATGACCGTTATACTCCAAATGGTCTGTAAGATGCCAGCACGATAAGCATCATCGCCGATAACAAAGAACGTATTCAGACTACGTTTTGGCACCACACAAATCCCTGTTTTCCAAGCAAATCCGCCATAGAAGAGCCCGATACAAGCAAAGAAACTACCAAAAGCATAGGGACCAAATTCCCAACGTGAACCGATAAAGGAAAAAACAGTGACAACCAAAATCATCCAGCCAACAGAGAGTGGGATAAAGTCCCGCTGTACCCATTTGTATTTTGGATTAACTTCAGTAAGCTCATAAGCTGTATGCTTCTCAGCATTTTTCAGGTGAAACTGAGAAACATACATTGCCAAGATTCCAAAAACTGAGTGTAACAACACCGGTATTTGACTTATCGTCATGGCGCTTCTACTCCCAACCGCTCGAACTGTTCCGGCGGCGCGTCCATAGTCTGCATCGTCTCGACGAGAAGTACGGCGTACTCGATCTCCAGTTCTGTCCCAGCGAGGTCCTGCGTCTGCGCGTAATCGCTGCGGATATCGTAGAGTCGCGTGTCGGCCCATTCGGGGCTGCGACGTCTGTGAGCGCGGGCGCGGATGACGGGATAGTCGGTATACGGCAGCCAGAGGCCCAGCTTTGCCTCGTCGTAAAAGCTCAGCGGGCATACGTCGCGCATACTAAATGACCCGGGCGTGAGGAAGTAGCGGTAGAGCGGCTGGTTCTCCGCAGTGGCGGGCGCGCGGAAGTAGGTGTAGCGCCCGTCGGTCACGTTGACCGTCTGCCCAAACCAGCCGTAAAGCGCGGCCTTGCGTCGCGGCTGGGCCTTGGTCTCCAGGATCGGTTTCCACGATTCGCCGTGGATTGGATGCTCGATTGGCACGTTGTAGTAGTCGCAGAGCGTCGGCATAATGTCGATGTTCTGCGTGAGCTGCGCGCGGTGCTCACCCGCGTGCGCGTCGCCGGGCAGGTGCACCATCAGCGGGATGTGCGCCAGCTCGTTCCAGGCGTGCCAGGCGTTCTTGCCGGTCAGGCCGCGCTCGCCGAGCAGATGCCCGTGGTCAGTGGTGACGATGATAAGCGTATCCTCGAAGGCGTTCTGGCGCGTCAACTCGTCCAGCAGCTTGCCGAACCAGGCATCCATCATCGTGAGCGTGGCGGCGTACTGCCGGCGCAGGTGACGGGTGGCCTCACTGTCCTCGTCCACCTTGTCGTAAGCACTCCAGTTGTAGAGTGGGCCGTCCCAATCGTCGCCGTACATGTCGAGATAGTGCTGCGGGCAATCGAACGGCTCGTGCGGATCGAAGACTTCCACCCACAGCAGATAGTTATCCGCGCCTTCGTTCGCTTTCAGCCAATCGGTTGCGCCCTGAAACGTCTGCGGCGTCGAATAATCGGCCTCCGTCTTGAACGTCTGTTGGTTCTTGGCGTATTGCGCGTGCCACTGCCCTAGATGCTCCGGCTCCTCCGGCGACGCCACCCGCGACACGAATACGTCGCCTTCCTGTCCACGGTGTAAGGCCCAGGTGTTGAACGAACTATGGTAGTTCTCGCCGCCGACGTGGAAGTAGTGATAGTGGTCGGTCTCCATGTGACAAAACACGCCCGCGTGGTCGCGCAGCAGGTGTGGGAACGGCACATCGAACGGCTCAATGCCACCCCACTCACGCTCGAGGAAGTTCAACCGTCCGGTGAGCATGTCGTGCCGCGCGGGCATACACGGCGCGGAGCCAATCCAGTGGTTGTCGAAGACCACCGACCGCTCGGCAAACCGCGCCAGATTCGGCGCGATCACCCAATCGTTGCCGTACAGCGGCAGGTAATGACGATTCAGCGAATCGGATAGAATGACGATTGTTTTCATAGGTGTGCTCCTTTGTTAGCCGTCAGCGATCAGCTTTCAGCTATCAGCCAGATTAGCCCAAGAAGCTGAACGCTGACGGCTGAAGGCTGAAAGCTATGCAAAGAACTCGTAGCGCCGCGTCCACTCCTGTGTTTCGCCAGGCTGGACGTCGAGCGAGACGAAGATTTCGGCGCTGGCGACGTGCGTCGTGCCCCACACGACCACACGGGCGGGCGTGAAGTCGTCGAACTCGCGCATCCCCACGCCGCTCGGCTCGTGGACAAGCTCCCATTGCGCGTCATCGGTCGCCGCAAACCCGAGCGGACGGCAGTAGAAATTGCCCTCCGGCGTCGCCCGCCAGCGAATATCGCCACCCCGCACGTCGAGGACGGCCATCATCTGCGCCATGTGCTCCACGAACGCCGCCTGCGGTGTGGCGAACGCGATTGTGTTGGGCATCCGCAGCCGATAATCCGGCCCAATTGCGTGGCCGTCGATGCCGGCGAAGTTGTGGACGTACTCCGTCGTCACAATGGGTTTCTCACCTACATTTTCCAGGACGTAGGCAATCGTCAACCCCGCGCCCTCCACCGTGACCGTTTTGGTCAGCCGGACGGCGTAACCCCGGCAGTCCACCGGCTCGACGGTGAACATCGCCTGGGTCGGGCCGGTCATCACGTGAACCGGGAACGGCGTGACGATTTCATAAGGCCGGAAGAAATTGTACGGTTGTTCGTCCAGGCGTGCCAGCAGGCCAATGCCCAGCTTAGGGAACAAGTCGCCCGGCTGTGCCTCGTCATAGCCGATGACCTCCTCGATGCCGAACTCGCCGCACAACCCGATGCCGCCGCTGCCCTGCCCCGGCTCAAGCGATTCCGGCACGCAGAACGTGTGCATCCCATCCAGCGTCACCTGCATGATAAAGGCCGTCCAATCGAAGCGCGATCCGCTGTAGACGCTACCCGGTGGGGCGATCTCGACCGTCAGGCGGTCGCTTTGCAAAACGATAGGGGGATTCTCTATTGGTTTCATGTCGATCACTCCTTCAAATGACAAATGGCGAAAAATCCGGTAGACGCTTACAATCTGGTAAGCCACGGGGCGCTTTTGAGCACGCGGGCTGCAAGCCATGTCAGAGCAGTGCTTAAGAGCATAGCGCCGGCGACAATCAGGATAACATTTGTAGCGGATAGAACCGCCCCACTGCGCGCCAGAAGCACAAACGGTGCGACTAAAATCAACACGCCAACCGTTGGCGCGAATTTTTCATCCGGGATAAGGAGAGTGGTGATGATACCGACACAACTCGCCAGATACGCCAACAACAACGGTGCAAGGAAGAATACCCAAGCCATAGACACAATAACGTGTTGCAGGTCTAGCACGGATAGCGCCAGCAGCCCCAGGACGGAGAGTTGTGACAGAAGATAGGCGGCAAAAGTCGCCGGAATAACCTTTCCCATCACGATTGCCATAGACGGCATATTCGTCGAAAGCAAAATCTCCAGCGTCCTGGTCTTTTTCTCGCCCAATAGGGAATCGAGGACAATTTGCCCGCCCATCCCTAGCGCAATCAGGATAGGAAGGCCGCTGTAGAGGTAGTCAAGCGGCACCACACTTCGCGTTCCATCTCCTGACATCGCCAGCCCAACTGCCACCAATCCGACCCCCGCAAGCAGCCAGAGCAGACTTTTGGTAGAATATCTCAGCTCCCACAATTCCTTACGTGCGACCGTAATCACATCTCTCATTGCGACACCCCGGCATTATGCTCACTCGTCGTCACCTGCAAATAGGTCTCCCGAAGCGACTCGGCGTTGCCTTCCAGACTACCCGCATAGACGCAACGTCCATTTTGCAGAATGACGGCTTGCGCGCAGATTTGATGCACGCTATGGAGATCGTGGCTGCTCAGAACAATCGTCGTACCCTCATCGTGCAATTCTTGTAAGAGACGCACGACGACCGCCAGGCTTTCAGGGTCCAACCCATTTGTAGGTTCGTCCAAAAGCAAGAGTTTGGGCTGGCTGATCAATGCGCAGGCCAGGGATAGGCGCTGCTTCATCCCTTTCGACCAAAATCCAGCTCTCTCATCCCCTTTTTGGAGCAATCCCAACCTGGACAACCACTGCTCGGACAACCCTCGAATACGCTCTGGTTGCACCCATGCCGCTCTGGCGCGGAATTCCAAATTCTGAAAGCCGGTCAACTTTTCGTATACCCCGGTGGTCTCGGGCATATAGGCGACCATACCTCGGGGCGTGTGAGAACTACCGGGCATAAAACCGCCAACACGAATATCGCCCGAGTGTGGTCGCAGAAGGCCCATCATCAGCCTCAGGGTCGTGGTCTTCCCCGCGCCATTGTGTCCCAAAAGCGCCAGAGCTTGCCCCTGGGGAACCCGCATCGTCAGGCCCTCCACAGTTCGAGACCGCTTAGTGTAGGAAAATGTCACATCATGGAAATCAATCATGCTTCTAATCTAGCCTGCGCCATCAACTCGTGAATTTCCAACGGCGAGGGACGCTCCAGCGCACGCGCCAACGACAACGCCTCTTTGGGACACGCGTTGACGCACACCCCACATCCCATACACGCCGCTGCATCCACCACGACATGCCCATCCTGCAAGACTAGCGCGTCGAACTGGCACTTTTCGACGCACGCGCCGCAGCCCACGCAGCGCGCCTCATCCACCTGGCAGACGTAGCCCGACGAAATCAGCATCGGGATGCCGTTCCGGTGGGCCGACATCGCACCGCAGCAGCACGAACAGCAGTTGCAGATCGCGTAGAAACGTTGCAGCATCGCATCCTTGAAGAAAGCGTGATGCACGTGCCCGCGCTTATCCTCCGCTTCGAGAATGTCCACGGCCTCGTCCGGCGTGATGCGGCGCGCGTGAGCCGGCTGGTGGTCGAGGATGAAGCTGGTAAACGGCTCGCCCACAACGAGGCACACATCAAGGGGCAGACACGGATTCTCGCGCGCCATCCGGCACGGACAGTCCATCACGACGATGTGATTGGGATGCTCCATGACGATGTCGCGCGCCACGGCGAAGGGGACGACGTGCTCCGGGACGGTCAAAGTCACGTCTTCGTTCACCTGCACCAATCGTGCCGCCGCGTCCAGCGGCACGACCTTGCCATGGTAGGTATCGGCAATCGTAGGCGACGCCGGTTCGTGCCCATTGCCGTCTTTATGGCGGCTCATTTCACGGCGGCGGATTAGCCAATCGGCGAACTGTGCCAGCGGGCGCAACAGACGCGGCGGATTGAGTGCCGTCCCGATGTAGAAATAAGGCCAACGTCCATAAATGTAACCGTGGATGAAATCGAACAGTGAAAAACCGGGAGTCTGACGCGCTTCTTTAGCAAATGCTCGAGTTGACGATTTCATAGAGGATCTCCTTCAGTTTGACTCCATCAACGAAAGAACAGACGACTTCACTTTCTCATACACCTCCTCAAACGGCCTGCCGGCATCCACAAAATGTACTCCAGACGGACGATCCAACTGCAAAAGATAGGCCCATATCGCACGATTCTTCGGTTCAGTCGTGTACACCTCCGGAGGATCATAGTAATCCGGATTGACGGCATGTCGCTGCCGAACGCGCTCGATGCACGTTTCCAATGGACAGCGAAGAATGATAGGCAGAAATCGCGTGTGAGGATACCGCGCAAGAATGTCGTCTACCTTCTGCCATTGGAAAGCCCACCCCATCGTCATATCCAGGATCACCGGCATTTCTGACTGGACGAACTCTTCGCATAGGGCAAAGAGCACGTCATACGCGATCCAATAGGGATCGCCGTCTTTAATGCCCTCAGACGACCGAATTGCCCGCCCGATTGTATCGGAGCCAAGTCGTGGTATGTGCAATTCGGCAGATAGTTGCCGGGATATGGCACTCTTACCCGTCCCGGCGAAACCGCCGACGATAACTAAAATCGGTGAGTGAGCAGGCGCCATCATAAATACAACGAAAGCAGCACATCTGCGCTTTGCGCGTGTCGAGTAAAGGCCTCGGCATAATCGCAGCCACATTCCAGGCCCCGGAAGGCTTCCATTTTGCCGTGACTGTCGGCGTACCACTCGGCCACACGCTGGCTTTCATGCACGAGACACGCCTGATGTTTGCGTTCGATGACGGCGGTGATGTCCACGTAATCGGTAGGGAAGAACTTGTGGCTCTGCTGTCCCGCCATACATTCAAAGTAAAGCAACGGAACGCAGCGCCCCATCCGCAGCCAGGCATCGTACACCAGCGTGGAACACGCACGGTGATCGCGGTGCGTGTCAATAGGCCAGTGCGTGAAGATGAGATCGGGCTGCTCCTGCGCCAAGAACTGGTAGATATCATCGTAGCGCACCGGATTCACCTCGCATTGCCCGTCGATCTGCCCCAGAAAGACGGCGCGAGCACCTAGCAACTCGCACGCACGCAGCGCCTCTTGCGTGCGAGTGGCGGCAGCGGCATCGTGTGAAGTCCCTGGAATCCCCGCCTCGCCGCGAGTCAAATACGCCGCCACGACCTCGTGGCCTGCTTGCGACAGCAGCGCTATCGTCCCGCCGCACGCCGTTTCTGGATCGTCCGGGTGCGCCCCAACAACGACAATTTTCTTGCAGGATTCGTTCATGTTAAACTCCATACGCACGTTCCTTCAAGACAAACCGCGAATCTTCTAGAGAATTAGCGAAGATTCGCGTGATTCGCAGTTAACCTTGTCTGCTCCACAATCTCCGCCGCCAGGTCGTAGCGGCTGAAGGCGGGCATCAAGTAGATGCCGCCGGCCCAGTCGCGCATCTGCGCAATCAGTTCCAGCGCGATTCGCACGCCCTCGCGGGGGGAATCCGAGCCGGCCGCTTCCAGCCGCTCGAAGAATTCCGGCGAAATGGTGATGCCCGGCACTTCATTGTGCAGGAAGCGTGCGTGCTTCACGCCGTACAACGGCAGGACGCCGACCAGAACCGGCTTGTCCAGCGGACCGTACTTTTCCGCGTACCGGTCGAGGAACGCCCGTGCCGCCGCCGGATCGTAGACCGGCTGCGTGAGGAAGAAGTCCGCGCCCGCGCGCAGTTTGCGCCGCAGCACCTTGATCTCGTTATCGGCATCCGTCGGCGTGAGATTGAGCGCCGCGCCCACGAAGTACGTCGTCGGCTGGCCAATGTCGGCCCCGGCGCGATCCACGCCCACGTTGAAGCCCTTCTTGATCAGCTCAATAAGGCCCGTGGGCGCGAGATCGTAGTTATCCATCGCCTCCGGGTAATCGCCAATGGACGTCGGATCGCCCATCACCACGAAGACGTTGCGGATACCCAGGGCGTGCGCCGCCAGGAGATCGCCCTGGACGCGCAGCAGGTTGCGCCCGCGAATCGGGAAGTGCAGCGTGGCCTCGATGCCTATCTTGTCCTGCACCAACGCGCAGACCGCCCAGGGACTCATCCGCATCCGCGCCATCGGGCTGTCAGCCACGTTGATGACGTCGGCTCCGGCCTCGGAGAGCAGCGTCGCGCCCGCCAGCAGCTTGTGCGTGGAAAGGCCGCGCGGCGGATCCATCTCCACGGCGAGCACAAACTGCCCCGCGCCCAGCTTTTGAGACAGACACGAGGGCCGATCAGGCGAAATGCCCTCATGAACCGGCTGCAATGCCGCCGCGCGTTCGAGCGGCGCGCAGACCACGGGTGGTCCGGCGTCCAGCGCCGCGCGGAAAGCGGCGATGTGCGCAGGCGTCGTCCCGCAGCACCCGCCGATCAGGTTGGCGCCGGCCTGGCAGAAGGCCCAGGCGTACTCGCCAAAATACTCCGGCGTTGCCGGATACATAATCCGCCCGGCCACCTGCTCAGGCCAACCGGCGTTCGGCTTCACCCAAAAACGGCCTTCCGGCACAGCCTCTTTCATCTGTTGGACAAGACGCACGAGCTGGACAGGGCCGCCGGAGCAGTTGACGCCGATTACGTCCGCGCCCGCATCCCACAACTGCTGGGCAACCTTCGCAGGCGAATCCCCAAGCAGCGTGCGGTCGTCGCGGGTGAACGTCATCGAGACAATCATGGGTAAATCGCAGAGCGTCTGGGCGGCAGCGAGCGCTTCCAACGCCTCGTGCAGATCGGACAACGTCTCGATTACCAGCAGGTCAACGCCGGCCTCCACCAGGGCCGCAATCTGCGCGGCGAAAGCCTCACGCGCCTGCTCCTTGCTCACCCGGCCAAACGGCGCGAGCCGCACACCCAACGGCCCAACATCCCCAGCCACCAGCACATCCTTGAACGACGCCGCAACCACGCGCCGGGCCAAATCCACGCCCGCGCGGTTGATTTCGGCAGCTTTGTCTTCGAGGCCGTGCGCCGCCAGTTTGTACGGATTCGCGCCGAAGGTGTTGGTGAGGATGATCTGCGTGCCCGCTTCGATATAGGCGCGGTGGATTTCCCCCACAAGCGCGGGACGGCTCAGATTCAGTTCGTCGAAGCACGTCCCGAAGGGAACGCCGCGCCCGTGCAGCATCGTCCCCATCGCACCGTCGGTCAATACCGGCTTCGAGGTTTCCGCCAATAACGCTAGAAATTTCTCTTTGAACATCCTTTCCTCCTTAACCCTCAGCCCGCTCCCGTATCTGCCGCACAACCTCTAACATATTTCGCAGCGCAGGGATCACCTCGTCCCACGCGCGGGTTTTGAGGCCACAATCGGGGTTCACCCAGATTTGCTTCGGCTTGAGATGTTGCACGAAGCTCTCCAGCTTGCCCGCGATAAATTCAACGGTGGGCACGACCGGGCTGTGGATGTCGTAGACGCCGGGACCAACCTCACGGGGATAGCCATATTCGGCCAGCGCGCGCAGCATCTCGTCGCCGCTCCGCGCGTTCTCAATGGAGATGACGTCCGCATCCAATCCGTCAATCGCGGAGAGGATATCCTGGAATTCGGAGTAGCACATGTGCGTGTGGATTTGCGTTTCCGGCGCGGCGCAGCCCACTGTCAGGTGGAAGGCATCCACGGCCCAAATGAGGTAAGTGTCCCAGCGGGCGGGTTTGAGCGGCAGGCCCTCACGCAACGCCGGTTCGTCCACCTGGATCGCGCGCGCGCCGGCCGCTGCCAGGTCGGCGATTTCGTCGCGCAGCGCCAGCGCGATCTGGTAAGCGATCACGTGGGGTGGGATGTCGGTGCGCGGGTACGACCAGTTGAGGATCGTCACCGGGCCGGTGAGCATTCCCTTGACCGGCTTCTGCGTGTACGATTGCGCCACGCGAAACTCGCGCACCGTCATCGGCTGCGGGCGGCTGACGTCGGCGTAGATGATCGGCGGGCGCACGTAGCGGCTGCCGAAGCTCTGCACCCATCCGTTCTGTGTAAAGGCAAAGCCCGTCATCTTCTGCGCGAAGTATTCGACCATGTCGGTGCGCTCGGATTCGCCGTGGACGAGCATATCAAGCCCCAGGCCATCCTGCACGCCGATCGTGTAGCCGATGAAAGCGTCAATCCCGGCCTCGTACTCGGCCTGGCTGACCTCGCCCTTGTTGAAGCGCGCGCGCAGGCGGCGCACTTCCGGCGTCTGCGGGAACGAGCCAATCGTCGTCGTGGGGAATGGCGGAAGCTGCACTTGTAGCGGGCGGCGCTCGGCGTAGGGCAGCGCGCGGGTGAAGTCTGACGGTTGCAGCGCATCCAGCCGCGCTCGCACGGCGGGATCGGCGGGCGCGAAGGTACGGAAGGCATCCCAGGCCGCGTCAATGCCGGCGGTTTCGCCAGTCGCCAATAGCCGCAACTCGGCGAGCTTCTCATCGGCGAAAGCCAACACGCCGCGCAGCGCGTCGGGCAGCGCCTTCTCGCGGGCAGCAGTGTACGGGACAAACTGCAACGAGGATGACGCGCCGATGCGCACCTGCGGTGCATAGCCGCGCAACGTTTCCAACAACGCCATCGTTTCGGCGGGACGGACGCGCCACACGCTGCGCGCATCCACCACACCCGCGCCGAGCGTTTTATCCTGCGGCCACCCGTGCGCCCGGATCAACGCCAGATTGTCGCCACGCGTAAAATCGAGCGAAATCACATCCACGGGCAACGCGACGATCCAGGGATAGCTCTCGCCCAAATCGTCGAAATAGGTGACCAGGTTGATCCGCAATCCGACCGCGGATAGGTCGACGTAAGCTTTCTCAACGTGCGGGCGCAATGTAGCGGCGTCGCCAAGTACAAGCGCCGGTTCGTGCATTTGCACCTCAGTCACGCCCAACGCTTTGAGTTCATTGAGCAATTGGCGATAGAGCGGCAACAGCGCCGCCAGTGTCTCGCCGAAATCCGCCGAGAGCCGTGCCAGCCGCAACAGCGTCACCGGGCTGAGGACGACCGGTACAGCGCGCGCACCCAACACGGTCTGCGCCTCGCGGATGAGCGCCAGGAAATCGCCGAAATTTGCGGCGGGCTTGGTGCTTGCATCAATCTCTGGGGCAAGGTAGTGGTAATTCGTGTCGAACCACTTGGTCATATCCAGCGCCGGGATGCCGGGGACGCCCCGCGCTATCGCGAAGTAGCGGTCCAGCCCGTTCAGGTCGCGGAAACGCGGCGGAATCAGCTCAAAGCGCGCGCTCCAATCCAGCACGTGATCGTAGAGCGTCTCCATCCCCACGCCGATCAGGTCAATGCCGGCCGCCGCCTGCGCACGCCAACCCTCGTGCATGACCTCGAGGAACGTTTCCAACAACGTGTCGCGGTCCAGCGCGCCTTTCCAATACGCCTCCAACGCCCGCTTCATCTCGCGGTTTTTGCCGATGCGCGGGTATCCGAGCGTTTGTGTGCTTTGCATGAGGCCTCCCTTTTACCGTAATTATACGATTCTTGTCTGGTAAAATCGTGAGGGCAGTGTACCTTAAGGCAGGAAGATGTCAATTGCTCAAGATGCTCGTGTAGCCAATCCTCAGATTTATGGTAAAACGTATGCACACAAATTCTATTCAGACAGGAGCCACGCCATGACCTATACGCTCATTCCCTTCACCCAAGAACACCTTGATGCCGCCGTCGCCCTCTTCCGCGACAGCTACCGGCAAGAGCGAGAACACAGTCCGCTGCTGCCCACCCGCGCCATAGACAATCCAGCGTGGATACGGGGTATGCTTGCCACGCGCCTGGAAAATCCCGGCGTGGCGGTGATGCAAAATGGCCGCCTGGCGGCCTATATGGTTACCGGCGCGCAATTCCCGTGGAAGGGCCAGCGCGTCGCCCTCGTGCCGGAGTACGGTCACGGCGCAACGCCTTCGGACAAAGAAACCCTGTATCAATTGATGTACATGCATCTGGCGCAGATGTGGGTCGACAACCACATCCATCTGCATACCATCGGACATTTCGCGCACGATGACGTTTTGCGCGATACACTGTACCGGTTGGGCTTTGGGGCGATTTTGGCGGAGCGGCTGCGGGAACTCTCGCCGATTGACGCGCCCACCGATATTGCCATTGTCGAAGAGCTGGATATCCACAAACTTGCCGATCTTGAGCTTGAGCACAACCGCTATTACTTCAAAGCGCCGATCTTCCTCACGAAAGACACGGACAAAGGCGCAATGCTGGCCGATCTAGATGAACACGCGCAAGCCGGCGACGTCTTTTTCACCTACTATGAAGACGGTGTGCCGCGCGCCAATATGATCGTCGGACGCCCAAACCCAAACCAGGAGGGCGAAGGAGTTCTACTTTGGGATACCAACACTGCGCAGGTCAAATCGGCTTACGTGCAGCCAGAAGTCCGTAGCAAGGGCGTCGGTACAGCGTTGCTGAGCCGAGCCATCCAATGGGCGCAGGCGCAGGGCTGCGCGCGCCTGTTCGTGGAACACGAGACAGCGAACTTCTACGGCAGCCGTTTCTGGCGCAAGTATTTCACGCCATACCTGCACTTCTCAATGCGCTACGTCGATAACACCATTTGAGATCGTCCCCCGTTCGCACGTTTGGATGTCATATCAACAGGAGGATTTTTCATGACACTCTCGAAGGAAGAACGGAAATCATTACTGGCGCTGTTTTCCGACTTACGCGTAGCGGATGTCCGCGACGGCATGGACTGGATCATGCAGCACCATCAAGGCTCGATGATCCCCGAAATCCGCCCGCTGTGGCGCACGCGCGCGGTGGGCATCGCCCGCACGGCGCGCTATCTGCCCTACAAAGGCACCATTCCCACGATGACACCGGACGAGTACAGCGCGTGGTCGGGCTGGTACTACAGCAGCGTGTGCACCTACCCGTGGATCGATACGATCGAGGAAGGCGACTTCTGCGTCATCGACCAGAGCGGCGTCAACGCCGGGCTGATGGGGTCGAACAACACGATGGACGGCGTCCTCAAAGGCGCAGTCGGTTACGTGAGCAACGGCGGCGTGCGCGATACCGACGAAATCATCCTGCAAAAGATCCCCTTCTGGTCCAGGATCGTCTCACAGGGCATGGTGCAGGGCCGCCTGCAATTCGACGCCTTCGACATCCCCGTCGTGGTCGGCGGCGTGCTCGTCCATCCCGGTGATGTCGTAGTGGCCGATGGCGACGGCGTCATCGTCGTGCCGCAGGCGCTCGCCAAAGAGGTCTCCATCTACGCCCACCAGGAATTGCGCAACGACAAAATCTCGCGACGGCAAAAGTACGAGGCGCTGGGGTTGGAGTTGGACGAGACAGTTTGCTAAATGGGTAGACGGTAGACAGGGTTTGCTCTACAAGTCCCCCGTCTACTGTCTACCGACTACCGTCTACCGAAAGAGAATCCTTTGACAACAACAAGTCTTCCTAAAAACTACCGCCGGAACTTTTGGGGGTTGGCGGCGGACTTCACCTTTTTCGGCATCGCGATGGCGTTTTTCGGCCAGAATACGATCATCCCGAGCTTTTTGACCGAGCTAGGGGCATCGAGTGCGACCATCGGGCTGATGACGACACTGCAACGCGCGTGCTGGCTGCTGCCGCAGTTGTTCGCGGCGCGCTACATGGCGAACAAGCCTTACAAAAAACCCGCCGTGCTGTGGGCCGCCGGGATCGGGCGTTCGATGTTGCTCTTTCTGGCCGGGCTGATCTGGGCGACGGGCGCGCACCCACCAGGATTGATCACCGTGCTCGTCGCCTTCATCATCTCCGCCTTCTGGATCAGCGACGGCTTTGGCAGCCTCTCGTGGTTCGACTTGTTCAGCAAAACGATCCCTGCCGGCCGGCGTGGACGGCTCATCAGCGTGGGACAGGTCACATCAGGCATCTTGAGCTTCGTAGCGGGATTTATCGTCGAGTGGATTCTGAGCGACCGCGGCCTGCCCTACCCTAACAATTACGCCGTGCTGTTCCTGATCGCGTTCGGGATGCTGGTCGGCTCGTACATCGCCATCGTGCGTCTTATCGAACCGCCCGGCGTGACGTCCGGCGACACGCCTAGTTGGCGCGAGTATCTGCCGCAACTGTGGCGCATCCTCAAAACGGATCACGCCTTTCGCAACTACACCATCGCACGGCAACTGTTCAACCTGAGCAACCTGGCCGGGCCGTTCTTTATGACCTACGCGCTGGACGCGCTCTATCTGCCGTCTCAGGTCGCCGGGCGCTACACCTCGATCGGCGTGGTGGGCGGCATCCTGGCAGCGGTCTTCTTCGGCTGGCTCAACGAAAAGCGCGGCACCAAACGCACGCTGCTTTACAGCATTTATGTGACGGCGCTCATCCCCATACTAGCGCTGGCGATCCCCAGGCTGTTCAGTGGAACGGCGTTAGGATGGGCCTACAGCTTGGTTTTCTTCGCCATCAACGCTTCAGGGAGCAGTTTTATGCCCGGTTGGACAGCCTACGTGCTCGAACTCGCGCCCGAAGCCGAACGCCCGGCCTACGTCGGCCTGAACAACACCATCAACGGCGTCTCCACACTCTTTTCTACCCTGGGAGGGTTGATTTTGCAGTGGACGGGCAATAACTACGGCCTGCTCTTCACCATCACCGCCCTCGGCACACTCACGGCACTGCCGTTGAGCTTGCGCATCCCCGATCCACGTGAACAGACAAGAGCGTGAATCCTTCCCCTTGAATCTTCGCTGTTTTACGCTACTATAAAGGTATCCCAGGTCAACGTGACCTTAGGAGGTACACGATGAGTGAAAGCATAGCGACACAAGCGAATACGGTTTTGACATTACTGCGCCGCTTGCCCCCGCGCGAGCGTTTGCGAGTCATTGCGCAAGCCCTGCCGGAAGCCGAGCGGGAGTTGGAGCCATCTGCCGTGTCTGCTACACCGGATAAGGAGAATGAAGGCTCATTGACCGCAGCCGAGGCAGCGTGGGAATATGAATTATTAGAGAGAGGATTGCTTTCAGAAATTCCTGAACCGCTTTCGCCGTCAGAATATCCCTTGCCAAAGCCTGTCGAAGTGCCGGGCGCGCCTCTTTCACAACTCATCATCGCCGAGCGTCGCTAGATGACCACTTATTACCTCGACACCAGCGCGCTAGTCAAAGGTTATGCCAATGAAACAGGCTCGGACTGGGTGCAGAATTTACTTCATGCACCACAAACGCATCTATTCTACACTGTGCGTCTAGCCGGCCCGGAGATGATTGCTGCTCTGTATCGAAAAGTGCGCACCCGAGAGCTTTCACATTCAATTGCCGCCCGGTTAGCGCGAGATTTCAAAACAGACTGGAGACGGCGGTATCGTATTCTTGAAATTGACGCAGAAATTGGCAATCACGCGATGAAATTAGTCGAGAAACACAGTTTGCGCGGCTACGATGCCGTGCATCTAGCGGCAGCGTTGTTGCTTCAAGAAACACGACGCGCAGATCACCTGCCCGATATGGTCTTCCTGGCTGCAGATGACGATCTATTGCAAGCTGCCAAAGCGGAAGGACTCAGCACGGATAATCCAAATCACCATGCATCACTGACCTCCGAGTAAGCTGATGATCATCACCGTAACCCCCAACCCCGTACTGGATCACACGCTAACCGTACCACAAATCGCATTCGATGCCATGACGCGGGCCACTGCCTCGCGCGTCGACTGGGGCGGCAAAGGCTTCAACGTCTCGCGCGTGCTGCTGGCGCTCGGTGTGGAGAGCACGGCGCTCGGCTTCGTCGGCGGTGCGACGGGACAACGGCTGGCGACGGGGTTGGCCTCACTTGGCATCCACACCGACTTCGTGATCATCGCTGGAGAGACGCGTACCAACGTCGTCATTGCCGAAAGGGACAGCGGGCGTTACGTCAAGGTCAATGAGGCCGGACCGACGGTGCAACCAGAGGAAATCGCCCAATTCCTGGACCAAGTCCGGCAGCGCGCTGCGCTTGGCGACACGTGGGCGCTCTGCGGCAGCCTGCCGCCCGGCGTCCCGGATGACTTCTACGCCCGCCTTATCGAGATTTTGCAGCCACACGGCGTCCGCGTGCTGCTGGACACGAGTGGGGTGGCGCTGCGTCTTGGCGTAGAGGCACGCCCGTTCCTCGTCAAGCCCAACGCGGAGGAAGCCGCAGCGTTTGCCGGACATCCCGTGGATACCCCTGACACCGCGCGCAATGCCGCGAACACCTTTCTGGAACAAGGCATCACACAGGTCGCGCTCTCGCTCGGTGCGGCGGGGCTGCTGCTGGCTACGCGCGAAGCTGCTGCCATCGCCATTCCACCGGATGTACCGGTCAAGAACGTCACCGGCGCGGGCGACGCGCTGCTCGCGGGTCTGGCCTACGCACTGGAACGCGACCTGCCGCTCCCCGAACAAGCCCGCTGGGGCGTCGCCGCAGGGACCGCCTCGGCGATGCACGAAGGCGTCGGCGTCGTGACGCGCGCGAGCGTCGAACAGATTTATGCGGGAACTGTAATCCATGGGAGATAGGGGGAATTTCGAATTACGAGTTGCGAGTTGCGAGTTGCGAATCAAAACTTGAGGAGGGAAATTATGTCGGAGAAAATTCGTTGGGGGATTTTGTCGACGGCGCGGATCAACCGTGCGCTGATTCCGCCGATTCGTCAATCGGAGCGCAGCGAGCTGGTCGCCGTCGCCAGCCGCAATCTGGACAAGGCGCAGGCTTACGCCAAGGAATGGGACATTCCCACGGCCTACGGCAGTTACGAGGTGCTGCTCGCCGATCCCGGTATTGATGCCGTGTACATCTCGCTGCCCAACACCATGCACTGCGAGTGGACGGTGAAAGCCGCCGAAGCCGGAAAGCACGTCCTGTGCGAAAAGCCGCTCGTGCCCACGCTCGCCGAACTCGACCAGGTCGAGGCGGCAGCGAAGGCTAACGGTGTAACCATCTTCGAGGCGTTCATGTACTTGCACCATCCGCAGACGCGCACCGTACAGGCATTGGTACGCGAGGGCAAAGTAGGCCAGGTGCAACTCGTGACCAGTTGGTTCAGCTTCTACCTGCCGCCGGAACAATCCACGAACATCCGCCTGAGGCCGGAACTGTCGGGCGGGTCGCTGTGGGACGTGGGCGTTTATCCCAACAGCATGGTCATTGCGATGCTCGGCGCAGCCCCTGCCGAAGTCTGGGCGCACCAGACTATCGGCGAAACCGGCGTGGAAGTCACGCTGCTCGGTCAGATGCGGTTTGCGGAAGACCGCAACAACGCGGGCGGTCCGGTGGCGCAGATCGCGTCCAGTTTCCGCATGCCGTTCCGTTGGGGGACGGAGATCATCGGCGACGCCGGCATCCTCACCATCCACAGCCCGTGGAAGCCCGGCTCGGACGGACACGACACGCACGTCACCTTCACCCCGCGCGACGGCGATCCGGAGACACTCACCTTCCCCGCCGTCGATCCCTACCTGTGCGAGGTCCAGGCCATGGAAGCCTGTATCCTCGACGACGCGGAACCCGTCGTCCCGCTGAGCACGAGCCGTGATTTCCTGCGAAGCGTGCTGGCGCTGTACGAGTCGGCGGAGTCGGGGAAACCGGTGACACTATAATCTCAACCATCTGAGCAAGATATGATGGACCCAGCAGATAACGAACGTAAAATCCGTCGACGGACCAAAAACGAAAGGATTCTATGATTCTCATGCTTGCGATTGCTTCTCTCTTTGATAACAGGCGTTAATGGAGACCCGATGAACCAACCTGTTAGCAAAGACGAAGAGTCAAACCAGCAGACCACCGCCAGAATCAACGAGTTGCTCCGGTTCCTGCCGCTGTTCGAGGAACCGAGGCGGTCGTTCATCACACAGTGGACGAAAGGCAAAACCACGGCAGATGGCGCGATCACCATGCCTTACCCCATCTATGCCGAGGATGTCGGAGAGTTTTTCCGGTTGGCCGGCGATCCGTTTTGGTGCGACTACGCCTACAATCCAACAGAAGCCGGGAAGCTTTTGCAGGATGACGCCTTCATTGCGCAAGCCACACTGGACGAGATCAAGACCTTGTTGACCTACTGTGTGCGCGGCGAGCGCTTCTGCGATGGGCACTGGGATTCGGTGCTACAATCTGGCAGAATCACGGTGATTTTGCACCGTCTTACCGCATTAGCCCACACCCTGGATGAACAGGACGATACCAAATGATCTTCAAAGTAGTCGGCACCATCATATGCGGGATAGTCGCTCTCTACAACTACCGAATCTGGCAGAATCCTTCCTTGGTCCACCGAGGAACCTGGCAATATCGAATTTACGAAAGATCATACAATACCCTAATACTCCGTAAAATAAGAAACGCAGAGCTTTTGACAAACCGGTCAAATGTGTCAGCATGACCGGATGAAAAAAC
>ERZ747221.1265-NODE-1265-length-25694-cov-3.865792_pt1 | contig 25694 bp, 22 predicted proteins | sample MGYA00374949_ERZ747221 | MGnify/ENA primary metagenome ERZ747221 (study PRJEB28779, sample SAMN05720172) | bioreactor metagenome | isolation source: Anaerobic biogas reactor | place: USA:Washington, USA | collected 2015-08-08 ... | reverse complement strand
TCAACTACGAGCTCGGCCGATGCCTCGCGCCGTGCGCGGGAAAAGTGTCCGAGTACGAGTACAAGCGCATGGTCGGCGAGGTCGCGGACTTCCTGTTGGGGCGCTACAAGGGCCTTGAGAAGCAGCTTGAAGAGGATATGGCCGCCGCGTCCGAGAACCTGTGTGCATACCGGCAGGCAGCCGACGCGATCAGCGCGGCCCGGCCGGGCAGCCATCCGCTGCGCGTATGCGGGTTGGGGAGCCGGCTTGCCTCAGGCGTGCCGGCCGCCCTTGAGCTCCTTCAGGAACGCAAACGAGTGGTACACCGGCTTGGCCACCACCTGCTTCGTAATCATGCCCAGATACCCCGCGAACAGCGGCGGACGCGGCTTGAGGGCCGGATGGTCGATCAGCGTGAAAAACGCCCCATAGTCCAACCCGGCGTCCAGCATCAACCGCACGCACTTGACCGCCAGCGTCGCGTTCCACGGCCGGTCGCACAACTCGCCGCCCATCGAACTGGCGTTCCACTCCGTGCAGCCGACTTGGTACGGCTTCATCCGCGGATAACGCTTCGTGTAACGCCTCCGCAAATCCGGAATCTGATCGGTCAACAGCGTCGCCGGCGCCATCGCGCCCGCGTACCCATGCACCGACACATGGTCCACCATGTCCAACTTGCCCAGTTCGTACAACCGCTGGGCGACCGCGTCGCTCAACTCGATCCCCGAACTGCACAGCCCCATCTTCAGGTCCACGCCGTATTTCTTCTCCACCCGTTCAGCCGCCAGATATACCTGCTCAGCCAACGCTACAAACTCCGCCTCCGTGCCGCGATAGTACTGCCCGCCGTTGGGTCCGGGCTCGTTCCAGACCTCCCACAGCCACGTACCGACCTCCTGGACCCCATACCGCTCCACCGCGTGCTCGAACACCGCCTCCACATAATGGCCCCACTTGACGAAATCGCTCGGCGGCCACGGATTACTGCATCGGCAGCATCGGATCGCTCCGCAGCTTCTTCAGCATCCGATCGTACCGTGACGCCTCAGCCCGCGCCATCGGCGCGCCGCCCGCCCGGCATACCAGGCACAGCACTTCGTGCGCGTCGAGCACCAGCATCTCGTCCGTCGCGTCATACCCGATCGCTCCCCAATACTTCTTCGCGCCTGCCCTCACGTGGTTCTCCCTGGAAATGCCATTCGCGTCAAATCGCCCGACATGACCCTCTGACCACCAATTCGGGAGCCAGACCCGTCTGCGCCGCCTTTTCGCCCGGCCGCTCGATCTCCGCCATGAGCCGATCCAGCCCCGTTCCCGCCGTCCGCTCAAGCGGCTGTTTGACCACCGTCAACGCCGGATCAAACCCCTGTGCGCTCGGTGTGTCATCGAACGCAATCACCGAAAGGTCCTGCGGCACGCGAATCTCCAGTTCCCGTATCGCCTGAAGCGCCGGCTCGGTCAGCGATCCGCCTCCGATCAACAGGGCGCTGGGCCGGCCCGGTCGCGCCAACACACTCTGAACCGCCGCCCGCACCTCCAGCGGATTGCTCGTGCAGAACGCCGTGTCCTCCGGCCTCACTTCCACGCTGTGATCTTTCATCGCACGCCGATATCCGCCGATCCGCTCTTCGCCGCTCAGGTCCCACCAGTTCGGCTTGATCGCCACCATCCCGATCCGCCGGTGGCCGTACCGGATCAGGTACTCCGTCGCCGCATACGCCCCAGCCTCGTGATCCACGTAAACCTGGCTCATCCAGTGATTGGCCGCTCGCCGGAACAGCGAAACGACCGGAACCGCCCGCGGCGAAAGGCCCGCCGCGAAATCCAGGCAATAGCGCGTGATTGGCACCAGCAAAAATCCGGCGCAATCCCCGCGCTCCAGAAACTGCCCGATCGCCTGGTCGCCCGCGCCGCTGAATCGGTGAAACGCAAACACAAGCCGGCACTCCGGCTGCGAACGCTCCACCGCCTGATTGAGCCCCTCGATGATCTCCAGAATGCAGAACCCGCCGCTGATCCCGCTCGTCGCGTCGACGATCACCCCGATCTGGACCGCCTCCCGTTCAGATCCGCCGCCGGGCCGCTGATGGCTGACGAAGCTCCCCTTGCCCGGCACCCGGTACACCAAACCGTCCCGCTCCAGCGACGCCAGCGCCTGACGGACCGGTCCGCGACTGACCCCGAACCGCCGGCAGAGCTGATGCTCCGACTCGACCAGCGCGCCCGGAACGAGCCGGCCGCTGGCGATTCCCTCGCGGATATGCTCAGCCACCACCGAGTGGATCGCCCGGCTCCGCCGCGTCGTGTTTCCGTGTTCACCCATCAGCCACTCCACAAGCCGTCCTTGTCTCACCACTCTACCGAACATGTATGGACATGTCAATAGAAACAAAAAACGCCCCGGCCATGCCATGACGGCCGGGGTGGTGGTTAACCGTCTCTTCCGATGACGGCGGGACCTTTTCAGTATGCCAATTGAAGCAGGTCGCGGTAGTAGCCCGCGTTCGGCCACGAGTCGGTCAGGCTGCCCGCCACCCCCTCCAGCAGCGGACCGCGTTCCGACTCGCGATACACGCCCACGTGGGCATCGGCGAACGCCACGTTCCACTGCCCCCTGTGAACGTTGTCATGGATTGATGAGTCCGTACAAAAGATGTCGTACGCGTAAGCTAATTGCGGACCGAAGGGAATCTGAGACAGGGTGCTCGGCGGACTGTGGTAATACTCGATCTTCATCGACCACAGCCAACCGTTCTCGGCATCGTAGTAGGGCAAGGCGTCATAGCCCGCCCGGCAGATCCAACTCGAACCCCAGTTGTTCTCGCCGGGATGCGGCCATTGCCGGTGATACTCAAAGGTGTACGGCGCCACCTGCGAAGGGCAGTACAGCACCTTCGCCGTGCCGAGATGCTTGCCCGTGTAGTACAAGGCCAGCCCGTACGGCTGGTTGACCCAGCCGTTCCAGATGTGGGTGTTCGTCCACGGCTGAGAATCCGGCGATATGGTGGGTGAATACCCGTTGTTGCTCTCCGCGTACGTGTTCAAAGCCAAGCCGATCTGATGCAGGTTCGATCCGCACGTCACCAGACGTCCCGCCTCCCGCGCCGCCGACAGCGCCGGTAGCAATACAGCCACCAGCACCGCAATGATCGCCACGACCACGAGGAGCTCGATCAGGGTAAACGACTGTCGCCTGGAGAGAGACGTGCCGCTTCTTCGACAATCCGAAATCCGAAATTCGAAATCCGAAATCATGGATTTGTCCTCCGCATGTCCAGCAGCACCACCTGGTGCGGCCGCAGTTCGATCGGCTGCGAAAGATCGAACGCCGCGGCGCCTTCCCACAGGTCACGAGCCGTGGCTGAAAATCCCTCGGGCAGATCGATCAGGCGGAACACCTGTGACCGGTCGCTGCGGTTCATAAGGTACATGACCGCTTCCCCGTCGTCGGATGACGCCAGGCGCACCTCGATCTGACCGTTGATCGACCCGTCCGCGCAAGTCGGCACAGGACCGCTCAGGTAGCTGCGCCAGACATCGCTCTCGCCGTCCACCACGATCCGTCCCCGGCCGTACTGGTGCGAGCCTTCGCTTGCCGCCAATTGCAGAAACTCGGCCGGGACATCCGTGTGGCTCTTTCCCCACGGGTCGCGCGACAGACCCGGCCCGGTCAGCCACAGCGTGCCGCCCGCCTCCGTCCACGACGCCAGCGTCTTCGCGAACTCCGTCGGCAAGTACTCAGGCGACCCCGCCGCAATGAAGTCCACGCCCTTCAAATCGTCCGCGGTGGTCCGATCCGGCAGCACGAACCGCACGCCCGCCGCATTGGCCGCCAACTTCTCATATACGCTGGTCAGTCCGCGCAGGTATTCCGCGCCCTGGTGCGCGTGCGACGCCTTCGAGTACACCAGCCGCGTTCGCCCGCCGTCCAGTTGGCCGAACCGGCTGATCAACGGGTACAGCCGCCGCAACTTCAATGACGTCGTTCCCGCCGCGGCCAACCCCGTCGGATAGCGCGTCATCGACTCGCTGGCCCCGTTGACTGGGCTGTCCCACTCGAACCGGTGCCACTGCCAGATCAGCCCAGCTCCGAGCCCGTGGGCCACCGCTTCGAACATTGCCTGGGCCACTCTGGCCGGATTCTCATCGGTTTCCGGATTGAGGATCGAGTGCCACTCGGAGTTTACCACCGGTTTCGCTGGATCGATAGACTTCAGATAGTCCAGCCACATCCGGTGCCCGCCGTCCGTGCCGTGGACTGTTTCGCCTCGGTCGAACACCGTCTGTTCGTCCAGATGGCTGAACCCCATCTCGCCGATCAGCTTGATGTGAACCTGCGCCCGCGGCAGCGACTTGTGGATCTCATCCTTGAGGAAGGCGAAGTAATCCCCCACCTTCTCCGCAAGAAAGACGCCCCAGTCCCACGCCGCCGCCTGGGACCGGCTTCGCAGTTCGAAAAGGGCGGGCAGCTCGATCGCCTCGAAGCTGGCGAACGAGGACTCCCAGGCCGCGTTGGCCGCGTCGATCGTTGCGTATCGCGACTGGGCCCACCGGCGGAACGCCGTCTCGAACGGCTTGGCCTGCGGGCCGACGCCGTAACCCGGCTCATTGGCCGTGCACACCGCTACCAGGTTGCCGTGCGATCGCACCGGCTCAAACGCCCGGCCGTACCAGTCGCGCATGATCGTCCGGACCCCCTCGCTCAGGATGTTGTACGGCAGCCCCACGTGCCCGGTCTCGGGCAGCGTCAGATCGTCGAACTTGCCGGCATACTCTTCGGGGACGTTGAAGTAGTGGCTGCCCATCAGCACCAGCGTCGCCAGGCCGCGCTCGCGAGCCAACTCGACGTACCGCTGCACCGGCTTGCCCAGCGGGGCTTCGCTGACGATCGCGTTGAAGCCCAGATCGCCCGCCACCGCGATCGCGTCGTCCGCGTCGCCCCACGCCAGTGGCCCGATCATCACGAACGGCTTGTCCTGATGCACGAAAACGTCGTTGCGCACCTCGACCGGCTGGTTCGGATCGTAACCGGGCGTGGCCGGCCCTTCCGGCCGGCTCAACTCGCGCTCCGCCTCCAGCAACAACCGGTCCACCTTCGCCAGCTCATCCGTGGCGATCGAGTACTTCCGCTGTTGGTCGAAATCCTCCAGAACGTACTGATCGAGGAACATCCTCGCCGTGGTCAGATACACCCGCGCCATCTCAACGTCGCCACGGCCTTCAGCCGCGACGGCGTCAAGTCGCTCTAACTCTTTCAGCAGCGTCTGCCGCCGGTTCTCCATCTCCGTCCGCGAAAACACCCGCAGATAGATCGCCTGTGACGAGGCAATCGCTTGGCCGGATGAGTCCGTGATCCGCACGCTCAGGCTGTATTGTCCCGACGGCTGATCGTCAAATAAGTCGCCTTGCCACTTGATCGTCGAATAGGGGGGCTCCAGCGGGAGGGCTTCGGCAAGCTCCCAGCTCCGGCCGTCATGGGACTGGACCGTCACCACCAGCGTCCCCGCCGTCTCCTCCGTAACCTCCAACTCTGCGAGCAGCTCAATCGCATCCTCCGTCGAAAGCTCGCCGCGGGCTGAGCACTGCAAGTAGCCCGCCCGCACGGGCCCGCTGACCGCGAGGGACTGCGACGGCACATTCGTCCACTCCGCCGGCGGCGGCACAAATCGCAGGTTGTCCACCACGAACGCCACCTTCCGCCCATACGGCACGTTCGCAGCCTGGTTGTCCATGTCGAACCGGATGGTGTCCGTGTGCGGCCGCGTATGCTCCACCCGCACGCGCACCGTCTGCCACCGATTCGCCTCCAGATCGCCCAGCGAACTCCAGCAGCACGGCAACTGCCCCTGCCCCTGTTGCCGCCCAAACCGCGCATAGATCGGAAACCGGATATCCTCAAGCGGATACACGTCAAACACGAACTCCCGCACGCCCTCGATCGAAAGCTGCGGGTCCAGCGAATACTCCCAGCAGAACCACATCGGAGCCTCGCGGTTGGCGACAAAGTGAAACTCCAGCCCCTTCTCACCCGGCCGTCCGGGCGCATCGACCACCCGCACGCCGCCTCCATTCCCGTTCATCGCGCCGCCGAACCACCAGCCCTGCTCCCGCTCCATGTCCAGCACGTTCCGCGGATACACCTTGCCGTCCGTGACATGCGCCGCGTTTTCCGGATATTCCATAACCACATCGCCAAGCAGCGAACCGGCCAGAGCCACGGACATGGTTCCAATCAAAACCGCAATTCGTAGCATCACTGCTCCAACTTTCCAGCGTCAAAGATCGCTTGCTCTACCCGTCGTTTCTCGGATGACAAGACGTGCATTCAAAACCGCCTGCTGCGCCGGACGCTGTCCCTCCAAGCGATCCAGCAGACCCGTCACGGTCACTTCGGCCAACAGTGCGATCGGTATCTGGATCGACGTCAAGGCCGGACTGATCCACGTGGCCAGCGGACAGTCGTCGATTCCGATCACCGACAAATCCTGCGGCACGCGTAACTCCGCTTCGCGGCACCAGCGGATCACCCCGCACGCCATCAAGTCATTTCCCGCAATGATCGCCGTCGCCCCGCGCTGCGCCAGCACCGCGCCAAGCCGGTATCCCGACTCGGCACGCCCGTCGCCGGCAACGATCAGTTGCTCGATCGGCTTTTTGCCTCGGACGGTGTACGCCTCGTGGAACGCCCGTTGGCGCTCCTCCATCGCCACGTCCCAAGCCGTATCCGGGATCGCGATAAAACCAATTCGCCGATGGCCCAGGCCCCAGAGGTGCTCGAGCGCCTCGCGGACGCCGACGTCGTAATTCACATACGCCGGCGACTCGGGATGCGGCCGCAGGTACGTCACCACCGGCACTTGCCCGCTTTCCCGAACCGCTTGGCTCAGCGTCACTTGCGGCGCCAGGTTGATCGCCCCGTCCACCATGCCGGTCGAAAACTGCCGCAGGTACTCCATGGCCCGCTCATGATCGCCGTGCGTCAATCCCAGCATCACCTTATAGCCGTGACGCGAAAGCTCCCGCTCCAGTGCCTCGACCAGCGCGCTGGTGTGGGGGTTGTGAAGTTCCTGGACCAGCACCCCGATCGTCCGCGTTCGTTTCGTCGCCAGCACCTGCGCCGCATGGTTCGGCCGGTAACCCAACTCCCTTGCCGCCGCCATTACGCGCTGTTTGGCCTTGGGGCTGACGGACTTGCGGCCGGTAAAGGTGTTGCTGACCGTGCTCTTGGAGACCCCCGCCCGCACCGCCACCGCTTCGATGGCTGAGCTTCTACCAGATGTGTTCCGTCCAACTGTCATTGCCAAGCCTCGCCTTGTGCGTGCCACGACTGTGAGTTTAGCGTACTGCAGCGGAGAAGTAAACCGGTTTTCCGCCAAAATTGAGACGCTAGTGGTGTGTATCGATTAAGCATTGCCAGGCAAGAGGTTAAGGGTAAATGCTGCGAGAACCGATTTACTGCGCCCTGCGCAACGGGGCCTACCAGTGATGCGGGGGATGTGCTCCCTGGGGCGAGCCAACCCACGCCGCGGCGTCGGCCCAGATGACGGCACCGCTGGTATAGGCTACGTTGCCGCCTTCCTTGGCGTGCGAGAGGTACCCGCATTCGCGATACCACGGGCAGAAGTAGTCCAGGCCGGCGTACATGTCCCAGATTATGGGTGTTCCCGTCGACAAACCAGACAAGTATCTGGCTGGGTCCAAGGGAACCCAGTTGTTGTTGATGATGCAGTCCCACTGATAGCTGATCTGGACGCTTCGGAAGGGTTCGTTCCGCACCATGGCGTATTCGTCGAAACTGTCGCCGTAGTATTCCCAGACCGGGGCCACGGTCAGCGGCCCGCCCACCGGGGAACCGGGACAGTGGAAGGCTGCCAGGATATCCGCCTTGGGGTTCGCTTGGTCATTGTCACCCATCAGGAGTCGCGGCGAGGCCCGGTAGCCGTAGACGCTGGCGTCTGGGCCGCTGCCGGTATCCGGATCGCCCATGCTATTGTAGGGGAAGAAGCCGCCGAACTCATCGGTGTACATGAGCATCGCGGTGGTCAGCGTCCGCAGATTTGCCCCGCAGAGGGCCCGCCGACCGGCCTCTCTGGCCCGGGATAGAGCGGGCAGGAGAATCGCGACCAGGACGGCAATGATGGCGACGACGACCAGCAACTCGATGAGGGTAAAGGACTTGAGTACCCGGATTCCCGGTTCCGGATGGGTCGCATTCGAATGTATCGACGTTCTGGCCATGATTGAGGCTGGCTCCTTAACGGCGAAACGGTTGATGCGATGAGCTTCCATGTAAGATTATCGCAAATCCTCGCGTAGAGTCAACGACCGGACGCCTGTGCCGACCGGTGGTTTGGCTTGGCGGGGCTTGGAAGTGTTGTGGAAGTGGCCTGCGGCTCTACTCTTGCGCGGCGCCGGAGGAGGCGATGGCGGCGTGGACGTAGTTTGTGGAGGGTCGCACGTCGATGAAGGCGCGGCCGTAGTCGATGTGGCCGTGATCGCGGTAGATTTTGGCCAGTTGCTCGAGTTTCTGCTGCCAGGTGATTTCCAATCCGCGTTCGGTTCGCGGCGGGAGGCCCCATCGGATGACCGTGTCGCGGTCGGTGAGCAGCACGATCCAGCACGCCATGGGGTCCAGGCGGCCCTTGTAGTTGGCGACGTCGACCGCCTTGACCTGCTGGCGGTACGGCCGCGATTCGAGAAGCTGGACCATCTCCAGCGCCACGGCCAGGTCGGGGCTCTGCCAGACCATCCCCTGGTTGGGCGGCGAACTCGGGCAGCCGCGAATCTCCATCAAGCCGCTGTTGGCGATCACCTCGACGGGATACCGTCCCGGGAGGACGACCGCCCGCTCGTCGATGAGGTATCGCCAGCCGTCGACGGCCACCGCGGCCACCGGACGGCGGAAATCGCACTGGGCCACCATCTGGCCGCGGGCCGATCGGCGGACCCAATGCACGTGTTGAATCCACCCGCTGTGCGAGAGCTGCTGGGCGAAGAGCTCCGCCAGGAGGTGATCCTGGCCGTTGCGATGGACGGCTTTGAGTTCCTCGTAGATCGGGGCCTTGGCGTCTTCGAGGATTTCGGTGGCCAAGGATTTCATCATCCACGGCGGCTGCTCGTGGAAGCTGACCACCACCTGGGTCGAGGTGAAATCCGGCAGCGTGCGGACGTATTTGTCCAATTGTCGCATGCCGACGATGGCGAGCCACACCGCCGCCCCCGCGACCATGGTGAACCGGACCATGCGGGCCCATCGGCTCGGCGGCTGATCGCCGTCGCCGGTCAGCCATCGCCAGCCGCCGGCGAGACGTTCGCTGATCGTGGGCCCATTCGATCTATCCTTTTTGGATTTCTTGTCGGACTTCCTTGCCATTATCTACCTTTAGCTTTCGCTCGTTATAGCCACCCGGCTGCAGTCATTCCACCGCCGCAATTCGTCAGCCGCGCCTCCGGTCCGTCGCCACGCCGCTCTCGCACCTTGCCATCGCCAGCCGCACCAGGGCGTCGCACAGGCGAGGCATCGGCAGGCCAACCTTCGCGGCCGCCTTCGGCAGCAGCGAGTGCTCTGTAAATCCCGGAAGGGCATTGATTTCCAGCAGATACGGTTCGCCGCGGGCGTCCAGACGCCAGTCCACGCGGCAGAAATCCCGCATGCCCAGGACCTGCGCGGCACGGACCGACATCGCCTGGATTCGCTCGTACAGGTCGTGGTCGATGTCGATGTCAAAGAGGTACTGTGTGGTTTCGCTGACGTACTTGGCGTTGTAGTCGTAGAACGGCCCGTCGGGCTTGATCTGGATGATGGGAAGGGCGCGATCCGCCAGGATACCCACCGTCAGTTCCTTTCCGGAAAGGTACTGCTCAACCATGACCGGTCCGAACTGCTCGATGGTCCGCTGGATGGTCCCAGCCAACTGGTCGGCGCGCTCGACGATGGTGATTCCGATGCTGCTGCCTTCGTCGAGAGGCTTGACGACCACGGGCATCGACCAGCACGCCGTGGCGCGGGCGATATCCTCGGGCCGCTGGGCCACGTCGAACGCCGCGGTGGGAAGATCGTTTTCCGTAAAGAGCTTTTTGCTGATCTGCTTGTCCGCTGAGAGGCGGCAGGCCTGGGCTCCCGAGCCGCAGTAGACGAGGCCCCGCGAGTCCATGATATGCTGTAACTGCCCGTCTTCGCCGAACTTGCCATGCAGGGCGGGAAAGAAGACGTCGGCCGGGGTATCGAGGGCGCCCAGGTCGTCGGGCCGGATGTCCGCGAGGCGCACCTGGTGCCCCGCCTGGCGCAGGGCATCGGCCACCGCCTTGCCGGAGGCCAGCGAGACCGCCCGTTCGCTGCCGGGTCCGCCCGAAAGGACCACAGTGCGAAGTGGTGAATCCGAAATGCCCGTAGGATTATCGCTCACGCGTTCAATGACATTGATATCAGCCACGGCCAAGCTCCTGTATCCTCCTTGATAGAGCATCGGTTGGCTGGGCGAAACCGATGCAGGAAAACTCGCCATTTCCAGCCGCCGGACGATCGATCCTCACTCCCAGATCTCGACCTCGGGTTCGAGTTCGATGCCGAACTTCTCGTACACTTGTTTCTGAATGTCACTCATCAGGGTTTGCACGTCCTGGAAGGTCGCCCCGCCCTCGACGGTGATGAAGTTGGCGTGCTGTTCGCTGACGGTGGCTCCGCCGACGCGGCGGCCTTTGAGTCCGGCCTTGTCGATCAGGGCCCCAGCGGGCTTGTCGGGCGAGGGGTTCTTGAAGATGCACCCGGCGGATCGCGATGAGAGCGGCTGGGTGGATTTCTTGATGATCCAGATTTCGCGCATCTTGTTGAGCACGCGTTTGGGGTCGTCCGGGAGGAGTTCCAGTTCGACCGCGGTGACGATCTGATCGTCGATGTTCGACCAGCGGTACTCGAAGAGGAGCTCGGGTTTTTCGCGCCAGAACGCATTGCCGCAGGCGTCGACGACCTTGACCCGCGAGACGAGGGTTCCGATGTCACCGAAGCGGCCGCTGGCGTTCATCTTGACCGCGCCGCCGAGACTGCCGGGAATCCCGGCGAGCGCCTCGGCGCCGCCCAGTCCGCGGCGGACGCTTTCGAGGACCATCGCGCCGAGCGATCCGGCTGCGCCGATGACCGCCTTGGTGTGGTTGAAGCTCATTTCGGTGAAGCCGGGTTCTTCGAGTTTGATGACCGCGCCGTCCAGCGGCTGATCGGTGACGAGGAGATTGGCTCCGTGGCCGAGGATCCGCCACGTCAGGTCGTTTTCGCGGCATCGGGCCAACAGAGCGGCAAGCTCCTCGTCGTTTCGCGGGCGCAGGAAGTACCTGGCGGGTCCGCCGATTCGGAGCCACGTGTAAGGAGCCAGCGGCTCGTGCTCAGTTACTATCTCGTCCAAGCCAGTGAATAAGCTCATCGCATATTTTCCAGATGTCTCCCGCCCCCATGGTGATCACGAGATCGCCCGGGGCGAGTTTCGCTTGCAGGTAGTCGGCGATCTGATCGAAGCGGGGCAAATAGCAGGCGGTGCCGCCAAGTCTGGCGATTCTCGCCACCAGATCGCCGGAGTTGATCAACTGCCGTTCGGCTTCGCTGTCGCGGACGAAGTAGATATCGGGCACCATCACGACGTCAGCGTCGGCGAAGCTGTGGGCGAAGTCGTCGAGGAGGAAGCGGGTCCGGCTGTGCTGATGGGGCTGAAAGACGCACCAGAGGCGTTTGGGCTCGTAGCGTTCCTTAGCCGCCCGGAGGCTGGCGCGGATCTCGGTCGGATGGTGGGCGTAGTCGTCGAGCAGGGTGATGCCGCCGGCGCACGCCTTGAGGGTCAACCGGCGGTTGGCCCCGCGAAACTCGCCGATGGCCTGGCAGACGATCTCCGGCTTGATGCCGGCATGGTGGGCCAGGGCGGCGGCGGCCAGGGCGTTGAGCACGTTGTGCTTGCCCGGCAGTTCCAGCCGACAGTGCCCGAAGGCCTCACGGCGGTAGGTGATGTCGAACTCGTACGAGCCGTTTTCCAGGCGGATGTCCTCAGCCTGCCAGTGGCAGGTCGGCGAGAGGCCGAAGGTCTCGGTCCGGGCCTGCACGCGGTCGGCGAAGCGGCGGATGTTGGGGTCCTGACCGTTGATGATGGCCAATCCGCCCGGGCGGACCTGTGAGACGAAGGTTTCGAAGGCCTCGAGGATTTCATCGAGGCTCCGGTAGTAGTCCAGGTGGTCTTCCTCGATGTTGAGGATTCCCGCGAACCGGGGCCGAAGGTTCAGAAACGATCGGTCGTACTCGCAGGCCTCGGCGATGAAGTAGTCGCCGGTTCCAGCCCCGCTGGCGCCCGCCAACTGGTCCACGTTGGCACCGACGACGAAACTGGGGTCCAGTCCGGCCCGGCGGAAGGTGTAGGCGGTCATGGCGGTGGTCGTGCTCTTGCCGTGGGTTCCGGCGATGGCGATGCCCTCGTAGCGTTCCATCAGGAGACCGAGCATCTGGGCGTATTTGAGGAGGGGCACGCCCATGGAGCGGAGTTTGACGAGTTCCGGATCGTCCGGCGGAATGGCGGCTGAGACGACCGCGCGGTCGATCGGGCCGTCGATGCGCGAGGGGTCGTGTCCCGACCAGCAGGTGACGCCTTCGCGTTCCAGGATCTGCAGGTAACCGGTGGAGCAGGCGTCGGAGCCGCTGACCGCCGCCCCGTGCCGGACGAGCACCTGGGCCAGAGCCCGCATGCCGCACCCGGCCACCCCGATAAAGTGCACCCGTTTGCCCGCAAAGCTCGCGCTATCCTGGGGGGACGCGTGCGGCTCCGTCCGAACGCTGCTGGCTGCCATCTTGCTCGACAACGCCGATCTCCGTTTCTGTGAATCGACCACTGATCAGTATTATAAGCGAGAGCCCCCCCGTCGGCCAGTGTTGAACGAAAGCGGCGCGGTCTTGACCGCGGGAACAGGCATTTTTATAATCGGCACGGGATGGGTTTTTCTATTAACGGATACGCCGGAAAACCGCTGCAGACGCCAAAGCCGTTGCGAAAGCCCGCGCGAGGCCTAAAACCGATGACCCGACGGGTTCGAAATCTGATCTGCCTCTGGATTATTGTGCTGGGGCTGTGCAATTTCGCCGCCTATACCGTGGTCTACAGCTACATCGGCGGCGACGCCCGCAACGGCGGGGTCGAGGACGGGCATTTTTACGTGGGTGGGCACTTCATTCACGGCGTCGACGGCGAGGATCGGATAGTCTCGAAGGGCATCTGGATATACAGCTACCTCCATTCGATCACGATCTGGCCGACGGTGGCGGCGCTGCTGGTCAGCACGCTGGTTCTGGCCCGGCCGCACATCATCGCGACGATGCGCGAGGGGGTGGTAGGGGGGCAGACGCTGATCGCGGTGTTCTCGACGGTTATTGTGCTGATTTCGGGGGCGATGACGGCGTGGTTTCTGGCCGATTTCGTTCGCGAATTGCTCGAGGCGTCGCATGGAGGCTGACCGGGGGCGATGAGCAACGATTCACATCTGATGACGGTTGAACACTGGCTTGCCCCATCCGGGCCGCTGGCCCGCCGGCTCGGGCGGTTCGAGGAGCGTTTGGAGCAGGTCCGGATGGCCCGGTCTGTTCTCGAGAGCCTGGAACAGCACCGGCATCTGATCGTCGAGGCGGGCACCGGGGTGGGCAAGACGCTGGCGTATCTTCTTGGGGCGGTTCTGCGGGTCGGCCAGGGCGGGCAACGCCTTGTGATCAGCACGCACACGATCAATCTGCAGGAGCAGATTCTGGACAAGGACATGCCGCTGCTCAACGCGGTGATTCCTCTGGAATTCGCGGTGGTGCTGTTCCGCGGGCGCAACCAGTACCTGTGCCTGCGTCGGCTGGCCCGGACGGCCAAACGCCGGCAGAGCCTTTTTGTCGACGAGGCCGTCCAGCCGCTGCTTAACGAGTTGATCGGCTGGAGCGGTCAGGCCCACGAAGGCACGCTCAGCGAACTGGAGGACCGCGTGCCGGCGGGCGTATGGAACAGCGTCTGCTGCGAGCAGGGCAACTGCATCGGGCGGCGCTGCGTGTTCTACGAGCGCTGCTTCTACTGGCGGGCCCGTCGGCGGATGCAGCACGCCAACATCGTGGTGCTCAACCATGCGTTATTGCTGTCGGACCTGGCGGCCCGGCAGCGCGGGCTTTCGCTTCTGGGGCGCTACGACTACGCGATCATCGACGAGGCCCATAACCTCGACGCGGTGGCGGCTGATCACTTCGGCATCGGCGTCGGCCAGGCTGAGGTGAGCGGCCTGCTGCGGGGGCTCTACGACCCGCAGTACGGCAAGGGCAGCCTTTCGGGGCTCGACGCCGAGCCGGCGGTCCGGCAGGTCGAAGCGGCTTTGAGCTCGGCGGCGTCTTTTTTCGGCCGGCTCGCCGAGATGCATGAAGCCTCGGACGACGGCGACCGCGAGTTCGCCGGGGAGTCGGTCTCGAACAACCTTTCGCCGGCCCTGCTGGAGGTCGCGGGCGAACTGAAGTTCGTCCGGGCCAAGGTGCGTGACGAGGACGAGCGTTTCGAGATCACCAGCGTCCGCGACCGGCTGCTGGAGATGGCGGAGGACGTGGACGATTTCCTTTCGCGATCGCGTCCCGATCACGCCTATTGGATCGAGTGCCATCGACGCAGGAGCGGGCCGCACGTTCGCCTCTGCGCGGCTCCGATCAGCATCGCGCGGGCCATGAAGGAGACGCTGTTTGACCGGGTCAACGCCGCGGTGCTGACCAGCGCGACGCTCTCGACCGGCGGCGATGAGGGGTTTGAGTTTCTGGCGGAGCGGTGGGGGCTCGATGAGGCGGAGCGTCTGGCCCTCGGTTCGCCTTTCGACTACGAGAAGCAGGTCACGCTCTACGTCGAGACGCGGCTGCCGGATCCGTCTGACCCGCAATTTGCCGCGGCCGCCTGCGAAGCCGCCAAGAAGTACCTGGCCAGCACGGGCGGGCGGGCCTTTGTCCTGTTCACCTCGCACCGCATGATGCGCGACGCCGCCGATCGGCTCGCGCCGTTTATCGAGCAGCAGGGCTTGACCATGCTCGTCCAGAACGATGAGCGTTTCGGCGGCGGGGCCGGTCGGACAAGGCTTCTCGAGACATTTCGAAATCACGGCCGGTGCGTGCTGCTGGGCACGGACAGCTTCTGGCAGGGGGTTGACGTGGCCGGCGAGGCGCTTTCGAACGTGATCATCGTCAAGCTGCCGTTCGCGGTTCCTGATCGGCCGCTGGTCCGGGCCCGGATCGATGCGATCAACCGGCGCGGCGGCAACGCCTTCAACGAGTACCAGCTTCCCGAGGCGGTGTTGAAGTTCAAACAGGGTTTCGGCCGGCTGATCCGCAGCCGGACCGACAGCGGGATCGTCGTCGTGCTGGACCGCCGCATCGTCACGCGGTCGTACGGCCAGGCGTTCCTCGATGCCCTGCCGCGGCTGACCGTCGTCACCGATCCCACCGAAGCTCAACTCGGTTTGTCATGATCTTCGTTGGGGAACTCCTGGCGCCCGTGCGACTTTCCTTTAAGAGGCACGGATCACGCGGACCACGCGGAGGGAGAGGGACTGAGAGAAAGACTCCGCCGTGGGCGGCGGAGCTACAACGTCGTGTTTCCTTCGGCGTGATCCGTGCTGATTCTGGCTGGAGGTTCAGGAGTTTGCGAGGTGTTGTGTGAATGCTTGCGGGAGGTAGGTGAGGATGTCTTGGGCGATCATGGCCGGTTGGGAGAGGTCGTTGGCGGCGAGATCCGCGGCGAGTCCGTGGAGATAGACGGCCAGGACGGCGGCGTCGAAGGTTTCCAGTTGCTGGCCGAGGAGGGCGGCGGTCAGGCCGGTCAGCACGTCGCCGGATCCGCCCGAGGCCATGCCGGGATTGCCGGTGCGGTTGACGTACAGCCGCTTGCCGTCGGTGACCACGGTGCGATGGCCCTTCAGGACGCACACCGCTTGGTTGGCGTCCCGTCCGCCGTTCATCGTCTTCACCGCTTGGAGAGCCGCCGCGGTCCGGTCCGCTTGGATCTGCTTGATCGGTCTGCCGATCAGACGGGCCATTTCGCCGGGATGCGGCGTGATGACGCACTTGCCCGCCAGCATGCCGGTCCAGTCGATTCGGGCGAGGTTGTTCAAGGCGTCGGCGTCGAGCACAAGCGGGATGTCTGCCTCGACCAGTCCCGGGACCAGGTCGTTAATGCACTCGGCTGGACCCAGGCCCGGACCGATGGCCACGATTTCATACTTCTTTTGACGCACGATTTCGTCAATGAGAACGGGCAGCGCCTCCTTGACGATGTGTCCTTCCTGTCCGCCCCATGGCAGCGGCAGCGACGTGGCGCACCAGGCGAGCGTGGCGGCGAAGGGTTGAATGCACTCCGGCAATGCCATCGTCACCAATCCAGCCCCGCCGCGCAGGGCTGAGTTGGCGGCCAGGGCCGGCGCGCCGATCATGCCTCGCGAGCCGCCGATGACCAGCACGCGGCCGAAGTCGCCCTTATGCGAATCGATCCGGCGGGCTGGGAGTTTGGGAACTTCGATGACTTCCTGCAGACTCATGACGACCCCCCTTGACTATACCAGGGTCATAGCACGGCGGCCCGAAGGGGCGATCCAGGTTTTTGGGGTTCACGGTTACCGGAACGCGGCGCCGAGCGTGAAGCTGAAGACCTGCGTTTCGTCTTCGTCTTCTTCGAGGACCGGCCAGGCGAAGTTGAACGCCATCGGCACCGGACCGAAGAAGTCGAGGGTCAGCCGGACGCCAAATCCCGCCGCGGCGCGCCACGAGGAGATCGAGATGTTCTCCTCCACCGTGCCCTGGTCGAGGAACAGGACGCCGCGAAGGTTCTTGCCGTAGAGCGGAAAACTCAGCTCGTTGTTGACCAGGACCTCGAAGTCGCCGCCGATCGCGATGTCGCCCTCGTCGTCGAAGAACCCGCCGGCCCGCGGGCTGATCCCGCGGAATTCAAAACCGCGGATCGAACCGATGCCGCCGCCGTAGAACCGCTCGAAGACCGGGACGTCGCCGGCGATGTAGCCGAGGCCCAGGTTGGCCGCCCAGATGGTCTTGCGGTCGAACACATCCGTGCGGACGGTGCGGTAGTGGGAGTGCTGGCCGTAGAGCTTGGCGAAGTCGAAATCACCGCCGAAGACGCCCGCCTGCTCCCACGACACTTCGCTGCGGTTGCCGCGCGAGGGCATCCAGACGCTGTCGGTGGTGTCGCGGACCAGCGAGAGCTTCAGCGAGGTCAGGAAGTTGCCGCCCTCGACGTCGAGCAGTTCCTCGGGCGCTCCGAACGCCCCGAAGAAGCCGCCGTCGTTGATGTCGTCGATGTCGATTCCCTCGAACCGGGCGCCCGTCTCGACGCCCCAGATTTTCTTGAACCGCTTGCCCAGGCTCAGGATGGTTCCGGCCCGCCGTTCATCCCAGTCGTCCCGCTCACGATCGAACAGGTACGCGCTCCAGCCGAGCGACAGCGGACGATCGAGCAGGTAGGGTTCGCGGAAGTCGATGCGAAACCGCGACATTTCCGTGCCCGGCTCGACTGAGAACCGCAGCGACTGGCCGGCGCCCTTGAACGCCTGGCCGCGGAACAACTCGCCCCACGTGCGCGGCCAGTCGAACAGGTCGAAGTTCCAGTTTTCGATGCTGATGTTGCCCAGCGTTCCGCTGTTGGAGCTGACGCCGACGCCCGCGATGATCCAGCTCGTCTGCGCCTCTTCGACCTGGATCAGGGCGTCGCGTTCCTCCGGCTGTTCGCCGATGGCCGTGATGTCCACCTCGCTGAACAGGCGGGTTTCCTTCAGGCGGCGCTCGGTCTCCTTCATCTCCACCATGTCGAAGGGTTCGCCGGGAAGCACCTCGAGGGTCCGGCGGACGACCCGGTCCTGGGTCTTGTCGTTGCCGCGGATGATGATCCGGCCGACGCGGTACGGATCGCCTTCATTGATCTGGATCGCCAGGTTCACGGTGGCCGGCTGGTCGGCGTAGACGTACTCGGCGTCGACGTTGGCGTAGATGAACCCGGTGGAGTGGTACAGGTTGCGAACCGCCTCCTGATCGGCTTCGAGCCGATCGAGCAGCAGCACCGATCCCTGCCGCAAAGCCATCGCGGCCATGATCTGATCGGTGGTGTAGATCTGGTTCCCCGCCACCGCAATCTCGTTGATGCTGTAGCGCGGGCCCTCGTCGACCACGAACGTGACGGTCAGGTCCTCGCGGTCCGGGCTGTAGTCGAGTCGCCGGCCGACCTGGACGTCGAGGTGCCCCTGCTTGCGGTAGTAGGTTCGGATCGCCGCGATGTCCTCCTCGATCTGCTTCTCGGCGTAGGTTCCCGGCCGGAGGATCGGGAAGTAGGTGCGGGTCTGGATCTGCCCCTTGAGGCGGTTGTCGGGGATCGAGACGTTGCCCTCGAAGTTGATCTCCCGCACGCGGACCCGCGGCCCCTCGATGACGTTGTAGGCGACCACGCCCTGGCGCAGCGATTCTTCGTCCACCGTCACGGTCACATCGGTGTAGCCCTTTTCGCGGTACTGCTCGGCGATTGCCTCGGCCCCGGCCTGGACCTTGTAGCGGTCCAGGAAGTCGCCCTCGTCGAATCCGATCGCCTCCAGGAGGTCCTTGCGCTTGATCTCCTTGGCGCCCTGGAACCGGACTTCCTGCACCAGCGGTTTCTCGACCACGGTGAAGGTCACGATCGTCTTGCCGTCTTCGGCCGTGGAGGTGGCGTAGACGTCGGCGAACTTGCCGGTGAGCTTGAGCAGATCGACGTCCTTGCGGATGTCCTCGACGGTCGCCGGCTGGCCTTCCACCACGTTGCGAAGCTGCTGGCGGATGTAGGCGTCGGTGAGCGTCTCGTTGCCGGTGATCCGGATTTCGGCCACCGGACCGGCGGGCGATTCGGTCTGAGCCAGCGCGGCCGGAGCGGCCGCCGCCAGGACGAGGATCGCCGCGATGAGCCACGAACGCCGAGTGTTTTTGCCGCTGTTATGGGCCGGATGTGACATAGTCGCTGTGCTCCAAGACAGATCGTCGAATGCCTCTCGATGCCCGAAGCGATGCCGGCGCATAGCTGGGCTGCCGTCAGTGGGAGATTGTAAGGACCGTCCGAGCCCAGGTAAACTGAAATTTCAGGAAAATCAGCCTTATCCCCGCGTGGCGCGGGCTGGGCGGCGGGGTGGGTGGTTCCCGTGCCCGGCGATCACTCGCGTGGCCCTTCGGCGAAGCGGTTTGGGCGAGCCTGGCGGTCGCAGGTTCTATTCGACGGTCACGCTCTTGGCCAGGTTGCGCGGCTTATCGACGTTGCAGCCGCGGGCGATGCCGACGTAGTAGGCCAGCAACTGCAGCGGCAGGGCGGTCAGCAGCGGTTCGAGCGGCTCGATGGTCGCCGGCACGGTGAAGACGTGCTGGCATTTTTCGAGCAGGTTCTTCTCGCCCTCGGTGACCACCGCGACGATGGTCCCGCCGCGAGCCCTGACCTCCTCGATGTTGCCGATGATCTTGTCGTAGTGGCTCGACTTGGTGGCGATGAACACCGACGGCATGCCCGGCTTGACCAGGGCGATCGGCCCGTGCTTCATCTCAGCGGCGGGCATTCCCTCGGCGTGGACGTAGCTGATTTCCTTGATCTTCAGCGCCCCTTCGAGGGCGACGGGGTAGTTGTATCCGCGGCCGAGGTACAGCCAGTTTTCGCACTCGGCGAGCTGTCTGGCCACGGCTTGGATCTTGTCCGCCTGGGCCAGCACGCGATCGAGCTTGTCCGGGATGGCGGCCAGCTCGGTGATGAACTCGTGGAACTGCGTCTGCGAGAGGTGCCGGCGGCGGCCCAGATACGCGGCCATCATCGCCAGCACGGTGATCTGGCACGTGAATGCCTTGGTGCTGGCCACGCCGATCTCGGGACCCGCGTGCAGGTAGACGCCGGCGTCGGTCTCGCGGGCGATCGTCGAGCCGACGGCGTTGACGACGCCCAGGGCCAGGGCGCCTTTCTCCCGGGCCTCGCGCAGGGCGGCCAGCGTGTCGGCTGTCTCACCCGACTGGCTGATCGCGCAGATGATCGTGCCGTCGTCGATGATCGGGTTGCGGTAGCGGAATTCGCTGGCGTACTCGGTCTCAGCGGGCAGCCGCGCGATCTGCTCGAAGAGGTACTCGCCGATCAGCCCGGCGTGCCACGCGGTGCCGCACGCGGTGAAGATGAACCGCTTGGCCCGCGCCAGTTCGCGGGTGAAGTTGGCGATCCCGCCGAGGGTGACCGCGCCTTCGCGCAGGTTGACCCGGCCGCGCATGCACATGCGCAGCGAGTCCGGCTGCTCGAAGATTTCCTTGAGCATGAAGTGCTCGTAGCCGTCGAGTTCGATCTGTTCGAGGTCCCATTCGACCTGTTGAACGTCATGGGTCACCGGCAGGGCGTCGAGCGTGGTGGTGCGGAACTTGCCGGGCGAGACCACCGCGATTTCACCGTCGGCCAGATACACCACCTGGTTGGTGTGCTCGATGATGGCCGAGGCGTCCGAGGCGATCACGTATTCGTCGCGTCCGATCCCGATGATCAGCGGCGAACCCTTGCGGGCGGCCACGATCGTATCGGGATGCTCGCCGCAGATCACGGCCAGGCCGTAGGTGCCCTGGACCTCACGCAGGGCCGACCGGACCGCCTGCTCCAGGTCGCCCCGGTAGAAGTGGCCGATCATCTTGGCCAGGACCTCGGTATCCGTATCGCTGGAGAACTCCAGGCCCTGACTCTGGAGGTAGGTCTTGAGGGCGGCGTAGTTCTCGATGATGCCGTTGTGGACCACCGCGATCCGGCCGGGACCGTCCAGGTGCGGATGGGCGTTGACTTCGGTAGGAGCCCCGTGCGTGGCCCAGCGGGTGTGGGCGATGCCAAGCCGGGCTTGACGGTGCTGGTCGGTGATCTTCTTTTCCAGGTTCATGATCCGGCCGCAGGCCTTGGCCACCAGAAGCTGGCCGTCGTCGATCAGAGCCAGCCCCGCCGAGTCATACCCGCGATATTCGAGCCGTTTTAGCCCCTCGATGAGAGTTGCCGCAGCCGCTTTGTTCCCGACGTAACCGACGATTCCACACATGGCGTCTCCCTTGCGCAGATTTGGTGCCTGAGAGCCTTATCGTCAAAATCAACGGGCCGGTTGACCCTTCGATTAATCTTTTATCTCTAATGCTGCATTTCGTGGAGGCGATGGTGAACCGCGTCGATGGCGGCCTTGACGTTTGAGGCAAAACCGCGGCCGAGTTCGACCACCTCCCGGCGGAGACGGGCTTCGTTGGTCTTGTCGGCGATCGACTGGAGGTTGATCTCGAGATTGAACCAGGCGCTGCGGTGGGCGGCGTGGAGCATTTCGACCGCCACGCCCACGTCCGATACGAGCATGGCGTTGCCCTTTTCGGCCAGTTCCTTCATGTCGCCCAACAGGTCGTTGGCGAGGCGGGCGATGTTCATCGGCGGCTCCAGGGCGGCTTCCGCGGCCTGGCTGATGGCGTTTTCGCGGGCCTGTTTCTGTTCGGCGGTGTCTTTGGGCATCTTGTAGGCCGCAGCGACCTTGTTCTGGAAGACGTCGATGTCATCCTGCATGAGTTGCAGGAACTGCTTGCGGGCGTTGTCGCAACGCTGGAGGATTTCGCGGATCCGGTCTTCGACGTCGGCGTACTTCTTTTTGCCGACGGTGTACTGGCAGACCATTGAACCGAGGCCCGCCGCCAGGGCGCCGGCCACCGCGGCTGCGCTGCCGCCACCGGGGGTTTCCTGCTTGGCGGCCAGGTCGTCGAGAAACTTTGTCAGAGATTCACCGGCGTATTGCATCGTTTGAGCCTCCCGGACAATGAGTGATAACTAATGAGCGTTGCCAATATCCCGCGGGTAAGAGCCGCCACCAAGGTATCTCGGGCGTCCGGGACCGTCAAGCGGAACGTCCTTGGATACGCCTGGACCAGCGGGCGGGTTCCGCTGGTTATGGGACGTCGGATTGTGCTCATAGCGAGATGTCCTGATGGGGTTCGTGCGTGAATTCCAGGATCTCCTTGACCCGCACGATCAACTGGTAGTCGGCCTGGGGCAGCGGGGTGTCCAGCTTGATGTCGGGGCCGTAGCCGTCCATGACGGCTTTGTTGACGATGTTCTCCACCATTCCGGTCATCTGATATCCCCGGTCCGTGGTCGGATCCCATGCGATCAGGCTGACCCGCGGGTTGGCGTCGACGTTCTCCAACGTCGATGGGCAGAACCAGGATTCGATCGTAACGTGATCCTGGTCGGTTGCCTGAACACTCCGGGCCGCGGCCACATGCGGCTGGCCGTCTTCATCGGCTGAGGCGACCAGGATGTAGCCGAGATTGTCCGCCAGTTCGACCGCGCGGGCAAAAGCTTCCGGGTCCATGGCATTCCCTCCCCCCGTTCGAACGAGACGGCAGGCCAAGCGGTATCCCCCGCCCAAATTGCACTATACCACGCCAGACGCCGAACCGCAACCGGCAGGCCGGGAACCTTACGCCGCGAAGATCAGGAACAGGATCGGCAGTACGACCGCCAGGTACACCACCGTGGTCAGCACGAACGCCGACATCGAGAGGTGCACGTTGAGGCCTTGGAGCTTCGCGACGATGACCGCGTTGATGGCGGTAGGGGAGCAGGAGAGGATCACCAGGCACGCCAAAGGAATTCCCGAGAAACCGAGCAGCACGGCGAGGCCATAGACCGCGGCCGGCGTGATGATAAACTTGATCAACGAGAGGCTGCCGATGTTCTTCCAGTACCGGCCGATTTCGGAGAACTCCAGCGAATAGCCCAGCGGGACGCCGAACAGCCACGCGGTCAGGTGGACCAGGAACGGGAAGACGGTCGCGATCGCCTCGGGCCGCGGTACGTCGGCCGCGCTCAGAGCCAGTCCGGCCACCACGGCCAGCGTCGGGATCTGGGTGACGTTGACCAGGGCCGCCCACAGGCTTGGACGTGTGCCCGTTTCCGCCTGTTCGGCGTGCCGATACCATCCCGCCAACGGGAAGCAGAAGGCGTAGGTGACCACCGGCGCCAACAGCATGATCATCTGGGCGTAGGCGTAGCCGGTCTCGCCGAAGAGGACGAACAGCGACAGGACTCCGACGACGCCGCGGTTCGAGAGCATCGCCGAGATCAGGAAACTGCCTTCATCGATCGGCTTGAGCCTCTGGCCTCTGACCATCAGAAACCCGACCGCGCCCGCCAGCAGTTGCATCAGGACGCCGAGCACCGGGAGCCATACGTACCGCACCCGAAGGTCGAGGTTCCACAGGCTAAAGAGCGTCAGCGCGGTGACGAACACGACCAGGTTGGCGAGCATGACCCGGTCGAACACCGCCATCTTCAGCACGCGGAACCGGCGCAGCAGATACCCGATCGCCAGGGGCAAGACCAGGTCAATGAAAAAGTAGAGGATTTTAAGCTGCGGGTCCATGGCCCTGAAACACTCGGCGGCGCGGCGTGGAAGCGGGTGCACACGGCGTGCCGGCAACTGGCCGTTTGTCGGCGCACGTCGGGAATTCACCCGACGCCTCGTTCGTTCACGCGATGCCCAGATCCGCCTTTGTGAAGATCGTGTCGAAGGCGAAGCCTTCTTTTTCGATGTTTTCGCGGGCGCCCTGGAGGCGGTCGATGGTGGCGACGATCATTCTGATCTTCGCGCCCAACTCGGTCAGCGTTTTGGCCGCCTCGATGACCTGTCCGCCGGTGGTCGCGATGTCCTCGACCAGCAGGATCGTCTTGCCCTGAGGGTCCGGCCCTTCGTAGGGTTTGGCGGTGCCGTAGTCCTTTTTCTTATTGCGGACGATCACGAAGGGCTTGCCGGTCTGCATGGCCACCGCGGCGGCCAGCGGCACGCCGCCGAGTTCGGCGCCGGCGATCAGGTCGACCTCCGGTGTAACGAACGCCTCGAAACGCTTGCCCAGCTCGCGCAGAATCGCCGGCTGGGTCTCGAAGAGGTACTTGTCGAGGTAGTAGTTGCTCTTCTGTCCGCTGCGGAGGGTGAACTCGCCTTCGAGGTATGCAGCGTCCTTGATCTGTCGGGCCAGTGGGTCCATGTTCGTTTGCTCCATGTGCTTAGACGTTGACCACGCCCTCGGCCCCGAGGGATTTCCGGTATCGGCGGCGGATGGGGGCGACGTGGGTTTTGATGAAATCGGTTACCTGGTCGGGGGCCATGCCGACGTAGCGTTTCGGGTCCATCAACTGCTTGAAGTCAATGCCCGCAAACGCGGGATCGGCCTTGAGGCGTTCGATCAGGTCATTCTCGCAGCCGAACTCCTTGACCTGCCGGGCCGCTTCGTGCGAGTGCTGGCGGATTCGTTCGTGGATGTCCTGGCGATCGCCGCCGGCTTTGACCGCGGCCATCATGATCTCTTCGGTGGCCATAAACGGCAACTCCCGCCGGAGGTCGGCTTCGATCACCTTGCGGTTGACCACCAGACCGTCCGCGACGTTCAACACGATATTGAGGATGCCGTCGACCGCCAGGAACGACTCAGCGAGCACCAGTCGGCGGTTCGACGAGTCGTCGAGCGTGCGCTCGAACCACTGCTCGGCGTGGGTCTGGAACGCTGAGGTGGTCAGGCTGATCACGAACCGGGCCAGGCCGGTGATCCGTTCCGAGCGCATCGGGTTGCGCTTGTAGGCCATCGCCGACGAGCCGACCTGGGTCTTTTCGAACGGCTCCTCGATCTCCTTGAGGTTGCACAGCAGCCGGACGTCATTGGCAAACTTGTGGGCGGAGGCGGCGACGTTGGCCAGGGCTGAAACGAGAAACGCATCGAACTTGCGGGTGTAGGTCTGGCCGCAGACCGGCACGACCCGGTCGAAGCCCATCGTCTTGGCCACGAGCTTTTCGAGCCGGCGGACCTTCTGTTTGTCGCCGTCGAAAAGGGCCAGGAAGCTGGCCTGGGTGCCGGTGGTGCCCTTGACGCTGCGGAACGGCAGGTCGTCGAGGGCCCGCTCGAGGTTTTCCAGGTCGAGCAGGAAGTCGTAGCACCAGAGGCTGGCCCGCTTGCCGACGGTAGTGACCTGGGCCGGCTGATAGTGGGTAAAGCCCAGGGTCGGCAGGTTCCTGTGGGCGGCCGCGAACTTGCCGAGCCGGTCCACGATGTTGGCCAGATACCGGCAGATCATCCGGCCGGCTTCGCGCATGATGATCAGTTCGGCGTTGTCGCCGACGAAACAGCTCGTCGCGCCGAGGTGGATGATGCCCTTGGCGGCGGGCGCGCGGTCGCCGAAGGCGTGGATGTTGGCCATCACGTCGTGGCGGGTCTTCTTCTCGTATTCGCGAACGGCGTCGAAGTCAATGTCGTCGAGGTGTTTGGCCATCTGGTCGAGGGCGGTCTGCGGGATGTCCAGGCCAAGCTGTTTCTCGGCTTCGGCCAGGGCCAGCCAGAGCCGCCGCCAGGTCGAGAACTTCCGCTGATCCGAGAAGAGCCGGACCATCGCCTCCGACGCGCTGCGGGTGGTCAGGGGCGAAACGTACCGGGAAAAGTCGCTACCGGCCATGCCAGTCTCCGAAATCCATGCCACGGGTCATCCAGCCCGTATCATAGCTTTGGCGCATCCGGCGGTAAAGCGTCATCATGACATCCTGACGGAATGGCACGGAGCACGCGGAACACGCGGAGGGAGCCGCGGAAGAAGCCGGAATGAGAGGCGGAACGCCCAGTCGGGCGGGTCCACACTCTGGGTTCCGGCATTTGC
>ERZ747221.1259-NODE-1259-length-25773-cov-6.570400_pt1 | contig 25773 bp, 22 predicted proteins | sample MGYA00374949_ERZ747221 | MGnify/ENA primary metagenome ERZ747221 (study PRJEB28779, sample SAMN05720172) | bioreactor metagenome | isolation source: Anaerobic biogas reactor | place: USA:Washington, USA | collected 2015-08-08 ... | reverse complement strand
CCCACGTGCTCCAGGTCGATGGCCGCGTAGGGGCAGACCTCGTGACAGCAGTAGCAGCGGATGCACAGCGAGTCGTCTACCTTGGCCACCTTAGCTTCTCTGTCGAGGCTGATGGCCTTGGCCGGGCAGCCCCTCTCGCAGGCGCCGCACAGAGTGCACCGGCCCACCTTGGGACGGGGCATGCGATTGAAACGTCTGAGCACTCCCTTGAGCACGCTGTCAAGCAGGCCGCTTCTGGCACCCACACCGATGCCCTCATAGGGATCGGGCAGCACGAAGCCATCGACCCGCAAATCGGCCACAGGGGTCACGAGAGTCTCCACATCCTCGGCCCGGCCGCTCCACATGCCTCTGTCGCGAGCCGCGACCAACACCGGCACCGACTCGACGTCTATGCCGGCTATCCGGCAGCAGGCGACATCCACCGCCACCATGTCGGCGCCGGCCACCAAGACCTCCAGTGCGCGCGGCGACCCTCCGGTGCCCGGCCCGTTGCCCTCCATCGCCAGTATGCCGTCGACGATACTGAGTCGCGGATGCACGAAATAGGCGATATCGAGCAGCATGTCGGCGAACTGGCGCCGATCGGCCAGCCTGGCGTGATAGGCGGTCTTGTTCAGCCCGGGGATGACGCCGAACAGGTTCTTGGTGGCTCCCGTGAACGTCATGAACATGTGGGTCTTGAGCTTGGCCACGTTTATCACGCCGTCCACCTTGAGGATGGGGGCCATGATCTCGATGCGTTTGGCCAACACGGCCTCAGGGACCGAGACCTGCTCGTAGTCGGTGTCGACGCTGATCTCGAACCCGTACCGCTCGGCCATCTGCGTGTAGCCGACTCTGCGGAACGAACGTTCCATCACCGGCTTGGCATGCATCACGCCCACTCCGGAGCTCTCCACCACGACCGCGTGGGCGCCCGCCCCCTTCACCTCCAACGCCACCGCCGCCAAAACGGCCGGGTGCGTCACGATGGCCCGCTCCGGAGCCGAGGGTATGAGTACGTTGGGCTTGAGAGCGATGCGTTCCCCCGGTCGCACGAAGGCCGCCATGCCTCCCAGGGGGGCCAGAAGCTTCGCGAGGGCGGCCCGCACGGTCTCGATCTCGTAGTCGGTGCAGCGCACCGCCGCCACGGCCGGCCCGCCGGAGCCGGTCTGCGCGGAGGCGCCGGGTCCCTGTGTGCTCGTGGTGTCTTCCATATCTCCTCCGGTCGGATGCGGCTGCTATTCTATCCTGCAGGCACCTGAATCCGCGCAACTACACGAGAGGTCAAGCAGCCATGGACCCCATGACCTTCACCGGCGCACTGCTCGAAAAGACCGAACGCGTCCCCGGTACCGCCAGCTATCGCTTCTCGCGGCCCGATGGATACACCTTCGAACCAGGCCAACACTACGCAATAACCATCGCGACTCCTGAGGGGCCGCTGACACACACCTTCAGCCATGCCGACGCCCCCACCGAGAGCTTCACGGAATTGACCACCCGGCTTACCGGCTCGCCTTTCAAGAACGCTTTGGATGCACTCCCTGTCGGCGCAGAGGCCGAGTTCTCGGGTCCCAGGGGCCGCTTCTTGTTCAGATATGACGCTCCCAAGATCGCGTTTCTCACCGGAGGCGTGGGCATCACTCCCATACGCAGCATGCTGCGGTATCTCGCCGATACCCACGGAGCCGGCAGGGCCGAGGGACAGGAACTCGTGCTGTTCTATGGGTGCATGACCGAGGATGACGTCACCTACGGGGCCGAACTGGATGAGTTGGCCGCCACCATCCCCGGACTGCGCATGGTGCTCGTCATCACCAAGCCGAGCGACAGTTGGAAGGGTCACGAGGGATTCATCACGACCGACGTGATCCGTGCGGAGTTGCCGGATCCCTCTGTCTGGACGTACTACGTCGTCGGACCGCCCCCCATGATCGTCGCCATGCAGAAGGTCCTGGGAGAACTCGAGATACCAGACGCCCAGACAGTGGTGGAGAACTTCGCCGGTTATGCCACGTAGCCCAGGCACCGCCGTCTTCGCCGGCCGGGGCGCCTGGTTGCCACGCGCAGCCGGCGCGGCGCAGCAGGGACAGACGTTGCTTTCGGGCCTTCGAGGCGACGAGGCCCTTGTCTTCTCCAACCCCAGCCGCATCCTGGTCGCCACTGCCCCTGACGAGATACACGACCTCCTGTACGAGATCGAGGCCGAACAGCGCCAAGGCAACTACGTGGCGGCCTATCTCGCCTACGAAGCGGGAGCCGCCTATGGCCTCACCGTGCAGACTCCGGCGCCCGATGCGCTGCCTCTCGCTTGGATGGCTTCGTACCCTCCGGGATCGCTCACGGCGCTCACGCCGGAGGAGTGGGAACAGCGTCTCGCCGCCGTGGACGTCGCCCGCATCCGGCAGGTCTTGAGCGACAACGTGCCACAGCTGAGCGTGACCCGCGACGAGTATGTGCAGGCCATCGGGCGCGTGAGGGAGTTCATCGCCGCAGGCGACACCTATCAGGTGAACTACACGGTGCGCGGCCGCTACGATCTGACGCCGGAGTGGACCCCACCCGCCGGGCAGGTGGATCCCCTCGACTACTTTCTCGCCCTTGTTATGAGACAGGCGGTGCCGTACGCCGCCTACCTCGATCTCGGCGAGGCCCAGGTGATCAGCCTGTCGCCCGAGATGTTCTTGCGGCGCGACGGCAGGCGTCTTGAGAGCAGACCCATGAAGGGCACCCGTCCTCGCGGCCACAGTCACGCCGAAGATGTCGCCCTGGCCTACGAACTGGCCGAGACCGAGAAAGAACGGGCTGAGAACCTCATGATCGTCGACATGGTGCGAAACGACCTCGGCCGTGTGTGCCGGGCCGGGAGCGTGCACGTTCCCACCCTCTATGCCGTCGAGCCCTACAGGACCGTGTGGCAGATGACGAGCATCGTCACGGGAGATGTGAATCCCCGCGCGAGTCTTGACGACATCATGCGGGCCGTGTTCCCCGGGGCCTCCATCACGGGCGCCCCGAAACATCACACCATGGAGATCATCGCCGAACTGGAGACCGAGCCCCGCGAGGTCTACACCGGCGCCATAGGGTGTTTCTATCCGGGTGGCGATTTCACATGCAACATCCCTATCCGGACCATCGTCCACAAAGAGGGACACTGCAAACTCGGGACCGGCTCTGGGGTCGTCTGGGACGCCGACGCGGGGGCCGAGTACGAGGAGACCCTGGTGAAGGCGTCCTTCGCCACCCCTCCCCTCGACGACACCTGGCGCTACGACCCTGCCGCACGCCTCGCGGCCGCGTCCAACGCCGCGGCGCAGACGGCGCGCGGACGGCGCGGGCACGGCAGCCTGCGCGTCACCTCCAGGTCGTGGCCCATAGACGAGTTGCAGCTCTTCGAAACGATCTTGCTGGGACCGCGCGACTGGGACGCCACCGTCGAGAGCCCTGACGGCATCACCGGGCTGAGCACATCGCTGGGCATGAGCGACGCCGCTATCCTCGACCGCTACCGCTTCTTGGACGACCACCTACGCCGGATGGCCGCGTCGGCGGAAGTCTTGGCGTTCGCGTTCGACCGGGCCACGCTCGTGGACCTCCTCGTCGGGTTGGGCCGCATCACACCCGACCCGGCCGTGGTGCACGTCGATCTCGATGCCCAGTCGGGCTTCAACCTCTCACAACGAGCCGTGCCGGTGAAGCCCGCCGGCCCCGTGACACTCTTGGTCTCGCCCTTCCGCACCGAGCCCGACGACCCCTTCTTACGGCACAAGACCACCGTGCGCGGGTTCTACAACCGCGAACACCGCCGCGCCCTGCACGCCGGCTGTTTCGACGCCCTGTTCATCAACCGCCTCGACCGCGTCACCGAGGGAGCCATCACCAACATCTTCGCCCGCTTCGGCGACGAGTGGGTCACGCCGCCGCTCGCAGATGGACTGTTGCCGGGAGTCTGGCGGGCGTGGTTCCTCCTGGAGACCTCTGCGAAGCAACGCTCGCTGGCCCTGGAAGACCTGCTCGCCGCCGATGAGGTCTTGGTGGGCAACTCCGTGCGCGGTCCAGTGCCGGTGGACCGCGTCGTCTGCGACCCGGTGACGTTCTAGTCATCAGAAGACTGCTCACGGGTGACACCGTGGCCCCGAGAGAACGCGGGCGACGGGCGGCGGAGCCCCGCCGCCCGTCGCCCACCTCAAGAACGACTACTGGCCCTGGTTGACCGCCATCTCAAGCAGATCGACCGGCCTGCTGGTGATGAGGCTCACCATCTCCTGATCGCCCAGGTTGAGGTTGTAATGCTTGATCGCCTCCACCAGAGTATTCTCGGCGGCTGTGATCCGCGGTCCTCTGTTGCTGCCCAGGTACGTGTTGGCGGCTCCCCAGGAAGCAACGTCGCCGTCGCGGAGGGCGAGATACTTCGTATTGAGCTCCGCCATCTTGGGCTCGTACGACGCGTAGAGCTCTTCAAGCTGCGGCGTGACGGCGGCAGGGTCAGGTTTGTCTTTGACGAGGTCGGCCACCTTGGCGATGATCTCGTCGTACGTGGCCAAGATCTCCTCGGCGACCGCGGCGCCCTCATCCTCAGCCGCGCCCCCTCCCGCCGGAGATTCGCTCGAAGCCGCCGTGGTCGCGGTGGTTATCGATTGCGTCTCGGCGTCTCCGCATCCCCCCACGACCACCATGGCCAACCCGGTCACCACAACCAGCACAGCCACGATGATCAGCCTACCGTGCTCCCTGCCCACTCCACGCCTCATACTCTCTCCTTCGTCTCCTTACGTTACGTGCCGGGCGAGCGCCCAGCACGCACATCAGTATAGGGCCAAACGCGGAGAGAACGCCAGAGGCAGGATCGCCCCTCGATCAGCCGCCCAGCTTGAGCCTCAGCACCCGGGGCAGCACCCCACCATGGAGGAAGTACTCCACATCGACCGACGAGTCCAGTCTGGCCCGGCAGTCAACGGCCACCTCCGAGCCGGGGGCCGCCGGCCCGCCGGTCTCCCGGCGCAGCACCACTCTCACCATCGCCCCCGGGGCGAGCCCGGCTTCCACGCCTTCGATGTCCACCATCTCATCGCCCACCAGACCCAGTCCTTCGACGGTGCAACCGACAGGTAGTTCGAGCGGTAGGACCCCCATCCCCACGAGGTTGCCACGGTGGATGCGCTCGAAGCTTTCGGCGATGACCGCCCGCACTCCCAGAAGAGCCGTGCCCTTCGCGGCCCAGTCGCGCGAGCTGCCCGTGCCGTACTCCTTGCCCGCGAAGATGACCAGCGGCACCGCGTCGGCCTGGTAGCGCATGGCCGCCTCGTAGATGGAGAGGAGTTCCCGGCTGGGGTGATGTGTGGTCCAACCGCCTTCCCGGCCGCATGCCATGAGGTTGCGCAGGCGTACATTCGCGAAGGTCCCGCGCAGCAGCACCTGGTGGTTACCGCGCCGGGCGCCGTAGGTGTTGAAGTCCAGCGGGCTTACCCCCTGGTCTATGAGATACCGCCCCGCCGGGCTGGTGCGGCTGATGGTTCCGGCCGGCGAGATGTGATCGGTCGTGATCGAGTCGCCCAAGATGGCGAGTACGCGCGCTCCGCGGATCCCGGCGAGAGGCTTCGGATCGGTGCCGCACCTCTCCAGGAAGGGAGGCTCCTGCACGTAGGTGGAGTCCCTCTGCCACGCGAAGAGCGCGCCCTGCGGCACGCCCATGAGGCGCCAGGCCTCAGTGCCCTCGAGCGCCGCCTCGTATTCCGCCCGGAACACCTCCGGCTCGAGGACCGTCGCCACCACACCCGCCACCTCGTCTGCCGAAGGCCACACGTCGCTCAGATACACGGGGCGTCCATCCGGACGCGTGCCGAGCGGCTCGCTGCTCAGATCGATGTGGACGGTCCCGGCCAGGGCGTAGGCGACCACCAGCGGCGGCGAGGCCAGGTAGTTCGCGCGCACCACGGGATGGATGCGGGCTTCGAAGTTACGATTACCACTGAGCACCGCCGCGACCACCAGTTGCTCCTCCACGATGGCCCGCTCCAGATTGGGCGTCAGAGGCCCACTGTTGCCGATGCAGGTCGCGCATCCATAGCCCACCACCCCGAAGCCTAGGGCCTCCAGCGGCTCGAGCAGACCGGCGTCGGCCAGATACCCCGTGACCGCCCGCGAGCCGGGCGCGAGACTGGTACGCACCCAGGGTTTGGGGGTCAGACCCAACTCGACCGCCTTGCGGGCCAAGAGACCGGCGGCCACCATGAGGGCGGGGTTGGAAGTATTGGTGCAACTCGTTATGGAAGCGATGACGACGTGGCCGTCGCGGATGATCTCGCGTCGTTCTTCAAGCTCAACCTTAGCCTTAGCCTGCTCCTCCCTGCCCTGAGCGAGAGCCGGCAGATCGTGGTCGAACCGCGCAGGCATGTCTTCCAGCAACACTCGTTGCTGCGGCCGGCGCGGGCCGGCCAGACTGGGCCTCACGTCGGCCAGATCGAGCTCGACCACCCAGGAATACTCGGGGTCGGCGGAGCCCGGCTCGCGATAGAGGCTCTGGGCACGGCAGTAGGTCTCGACGCGGGTGCACACCTCGTCGGAGCGCCCCGTCTGCCGCAGGTAGGCGATGGTCTCACCATCCACGGGGAAGAAACCGCAGGTCGCGCCGTACTCGGGCGCCATATTGGCCACCGTGGCCCGGTCGGCAACGCTGAGGTCCTCGGCTCCGGGGCCGAAGTACTCCACGAAACGCCCCACCACGCCGACCGCCCGGAGCAGTTCGGTGATGGTGAGCACAAGATCGGTGGCGGTGGCCTGGGGAGCCAGCCGTCCGGCGAGGCGGACCCCCACCACCTGGGGCACCAGCATGAAATAGGGCTGACCGAGCATGACCGCCTCGGCCTCTATGCCGCCCACCCCCCAGCCCAGCACACCCAAGCCGTTGATCATGGTGGTGTGGGAGTCGGTGCCTATGACCGTGTCGGGGTAGACCCACGGGGCGCCGGGCCCGGCCGCGGCGCCGCCCGTTGCCGCGCCGCCGCTTGCTGTGGCGCCCCCGGCCGCGGCGCCGCCGCACCGCACGACCTCAGCCAGATATTCCAGGTTCACCTGGTGGCAGATGCCGGTGCCGGGCGGCACCACCCGCAGGTTGGCGAACTCACCCTGGGCCCAACGCAACAGCGCGTAGCGCTCGGCGTTGCGCTCCATCTCCAGTTCCATGTTGCGCCGGCATGCGTCGGGCACGCCCGCGTAGTCCACCTGGACCGAATGGTCGACCACCAAGTCGACCGGCACACTGGGGTCGATGATCTTCGGGTCGCCGCCGTTGCGCGCCACCGCCGAACGCAGCGCCGCGAGGTCCACCACGCAGGGCACTCCCGTGAGGTCCTGCAGCAGTACCCGGCCGGGCATGAAGGCGAACTCCGGACGGTCGGTGGCGGCGGCGTCCCAGTCGAGGAGAGCGAGCACATCGTTCTCACCAACCACCGGCGGTCCGTCAGACGCGCTCGTCCCACAGTGACGGAGGGCATTCTCCAGGAGCACCCGTATGGAGTAGGGCAGCCGGCCGATGTCGCGCCCTGTGGCACGTGCGAGCGCACCGAGACCAGCGATCCTGGCGACCTCCGCAGATAGCTCGAGTCTGGTCCAAGCCCCGAAGGGACCATCGTTCCACGCGCCGTTCTCGGTCACTGCAACCCCTCTCTGCGTCTAAAGGTATACCCGGTCGCCGCGGGCGCCCCCGGCCTCACGGTTCATCGCCACGTTGTTGAGCGCCCTGACGTAGGCCTTGGCGGACGCTTCGAGCACGTCTATGGAGACGGCCTGTCCCGCATAGCGCTTCTCGTCCACCTCGACCACCACGCGCACCTCACCCAGCGAGTCCTTGCCTGAGGTTATGGAGCGCACCTGATAATCGAGCAACTTGCCCTTGACCCCCACCGCATCGTCGATGGCCAAGAATATCGATTCCACCGACCCACCCGTGAAGGCCTTGCCGGCGTGCTTCTTGCCGTCCTCGTTCACCGCCACCTGCGTGGACGAGATGATATCGGTGCCCGTCGACACATAGAAATGCTGCAACGAATAGACGTCCTCGCGCTGGCGGATCTCCTCACCCACGAGCGCCTCGAGGTCGGCGGTGGTGACCTCTTTCTTCTTGTCGGCCGTCTCCTTGAAGCGACGGAAGACCTCGTCCAGCTCCGGCCCCTCCAGATGGATGCCTATCTCCGCCAAGTGTGAGCGCAGGGCGTGGCGTCCCGAGTGCTTGCCCAGGACTATGTCGCTCTCGATGAGCCCGATGTCGCGGGCCCGCATGATCTCGTAGGTAGTGCGCTCCTTGAGCACGCCGTCCTGATGGATGCCCGATTCGTGGGCGAAGGCGTTCTTGCCCACGATGGCCTTGTTGGCCTGCACCAGGTGCCCGGTGAAGCTGGAGACCATTCGGCTCGTGCGGGCGATCTCGGTGGTGACGATGTTGCAGGGTCGCTGGAGGATGTCGCGCCGTGTGACCAGAGCCATGGCGATCTCCTCCAGGGCGGCGTTGCCGGCCCGCTCGCCCAGTCCGTTGACGGCCACCTCCACCTGAGTGGCCCCCACCTCGACGGCCGCCAGGGAGTTGGCGACGGCCACGCCCAGGTCGTTGTGGCAGTGAGCGCTCAAGACAACGTTCCCCAGGCCGGGGACCTTCGCGTAGAGCTGCTCCATGAGAGCCGCGTACTCGGTCGGCATGGCGTAGCCCACGGTATCCGGGACGTTGATAGTCGTCGCCCCCGCCTCGATGGCTGCACCGAGCACCTCGGCCAGGAAGTCCACGTCGGAGCGGGTCGCATCCATGGCCGAGAACTCCACGTCGCCGGGACAAAGCGATACGCAGAGCTGCACCATCTCCCGCGTGATCCTGATGACCTCTTCGCGGCTCACGTGCATCTGGTGTTGCAGATGGATGTCGGAGGTCGACACGAAGGTGTGGATGCGCGGACGCTCGGCGTCCTTGATGGCCTCCCAGCACGTGCGGATATCGTTCTCGGTACAGCGGGCCAGACCGCAGATCACGGGGCCCTTGACCTCACGTGCGATGGTCTGGACGGCGGCGAAATCCCCGGGGCTGCTGGCCGGGAAGCCGGCCTCGATGACGTCCACTCCCAAGCGGGCGAGTTGGTGAGCTATCTCCAGCTTCTCGGAGTCGTTCAGACTGCTGCCCGGCGACTGCTCGCCGTCGCGGAGCGTGGTGTCGAAGAAGACTACGGGGACCCCGATATTGCGACGCACCACACATGACGCTTGGCCGGCGCCGGTGGATGCTTCGGTCGTGGACATGTTCTCTACCTCCTGGCTCTCTAGCGAATTCGTGGGTGATGATGTGCCGGATGACGCCGGCTTCGCGAATATCTCCCCCTAGCGGGGGAGCAGCAGGAGGAGGTCGAGAACGAGAGCAAGGCGTGCTTGGCCGGCCGAACCAGGCCGCCGGCCGGCGCCGCGCCGAAGAAGGGCGGAGTGAGCCTCAGATCCTGTTCTGCTCTCCATGGCCCCGAGTTTAGCAGGAGGCACTGGGAAAAGGTATGCTGCCCGGAGGTCCCGCCACATGCAACACAACGGAGGTACGAGCTCGGTGAAGCTCTTCGACGCACACTGCGACACCATAGGGAAGATCGTGGAGACCGGAGCGGACTTCATCGGGGACGCCGAGACCGCGGCCGGCGCCGGTGAAGACGGTGCGCTCGCCTACCACCCCGGCGGCAAAGGCCTCCACGTCACCCTGCCGGGTCTGCGGGCGGCCGGAGTCTGCGCCCAAGTCTTCGCGAGCTGGGCCTGGACCGAAAGGTACAAGGGACGCGAGTTCGAGACCGCTATGACCAAAGTCGAGGCGGTCCGGCGCCTCTGCGACAACCACCCGAACGACCTGTTCTTCGCCCTCACCGGCGCCCAGATCGCCGCCGCCTGCGAGACCGGCGACCCGAAGGCCCCCATCGCCGCTGTGGCAAGTCTGGAGGGCGCGGACGCCCTCATGGGCGACATCGACAACGTGGCCCTCTTCTACGAGGAGGGAGTGCGACTGCTCACCATCGCCTGGCACGACAGCCCCTTCTGCGGATCGACCTACGGCGACGGGAGCGGGCTGACATCGCTGGGAACCCAGTTGGTGGAGGCCTGTGAGGACGCCGGGATTCTGGTCGACCTCTCGCACGCGTCCGACCAGGCCTTCTTCGACGTGTGCCGCGTCGCTAAACGGCCCTTCATAGCCAGCCACAGCAACTGCCGCTCGCTCTGCCCCAGCCCGCGCAACCTCACCGACGACATGATCCGAGAGATCGCGAAGCGTGGCGGCGTTGTGGGCATCACGCTCGCCCCCAGCTTTCTCTCGGCCGGCTACTATCAGCAGACCAAGGTGATCAGCGAGGAGTTCTGGCGCTCGGTGCGCGAAGACGGCGTCACCGTGGACGAGGCCGGCAAGACATCGGCCGAGGCCGAGGCCCTTGTCCCGCGCCCACCCCTCGACCTGATCGTGCAACACGTGCGCCATGCTCTCAAGGTCGGCGGCGAAGACGTGGTGGCGTTGGGCGGCGATCTGGACGGCGTGGATGCGCTGCCCGACGGTTTCGCGGGGGTGCAGGACTATCCACGGGTCATCGAGTTGCTGGCGACGGCCGGGCTGACGGAGGCCCAGATAGAGAAGATCTGCTACCGCAATCTCGCCCGGGTGTTCCGGGAGACCGTCGTCTGACGATCCGACAAAAGGAAGGTCGATAGCATGACCGAGAACACGAACCGTGCCACCTCGGGCCGGGTCCCGGTGAAGGCGGCCGTCTGCGGACTCCCCTGCGATGCCTGCAGCATCTTCATCGCGGGCCATGAGGACCCCGCCCGGCTCGCGCTGTTGGCCGAGCGGATGGGCTGGAGTCCTGAAGAGGCGCTCTGCGATGGCTGCCGGGCGGCCAAGCGCACACCCTATTGCGAGGCGTGCGAGCTGTACAAGTGCGCCGAACGCCGTGGATACGCCTTCTGCGGAGAGTGCGAGGAATATCCCTGCGCGGACCTCCAGGCCTTTCAGCACGAGCGGCCTCACCGGGCCGAGCTATGGGAGAACCTAGCCCGCATCGCCGAGATAGGCGCGGAGGCCTGGCTCGAAGAGGCCAAGAAACACTACACCTGTCCGTCGTGCGGCACGCTCAACTCGGCCTACGACCTCAAGTGCCGCGCCTGCGGACACGAACCGAGTTGCGACTACGTGGCGGCGCACCGCGAAGCGATCCTGAAGGCCCTCTCGCCGGGCTGAGCCGCCCTGACCTAACCGCTCGCGCGCCGCGGGGGCCGAGGCATAGTCCATACCGGCTTCTCCCGCAGCACGAAGCGCCGCAGACGGCCGAAGAACCGCCGCTCCCCATACCCGATGATGACGGCCACCCCTAGTACGATGAGGAGCTTCTGTACGAAGGGCATGGGCGTCCAGTGGTAGGCCACGCGCTGCTTGACGATGGTCACGATGGGGAATTTCTCCGGCAGGCCCGCCAGCCATCCCTCCCCTTCATCGGAGACGAACGAGGTGGCCGGGTCTTCCAAGGCGGTGACTTCCTTGCCCAGATAGTCCACCCACACGTGGTCGAAGGAGTAGCGTAGGGTGTACGGCATGCCCTTGGCTTCCAGGATGCTGGCCATCAGCACCGCCTGGGCCTGACAGTCCCCGGCCTTGTCGACGATGACCTCCGGCACCGTGGGGAAGTACCAGGGCAGACCGTAGATCGTCCAAGCGGGTTTCCAGGGGACGTAAGCCTTGACGTGCTCCTCGACGACCTTGTAGTCATCGGGGAGTGTGGCCGCCATCTCGGCCGCGGCCGCGGCATCCACAGGCGGGTTCTTGAGACGGGCGACGGAGCTGAAGAACGGACGTGGGTCGGGGTAAACCACCGCCCCGACCCACGCGGCCACCAGCACGATCACGAGACAGTGCCGGACGACTCTCTTCACGGCGCTCCGTTCCCTAGGCGGCTCTCAGCTCAGACCTCGGGCCCATACGCATCCAACTTGACCGCCTCGGAAACGGTGAAGTCCATGTCCGTACAGGCCTTGATGTCGTCCAGAGTGTACCCTCGAGCGACCTCTTCTAACACGAAACCCTTATCGGGATAACGCCGGAACAGCGCCCGCTCGGTGATGATGACGTCGGCCTCGCCGGCGCCGGTCAGCGGGAAGGTGCACTTCTCGACCAGCTTGCTGGCCCCGTCTTTGGAGCAGTGCTCGGTGACCACGTTGACGGTCTTGGCGCCCGCCAGGAGGTCCATGGCGCCACCCATGCCGGCCACCAGCTTGCCGGGGATCTCGTAGCTCGCGATGTTGCCTTCGCCGTCCACCTGTAACGTGCCGAGGAAGGTCATGTCCACATGCCCCCCGCGGATCATGCCGAACGAGGTGGCCGAGTCGAAGTAGCTCCCGCCCGGTATGAGCGTTATGGGAGCCCCGCCTGCGTTCCCGCGGTCGGGATCGCTGCAGAGGGGATCCGGCGTCGAACCTACCCCTACGGCGCCGTTCTCGCTGTGGATGACCACGTCCACCCCTTCCGGGACGTGGTTTGCGACCAGGGTGGGGATACCGATCCCCAGGTTGATGACCTGGCCGTCTTTGAGCTCGCTCGCCGCGCGGGCGGCGATGATGTTCTTGATGTCAGACACTTCAGTCTCTCCTTGGCGACACGACGGATCAGCAGGCCGAGAGTGACGTGCCGCGGTAGGACAGATCCGCCCTCACCACAGCCTTCACGTACAGTCCTGGGGTTTGCACACTCTCCGGCGCGATCTCGCCGGGACTGTAGAGGTACTCCACCTCTGCGATGGTGTAGTCGGAGCAGACCGCGCAGACGGGGTTGTAGTTGCTGGCCGTGCCGCGATACCTCAGGTTGCCCCAGGTATCTCCGTCGTGGGCGCGCACCAGGGCCACGTCCGCGCGCAGAGCCTCCTCGAGCAGGTAGGTCTTGCCGTTTACTTCGATGTGCTGCTTGCCTTCGGCGACCACCGTGCCGAGCCCGGTGGGAGTTAGAAAACCTCCCAGGCCGGCGCCACCGGAGCGCATCTGTTCGGCCAGGGTGCCTTGCGGGACGAGCTGCACCTCGAGCTCGCCGGAGTGGAAGGCCTTCACCACGTCGGGAGTCGTACCGATGTGGCTGGCGATGAGCCTGCGCACCTTGCCCAGCTTGACCAGCTCCACTATGCCGCGGTCCCGAAAGCCCCCGGTGCAAGAGATCATGGTCAGATCTTTGACATCGGTTTCTTTCAACCCGTGGATCAAGGTGAGCGGGTCGCCTTGGGATAGAAATCCGCCGACGGCGACCGTCATCCCCGACTGGATGTGAGACATGGCCTCTTCGAGGCTTACTACTTTGTTCTTGGGCATCGCCCTCTCCTTGCCCCCCCGATCGATCTTGATACTCATGACCGGGTGCAAGGCACCCTGGGCACCCCCAACCTGCTGAGATTAATCTATAGTTTAGACCTTTTAGACCTCGATCGTCTTGAGTTCAGGGCTGACGATGAGCTGCGCCTCGGTGACCTTCTGCACGTCATCGGCTGTGAGCCCCGGGGCGACCTCGCGCAGAAGCAGACCTTCCGGCGTGGCCTCCATCACCGCGAGATCGGTGACGACGAGGTTCACGCATCCTTTGCCGGTGATGGGGAGCGTGCATTGCTTGAGGATCTTCGGCGACCCGTCTTTGGCGCAGTGATCCATCATGATGATGACCTTCTTGGCGCCGACCACGATATCTCCGGCGCCGCCCATGCCCTTGATCATCTTGCCGGGGATCATCCAGTTGGCCAGATCACCCGTCTCCGAGACCTGCATACCTCCGAGAACCGTCGCGTCCAGATGGCCGCCTCTCACCATGGCGAACGAGTCGGCGTTGGAGAAGTAGCTGGTGCCAAGCAGCTCGGTGACCGTCTCCTTGCCGGCGTTGATGAGATCGGGGTCTTCCTCACCCTCGTAGGGATAGGGGCCCGCCCCCAGGATGCCGTTCTCAGAGTGCAAAAAGATGTCCTTGCCCTCCGGGAGGTAGTTGCTCACCAGAGTGGGCATGCCGATGCCCAGGTTGATGTAGTAGCCGTCTTCGAATTCGGCAGCGACCCTCTTGGCCTGCTGCTCGCGAGTTAGTGCCATCACTGCCTCCTATGGTCTCGGCCGAACCGTGCGTTTCTCGATCCACTTCTCGTAATGCTCACCCTTGACGACACGGTTGACGTAGATGCCGGGGGTGTGGATGAGATCGGGCTCCAGTTCGCCCACCTCGACCAAGTTCTCCACTTCTGCGATGGTGATCTTGCCGGCGGTGGCGCAGAGCGGATTGAAGTTCCTGGCCGTCTTGCGATACACGAGGTTGCCCAACCGGTCGCCCTTCCAGGCATTGACGATGGCGAAGTCGGCGGTCAGACCTCTCTCCAGCAAGTAGTCACGGCCGTCGAACTGGCGGACTTCCTTGCCCTCGGCCAGCATGGTGCCTACTGCGGTAGGTGTATAGAAGCCGGGGATGCCGGCGCCGCCGCAGCGTATGCGCTCGGCGAGGGTACCCTGAGGACAGAGTTCTACCTCGAGCTCGCCGTTCAGGAACTGCTGTTCGAAGTTCTTGTTCTCACCCACATAGCTCGAGACCATCTTCCTGATCTGCCGCGACTGGAGCAAGATCCCAAGTCCCTCTTTGTCGGTGCCGCAGTTGTTGCTGATGATGGTGAGGTCTTTGACACCCTTCTCATGCAGCGCGCGGATAAGGTTCTCTGGGTTGCCACATAGACCGAATCCCCCACAAAGGATGGATGCTCCATCCTCGATGTCGAAGATCGCGGCCGCGGCACTCGGGAACACTTTGTTCATAGCCCCCTCGCCTCCAATGGACGTTGGCATGTCGGTGACAATATGTGGTATGAGCATACCATGTTATCGGCCGTCCTGGGGCGCATTCCGGCGGCCGATGCTGCCGCCGTCACGACTCCCTCGCGGCAGCTCCCGCGCCGGGGGCTTGCAATCGCTGCCCGGGAGCCATAACCTGTCGTAGATTTCCACATGCCATATTGTTACTACACCTGCAATCTCATCCCGTTTGAGATCGTCGCCCGCAACGGCTTCACGGCTCGGTGGCTGGGCGATCATGTCCGCGGGCCGGCCACCCAGACCCGCCGCGACGCGCTCAGCGTGCACCCCATGACCTGTCCCTACGTGACCAAGCTGGTCGCCGCGGCCGACCAGATGTTGGCCGGTGCGGATGCCGCAGCAACAGCGCCCGGAGCAGAACCGCGTGCGGCGCACACCGCCGACTGCATCGTAGTGCCGGGCGGGTGCGACGCCGCCCGCAGGATGGGCGACCTGTTGGCCGCCGCTTACCCCGACCGGGTGTTCGTGCTGCCCATGCCTCGTTCCGCGGTCCCCGAAGTGACAGAGACCCTCGCCGCCGATCTGTGTAGACTCGATGAGTGGCTGAGCGCGCGCCTGCCTGACGGGGCGGCGCGCCCGGCAGCGGACCCCGGCAGCGGACCCCACGTTGACTACCCGGCGGAGCCGCGGCCCGGAGGGGTGTTCGTGGTGGCCGGTCCTCTCACCGACGACTCACTACTGCAGCTCATCAGCCGCCTCGGCGCTCACGTATCGGGGCTGGAATCGTGCACCTCGCCCGACCGCTGGAGACTGCTGGCGGCCGGGACGGCGCCGGTCGGGCCCGAGGGCGCCGCCGGCGTCACGCCGCCCGGCGCTGCGCCCGCGGCCGGCGACCACGTCCATCTGGCCGCCCGCCTGCTCGAGATCGGCATGTGCCCGCGCCGCTCCACGACCGCCCGCCGGGACTACCTGAATCGCCGCTTTGACGCAGCCCGGCCGACTTCCATCATCTACGCCCGGCAGAGTTTCTGCGACCCGGGTGCGTACGATTCGCTGCTCGTCGCCCAGCTCGCCGCGGAGCGCGGCCTGCCCTACCTGGAGATCGAAGTGGACTTCCCGTTCGACGCAAACGGCCCCCTGCGCACCCGCGTGGAAGCGTTCTTGGAGGCTCAGTTGCTCGACGACGACCTGCTGGCCGTCCTGGACGATGACGACCTTTTCGGCGGCGGCCCGGGCGAGGACGACCTTCTTGCGACCAGCGGCGGCCACGGCGCCGGCGGGGAGGGCTGACCCATGCCCGGCATGGCCGACGTCACCGGCGACTCCCTCAACGCGGCTCTCGTCCGCACGGCCTACCTGGCGCAGATCCGCTTCAAGGCCATGCGGGCCCGCACGGCCCGCCGTTACATGGAGCTCCACGCCCTCTCTGCGTCGCTCGACCTGTTCAAGCCGGGCGCCATCGTCCCCTGGGTGTCGTACCTGTTCCCCACCGAGCTCCTGACCTCATACGGCCTTACACCGATGATCCCGGAGATCGGCTCCGCCACCCTCACCGGCACCGACCTACGCGAGGCTGTGGAGTCCGCGGCCGCGCGCATGCCGCTGGCGCGCGACGTCTGCAGCTACCACCGCATCGCCCTGGCCGCCGTGGAGAATGACATGCTGCCGGCCCCATCGATGTGCCTGGGCACCACTCCCCTCTGTCTGGGCAAGGAGTGTCTACTCGAGATGCTGGCGGTGCGGCACAGCGTGCCGTTCCGCGAGATCCGCGTGCCCATGCCCCCCGACGAAGGGGAGACCGCTCCCGAGGTGATCGCCGACGTGGCCGAACAGATGCGCGTGCTCCACGAGGACATCGGGCGCTGGAGCGGCCGCAAACCGAACCTCCGCAAAGCCATCGAACTCTCCAACCGGGCGTCGGCGGCCTGGGGCCATATCATGGCCGAGCGCCTCGCGGGACGCATCGAGATGAACGGCCGCAGCACCTTTGCCACCGTCTTCCTGGGCCAGCTCCTGTGGGGCACCGAGGAGGGCGCCAAGGACTTCGAGCGGCTCCTCAGCGAGAAGGGGCGCAGCGATCTCATGGCGCCCGTGCTCGACGGGGGGCGGAAGCTCAGGCGGCTCCTGTGGCTGCACACCGTCCCCCATCACGACGCCGAGATCTTCGAGATGATGGAGCGCCGCGGCGCCGCCGTGATCTTTGAAGAGATGGGTCAGATGCACATGGAGACCGTCGATCCGGACGACCCCTTCCCCGGGCTCGCCAAGCGGCTTACCGATAACGCCCTGTGGGGCAGCTCGGCCCGCCGGGCCCGTCTCAACGTCGCGCTGGCCAAGCAGCTCAAGGTGGACGGAGCGGTGCATTTCAACCACTGGGGTTGCCGGCACGGCCTGGGCTCGCTCCCGGTGGTGCGCGCCGCCTTCGTGGAGGCGGGCATCCCCTTCTTGGCCATCGACGGCGACGCCCTCGGCCGCGGCGGGGCCCAGCAGGACAAGGCCCGGCAGGCCATGGAGAGCTTCCTGGAGCTGCTCTAGGCTGATTGAGAGCAGCGTGATCCGACCGACTCTACCCCCGAGGTGGCCTGCTTCGCGAAGAACCATTCGGACGTCAGGGGATTCAGATCCATGCGGACCCTTTTCACATGCCGTGCCTTGCCTCACCTGAATCACAGGACAGGGAGGTCCGGGCGGCAAGCTGGGGTGAGTGCCGCACACGTGGCTTCGGCTGCGTCCGAACCGACACCGAGTCACCAGCCGTGCCTCAGTCTTCGATAGTACGTTCCGCCGTTTTCGCGAAGACCATAGGTGTACCGGGAGACCCGCCTCCGCGTGCCCGGAGACCCGCCTGCATGCGCCACCTCAGTCTGTACGACGCGCCGCTCCGGTCTCCACCACATGCAGCCTTGATGCGCCCGACCCCATCGCGGCAAAGCCACTCGTCGGGCTTTTCTCAGAAAGACGTAAGAGATGCAGGCCGCGGTCTCGCGACACGGCTACCGCACGACAGGATTCGAGGAAACGTGCAAGAATTCACAAGAAGAAACACATCCTGGTGCCGCTGTTCTGGGGAAGGAGCACCGAGACCACATGACCGAGACCGAACGCACCCTGGCCGTTTTCATAGACTTTGAGAACCTCGCCATCGGCTTCAAACACCGCCGGGGCGACTTCGACATCCACAAGATACTCGAACGCCTCGTGGAGAAGGGCAAGGTCATCGTCAAGAAGGCCTACGCCGACTGGGGCGAATACAAGCAGTACACCAAGCCGCTGCACGAGAACGCCATCGAGCTCATCGAGATCCCCCGGCGAACCATGACCGGCAAGAACTCGGCCGACATCCGGCTGGCCGTGGATGCCATGGACCTGGCCTGGTCGAAGGAGCACATCGACACTTTCGTGGTCGTGTCGGGCGACTCCGACTTCTCTCCCCTGGTGTCGAAGCTCAAGGAGAACGGCAAGCACGTGATCGGCATCGGCATGAAGGAATCCACCTCCGATCTCCTTTCCGGCAACTGCGACGAGTTCATCTTCTACGAAGACCTCGAGAAGCAGGCCACCCCCGCCCCCGCGAGCCCGCAGGCCAAGGACATCCCCGAGGAGAAGCGCGAGGTGTTCGACCTCCTGCTGGAATCCATCGCCGCCCTCATCCGGGAGAACAAGGACCCCATCTTCGCCTCCATGGTCAAAGACACCATGCAGCGCAAGAAGCCCTCGTTCAACGAGTCCGCCTACGGATACCGCAGCTTCAGCAACCTGCTCATCGACGCCGAGAAGCGGCAGCTCATCAAGTTGCACCGCGACAAGAAGGCCGGCTGGACCTACGTGGTGGAGGGCTTCGTCGAGTAGCGGCCGCCGAGCGCCGCCACCGCTCCGACCCGCGCTTTGCGCCGCTTCGCGGCGATGTCAAACTGCGCCCCCGTCCGGCTTTTATCTATAAGTCTATACAACAGCCCGCCAGCCCGCTGTTGATGCCGTACAAAAGCCTGTTGACACACTGGTTCCCAGGTGAGACAGTCATAGATGTCTGGGGTTCTCGCGCACGATGTCATCAGTAGGGCGTCATCGGTATGCCGCTGTCAGTAGCCCCACGTTCTATCCAAGACGTGAAGACAGGTTTCCGACTCTGGGGGGTGGTGCCTTCCGAAGACACTTTCGCTTTCGTCAGTTCAGGAACGCTGTGGAGCGCGTGTAGTGCCGGTCGTTCGATGGTCAGACGATTCTGCACCACGCGGGAATCTGTAAGACACAGGGAGAGGCAGAACACATGGGTTCCAGAAGAGCAAGACTCGTGACGCGTTCAGTACTTATGGTCGTCCTAGTGGCAATGCTGGTGCTTTGCATGTTCGCAGCGACAGCTTTGGCCGGAGGCGATAGCGCCAAGAACGTCATCATCATGATCACCGACGGTTGTGGCTACAACTGCGTGCTTGCCACCGACTACTACCAGTATGGGGCGGCCGGCACTCAGGCCTACGAGCGTTTCCCCGTCCAGTTGGGCGTAAGCACCTATCCCGCCGGGGGGCACTACAATCCGTATCTGGCCTGGACCGACTTCAATGAGGTCGGCGGCTGGGCGGCGAACAGGGTCACCGAATCGAACATGGCTGCGACCGCGATGGGGACCGGATACAAGTGCGCGGGCGGCGTGGGTATCGATGAGCACGCCAATAGGGTCCCCACCATAGTCGAGATCGCCGAGCAACTCGGCAAAGCGACGGGCGTGGTTTCCACACAATCGTTCGCCGAAGCGACTCCAGCCGGTTTCTCCGCGCATGCGCTCGATCGCAAAGCGCTCAAGACGATCATCGAGCAGCAACTGCGCGAGAGCAAGCTGGATGTGGCCATGGGTGCGCACAACCCCTGGTACAACAACAACGGCGAGAAGCTCGAGACCCCGTACTTCAGCGATACCAGCAAGTATCTCTGGAAAGAGTCCACGTGGAACGACGTGGTGGCGGGCAAGATCGGTAACGACGCCGATGGCGACGGCGAAGTGGAGTACTGGGATGTCATAGAGTCCCGGGCCGACTTCCAGGCCATGGCGACCGGCCCGACCCCGGAGAGGGTCCTGGGCGTAGTGCAGTGCGGCGGTGAGGACAAGGTCGGTAGCGGCTATACGCAGTTCTACCGCACGGGCGCCGCTAACGACGCTCCCTTCACCGTCCCCTTCCTCGAGACCTCCCCGACTCTGTCTGAGATGTCTCTTGCCGCTCTCAACGTCCTTGACAACGATCCTGACGGCTTCTTCGTCATGATCGAGGGCGCGAACCCCGACTACGGCAACCACTTCGGTTGGCTCGGCCGGGCTATCGAGGAGCAGATCGACTTCAACGACGCGGTCGAGGCTGTCATCGCTTGGGTCGAGGCCAACAGCAGTTGGGATGAGACCCTCCTGGTCATCACCAGCGATCACGAGACCGGCGGCATCTGGGGTCCGGGCGCCGGTGTCGGCACGCCCGCCGCTCCGTCAGCTTCCCGGTTCATCGTGAAGCCTGACCAGAGTGTCTTTGTTCCTCTCGTGAACAACGGCGCGGGCCAGGTGCCGGGCCACCTCTACACCAACCACAGGTGGGAGTACGGGCCCGACTTCTACTGGCACACCAACCAGCTCGTCCCGCTGTATGCCAAGGGTGCGGGCGCCTCGGTCTTGACGACCCAGGTGAGAGGTGTCGACCCGGTCCGTGGACCGTACATCGACAACACCGACATCTTCCAGGTGACGCGCCACGTCTTCACCGACGGAGCGGTCCCTGCGCAGGTGGGCAACAACTAAGAGCTTCAAACAGCCCGAGAGGAAAAGAGGGGGCTCATTCGAGCCCCCTCTTTTGTTTGCCTGCCGTCAGGCCCTTCCGATCACCAGCCTGCCAGGGTCGACCTCTTCGCGCAGGATGCGCAGCTCTTCCGCGGTGGGCGGCTCGGTGCGACCGACGTCCGGGGAGACGAGGAGCTCGAAGCCCGTCTCGCTCTGCACCTTGTCGACGTCCACTCCCGGATGGAGTGATTCGATCGTCATGGCGTGCGTGTTCTCGTCGAAGCCCATGACCGCCAGATCGGTGATGATCTTGTACGGGCCGCCGGCCGGGAGACCGGCCGCTTCGCGGGCGCCGTCGCCCGAGAGGAACCCCGGCGAAGTGATGAAGTCGCACTTCTCGACGAAGCGGGCCTTCTCGTGTACGGTCATGACCATGGTGCGCCAGCAAAGCGACGCGAAATCGTTCGCCCCGCCGCTACCCGGAAAGCGGACCTTCGGCTTGTAGTAGTCGCCGATGCAGGTGGAGTTGATGTTGCCGTACTTGTCGATCTGGGCGCCCCCCAAGAAGGCGTAGTCCACCTGGCCCCGGGCACAGGTGGTCATCATCTCCGACATCCCCGCCGCCATAACCGCGCGGTAGAAGGTGCTCGAATCGCCCACCGAGATGGGCATCTTGGGCAACAGGGGAGCCACACCGCCGGCCTCGAAAAGGATCACCAGGTCGGGAGAGCCCGTCTTCTGCGCCAGCATAGCGGCGGCACAGGGCGCCCCCGTACCGACGGCCACACTCTTGCCGTCCTCGAGATACCGGGACGCCACGCAGATCATCAGTTCCATCATGTTGTATTCGGGTGCCATATCCATAAGCTCCTTCGCTTCGGGCGTCCGTCAGGCCTCGACCACGTTCTCGAGCTTCTGCAGCTCTTCCATCCTCTTCAGGCCCCCGCAGCGTTCCAGATATTCCTCAAAATTGGGAACGCCGTAGATGTAGTGGTCGAGGAACTTCTCGAATCCCTCGGGATCTTTCTCCGCCTTGAGCCATTCGGCCAGGTGTTCTTCGTCCGAGAAGTAGAGATAGGGCATATTGCCCGGATAGCTGCCGTACGGCACCTCGATGACCGCGTCTACCAAATAGAACGGGATCGACGTGATGGTGGGATCGTCGCGGATGACTGAGTTGTTGACCAGCCGCTCCGTGGTGATGATCAGGTGTTTGGCGGCGCGAGCCAGCTCCAGATCGGCGACCGAGATGCCCCGGATCACCGAGTTGCCATACATGTCGGCCTCGTGTACGTGGATCGCGGCAACATCGGGCCACAGGGCCGGGACGGCGAGGAACTTCTTGCCGGTGAAGGGGCACTCGATGACCTTGCCGGCCGACATCTTGAACGTGTCGGTGCCGAGCATGCAGCGGATGATCCCGAACGAGACTCCGTCGGCGGCGGCTTTCAGGCGGGCGGCCAGAGCGTAGTTGCTCCACTCGGTAACCTGAACGTCGCCGGACTCCATATAGCGGCGGGCGTTGCGGGAGAGGCCTCGCGCCTCGAGACCGACGATGTAGGCCGAATCCACCCGGTTGAAGACCTTGCCTGCGCACAGCACTTGGAAATCATGTGTGGAGGTGTGCCCGAGGAAACCCAGGTTCTTGCGCCGCTGCCGCACGATCTCATGAACGATGGAGTTGGGGATGCGGTTGGCTCCGAAGCCGCCGATAGCGAGATAGCAGCCATCGGGTATGAACTTCTCCACTGCCTCTTTCTCGGTCATCCGCTTGTCGACCATCGCCCGTGTCTTGTCCCGGAAGAAATCACGCGCCTTGTCTGGGTCGGGATCGGTGAAAAGGGGGTTTGCCCCTTCCTCGAGCACCTTCATATCGCGTCCTCCAACGTACTTTGACTGCACGACCGTACCCGGTCGGTTACGGATCCTACCTGACAGAAAAGCCTACCATGAAAAACGCCCGTCCAGGGGGTGAGGAAGCGCGAAGATTTCCTTCTAACCACGCACATTTCGGGGTTTTCGTCTCCGCCCATACGCCACCGTCATACCCCGCTCTTCCCATGCGAAAAACGACACAAAAAAGAGGCCCGGCCGAACCACCGGACCCCCCATCGTCCCGCTTGATAAAACGTTGTCTCGCAAGTGCTATTCGCGCTCGACTTCGCGCTCGAGCACCACTTGGGCTTCGCCCTCAGGCGAGATGGTCATCGTATCACCATCGATCTTGTACGGAGCGGAGACCTTCTCGCCCATCATGTCTATCTCGATCTTCCCACCGCTCGTTTCGTACGCGCCGGTCATCTCACCGATACCCGGCATGGCCACGACCATCGAGCCATCTGACTTGAACTCATAGGTCATGTTCATCGTCGGGTCCGACCACTTGCCTGTCACATCGTCACCGCCACCACAGGCGCCGATTGCCAAGACCACTGCGATCAACAAGACGGCGACGCTCAGCACTCTGAAGAACTTCGACACGGCGCACCTCCTGGCAGCCCGTTGAGTCGAGCCCGCCCGCTAGCGAATACGAGAGACCACGGTACCATGCCTGTCTGTCACAGGGGCTTGCCGCACGAGCGGCAGTAGCGCGAAGTGCCCTCTACCCGCTCGCCACAGTTCTTGCAGTGGCGGATACCCTTGCTGTCCGCCGGTCCATAGATGGGGTAGTCCGACCGCTCGTCGGGCACATCCTCGAAAGCCATGGTCTCGTCGGTGTGGGCGAGATATCCACACCCGGCGATGAGCACCCCGGCGATCAGGGTGATGAAGACACCCGCTCCACGCCCTATCCCGATGCCGTAGAACTCGTTGCCACCGGGTTTGTCAAGGATGCGGATGAGCGCGAACACAGCGATCAAGAAACCGATGACCATGAGAACGACCCCCTCCAGATACCAGAAAGGGTACGGGCCGCGGGGGGCGATGACCGCCTTCAGACCCACCCATCCCAGTGCGATGAGGGCGAACACGAAGGACATGACACCCAAGCTGAAGTCCCAGCCGCTGACGCCCACCGAGCCGAGGTCTTCCTCCGCGACCGACAGCGAGATGGTGTACCAACTCAGACTCACTCCGATGATTATCAGTACGAACAGGGCCACTACGCCCCAGTCATACGCTTTGAACCGCGCTATACCCATGTCACATCTCCCGTGGTCTTCCATTCACCGGCGCCGGCCTCGATAGCTCAGCTCACGGGCAACAAATCGTGGAACTTCTCGATCTCCGTCCGGTAGCGATCGCGCTCCTCACGGCCCGACTCGAAATAGCTGTTGCCCGTGGTCTTGTTACCGGTGTCCCACAGGGCCTCGATGCCCGACATCGTGAACGAGATACGATTGATCATGCTCGTGACGGCAGCGACAAGATGGTTGTTGGCCTGCCGGAACTCTGGAGGAATGTCCAGATAGAGCATGGGTTCGTTGTCCTCGAGGATGGTGTCTATCATGCCCTGCAATTCCTCGTATACCCAATCGGGGACATCGGGCAACGTGTTGTTGATCTCGGTCGCCAGATCGGGGATCCTGCGGTCGCTGGCCTCCAGATCGTTCACGACCTCGAACGCGCTGTCCAAATAGCGCATGTACGGGTCTTCCGCGGTAGTCGTGGTCGACCGGCTGGTCGGCGTGCCGGTGCCGCCGGTCGAACCGGAGAGCCCCGGCACGGTCTGGGCAGTAGTGCCGCCTGCCGTCGTGGCTGTGGTCGCCACCTCGGACGATGAGGTAGTCGCGGCCGTGGTCGACGTGGTCAAAGCATCCGCGACTGTGGTCGCGGTGGTTCTGGTCGTCTCGCCACCGGCTCCTGCTCCACCGTCGTCTCCATCTCTCAGTAACCCGAAGTAGACCCCAAGCCCGGCGCCGGCCAACACGATGACGGCGGCCGCCACGATCCCGATGATGAGACCGGTGCGGCTCTTCTGGCCGGCCGGCGGCATCGGTGGCTGCCACCCCGGGCCGATCCCCGAAGCCACAGGCGCAGACGGGGGGCCAGAGACCCCAGACGGGGGCGGAGGCGGACCCGGAGCCCCAGACGGGGGCGGAGGCGGTGGGGTAGGCGGGCTCGAGGATGCGGAGGGCGAGGGCGCCGCGGGCGGCCCCGACGGCGGGGGCACCGGGGCCGGCGCCGACGGCGGTTTGACCGCCGTCACCTCGGCGTCAGAAGGCGGCTTGACCTCGGTGACGGAATCCTCGGGCGACACCCGGGCGCCACAGTTCTTGCAGAACAGATGACCCTCTTCAACCGGCTGACCACAGCTCTTGCAGAACATCGTTTCCTCCTCCTGCTCGGTGTCGCCCGCAAAACCGCTCCGGCAGGCGCTTCAAGCGTAGAACAGGCGCCACCGATATGTCCATACCCGCGCCCGATGCTAACATGACCCGGAGTGCGGCTTGAAGAAACCGCCGGATCGCGATCGTGCACGGAGATGACATGCCAGAAGACAAGCCCGATAAGGACGCCGTTGCCGGCAAGACGCAGAAGGCGCCGAAGCAGACGAAGGTGAGCAAGGCTTCCGAGACCGGCAAGCCCGCAAAGCCTGCTAAGCCGGCTCCTGAAGCTGCTGCGGCCAAAGCTGCCGCGACTAAGGCCGCCGCGGAAGCAGTCCCCGCGACCGAAGAGCAGGCATCCGAGAGCGAGGTCCTCAAGAAGCTGGGCGTCAAGCCTGGAGTCGCCGGACTTCTGATCGCACCCCCGGAAGACGACGACAACCCGCTGCTGCCCCTCCCTGAGGCCTTCGCCGTACTCGCGGCCCTCGATGAGGCGGCCTCACTGGAAGGTCCGTTCGACTTCATACTCGTCTTCGCGCGCGACCGGGCCGAACTCGCCGCTAGCTTCGCGACTCTGCGGGACAAGCTCGCCCCCAACGGCAGTCTGTGGGTCTCGTGGATGAAGCTCTCCGGCCGCAAGAGCGGCGCGACGTTCGGTGACCTGAACGAGACCCTCATACGGCGTCTGGCCCTCACCAACGCCATGGTGGATATCAAGATGGCGCCGCTCGACAAGGCCTGGTCGGCACTGAGGTTGGTCCGCCGCAAACACTAGGCGGAGGGGCTTTGCCGCCCGTCCTCCGCGCCTTTCACCGACTACTGCTGCATGGCCCATGGGGCGCTCCGCTCCGACTCTTGCCCGCGTTCTCGCGCGGCTGGGGCGGATGCGAAGCGACGCCCAGGCGCGCAGCGATGCGGGCAAGAGTCGGACCCTCGCGAGCATCCGCCGCGCGA
>ERZ747221.1256-NODE-1256-length-25793-cov-4.282626_pt1 | contig 25793 bp, 18 predicted proteins | sample MGYA00374949_ERZ747221 | MGnify/ENA primary metagenome ERZ747221 (study PRJEB28779, sample SAMN05720172) | bioreactor metagenome | isolation source: Anaerobic biogas reactor | place: USA:Washington, USA | collected 2015-08-08 ... | reverse complement strand
CAGGCGCAGAAGGCCGCGTTCGGGCGCCCGAGGGACGCGAGGTGCTTCTCGATCAGGTCGAAGCCTTCGCGCAGCGGGACGACACGCGAGAACCGCGCCCGCTCGATGCGAAAGCCCGCTTCGGCCGCCACGCCGCCCGAATACTGCGAAACCGCCGGAATGTAGCGATAACCGCCAGCCGAAAGGATCCGGGTACTCATTGCTGTTCTCCAAAGGAAAAGCGGAACCCAACGGGTTCCTACTCGGCAAGAGCGCCGAGGTAAGCCTTGCGGACCGCCGGGTCCGCGAGCAACTGGTCGCTGGGTCCGTGCTGGACGACGCGCCCCTGGTCCATGACGAAGGCATGGCTCGAGACCTCGAGCGCCGCGACCACGTCCTGCTCGACCACGAGGATCGCCAGCCCCTCGCGGTTGAGCGCGATGAGCGCCTCGACCAGCTGCTCCACGAGCAGGGGCGAGAGGCCGAGCGACAGCTCGTCGATCATCAGCAGGCGCGGCGCGCTCATGAGGCCGCGCCCGATCGCGCACATCTGCTGCTCGCCGCCGGACATGGTGCCGGCCGCCTGGTTGCGGCGCTCGGCGAGCTTGGGAAAGATGGTGTAGACGCGGTCCAGGTCGCGCGCGATCTGCGCCCCCTGTCCCTTGCGCAGGTACGCCCCCATGATCAGGTTGTCCTCGACCGTCATCGCGCTGAAGAGCCTGCGGCCCTCCGGCACATGGGCAATGCCCATCTCGAGGACCTGGGCGGGCGTGCAGCGCTGGATCTCGCGTCCTTGCCAGGTCATCCGGCCCGCACGCACGGGCACCAGGCCGGAGATCGTGCGCATCAGCGTGGACTTGCCGGCGCCGTTGGAGCCGATCAGGGCCGTGATCTGCGCATCCCGGACCACGAGGTTCACGTCCCACAGGACCGTGACCTGCCCGTAGCCCGACTGCAGGCCCTCGATGCGCAGCAGCTCGCCGGCACCCGCCGGCGAGACAGGGCTCGATGGTGTCGTCATGGGTTCCCCGAAGCCTGCGCCGCCATCTGCGCGTACTTCTTGCCGAGGTACGCTTCGACGACATGCTGGTTGGACACGATGCTCGCGGGCGGTCCGTCCGCAATGAGCGCCCCGTTGTGCAGGACCACGATCCGCGAGCAGATCGTCAGCACCACCTTCATGAGATGCTCGATCAGCACGATGGTGACCCCGGACGAGGCGATCTGGCGGATCAGGCCCATGCCGTCATAGCCGATGTCGCCCCGGATAAAGTCGGTAGCGTCGGCCAACGCAAAGTCGACGTGCGGCTCGAGCGTGCGCACGTGCTCGGTCATCAGCAGTGGCGTGCGGATGATCTGCCGCAGCTTGCGGTGGGCAAACTGCGAGATGCCGCCGTCTTTAAAGGGGTCTTCGAGCCAGTAGAACCCCGCTGCATCACAGGCCCGCCCCACCTGAATGGTGTCGCCAAAGGTGTTCAGCTCGCAGGCCGGGTCGAGCATCAGGTCCATGCGGTCGCCCACGCATTTGGCCACCGCCTCGATGGTGGCCACCTCGAGCGCCACCTGAGAATCGCCCCAGCCGTGGATCTTGAAGGCCGGGTAGCCCTTGCCCAGGCACAGCTCGGCATAGTCGGCATACGCCTCGGGCGAGCTCAACCCGCCGTTGTGGTCGCCATGGGTGGTGCTGGCATAGCATTTGAGCGGGCGCACATGGCCGCCCAGCAGCTCCCAGATGGGCGCGTCATAGTACTGCCCGGCGATATCCCACAGTGCCACGTCGATCACCGACAGCCCCACCCGCGCGATCTGGCGCAGGGCGCGCTTGACGTCTTGATTGATCTTTTCGCGCTCAAAGGCATTCTGGCCGATGAGATAGTCGGCAAACATCGGCAACGTGGCCACGTTGGCGCTGCTGCTCAAACAGTGCCCCGTGAGCCCCTGATCGGTGTGCACCAGCACCAGCGTGTTGGTGCGCGTAAGGGTGCTGCCAGGCACGTGCACCAGGTTAAAGCCGTTATAGTCGGTGCCCAGCTCGTGCAGCTTGTAGCTGTACTCGATCACCTCGATGCTCGTAATGGCTGGCCTCGCGCCCATGTCGCCCTCCTCGTGTGCTCATCTCCACGTCTGGCGCCATCATGCACCGCTGCGCGCCAACGCGCAAGCGCGCGTTCGACCTTGACATGCTCTCATACCGCGTTATAATGACCCAAGTATCACTGCGTAGGCCTGCGGTCGCAGGCTCACAGCACAGAGTGACATGGACGAGTATAGTAGTCAGAGCGACGAACAACCGAACCAACGTTACACGATCGTAGGGTCATGCCCGGCGGTCTGATGCCATAGCCCCGTCTCTCGACCTCCGAGAGCGCGTTGTGACGTCAGGTCGCAGCGCGCTCTGCTGTTGTCAGTGGCAGCCATCCAGGCTGCCACACAGCCAGGAGCGCCTCTTGGCGCCCGCAGGAGGTCACCATGGCAGTACACCTCAGCCAACTCATCGGCAAAACCGTGTACGATGAGCGCAATCGTGCGCTCGGTCGTTGCCTCGACGTGCTCGTCGAAGAACGCTCGCACGCCACGCCCATCGTGTGCGCCCTGGCTGTGCGCGCCTCTGGCGCCCAAGAGCTCCTTGTGCCCGCCCAACAGGTGGCCTGGCTCGCGCCCGCCATCATCCTTACCACCGACGCGCCCTCAGAGTACCTGCCACGCGGCAACGAACTGTGGCTGCGCAAGAACGTCCTCGATCGCCAGATCGTCGACCTCGAGGGTCACCAGCTCGTGCGCGTCAACGATATCCAGCTCATCCGCCGCGGCGACGGTCGCTATCTGCTCGGCTCGGTGGCCGTGGGCGGCGCCAGCTTGATGCGCCGCCTCGGCCTCGAAAAGCTCAATGACCTCGGTCAACGCGTCATCGGCTCCAAGGTGCCAGATCGCTACATCCCCTGGACCGAGGTGGCCGCCGTGCAGCCTAACGCGCCCATCCGCCTGCGCGTCAGCCGCGAAAAGCTTCAGGCCATCAACGCCGCCGACATCGCCGATATCGTCGAAGAGCTCGACCGACCGTCAGGTGTTGCCCTGCTCGAAATGCTCGATGACGAAGCCGCCGCCGACGCCATCTCTGAGGTCGAAGATGAGCTGCAGCCCGCGCTGCTGGCTGCTCTGCCCGCCGCCCGTGCCGCCGACGTCCTCGAGGCCATGGACCCCGACGACGCCGCCGACCTGCTGGCCGCCCTCGAAGAAGAGGACCGTCAGGACTATATGTCGCTGATGGACACCGAGGAGTCGGCCATTGTCGGCAAGCTGCTGGCCTACCCCGTGGACTCGGCTGGCGGCATCATGACCACTGAATACACCACCGTGCCCGCCGACCTCACCGTGGCCGAGGCCCTCGTGCACCTGCGCACCTCGCCCCAGGCGCGCGAAGATGAGACCATGTACTATCTGCACGTGGTCGATGTGAGCGGCCATCTACAGGGCGTGGCCTCGCTGCGCGACCTGGTTATGGCCGACCCCGATGCGCGCATCAGCGAGATCATGGAGGGCTCGCCCGTGACTGTGGACGTGCTCACCAACCAGCTCGACGTGGCCCAGGTGGTGGCCAAGTATAACCTGCTCGAGGTGCCCGTGGTCGACCAGGAAGGCGTGCTGCACGGCATCGTCACCGTCGACGACGCCATCGACGCCGTCATCCCCACCGCCTGGAAAAAGCGCCTGCCACGCTTCTTTTAGCGTGCAGCGGCTGCACCATCGTTCGACACTGGAGGTCGCCGCATGAAGCTACCAACCCGTTTCTCCAGGGCCGTGCGCCGCGGCGCGCAGCGTGCCATGATCTATGCCAGCATCCTGGGGCCAGGGCTCATCACCGCCAGCGCCGATAACGACGCGCCGGGCATTGCCACCTACTCGATGGCCGGTTCTCGCTTTGGCTACAGCTTTTTGTGGATCATCGTCTGGATCACGCTGGGCGAGGTGGTGGTGCAAGAGATGGCCGCCCGCATGGGCGCCGTCACCGGCAAGGGCCTCACCGACCTCATCCGCGAGCGCTTTGGCCTGCGGCTGACGTTCTTTATCATGCTGGGGCTGGTGCTGGCCAACCTCGGCACCACAGCCGCCCAGTTCGCAGGCGTGGCCGCCAGCGCAGAGCTGTTCGGCGTGAGCCGTTACATCGCCGTGCCGGTGGCGGCGGCCGCCGTCTATCTGCTCGTCACCCGCGGCAGCTATCGCAACGTCGAAAAGGTGCTGCTGGTGCTGTCGATGTTCTCTGTGGCCTACATCGCCTCGGCCATCCTGGTCAAGCCCGACTGGAGCGAGATCGCCCGTCAGGCTCTCGTGCCGCGGCTCCAGTTCAGCACCGACTACCTGCTGGCGGTGCTGGCCACCGTGGGCACCACCATCACGCCCTGGGCGGCGGTGTACATGCAGGCCACCGTGGCCGACAAGGGCGCAGACATTGAGCACTTTGGCCATACACGCCTCGACGTGATCAGTGGCGCCGCTCTGGGCAACGTGGTTTCGGCATTCATCATCATCAGCACCGCCGCCACGCTGTTCGTGCGTGGCATCACGGTCGAATCGGCCGAGCAGGCGGCTGTGGCGCTGGCGCCTGTGGCGGGCCAGTGGGCCGAGATCCTCTTTGGCGTGGGGTTGATCGCCGCCTCGCTACTGGCGGCCTCGGTGCTGCCGCTGGCCACCACCTATGCGGTGTGCGAGGTGATGGGCTGGGCTCGCGGCCTCAACACCCGCCGGGCCGACGCGCCGGCCTTTTACGGCCTGTTTGCGGGGCTCATCGTCATCAGCACGCTGGTGGTGTTGATCCCGGGGCTGCCGCTCTTTCTGTTGATGTGGCTCTCGCAGGTGGCCAACTCGCTGCTGCTGCCCATCGTGCTGGTGGTGATGCTCCTGCTGGCCAACGACCAGCTCATCATGGGCAACTGGCGCAACCGCCGCATCATCAACATCATCACACTTGTGCTCGCCGTGCTGGTCACCGCCGCCTCGCTGGCCCTCTTTTGGGCGGGCTGACGCCGCGGTCTACGTCGCTCAAGCTCAGGCCTCGGCTTGATGCGGGTCGCGCAGGTAGGCCAGCGACACCGCTAACGTGACGAGCACCAGCCCCAGAGACACCAGCCAGGGCAGCCTGGGCCCGCCGCTGTAGATGTAGCCAGCCACCAGCGAGGTTGCCATCAGCGGCAGCGTCACCAAGTAGCCCAGCGCTGGCCCCCCCGTGCCGCCGCTGCTGGCGCCGATCATCACGCCACCCTGGCCGATGGCCGCGATCATGCGCCCGCGAAACTCGCGCGGCACCGTGTCGGCCAACAGCGCGATGGACGTGGGGATGAACAGGGCGTTGGCCACGCCGATCACCAGCCGCACGGCCAGCACGCCGACATAGCCCTGCACCACAATGAACAGCGGCAAGGCCACCGCCAGCATCAGTAGCGAGGCGATCATACAGCGCGAGCGGCCCAGCCGGTCGCCCAGCACGCCTGCCGGCAGCAGCGTCAGGTTGCGCACCACCGTTTCGAGCAGCAGAATCGAGCCCCACTGTGTAGCGCTGAGGCCCATCTCTTCGACGGCATACACTACCCAAAAGGGCCCCACGATGGCATTGACCGCAAACCCCAGGACGGCGATCACCAGCATGGCGCGCACCGAGCCCGACATGGCCCGCACAAGCCGTGGGACGTCATTATACGTGTCGCGCAGCAACCGCGGCAGCATCGTCAGGCGAAAGCCGTCGCCCGTAGCTGGCTGCGTCTCGCGCAGCCAGCGCAGCGCAATCACCCCAGACACGGCGTTGGCCAGCGCCATAAAGCCATACAGGTAGCGCACGCCCGGGTCGACGCCCACACCATCGACCACCAGCCCGGCGACCCATGGCGCCGCCATGGCCGGCAGCATCGAGATGGTGTTCATGATGGCGATGGCCCGGCTACGCTCTTGCGGCAGCGTCGAATCGGCAATCAGCGCCGATGAGGCGGGGAACTGCATCGACCCTACGCCCATCAGCAGCGCTGCCAGCAGCAACCACTGCCACGTGGGTGCAAGGGCATAGATCAGCTCGATAGCCGCCGCAATGAGCATCATGGTGCCCACCAGCTTGACGCGCCCCACATGGTCGGCCAGATAGCCCCCCAGCGGAAAGACCACCAGCCCCAACAGCGGCGCCAAAGAGCCCACCTGACCGATCTGCTCGGGCCTGCCCCCCAGCGCCAGGATGTACAGCGACAGATATGGAAAGGCCATCTGCCGCCCAAAGTTGCCCAGAGTAAAGATGGTGGCAAACACCGCCACGTTGCCGCGCATGTTCCGCTGCACGGCCTGCCAGGTACCCGCCACCACCCGCTTGACGCGATCCATCCGCTCGGCTCCTCAAAAGATGCGGCCAGTATAGGCCAGACGATCGCGAAATGACACATCCCCGGCCGCCGCGACGGTCGGGGATGGGCATCTGGCGCTGCCAGCGCTCAGCTCTCGGCCAGGATGCGGTCCACGATCGGCTGACGGTATTCTTTGCTCAACGTCCGGAAGTAGGCGCTGTATCCCGTCACGCGGATCATCAGGTCGGGGTGCGTCATCGGGTCTTCGTGCGCCTCGATGACGTCCTTCTTTGACACCACGTTCATGTTGATGAGCGTGCCGCCTTGCTTGTTGTGCGTCAACACCAGCGACTCGAGCAGCTCGAGCCCGCCATGGCTGCGCACCAGGGTCTCATCAAGCTCGATCTGCAATGGCGTGGTGTTGCCCCAGCCCGATTGCACCGAGGCCACCGCGTTGGCCTTGGCCGTAGCGGCGTTGCCGCTGCCCGGCACAAAACCCGGATCGGGATCGGCGCTGTGCGAGATCGGCTCGCCCGCAACACGCCCGTTGGGCGTGGCCGGCAGGTGCTTACCATAGGTGTTGGTGGCCCCATGCGAAAAGAGGCCCGGCACAGTGCGAAAGCCGTGCGGCGTGGGCGTGTCGGCCACCAGGTGCGTCCACAGGTCGGCAATCCTGACGGCCCACTCATCGGCGCGCGCGTTGCCCGAGCCATAGCGCTTGATGCTATTCATCATATAGCGCACGCGCTCGGCGCCCTCATAGTTGTTGCGCAGATGCCCCACCAGCTCGCCAAAGCTGACGCGTTGCTCGTTGAACACGCGCTGCTCGATGGCCGCAAACGAGTCTGCCGTGGTGGCCAGGCCGATGGCATCCATCGCCAGATCGACGATGTCTACGCCGCCCGCCGAGGCGTCCACGCCCCGCTCGATAGGCCCATGGCAGAACAGGTTCAGCACGATCTCGGGATAGTTGCGCGCCTGTCGTTCCATGTGGATGTCTTTGCCGCGCTTGACGATAGCCACCACCTCAGCCAGGAGGCGACTATAGCGCTCCCACAGCGCCTCCATGCTCGGCTCGGCTTCTTCGGCCGCCACCTCATCGATGGCCAGCAGCATCGGCTTGACCAGGTCGACCCGCGTGACATCCTGCAGGCAATACTCGACGCCCGGCAGCGCCGTCCAGTTGCAGCCCACCTTGGCGCGCATGCGCGCCAGACCGTCGGTGTGCCCCAGCTTGACGAACCCACTGTCGAGCCCGCCCGATAGCGCAAAGCTGACGCCGGTGCCATCTTCGATCATGTACTCGAGCGCTTTGCGCAACAGCGAGCGGTCCATCCCATCCCACACGCGCAGGGCAATGTTCGAGGGGATGTGCAGCGCGTGCATCGCATCGAGGATGCGGAATGACATCGGGCTCGTCAGGTCGTGGCCATCGGCCGCCTGCCCGCCGATCTGCGAATAGTGCGGATCGTTAAAGAACAGGCTGCACAGGTGCCAGACCACCGACTCGTCGGTCTCGATGCCCGCCGCCAGGTCTTGCTCATAGTAGGGGCGCAGCAGCTCGTCGAGCTGGCCCAGCGCGCCGCCCAGCGCCCACATGCGATCGACGCTCTGCGCATAGGCGATAAACTGGCAGGCCTCGCGGAAGGTGCGCGGCGGGTTCTCGATCACCCACTCGCTGGCATCGGCGATGGCCAGCAGGTTCTCGCGCAGGCCCTCGTCCTCTTCCTCGGCCGCCAGCTCGCGTGCCGCTGTCACATGCTTGGCGATCCACTCCTGGATGCCCAACACCAGCTCCTCGTGCCCGTCGTAGAACGACGTGTCGGTGGGCCGGTTCAGCTCGCGGTAGCGGCGGATCTTGGCCAGAATGCCGCCAAAGCCCAGGTCGAGCCCGATCTGCATGTCGGGCCCAAAGTGGTTCACCGCGCCCACGCCTGGCGAGATGATGTTGTACTTTTCCATCAAGGGCACCAACTCGAGCGGGCGGTCTTCGGGCCGCCAGTTGCGAAAGTAGCGCTCCTCAACCGGATCATCGCGCTCCTCGCCTGGCATCGGTTTGCTGTTGGGCAGCATGCGCTCCAGCCGCCAGCCGGCCACCCCAGGGATGCCCTTGTACACCCAGCAGCCCGCCACCGAGCTCATGGGGTGCACGTACACCGGATGCGCGTTCAGCCAGCGCCGAAAGCTGATGCCGATGGCCCTGGGGCCCCACACCCCGCCCGATGGATGGTCCGAGTAGGGCTCGAACTCGATCGGCTCGTCCCACGGAATATAGCCGTGGTCGTCGGTATCAAAGTGCCCAAAGCGCTGCACCTTGATGTCGGTGTGAAGGTTCTTGGTCTCTTTGAGCGCGACGATGCGCTCTGCATAGGTTGGGCTGATCTTGACCTCTTCGCGAACTGTCGCCATGACCGTTGCCGTCCTTTGGTGATGGTGGTGTGCGCCTGTTGCCCACGCGCAACATAACACGCATCTTTGATCATAGGGCCATCTGCCCCAGTGTCAAGCCCCACAGGCTACCAGAGGCCGGGCAGCAGCGCCCTGCGCTCGGGCGGGTAGTTGGCAAACTGCTGACGATACCAGCGATGGTGGGCCCGCGCCCTCGGCGCCAGGTTGGCCGCCGTCCAAACGGCAAACGATAGCCCCGCCAGCGACCAGGTGGCGAGCGCCCAGCCGCACCATTCCACGATCTCCCCCAGATAGTTGGGGCAGCTCACCCACCGAAACAGCCCGCCCTCCGGTATGCCATAGCCGCTGTTCTGGCCGCGTGCTCGTAACGCGCGCAAACGCGCATCGGCCCAGACGTGCGTGGCCAGCCCCGCCACAAACAGCGCTGCGCCCAGGGCAAAGCGACCATCGCTCAGCCAGGTGGCCGGGTACGGCTCGGTCGCGCTGAACAGGTGCCTGCCATTGAGGTAGCCGTTGACACCGTTGAACAGCGCGCCCATCGTCACCACGCTGAGAGGCATCGGACGCCGCGCCGAGCGACGCACTGCCGGGTAGATCAACGCGCGATAGAGGTAGTGACTTTGCCACATGCCCAGCCAGACCCAGTCGATGGGGGCCGCAGGCCGGCCCTTGAGCGCGAACCACAGCGGCAGAGACAGCGTCGCGGGCGCTTCCATCAGCACCCAGCCCCACCCATCGCCAACCACGGCGCCCCAGCCCCGCCGCGCATGCCGACCATAGGGTGCTGTGACCAGCAGCAACACCGCAAACACCATGACGGCCAGAGCGGTCCAGCCCAGCACCAGCCCCTGGAACATGCGCGATGCGCTCATCGCCACTCCTCGTCCCGCGCCGTGCAGAACGGTAGACAGGCGCGCGAGATTGCCCTATATTACCGTTACTGGATGGCCGTGCACACTGTCCCTGGGGGGAGGGGCGCCATGCCGCTGGCCGTCGTCGCTCTGCTGTGCTATCTGCTCGGTTCGCTGCCCTTTGCTCACGCCATCACCCGCCTGGTCACCGGCCAGAGCATCCGCGAGGTCGGCGAGGGCAATGTGGGCGCCCGCAACGTGGCCGTCACCGTTGGGCGCCTGGCCGGCGTGGCCACCGCCCTGCTCGACGCCCTCAAAGGCGCCGCCGCCTGTCTGTTGGCACTCCGCGCCGGCGGCAGCCCCGTAACGCTGCTCGTGGCGGGCCTGGCGGTGATGCTGGGCCACGGCTTTCCCATCTGGCTGCGCTTTCGCGGCGGCATCGGCCTGGGCACGGCGAGCGGGTTCATGGCCGTGCTCTTTCCCATCACGCTGCTGGCCGCAGTGCCCGTCTTTTACCTGCTCTACCGCCTGTGGGCCAACTATGAGTTCATGTTGACGGCCGGCTTTGTCGCCATCTTGCTCGGCTCGCTGGCCGAGCGCGGCAGCCTGCCGCTCACCGGCGTAGCCGTGGCCATGCTGGCGTTGAGCGGCCTCAAACGGCTGCTGGATGATCGCCACCGCCGCACGGTGCAGGCCCGCAGCGGCTGGGTCGAGCCCACGCCCGACTTTGACGCCTGGCTGAACGGTTCGCAGGGGCGCAACCGCAGTGGGCGCGGTCGATGAGGCCCACGTCCCTGCTGGTCGATCTCGCCGCGCGCCGCACACCGCAGCAGGTGGGCGCCAAGGCCCTGGGCCTGCACCGGCTGCGGCGCAGCCGACACGCCACGCCACGTGCCTGGGCCATCCCCTATCAGGCCCATGCACGCCATCGCGCGGCAGACGCCACCCTCAAGCCTGACCTGGTGCGCGCCCTGGCCGCCGTCATCAGGCCCGATCAGCGCTATGCGGTGCGTTCCTCGGCCGACGTCGAAGACCAGCGCGAGCACGCCTACGCCGGCCAGTTCCGCTCGCTGCTCGACGTGGCGGGCCTCGATGCGCTGCTGGCGGCCATCGAGGCGGTGTGGGCCTCGGCCGATGCGCCCGCAGTGCAGGCCTATGCGCAGCGTCAGTGCCTGGCAGCTGCGTCGGTGCGTATGGCCGTCATCGTTCAAGAGATGATTCCGCCGCAGCTCTCGGGCGTGGCCTTTAGCTGCAACCCCCTCACCGGCCTCGACGAGATCATCATCGAGGCCGTGCCGGGCTCGGGCGAACGGTTGCTGCAAGAGGGCGTCACCCCTGAACGCTGGGTCTTCAAGTGGGGCGCCTGGATTGAGCAGCCGGCCATGCCCGCCATGCCGGCCGCACTGGCCGAGCAGGTGGCCCGCACCACGCAACATATCTCGCAGATCGCTGGCCACCCTGTCGATCTCGAGTGGGTCTTTGACGGACACTCGCTCTGGTGGGTGCAGCTCCGCGAGATCACCGGCCTCACCGGCCTAGATGCCTACTCGAACCGCATTTCGAGCGAGTTTTTGCCGGGGCTCATCAAACCGCTGGTCTGGTCGGTCAATGTGCCGCTGGTCAATGGCGCCTGGCTGCGCCTGCTCACCGAGCTGCTGGGCCCCAACGACCTCACCGTGGAGCGGCTGGCGCGCTCGTTCTACTATCGCGCCTACTTTAACATGGGCCCCTTTGGCGATATCTTTGCGCGCCTTGGCATGCCCCGCGAAGGCCTCGAGCTGCTCATGGGCAGTGCCCATGGCGGCGACGAGCAGCCCACGCTGCGTCCTGGCCCGCGGGCACTGCTGGCCCTGCCGCGCCTGCTGGCTTTTGCCCTGGCCAAAATGCGCTATCCTGCGCAGGTGGCGCGCGACCTGGCCGCCTCAACCGCCGACCGCAGCCTGACGCCCAACGAACGTCTGCGCCTCTCAGAGCAGGCCCTGCTGGCCCGCTACGATGCCCTCTACCCGCGGACGCAGCGGCTGGCTTACCACAGCATCCTGGTGGCGCTGCTCGAGCGCGCGCTGGTGCGCCTGCTCGACCGCGCCCTGCGGCGCTGTGGGCTCGACTCTGCACAGCTCGACCTGACGGCGGGACTGCCAGAGGTGGCCGCGCTCAACCCCGCGGCGCGGCTCGACGGTCTGCACGCCCTCTATCGGGCGTTGCCAGAGCGTGTACAGGCGCAGGTGGCCGCCGCGCGCTATGACGAGCTGGCCACCATCTCGGGCGCGGCCCCCCTGAGCACCGCTCTGCAGGCCCTGCTGGGCGACCTGGGCCACCTCAGCGACAGCGGCAATGACTTTTCGGCCGTGCCCTGGCGAGATGACCCCGACCTGGCCCTGCAGATGGTGTGCTCGCACCAGCCGCGCGCTGCGGCCACCGTGCCCTGGCGTGCGCTGCCGCTATCGCGCTGGCAACGCTGGCGACTGGGCGGGTGCTATCGCCTGGCACGGCGCTTTCGCAGCCTGCGAGAGCAGGTCAGTTCGCGCTACACCTACGCCTATGGGCTTTTTCGCGAGCTGTTTCTGGCGCTGGGCCGCCGTCTGACAGCCCGAGGCGCGCTCGACGCCCCCGACGATGTCTTTTACCTGGCCCTCGACGAGCTCCGTGCCCTGGTGGCACAGCCCGACCTCTCGCTGACCGAGCAGGCCGAGTCGCGCCGCCGTGAGATGGCCACCCTGCGCGAGCTGACGCCGCCGCCCCTCATCTTTGGCGACGAGCCGCCCCCGCTGGTGCAGTCGCCCGGCGACCGCCTGCGCGGCGTGCCCACCTCTCGCGGGCGTCACACCGGCCCCGTGCGTCAGGCGCAAGGCTTGGCCGACCTGCCCCGCATTGGCCCTGGCGATGTGCTGGTGGTGCCCTACTCTGACGTGAGCTGGACGCCCCTGTTCGCGCGTGCCGGCGCCATAGTGGCCGCCTCGGGCGGCCTGCTCTCGCACAGCTCTATCGTGGCACGCGAGTACGGCCTGCCGGCCGTGGTCTCTGCGCCCGGCGTGTTGGCGCTGCCCGAGGGCGCCCTGGTGACCGTGGATGGCTACACTGGTGAGATCGTGTTGCACAAACAGGGTGAGGAGAGGTAACCATGGACATGCTCTTGAGCTGGCTGGCGCTGGTGCTGCTCTCGTTTGCGAGCGGGTTGCTGCTGGTGTGGTATCTCACCACACACCCGCTGCGCATTGGCCTGGCGATGCTGCTGTTCTGCGCAGCCACATTTGGCGCCGCCGCCATCCTGGGGCCCGGCGCACAGGCACTGGCCCCAGGCCTGCCGTGGGTACGCTGGCTGGGCGTAGTCGTCGCTCTGCTCGCCTTTGCGGCCGGCTATCTCGCCATGGCGCGCCTGGTGTTGGGCCGCGACGACCCTCGCCCTCTGCCCGCCCTCACGCGCGCCGCAGACGACCCCGGCGCAGGCCATGCGGCCGTCGTCTACTTTACCCACGGCGAGCCCGAGTTGTACGACCCCATCGGCTGGATCAACCAGTTCCGCGAGTTTGACGAGCAGGGCATCGCCTTTGTGCCGCTGGTGGCGAGGCCCATCTTTATCAAGCGCCTGCGCGACCACTATCTCATGGTGGGCCGCAGCAACCATCGCGCCATCCACCAGCAGATGCTGGCCGCCGTCCAGCGCGCCTATCGTGAGCGCGGCGACGCCAGCACGCGCTTTTACCTCTCATTCCTCGACGACAACCCGCGCCCCGATGCAGCCCTCATCCAGGCCCTCAACGAGGGCGCCAGCCGCGTGGTGGTGGCCGAGGTGTTCCTCACCATGTCGAACCACACCGCCGAGGGCGAGCATCAGATCCGCTCAGTGCCAGTGCCCCACGCCGTGCCGCTCGCCTACACCGGCCCCCTGTGGGATTCAGCCCTCTTGCGCAGCATGTTCGTGGCGCGCGCCAACGCCTACCGCGGCGACGTGCCCCGCGATCAGACCGCCATCTTGCTGGTGGGCCACGGCCAGCCCGACGACTGGGACCGTGAATGGCCCACCGAGACCGAGCAAGAGATCGCCTTTCGAGAGCAGGTGCTCGAGCTCTTTGTGGCCGATGGCTACCGGCGCGAGCTGCTGGGCATCGCCTGGATGGAATTCAAGCAGCCCCGCCCCGCGGCGCTGATCGAGCGCTTTGTGGCGGCCGGCGCGCGGCATGTGCTCTACTTCTCAGCGGCCATCAGCGCCGATTCGCTGCACTCGCAGTACGACGTGCCCGCCCTCGTGGCCAGGGCCAGGGTGCCCGCCGACGTGCGCCTGCTCAACCTGGGCGCCTGGAACGACGACCCGCGCGTCATCGCCGCCATCGTCGAGCGCATCGACGGCGCCCTGGCCGCCCTGCCCACCCAGGGCCAGGCCACACCAGCGGCGCCGTCTGCGGTGATGCGCAACTAGAACGTGGTGGTCAGGTCGATGGCCTGGCCCGTCTCTGACGAGCGATAGCCCGCCTCGATGATCTCGATCACGTGACGGGCGTGCTCGGCCGTCACCACCGGCTGCTTGTCGTTGCGGATGCAGTCGACCAGGTGCATGATATCAGAGTAGACGTGGTGCTCGGGCAGCGTCAGGTGCACGCCCTGCAGATAGGGCATCTCGTCATGGGCGCGGCGCGGCCCCGTCTCGAACTTTGACCCCGGCAGCCCATAGAGCCCCGGCTCGCGGCCACCATGTACGGTGATACCGCCCTCGCCCAGGTCTAGCGAGCCCTGCGAGCCGGCGAATTGCATCACATGCTCGCGGCGGATGTTGTAGGTGAACGCCCCATAGACGTTGGCATACACCGCATCCCCAAAGTCGAGCACCAGGTGCGTGTTATCGTCCATGTCGGCCTGCACCACCTCGCCCTTGAAGCGGCGCTCGGTGACGCCGATGCCAGAAAAGCCGGTCACCCGCTTCACAGGCCCCAGAATGCCCGTCACCGTGTGCAGACGGTAGACCACGCCGTCGTACATCGGCCCGCCGCCCGGCTTTTGATAGTACCAGAGCGGGTTGACGTTGCTGATGACATCGTCGGGCTGGCGAAAGGCCTCGTACTCGTGCAACATGCCGCCGCCGAACAGCGCGTAATAGATCTTGCCGATGATGCGCTGCTCCATCAGCAGGTCGCGTGCATCCTGGAACAGGCGGCACTGCATCTCGCCCGGAGAGGCCACCAGCTTGACGCCCTTTTGCCTGGCCGCCGCGATGATGTCGTCGGCCTCGGCCCTGGTGGTAGTCATCGTCTTGTTAAAGTGCACGTGTTTGCCCGCGGCAATCGCCTTCATGCCCTGCCCATAGTGCAGGCCGATGGGCGTGGCCAGCACCACCATGTCCAGGTCGCCCTCGGCCAGCATCTGGTCATAGTCTTCAAACCAGAGCGGCAGGCCGTACTTGGCCGCCGTGGCCTTGGCGCGCCCCGGCACAATGTCCATCACCGCGCGGAACTCGATCTGGTCGGTGATGTCGGGCTGTGCCAGGTGAGGAATCAACCCGCGCTGCGCCACACTGCCGCACCCTGCCAGGCCAATGCGTACTCGCTCTGCCATTGCTGCACCTCCTGTGGTGAGTCGTCTGGCCTCAGCATAGGCGGCGGCGCACGGGGCGTCAACGTCGTAGGCGCGGTGGCTTGCGCTCGGCGTGCGCCTGGGCCTATACTCGCCCAACGAACAGTTGGAGAGTGCCATGCTGCCTATCGATGAGACCGCCGCGTACGTGTCACAACGCCTAGAGACGCCCCGCGTGCTGGCCCTGCGCCGCCGCGTGCGCGACGCCATGACACTGCCCGCCCAACAGGCCGCCCTGCCCGAGAGCCTGCCCGTCGAGCAGATGGACGCTCCGCTGCAGGTGCGCAAGGCCCGCGCCCTGGCCCTCAAGCTGGCCCACATGCCCGTCGAACTCTGGCGCGATCAGCTCCTGGCCGGCTCGATGACCCTCGAAGAGCCCCGTCTGCACTATGAATATGGCTTTCCAGACTATGCCACGCCCGCCGAGCGCCAGGCCGCTGCCGCCCAGGGCGTGTCCATCCGCTCTGTCTTTGGCCACATCGTGCCAGACTATCCGCGGTTACTGCGCCTGGGCCTGCCCGGCATCCTCGCCGAAGCCCGCGCCCAGCAACCCCTCGCCGCCGATGACGAGGAGCGCGCCTTTCTCGCGGCCGTCGAGATCGCACTGCAGGCCGTGAGCGACTATGCCCTGCGCCTGGCCGACCATTGCGGCAGCGAGGTGCTGGCCTGCTACGACTGCGGTGGCGGCGACCCGCTGCGCGCCGACGAACTGCGCCAGATGGCCGACAACCTGCGCGCCATCGCCAGCGGCCCCCCGCAGACCTTTTGGCAGGCGCTGCAGGCCATCTGGCTGCTGCACATGATCTTTCACGCCACCATGAACGGCAACGCCCTGGGTCGCCTAGACCAGTACGCCTGGCCCCTGCTCGAGGACGACCTGGCCGCGGGTCGCCTCGGTCTCGAGCAGGCCGCCGAGCTGGTCGACTGTTTTTGCCTAAAGTTCAACGAGCGCGCTCAGACCACCGACGACCTGCGCGCCGATGCCCGCTCGGCCGACCAAGACCGCCCTGCCAGCACGGTGCGCCACCGTGCCTCGTCGCAGCTCGGCACAGCGCGCGACCAGGTCGATGCCACCAACCACTGGCTGCAGAACATCGTTGTGGGCGGTCTCACGCCAGACGGCGCCGATGGCACCAACCCGCTCACCTTTTTGCTGCTCGATAGCTATCGCCGCCACGAGATGACCAACCCGCTGCTGGCCCTGCGCCTGCACAGCGGCACGCCCGAGCCCCTGTTGCGCTATGCCTGCGACGTGCTGCGCGGCGGGGGCGGCATGCCCGCACTGTTCAACGACGAACAGCTCGTGCCCGCCATCGAGCGGCTGGGCATCCCCCTGGAGTACGCGCGCGACTATACCAACGACGGCTGCTGGGAGACCATCATCCCCGGCCGCACCGACTTTCGCTTTCAGCGCATCAGCCTGGCCCTCTGCCTCGAGTGGGCGCTCAACCGTGGCGTCTCGCGCATTACCGGCGCGCACGACGGGCTCGACCTGGGCGACGCCGCCGGCTGGGCCACCTTTGAGCAGGTGTGGCAGGCCTTTGAGGCCCAGCTCGACCACCTCGTGGAGCGCGTGGCCAGCGGCGTCCTCGCCAGCCTCAACGACCGCGCCTGCATCGCGCCGGTGCCGCTGCTCAGCGCCCTGATGGATGGCCCCATCGCTGCCCGCCGCGACCTGACCGCGGGCGGGGCGCGCTTTCGCACCTATGGCATGCTGGCCGAGAGCGTGGCGCACACCATCGACTCGCTCATCGCCATCCAGCAGGTCATCTTCGAGAGCGGCCTGGCCACCATGGCCGATCTCGTGGCCGCCCTCGACGCGGACTATGCCGGCTACGAGTGGCTGCGCGCCATGCTGCTGGCCGCGCCTGCCTATGGCAACGACGACCCCGTAGCCGATGCCATGGGCCGCCGTGTCGTCGACGCCTTTACCGCCGCCGTGCAGCGCCATGCCAGCAGCCACGAGCGCGAGATCCTCTTTGCGCCCGGCGTGGGCACCTTTTCGTGGTACATCGGCATCGGCGAGGGCCTGGGCGCCACCCCCGACGGCCGCCTGGCGCGCGAGCCCGTCTCGGCCAACTTTTCGCCCGCCCTCGGGCGCGATCTGCACGGCCTGCCCGGCGCCATCCTCAGCTATGCCACCATGCACCAGCACAACCTGCCCGCCGGCGGCCCGCTCGACCTGCGCCTCAACCGCTCTCTGGTGCCCGGCGATGAGGGCCTCGACCGCATGGCGGGCCTGCTGCGCGCCTTTGTCGAGACCGGCGGCAATATGATGACTCTCACCGTGGTCGACACCGCCGAGCTGCGCGCCGCCCAGCGCGAGCCCGACAACTATCGCTCGCTGCGCGTGCGCATGGGCGGCTGGTGCGCCTACTTTACCATGCTCAGCCGCCAGCAACAGGAGCACCACATCCGCCGCCAGGAGGGCCGCTGATGAGCGACGCTCTGGCCCTCACCGGCACCCTGTTCGACCTCGACACCTTTGCCGTGCACGACGGCCCCGGCATCCGCATGACGGTCTATCTCAAGGGCTGCCCGCTGCGCTGCGCCTGGTGCCACAGCCCCGAATCGCAGCGCGCCGCCCCCGAGCTGGCCTACACAGCCGACAACTGCGTCTACTGCGGGGCCTGCGCGGCCGCCTGCGCTCAGGGCGTGCACAGCGTGTCTCATGGCAGCCACACCCTGGCCCGCGAGGCCTGCCTGGCCTGCGGCGCCTGCGTGGCGGCCTGCACGCACCGTGCGCTCAGCCTCAAGGGCTATACGGCCACCGCCGGCGAGATCATCGCGCGCGCCGACCGCATGCGTCCCTTTTTCAGCGCCTCGGGCGGCGGCATCACCCTCACCGGCGGCGAGGTGACGCTGCAGCCCGCCTTTAGCCAGGCCGTGCTGGCCGGCTGCCACCAACGGGGCCTGCACACCGCCATCGAGACCTGCGGCGCCTGCTCGTGGGCGGTGCTCGAAAGCCTGCTGCCGCACACCGACCTGGTGCTCTATGACCTCAAGCTGATCGACGACGACGCTCACCGCCGCTGGACGGGCGCGTCCAACCGCCAGATCCTCGCCAACGCCCGGCGCCTCGGCGCCCTGGCGGGCGGCCCCGCGGTGCAGGTGCGCGTGCCGCTCATCCCCGGCATCACCGACACCGACGCCAACCTGGATGCGATCCTGGCCTTGATGTCCTCGGCCGGCCTGACCGATCTGGCGCTCTTGCCCTACAACCCGTCGGCCGCCGCCAAGTACGACTGGTTGGGCCGCGCCTATGCCCTCGAGGCCGAGCCACAGACGCCCGAACAGCTTGCCGCCTGGGCTCTGCGCGCCGCGGCCACCGGCATCCACGCCACCATCGATTGACGCTCAGAAGGAGCCACACCATGCCCAAACGACTCGTCTGCACCGCCCCCGGCCAGCTCGCCTGGCAAGACGTCGAGCTGCCGTCGCTTGGCCCTACCCAGGTGCGCATCTGCGCCGAGCACGCCGCCGCCAAACACGGTACCGAAGTGGCCTTTTACAAGGGCTATGCCGTGGGCCGTGGCCGCTACAATACCGACCTGCAACTCTTTGAGCCGGTGGCCGAACCCGCCGAACTCTACCCCTTTGCCGTGGGCAACATGATCGTGGGCACCGTCGAGGCCGTCGGTGCGTCCGTCTCGCGCCTGGCCGTGGGCGACCGCGTCTGCGTCTACTCTGGCTTTGCCGACGCGGTGGTGCGCGACGAGCGCCAGTGCTGGCCCCTGTCTGCCGACATGCCCTGGCAAACGGCCGTCTGCCTCGACCCGGCCGAGTTCGCCCTGGGCGCCGTGCGCGATGGGCACATCCGCCTGGGCGACAATGTGGGCCTCTTTGGCCTGGGCGCCATCGGCCTGGTGGTGCTACAGCTGGTCAGGCTGGCCGGCGCCCGCCAGATCATCGCCTTTGACCCGCTGCCCTCGCGCCGCGAGCTGGCCCTCGAGCTGGGCGCCACCACTGCGCTAGACCCCACCGCCTGCGACGCCGGCCTCGAACTCAAAAAGGCCACCGGCGGCCGCGGCGTAGACGTCGTCATCGAATACTCGGGCGCCCTGTCTGCCCTGCAGGCGGCGCTGCGCGGCGTGGCCTATGGCGGCAACATCGTCATGGGCGCCTTTCCGCCCGCCTATGGCGCCGGCCTTGACCTGGGCGGCGAGGCCCACCATAACGTGCCCAACCTCATCTTTACCCGCGCCTGCAGCGTGCCCAACCGCGACCACCCCCGCTGGGACGAGCCGCGCCTGTTCGACACCTGCTGGGCGCTGCTGACGGCGGGCAAGCTCACCGGCGTGCCCATCGTACAGCCCATCGTGCCCTTTGCCACGCTCGCCGACGAGTACCCCAAGATCGTCAGCTCGCCGCAGACCCACATCAAGCTCGGCGCCAGCCTGTAGCGCCGCGCCAGGAGGCCACCATGAAGATCAGCCGCATCGAGAGCATCCTGCTCAAGAACGCGCCCGGCCGCATCTTTGAAGATGCCCAGCACCCCTTTGGCACCGGCACCGAAGAGCTCTACCTGCGCGTGCACACCGATGAGGGCGTCACCGGCCATGCCAGCATCGGCTTTGGCGTGGGGCTACACGGCGCCCGCGCCGTACGCGAGATCATCGACCGCCAATGCGCGCCGCTGCTGCTGGGCCAAGACCCCTTTCAGCCCCGCGCCTGCCGCGAGCGCCTGGCCGCCGAGCTCGAGTACGCCGGCATCGAGGGTTTGGCCCACTTTGCCATGACCGGCCTCGACACCGCCCTGTGGGACATCATGGCGCGCGCCCTGGGCGTGCCCGGCTGGCGGCTGCTGGGCGCCTGCCGCGACCGCCTGCCCACCTATGCCATGGTCGGCTGGTACTATCCCGAGGACGACGAGCTGCACCTCGACGGCTACCAGCGCGCCATCGAGGCCGCCCTGGCTGACGGCTACGCGGGCGTCAAGATCAAGGTGGGCCGTGGCTCGCTTGACGAAGACGTGCGCCGCATCGAGCTGGCCCAGGCGCTCGTGGGCGAGGGGCCCGTCATGGTCGACGCCAACCAGGTGCTCTCGCGCAACGAGGCGCTGCGCCGCGGCCTGGTCTATGAAGAGCTGGGCGTCGCGTGGTTCGAAGAACCGCTGCGCCCCCACGACAAGCCCGGCTATGCCTGGCTGTGCCAGCAGCTCGCACTGCCCGTTGCCGCCGGCGAGAACGAGTATGGCAAATACCACGTCTACGAGTTGCTGACCGCGGGCGGCTGCGACATCTTGCAGCCCGACCGCCGCCGCACCGCCGGCCCCAGCGAGTGGATGGAGATCGCCGGCCTGGCCGCCGCCATGCACGTGCCCATCGCCAGCCACGGCGGAGACCTGGCCACCGTGCACTTGCTGATGGCCACGCCCACCGCCATCTGGTGCGAGACCGGCGGCGTGCCCAAAGGCCCCGGCGCCACCGTCGAGCGGACGCGCATCGAGAACGGCTGGGTCTATGCCCCCGAGGCGCCCGGCTTTGGCCTCGAGCTGCGCGAAGAGAGCATCGCCCGGCGCGCCATCTAGCAGCCGCTAGATAGCGGCCGCTTGATAGCGACGGCTATCTAGCGGCAATGCCAGAGGCGCCGGTTGCCCGGCGCCTCTGGTGTGCGCGACTACCGAGCCAACGCAGCGGTTACTTGAGCTAGAAATCGGCCGAAATCTTGCTGCCGTCGTCGGTCGTCATGGTAACGATCCAGCAACTGTTGGCGATGCGCGGCGTCTGCCAGTTCTGGATGAACTGCCCGCCAGTGGCGTCATAGCGCAGCACGGTGCCGCCCGTTGAGACCACGTCGATCGGGTCTTCGGGCAGCGCACTCATGTCGGCGCAAGAGACGCGCAGCACCTTAAAGCTGGCCACCACGCTCACGTCGGTCAGCTCGGTAGAGCCGGCATAGACGTTGAACTTGAGCGGCACTGTCGAGCCGCCCTTGACGGTGTTCAGCTTGCCCATCTCCACCGGCCGGTAAAAGCCGTTCAGCGTCCAGGCCAACACCGTATAGGTGCGGGTCTCGACCTTTTTGTTGCCGGCGTTGTCGTAGGCGGTGGCGCTCATCACATGGGTGCCCACGCCCGTTCCATAGCCGGTCACCACGCAGCTCGCGGCGCCCGACAGGCTGTCGTCGGCGGTGCAGGTGGGCTCGGCGGGCACAAAGCCAAAGTAGTAGCTGCCGCCGCCCACCGGCCCGTTGTTCCAGGTGATGGTCGGCGCCGTCAGGTCCACATCCACGTCGGTCACGCCGTCGCTGGCCGAGTTGCCCGCGTTGTCATAGGCCGTGCCCGAGTGGCTCTGGTTCTCGCCCTCGCCAAAGGTGTAGGCGACGGGGCAACTGGCGATGCCCGCGGTGACGTCACCGCAGGTGTAGGTCACCGTCGGCGCGCCGCTGTCGATGTTGTACCAGCCACTCGCCGGCACGTCGGGCGTCAACGCCGCCGAGATCGTCGGCGCCGTGGCGTCATATTTGAACGCGGCCGAGGTGCCATTGCCCACATTGCCGGCCTCATCTATGCACGACCCGCTCACCGTCAGCGCGATGCCGTCGGGGCCGCTGTAGGTCTGGTCGGCCGTGCAGCTGGCAATGCCAGCGGTGGCATCCACGCCCGTCGTCTCAAAGTCCACCGGCGCGTTGTACCAGCCGTTGTGGTCGGGCCCGCGCTTGGCCGTCACCGTCACCACGGGTGCCGTGGCGTCGTACTTGAACGCGGCCGAGGTGCCATTGCCCACGTTGCCCGCGTTGTCGGTGCACGATCCGCTCACCGTCAGCCCGGTGCCGTCGGGGCCACTGTAGGTCTGGTCGAGGCTGCAGTTGGCATCGTCCACGCCCGAGGTCGCATCAGTGGCCGCCGTGTCGAACACCACCGGCGCGCTGTACCAGCCGTTGTGGTCTGGCGCGCGGTCGGGCGTCACCGTCACCACCGGCGCCGTCGCGTCATAGTTGAACGCGGCCGAGGTGCCATTGCCCACGTTGCCCGCGTTGTCGGTGCACGATCCGCTCACCGTCAGCCCGGTGCCGTCGGGGCCACTGTAGGTCTGGTCGAGGCTGCAGTTGGCATCGTCCACGCCCGAGGTCGCATCAGTGGCCGCCGTGTCGAACACCACCGCGGCATTGTACCAGCCGTTGTGGTCGGGCCCGCGCTCTGGCGTCACCGTCACCACCGGCGCCGTCGCGTCATAGTTGAACGCGGCCGAGATGCCATTGCCCACGTTGCCGGCGTTATCTGTGCACGACCCGCTCACCGTCAGCCCACTGCCGTCGGGGCCACTGTAGGTCTGGTCGAGGCTGCAGTTGGCATCGTCCACGCCCGAGGCAGCATCGCTGGCCGCCGTGTCGAACACCACCGCGGCATTGTACCAGCCGTTGTGGTCGGGCCCGCGCTCGGGCGTCACCGTCACCACGGGGCCGGTCAGGTCCACGTCCACGTCGGTCACGCCGTCGCTGGCCGAGTTGCCCGCGTTGTCATAGACCGTGGCCGAGTGGCTCTGGTCGGCCCCATCGCCAAAGGTGTAGGGGCTGGGGCAGCTGACGACGCCCGAGGTGGCATCGCTGCAGGTGAAGGACACCGTCGGCGCCCCGGTGCTGCCGTTGAACCAGCCACTGGCCGCCGGCGACTTGTCCAGCGACGCCGAGATCGTCGGCGCCGTGGCGTCGCGCTTGATCGTCACCGTCGTCACCGACGCAGTGCCGCCCGCGCTGGTGGCCGAGCAGGTGTAGGTGACGCCCGTCGTATCAGTGTTGACGGTGACGTCATCGCACCCGCTCGTCGAGGTGATGGTCGAGTCGGGATCACTGACCGTCCACTCTACCAGCACATCGCTCACATACCAGCCGTTCTCGCCGTCGGGCGCGGCCGGCGTCAGCTCGTAGCTGATCACAGGCGCCGTGGTGTCAGCGGGTGCAGCGACATTGAGCGTAAACTGGGCAGGCGCCGTGTTGAACGTGCCGCCACTCTTTCCGCCCGACAGAGAGAACCCGGTGATGTCGTAGCTACCCGCAGTGCTCGACGAAAAAGTCGTAGACAGGGTAGTGCCACAGCTTGTGAAGGTGAGCGTCGACGGGCTAACAGACACACCTGTCGGCGGTGTAATGGTCAACACTGCTGGCGCCGCACCAGTTGCGTTGCAGCCATTGACCGGGTCGTTCGGATCTTGCGGTTGCACATAGAAGCCAACGCTCACAGAGCCGCCCGAGGCAATCGTGACCGATTCCTTTGCGGGGTCGATGGTAGTGTCGAGGTCATTCACCACCACGTCGGCCCACACTCCCCATGGGACCGCCAGCGCCAACACCAGCGCCAGCGATACCACACGCCACCAGAATCCACGCATGCGCATACCATACCCTCCCACAGTCCCAAACAGAGGAGCGCCCCCCGCGCTACTCTCCTGAGCCTATCATAGTGTGCCGATATTCGGCCGTCAACCTACATTTACGCACAGTCTTCGTTTCCACCCTACCACTTGGCAGCGCGCACACCATGCGCTAGCATGAGCGCACAGCTGAACGACAAGGAGTGCCCATGAACCCGAGCACCATCCACGAGCCCGCCCGCGAAACGCCCATCATCGCCAACGTCGACGTGCTGGTGGTGGGCAGCGGCCCTGCAGGCATCGCCGCGGCCCTGGCCGCCGCCCGCGAGGGCGCCAGCACCATGCTCATCGAGCGCTATGGCTACCTGGGCGGCATGATCACCGGCGCCTATGTGGTGGCCATCCTCGGCGTGGGCGACGGCAACCAGCCCGTGGCCCGCGGCATCACCGCCGAGATCCGCGAGCGCCTGATGCCGCTGGGCGGCATCAAGCCCATGCACGCCGGCACCGAAGAGGAATACGACGAGTTCGGCCCCTCGGGCGACTATATCGTCGACGCCGAGCTCTTCAAGTGGCAGGCCGCCGAGATGCTCGTGGAAGCGGGCGTGCGCCTGCGCCTGCACACTCTGGCCTGCGACCCCCTCATGGATGGCAACCGCGTCATTGGCCTGGCTGTTGAGAGCAAGTCGGGCCGCGAGGCCATCCTGGCCAGCGTGGTCATCGACTGCTCGGCCGACGCCGACCTGGCCTACCGCGCCGGCGCGCCCTGCGATAACGCCACCCACGAGGTGACCCTGGGCATGCGGCTCGAGGCCGTCGACCGCGAGCGCGTCGAGGCCTACCGCCAGGCCAACCCCGCGGCCTACGACGCCGCCCTGTCGGCCGCGCGACAGCTCAACGGCGGCGTGCTGCCTGGCGGCTCGCGGCGCCTGCGCGATATCGACATCGCCGATGCCGAAGCCCTCACCCGTGCCGAGGTCGAGGCCCGCCACGGCGCCTTTACGGCGCTGCAGCTCTTGCGCCAGCGCGTGCCTGGCTATGAGCAGGCACGCATCGCCGCCACCTTTCCACAGCTCGGCGTGCGCCAGGGCCGGCGCATCCGCGGCGAGATCGTCGTCACCGACGAAGACCTGCGCAACAACCGCCGCTACGACGATGGCATCGCACGGCTGGGCGTCTACTTTCCAGACTGGGGGCCCACCTACCGCATCCGCGGCCTGGCCTACGACCTGCCCTATCGCTGCCTGGTGCCGCAGGGCGTCGATGGCCTGCTGGTGGCCGGGCGCTGCGTCTCGAGCGACTATGTGGCCTGCAACACGCTGCGGCTGATCGTGCCCTGTTTCTGCACGGGCCAGGCCGCAGGCGCCGCTGCAGGCATCGCCGTCGAGCTGGGCTGCGCCCCGCGTGCCGTGCCCGCCGACACCCTGCGGCAGGCACTGGCCCGCCAGGGGGTCAACCTGGGCTAAAGCGTCACTTTCGATCAAAAAGAGCGCCAGAACCTATTGCCTGGCGCTTTTTTTTGTGCTATTCTGTCTATGAACGCACAGGAGCGTTCAGTTCCAAAGCCCAATGGCGTGCAATGGAGGTCTGTAGTGCTCACTGCACAGCGACGACAGCTCATCATGAAGGCGCTGCAAGAAGACGAGGCCGTACAGGTGGCCGCCCTCGCCGAGCGCTTTGGCGTGAGCGAGGTAACCATTCGGCGCGACCTGGCGGCGCTCGATGGCCAGGGAGGGCTGCGGCGCATCCGCGGCGGCGCCCTGCTCACGCCACCCAACCTGCACGAGCCCACCCTGCTCGAGCGCGAGGTGGTCAACCGCGACGCCAAGCAGCGCATCGGCCAGGCCGCCGCCGAGCTGGTAGAGGACGGCGACACCATCATCGTCGCTGGCGGCACCACCACCGCCGAGCTCGCCAAACGCCTCACCCGCCACAGCGACCTGCTGGTCATCACCCCCACCATCAACGTTGCGGCGCTGCTATCCGGCTCGATGGGCGTCACCGTGCTGATCACGGGCGGCATCCTCGTAGGGCCCGAGCAGACCCTGGCCGGCCACATCAGCGAGCAGGCCCTGCGCACCCTGCACGCCGACAAACTGTTCATCAGCGTCAACGCCCTCGACATCGAGCACGGGCTCACCAGCGCCCACCCGAGCGAGATCGGCGTCGACATGGCCATGCTACGCGCCGCCAACAGGCGCATCGTGCTGGCCGATCACACCAAACTGGGCCGAGCGGCCACCTGCACCTTTGGCGCGGTGACCGAGATCCACACCCTGATCACCGATAGCGATGCCCCGTCGCGCCTGCTCGATGACCTGCGCGAGCTGGGCATCGAGGTGATCGTCGTATGAGCGCCC
>ERZ747221.1238-NODE-1238-length-25958-cov-7.477570_pt1 | contig 25958 bp, 27 predicted proteins | sample MGYA00374949_ERZ747221 | MGnify/ENA primary metagenome ERZ747221 (study PRJEB28779, sample SAMN05720172) | bioreactor metagenome | isolation source: Anaerobic biogas reactor | place: USA:Washington, USA | collected 2015-08-08 ... | reverse complement strand
TGGCGGCCGGGATGGAGGACCCGACCGCCCACCTGTTCCCGCATGTCCCAGGTCACGCGGGAAGTTGTGGGGTTACACGTACTGGTCTTCGGGGTCGATCTGTACGGGCCGGTGCCCGTAGGTGTCTCGCACGTACTTGACTTCGAGGGGCGCGGGCCTGCGGTAGTGCTCGTACTCGTCAATGTCGGCGGCGCGGATGGTGACGCCGGCAGCGACGAGGGCACCCCACTTGCCGGTGCGGCCGGTGGTGGTTTCCCATGCTTCCCACACGCGGCGTCGGTGCAGGCCTGTGGTGTCGCAGGTGAGGGGCAGCAGGGCGTCGTTGTCGTGGGCGCGGAGGCCGGCGAGTACTGCTGCTGCTCTGAGTGCGGTGAGTTGCTGGTCGAGTTCGACGGCGTGGATCGCGGCGTCGGTCCAGGCTTTGCGGGCCTTCTCGGACTGGGTGACCATCTGTTCGGCGGGCAGGTCGGGGTCTGCTGCGCTCACAGCTTTGGTGAACGCTGCTGCGGTGGCGGTGAACTTGTCGGCGAGGGTGCGGTAGTTCGCATCGGCGACGGGTTCGTAGGCGGCGCGGAGGGCGAGCAGAACGGGGGCTTTCAGCTCTTTGGTGAGGTCGGCCTGTTCGATGCTTCCGCAGCGTTCTGCGAGGGCCAGTGCCCGTAGTTGTGCGAGGTCGCTGGTGTCGCCGGGTGTGGTGATCGCGTCGGCGAGCAGTGCGCTGGTGTCGTGGCCGATGTTGAGGTAGCGGCTCCAGCGTTGGTTGATGGTGGTGTAGGTGTCGGGGACGGTGCCGCCGGCGGCTGCGACGGTGTTGATCTGTTCGCGGAGGAGGTCGAGGGGGTGCTGTCCGAGCATGATGGTGGTCCTTAGAGTTCGCGGCTGCGGTTGAGTTTCGCGCCGATGATGCGGGCGAGTCCTTCGTCGTCGTTGAGGGCGAGTGGGGCGCTTCGCGGTGCGGGTGGCGCGGGTGGTGTGTAGTTGGCGAGTGCGTCGGCGATGACGTGGGCGACGGAGGGTCGTGCTTCGCCGATGACGTCGCCGAGTTCGTCGTCGGTGAGCGCGGAAAGTAGGTCGAGTAGTTCGCGGCGGTTCACACTGCGGTCCTCCCGTTGAGGTGTTCGGTCACGGCGTCGCGGTCGAGTAGCCAGCGTCCGGCGTGGATGCGTCCACCGAGCAGTGGTGCAAGTCGGCGGGCTTGCCGGTTGGAGCATCCGAGCATTCGTGCCGCCTCTCTGGTGTCGATCATTTCGGTGTGATCGTGTTGTGCCGGTTCGGGTTCGGTGTCCGTTCGGCCGGGGTCGGTCACGGCTGCTGCGAGTTCGGCGAGGGATGCGGGGACACGTAGTCCGTTGCGGTGTCGGGCGGCGATGGCGACGCGCACGGCGTATCGGACGGCGGTGATGCTGTCGCCGGTGAGCAGGAGAGCGTCGGTATCGAGGCGTTGTGTGGTCATGGCCGGTTCTCCTGGGTGAGTTTGTCGGCGGCGTCGTGGAGTTGGTCGGCGAGGTGGCGTGCTTCCCCGGCGGTGAGTGCCCATATGTCGCTGCCGAGTTGGAGCCGTACTCGTTTGTGTTCGTGGTGCGCGGTGGCGCGGGATTCGGCGCGGAGGGGGAGTCGGCGCATCATGCGGTCTTTCGTGGTCGCCCGGTCGGCCCGGGGTCGTACATGCGCCCCGCCCACATGCCGGCGGGGGTGTCCTGCTCGTGCACCGCGGTGCGGCAGGCGGCCTGGACGGGGCAGCCGCGGCACATCCGGACGGCCCAGTCGAGTCGCCGCATCCGGTCCTCGGCGGGCTCACCGTCGATCTCGTGGTCGTGGAGAGGTGCTCGGCCTACGCAGGCTGCACCTTCGAGCCGGGGGTCGACGAGACGCTCGAGCAGTGGCGTGGCGGTGTGGCGGGTGGTCACGCGAGCCCGTCCAGCTCGGTTTCGTGGACGGTGCCGACGTAGTTGCCGACGTCGTCGATGGGCTCGAGGGTCGCCCCGTCGAAGTCCGCGGCGACGATGCGGACGTCGTACGGCGGCGTGTGCCTGGTCTCTGTCGACGATGCGTCGGTGTAGCACCTCCAGGTGCTGCGGTGCTCCTGGCGAAGAAGCGCCGGACAGGGTGTCCAGAACTTCTTGCCGTCGGTCTCGTAGACGTTGAACCACCCCGGCGGGAGCGGGACGGCGTCGATCGTCTCCCACTCCTCGCAGGTGTGGCTGAACTCGCGGTCGGTCATGATTTCCTCGTTTCCCCAGGTCGATGGTGGGTAGTCGGTTCGAGGGGTAGGTGGGTAGGTTTTTCCGACCTACCCACCTACCCGCAGGTCAGGGCACGTTTTTCAGGGGTAGGTCGATTCACCTACCCACCTACCCCTACGAGCTCAAACTTCCCCCCCGATTCTCGGATCACCGCACCCTCGAGGAGGTCGGATAGCACGGCATCGAACACGCCGCGAAGCGGTGTGTCGAGGTTGTTCCTGAGTCCCTTACGCGTCTCGGTTCCTCGTCGCTCAAGCGTCCTGACGATGCGCCCGCGTGCCCGCTCGCGGAGCCGTTCCGCTGCCCGGTCGGCGACGATCCCTTCAGCCTCCGCGCGCGCTTCGGCACGGGCACGGTTCGACCTCCGCGCCTTCTCTTCGAGGTCTCGCTCGATACCTGCACGGGTGCGATCGGACACCCGCATCACAACCCCGGCGAGCATCCAATCCTCGTCGTCGACCACGGTCCGCCCGTCCAGGATCATGAGCGCCGCGGCGATCTTGAGCCGCGTCAGCATCCGGTGCCCGTCGAGGGGGTCTACGGCTTCCCCCCGCAGCGTCGCGAGGCGGTGCGCGTCCATCGCCGCACGCGCCATCTCCGGAACTTCGAGGTACACCGTCTTGGTCTCCCACCGCGGGAGCCTCACAATGAGCGGCTGCGGGGAGGGCGCGACGTCCGGTGCATCCGGGTCGCCGACCGGCACCCACACGAACCGCTGCGGAGTGCCGCCGTCCGCATCGTGCAGCAGTGCCGCAGCTCGGAGCGGCTGCACGCCGACGACGAGGGACGCTCGGTAGGAGTGCGCAGGCAGCGTCGAGCGCGTGGCTTTCGCGCCGTTGGCAAAGCCGAGTTGCTCGCCCATGTACAGCTTCCGTAGCTCGGGCATGAGTGTCGCGCCCTGCCTCGAGCCGAGCGCGGCGATCGTGTCGACTTCGGGGATGGTGAACAGCGCGCGCGTGCGCTCGTTTGCCTCGTCGGCGTCCGCACCGGCCGGCCGGAACGTGCGCGCGATGCCCTCACCGGAGCCGACGGGGAACTCGGCGAGGTCGTCGAGGGGGCGGCCGGTGTGGTCTACGAACTGCACGGCGTCGCGCGCGGCACCCTCGGCGGCGCCCTTACCGCCGCCGGACGGGCCGACGACCGCGACGAAAAGATTCAGTGACGCCGCCGCGCCAACGGTCGGCGGCAGCTTCACGTTGGGTTCGACGGATGCCACCGCACGGGCGAGGACGGCGGCGAGGACGGCCCACGGTCCGGCGCGACGCGAGCGCGCGAATTCGAGTATGCGCGTGAGGGATTCGCGGCATTCCCAGAACGTGGCGGTGGTCGGGAGTTCTGTCACGGTCACGCTGCCACCCCCTCAACCGCCGCGCCCCGGAGCGCCGCAAGTCGCCGTGCATGCGCGACAACGGCCGTGCCCGACTCCCGGAGGTACGGCAGTAGGTCATCCTCGGGGAACGTGTCCGCTGCCTCGACGAGTCCGCGCCCGAGTTCGGCGATCCTGTGGCGGTACGCGGCGGCCACGACCCCGGCGGCGAGGTGCCGCAGCGCGAGCGGGTTGGCGGCGCGCTCGTGCAGGCTCGTGCACGCGTCGAGGAACCGCATTTTCGCGTGCCGCCCGGATGCCGGCCCGCCACGGCGCACGAGCTCGTCGATCACCGCGTCGTGGTGGTGCGGTCGGCCCGCACGGGCGAGGTCGACGAGGACGGCAAGGACGTCGCGGCTGCCCGGGTCGATGAGGTCGTCGGCGACGAGGTCGGCGACTGCGAGGACGTCGGCTGCGGTGGCCTGCATGGCGGACGCGAGGAACAGCGTTTCGGGTGTCGGGTCGCTCACGCGCTCACCGCCTTCCGGCACTTCGGGCCGCGGTGGGCAGCACGCGACTTCGGGTCGACGAGCCAGGCACCGCAGCGCGTGCATCGGGTGGCGATGCGAGCGCCGTGGCGGCGCGCTTCGGCGTCGAGGGCTGCGATCGGGTCGGGTTTGCAGGTATCGTGCATGGTGCTCCTCAGAGCTGGTTGGCGGCCCCAGGATTCGATCCTGGGGCCGCGTGCGTTAGTGGGTGGACGTGTCTTCGGTGCCGGTGCGAGATGCCGTGAGGCGAGCGTGGATGTCGCTCAGGATCCCGATCAGCCGCGGGATGTCCTCGAGGTCGATTTCGGGTCCGTCGAGAGACATGGGGTGCGGATCGAACGCGACGACCGTCTTGTCCCCGTATCGGAGCGGCACCACCGTCAGCCCCGCGGCGCGCTCGAGGCCTCGTTCGACGACGACATCCTCGAGGAGGTCGATGGGGTCGGGGGTGACGCCGGACTGTTCGGATTCGATGCTGACGCGGATGCGGTCGACGTCGGCGGCGGCCCAGAGGGGCATGGTCCGCCACTGCTGTGGTTCGCGGCCGACGGCGCGAGCGAGGTCGTGCAGCTGTTCCTCGGTGTACCCGGAGTGCGCGATGAACTCGACTTCGAGGGGTTCGAGGTCACGCAGTCGTCGCATGGCCTCGAAGTAGTCGAAACCCTGCTCGCCGCCGAGCTCGGCGCGCTCGGACGCGATGCTGGCGCGCATCCGGCCGAGAGGCAGCGCCGCGGACGCCGCGGCGACGTACAGGCCGTGATCGACAGCGAGCTTCAGGCCGAGCATGGGCAGGCCGTAGACGAGGCCGACGACGAGGATGGGTGAGAGCACCCAGAGGGCGCGACGTACGATGATCTGACGGTTCATGACGGGTCCGTTCCGTTGTGGGCCGAGGCCCTGGAAGGCGTTGTGAGCGCCGACCGGGGCCGCTTTCGTCTGGCTACGGAAGGGACGCGCCGGGGTCCGATTGTCCGGCGATTGCACGCACCACCCCTGTAGGGTGGGAGAAACCGCAATCTACCTGCGGTTTCGGTGGTGCCCCCGGCAGGACTCGAACCTGCGACCTAGAGATTAGAAGGCTCTTGCTCTATCCAGCTGAGCTACGGAGGCGCGGCCAGAATCTTAACCGCACGCGGTGACGGGACGGCGACCGGGAGTCACACGGGGCGGGTCGAACCGGGTTCGTCCGTACCACCCGCAGGTGCCGCGCCCGGATGCCCGTTCGGTGCGGATTCGGCGTCGCTCGGATCGATGATGTCCACCTCGCCGGTCTGGAATCGCTGGATGACGTGGTCGATACCGATACCGAGCGCCACCGCGACACAGATCGACACCACCGCACCGAGAAGCGGCTGCGATTCGAAGAACCCACCGACCAGGCGGCCCATCATCGTCGAGTACACCGCCCACGTGACACCGCCGAGGATCGTCAACGGCACGAACTTGGTCCGCGGATACCGGGTGGCCCCGGCGGTCATGTTCACGGCGATCCGTCCGATCGGCACGTAACGGGCAGTGAGGATGATCGCCGCGCCCCGCTTGTCGAGGCCCTTGCGCGCCCATCCGAATGCGGCGCGACCCTTGACGGTGCGCATCCACCTCCAGCGCTGTGTGCCGACGCGTCGGCCGATCGTGTAGGCGATGTTGTCTCCGAGGATCGCGCCGAGCGCGGCGAGGGGGATGATCAACCACACGTAGGGAAGACCGGTCGACCCGGACAGTGAGGCGAGGGTCACCAGGATCGTCTCGCTCGGCACCGGTGGGAAGAACCCGTCGATGACGCACACCGCGAACAGCAGCGGATACACCCAGAGCGCACCGGCCTGGCCGATGATGAACTCGTTGATCACGTCCATGCGCTGTGTGCCGCTCCCGTCGCGTCCAGGGTTACTGCTTCCACGTTAGCGGCAGCGCGGTCGGTCGACCTCGCTGCGACGGTTCCGTTTTTCTGTTTCCCTTCCCCACCGTCCGGGCGAATGTATCGCTCACTCGTCTGATTCGATCGGGCGACACATTCGCTCACCGCGGCCTCGTCGCATCCGGGTACTCCGACGGGGCGTCGTAGTCGACTTCCTCGAGGTCCTACCCTGGTAGGCATGGCAGCACCCGACCTCGAGCGCGTGACGGAGCCGTCCGCGCCGACCCCCGCGCGCGGTAATCCGTCAGCCCTGTTCGTTCTCCTCGGTGTCGTCGCGGCGGTTGTCGCGGCGATCGTCGTCGGGCTGTCGGCGGCGCAGGCGCTGGTGTTGCTCGGCATCCCCGATCCGGGGCCGGTCACCACGTACGGGCTGCCGGCGGTGCGGGCGATCGCGGAGATCGCCGCAGCGCTGACGGTCGGTTCGTTGTTCTTCGCGACGTTCCTGGTGCCGCCGCAGCGCAACGGCGTGCTGGACGTCGGTGGCTACCGGGCGGTGCGCACGGCGGGGGTGTCGGCGCTGGTGTGGGCCGTCACGGCGGCGCTGCTGGTGCCGCTGACGCTGTCGGACACCTCCGGTGAGCCCTTCACCGAGGCGATCGTTCCCGCAAACCTGTTCTCCGCGACCGGCCAGGTCGAGACGGCGTCGGCGTGGGCGTGGACGGCGGTGCTCGCGGTGGTCGCCGCGGTGTTGATCCGGCTGGCGCTGCGGTGGTCGTGGACCCCGTATCTGTTGTTGCTCTCGGTTGTGGCATTGCTGCCTGTCGCGTTGACGGGGCATTCGTCGTCGGGTGGTTCGCACGACATGGCCACCAACAGTCTGGTGCTGCACGTGGTCGCCGCCTCGGTGTGGGCGGGTGGCCTGTTCGCGCTGGTGGCGCACGCATGGCGGGGCGGGGCGGACACCTACTTGGCGGCACGCAGGTTCTCGATCGTCGCGGGCTTCGCGTTCGTCGTGATGGCTCTGAGCGGCGTCATCAATGCGGCGGTGCGACTGCCGTTGGGGGATCTGTTCACCACGACCTACGGACGGTTGGTGTTGGCGAAGGCCGTCGCGCTGGTCGTCCTCGGCCTGTTCGGCTGGGCGCAGCGACGTCGTGCGCTCCCGGATCTCGAAGCGGACCCGGGGAACCGATCGGCGCTGGTGCGGTTCGCATCGGTGGAGGCGGTCGTGTTGGCCGTCACGATGGGACTCGCGGTGGGGCTGGGTCGGACCCCACCACCACCCCCGGCGACCACACCGAGTGTGATGGAGGTGGTCCTCGGCTACGAGCTCACCGGCAAGCCGACGTTCACCAGCCTGTTCATCACCGAGTGGCGTTTCGATCTGATCTTCGGGACCGCTGCGATCGTGCTGGCCGTCGCGTACGCGCTGGGGTTGTGGCGGTTGCGTCGGCGCGGTGACACGTGGCCGGTGGGTCGTTCGATCGCGTGGTTCGCGGGGTGCTTCGTGCTGTTCATCACGACGAGTTCCGGTGTGGGTATGTATTCGCCGGCGATGTTCAGTGTGCACATGGGGGCGCACATGGCGATGTCGATGCTCGCGCCGGTACTGTTCGCGCTCGGTGGTGCGATGACGCTGGCGCTGCGGGCGATCAAACCCGCCGGGCGCGACGCACCACCCGGGCCGCGTGAGTGGATTCTCGAGTTCCTGCACAGCCCGCCGTCGCGGTTCTTCACGCATCCGATCGTGGCGTCGGTGATGTTCGTCGGAGGTTTCTACGCGCTGTATCTCGGGGGGATCTTCAGCACCTACGCCGACAGTCACGCCGCGCACGTGCTGATGAACCTGCACTTCCTGCTCAGCGGCTACCTGTTCTACTGGGTGGTGATCGGGGTCGATCCGTCGCCTCGCGATGTGCAGCCCGTCACGAAGATCGCGATGGTGTTCGGGTCGTTGCCGTTCCACGCGTTCTTCGGTGTGACCCTCATGAGCATGGGGTCGGTGATGGCCGAGTCGTATTACCGGGGGCTCGCCCTGCCGTGGAACGAGGATCTGTTCTCCGACCAGAAGATCGGCGGCAGCATCGCGTGGTCGGCGGGGGAGATCCCTCTGGTCCTGGTGATGTTGGCGTTGCTGGTGCAGTGGTCGCGCAGTGACGAGCGCACGGCGCGGCGGGTGGATCGTGCCGCGGACCGGGACGACGACGCCGAACTCGCCGCCCACAACGCCATGTTCGCCGAGCTCGCTCGCCGCGACCGCGAAGGTGGTCGGTAATCGGACCGGTCCGGCGTGTCGCCCCCGGTGAGCGAGTGGTACACCCGATCGATCGAGTCGAGCGGGCGATACATTCGCTCGGCTCGCCGGGAGGCGAGAAGACGAGGAGGAGGGGCGAGGCGGTGCGGTGTGGGGTTCGGGCCGCGGACCGATACCCTGGTCACCATGGCGGAGTTCATTTACACGATGAAGAAGGTGCGCAAGGCGCACGGTGACAAGGTCATCCTCGATGACGTCACCATGAGCTTCTACCCGGGTGCCAAGATCGGTGTGGTCGGACCGAACGGCGCGGGCAAGTCGTCGATCCTCAAGATCATGGCGGGGCTGGATCAGCCCAGCAACGGCGAGGCGTTCCTGGACCCGGAGGCGACCGTCGGCATCCTCCTGCAGGAACCGCCGCTGAACGAGGAGAAGACGGTCAAGCAGAACGTCGAGGAGGGCCTCGGCGAGATCAAGGTCAAGCTCGACCGGTTCAACGAGATCGCCGAGCTGATGGCGACCGACTACTCGGACGAGCTCATGGAGGAGATGGGCAGGCTCCAGGAGGAGCTCGACCACGCCAACGCGTGGGATCTCGATTCCCAGCTCGAGCAGGCGATGGACGCGCTGCGCTGCCCGCCGCCGGACGAGCCCGTCACGCACCTCTCCGGTGGTGAGCGTCGCCGCGTCGCGCTGTGCAAGCTGCTGCTGAGCAAGCCCGACCTGCTGCTGCTCGACGAGCCCACCAACCACCTCGACGCCGAGTCGGTGCTGTGGCTCGAACAGTTCCTGTCCACCTACCCCGGTGCCGTTCTCGCGGTCACCCACGACCGGTACTTCCTCGACCACGTCGCACAGTGGATCTGTGAGGTCGACCGCGGCAAGCTGCACCCGTACGAGGGCAACTACTCCACCTACCTGGAGAAGAAGGCCGAGCGTCTCGAGGTGCAGGGCAAGAAGGACCAGAAGCTGCAGAAGCGGCTCAAGGAGGAACTCGCCTGGGTCCGGTCGGGTGCGAAGGCGCGTCAGACCAAGAACAAGGCGCGTCTCGACCGTTACGAGGAGATGGCGGCCGAGGCCGAGAAGCACCGCAAGTTGGACTTCGAGGAGATCCAGATTCCGACGCCGCCGCGCCTCGGCAACGTCGTCGTCGAGGTCGAGCACCTCGACAAGGGCTTCGACGGCCGTGTCCTGATCAAGGACCTGTCGTTCACGCTTCCGCGCAACGGCATCGTCGGCGTCATCGGCCCCAACGGTGTCGGCAAGACGACGCTGTTCAAGACCATCGTCGGGCTCGAGGAGCCCGACAGCGGCTCGGTGAAGGTCGGCGAGACCGTCAAGCTCAGCTACGTCGATCAGTCCCGCGCCAACATCGATCCGAAGAAGAGCGTGTGGGAGGTCGTCTCCGACGGTCTCGACTTCATCGAGGTCGGCCAGAACGAGATGCCGTCGCGCGCCTACGTCAGCGCGTTCGGGTTCAAGGGCCCGGACCAGCAGAAGAAGGCGGAGGTGCTCTCCGGTGGTGAGCGCAACCGTCTGAACCTGGCGTTGACCCTCAAGGAGGGCGGCAACCTGATCCTGCTCGACGAGCCGACCAACGACCTGGACGTCGAAACCCTCAGTTCCCTCGAGAACGCGCTGCAGCAGTTCCCGGGTTGCGCCGTCGTGATCTCCCACGACCGGTGGTTCCTCGACCGGACGTGTACCCACATCCTGGCGTGGGAGGGCAACGTCGAAGAGGGCAAATGGTTCTGGTTCGAGGGCAACTTCGAGGCGTACGAGGCCAACAAGGTCGAGCGTCTCGGCGTCGAGGCCGCCCGCCCGCACCGGGTCACGCACCGGAAGCTCACGCGTGACTGACGCCGTGCCGACGGGACCGTTCCGCTGCACCATCGAGGTGCGGTGGGGCGATTCGGATCGTCTCGGGCACGTCAACAACGCGAAGATCGTGGAGTACATGCAGGAAGCCCGTGTGAAGTTCCTGCACTCCGCGGGGTCCGTCGGTGGAGCCGTGGTCGTTCGCAGGATGGACGCGGAGTTCCTGCTCCCGGTCAAGGACGACTCCGCTCCGGTGACCGTCGAGGTCGAGGTGCTGCACCTGGGGACCACGTCGTACACGCTGCGGCACTCGGTTCTCGACCGCGACGGTCGGCTGTGTGTGCGCGGCGACGCCGTGTTGGTGGGCTTCGACATGCGGGCCGAGACGTCTCGGCCCCTCGACGCCGCCGAACGGGCGCTGCTGAACCGCTACCGGGCGGTTCCCGCCGCCTGACGGGCGTGTTCCACTCCTGACGGCGAGGCGCCGCGGATAGGCTCGATGCAGAGCCCGTCCGCGGCGCTCCGCGTTGTCGCCGGTTCGACCGAGGAGTGATGCACATGTCAGATCAGGCTGCGTCACAGGGTGTTTCATCGCCGATGGAGGTCCTCGAGCGGGCGTACGGCCAGTCGGTGGAGGGGCTCGACGACCCCGAGGTCGCGATGGCAGCGCACCTCGCGCTCGGCCTCGACCGGTCCGCCGGTACCGCCGCCACCCGCGTTTACCGGGCCGACGATCCGTCCGGCCCCGCGGTGCAGATCGTCACCGACGACATGCCGTTGCTCATCGAGTCCGTCACCGCGATGCTCGCGCGGCTCGGTGCCACCGTCACCACGGTCGTGCATCCGGTGTTCGCGGCCGAACGCGCCGCCGACGGCAGGCTCGTCGACCTCCGCGACGGCGGCATCATGCACGACGGCGGCATCTCCGAATCGTGGATCCACGTGCAACTGCACCCCACCACGACCTCCGGGATCCTCGACGACATCGAACGTGATCTCGGTCCGGTCCTCGCCGACGTGCGGCAGGTCGTCGCCGACACGGGGGCCATGCACGCACTGCAGGCCGAACTCGCCGAACGGCTCGACGCGCTCGCCGCGGCGCCGCCGCCCGGGCATTCACCGAGCGACCTCGCCGAGACCGCGGATCTGCTGCGATGGCTGGCGCGCGGCAACTACACGGTGCTGGGCTACTGCCGGTACCGATTCGACGAACCGGACGGCGACGGGGTGTGCCGGTCGCATCCGGTGCCCGACAGCGGGCTCGGTGTGCTGCGCGTGTCCACCGCCGACGACGACCTCGTCGATCTGCCCGTCGAGGAACACCCGGGTGATCGGCCGCTGCTCGTCCTGACCCAGGGGGCGCTGCCGGCGACCGTGCACCGATCGGTGTATCCGTACTTCGTGGGGGTGGGCATCCTCGACGCGGCCGGCCGCACCGTCGGTGAGCACCGTTTCCTCGGGGTTCTCACCGTCACCGCGATGCACGAGAACATCCTCGACATTCCACTGCTCGCGCGTAGGGCCCGCGCCGTCGTCGCGCGCGCGGGCATCGACCTGTCGTCGTTCGGTGGGCAGGCGATGCTCGAGACGATGCAGACGCTGCCGCGCGCGGAGTTGTTCTCCATGGACACGTCCACCCTCTACGACACGGTCACCTCCGTCGCCGAGATTCGTCGTCAGGTGCGGTTGTTCGTCCGTGTCGACACCTACGGCCGGTACGTCTCCTGCCTGGTGTACCTGCCCCGCGACCGGTACACCACGAAGGTGCGGGTCGCGATGCAGCGGATTCTGCTGCGCGAGTTCGGTGGGGGCACACTCGACTACACCGCCCGGGTCTCCGAGGGAGACCTCGCATTGTTGCACGTGACCGTCCGGTTCCCCGACCACACCCGCCCGCACATCGACACCTCCGACGCCAACCGGTTGCGGGTGCAGGCCCGACTCGCCGAGGTCAGTCGCAGCTGGGCCGACCGGCTGGCGGAGGCCGCGGCCGCGGACGCCACGGTCGATCCGGCTCTGGTGCAGCGCTACGCGGACGCGGTGCCCGAGGCATACAAGGAGGATTTCGACACCGAACGGGCTCTCGCCGACCTGCGCCGACTCGAGGAGCTCGGCCCGGGCGACTTCGGCACCCACGTGTACGTCCCGGACCGCGACGAGCCGCGACGGTGGCGGTTCACCCTCTACGTCGCCGACGAGCCGGTGACGCTGGGGCGGGTGCTGCCGGTATTGCAGAGCCTCGGGGTGGAGGTCGTCGACGAACGCCCGTACCGTCTGCCCAGGTCGGATGGGATCGACTGTTGGATATACGATTTCGGTCTCCGCATTCCGGAGGACATGCCGCTCGACGCGGCCGCGGGCGAGCCGGTGCCCGCCGGCCGGATCACCGACGTGTTCGCCGCGTCCTGGCGCGGGTACGCCGAGACCGACCGGTTCAACGAACTGGTCCTGCGTGCCGGTCTGTCGTGGCGGCAGGCCGCGATGCTGCGTGCCTACGCGAAGTACCTCCGCCAGGCCGGATTCCCGTACAGCCAGTACAACATCGAAGGTGTGCTGCTGGACACGCCGGAGACCACGGCGCTGCTCGTCGCCCTGTTCGAGGCCCGATTCGATCCGGGCACCGCCTCCGCTGCCCGCGAACGGTCGCTCTCCGGCGACCTGCGTGCCCGCATCGATGCCGTGACCGCACTGGCCACCGACCGCATCCTGCGGGCGATGACGTCGCTGATCCGCGCCACCCTGCGCACCAACTACTTCGTCCCCGACAGTGACGAGGCGGCCCTCGGGCACGTCCTGTCGTTCAAGTTCGACCCGACCGGCATCGAAGAACTGCCCCGCCCCCGCCCCCGGTACGAGGTCTTCGTGTACTCCCCGGACGTCGAGGGCGTCCACATGCGGTTCGGGGCGGTCGCGCGCGGTGGGCTGCGCTGGTCCGACCGTCGCGAGGATTTCCGCACCGAGATCCTCGGTCTCGTCAAGGCACAGGCGGTCAAGAACGCGGTGATCGTCCCTGTCGGGGCCAAGGGCGGGTTCGTCGTGAAGCATTCGCCGGCCCCGACCGGGGACGCCGTGGCGGACCGGCAGGCCACGCTCGCCCGCGGGCAGGACTGCTACCGGCGGTTCATCGCGGCGTTGCTCGACGTCACCGACAACCTCGACCGCGCCAGCGGCGCCGCCATCCCGCCCGACCGGGTGGTGCGGCACGACGGTGACGACACCTATCTCGTCGTCGCCGCGGACAAGGGCACCGCGTCGTTCTCCGACCTCGCCAACGCGGTCGCGGCGGAATACGGCTACTGGCTCGGCGACGCGTTCGCGTCCGGCGGATCAGCGGGCTACGACCACAAGGAGATGGGTATCACCGCGCGCGGCGCGTGGGAGAGCGTCAAACGGCACTTCCGCGAACTCGGTGTCGACACCCGGGCAGAGGACTTCACCGTCGTGGGTGTCGGCGACATGAGCGGTGACGTTTTCGGCAACGGCATGCTGCTCAGCGAGCACATCCGCCTGGTCGCGGCGTTCGACCACCGGCACATCTTCCTCGATCCGGACCCGGACGCCGCGCGGTCGTTCGCCGAACGCCGCCGACTGTTCGCGTTGCCGCGGTCGTCGTGGGCCGACTACGACCACACCCTGATCTCGCCCGGCGGGGGCGTGTGGGACCGCGCGACGAAGTCGATTCCGATCGGGGAGGAGGCCCGCGCGGCCCTGCGGCTGCCCGGCCACGTCACCGAGTCGACCCCACCCGAGCTGATCCGCGCGATCCTGCGGGCGCCCGTGGATCTGCTGTGGAACGGCGGCATCGGCACCTACGTGAAGGCGTCCACCGAATCGCACGCCGATGTGGGGGACAAGAGCAACGATGCGGTGCGGGTCGACGGTGCCGAGGTCCGCGCGAAGGTGGTGGGGGAGGGCGGCAACCTCGGGGTCACCCAGCGCGGTCGCATCGAGTACGCCCGGAGCGGCGGGAAGATCAACACCGATGCCGTCGACAATTCCGCCGGTGTCGACTGCTCCGATCACGAGGTCAACATCAAGATCCTGCTCGATTCGATGATCACGGCGGGAACCTTGACCCGCGCCGACCGCAATCCGCTGCTCGCGTCCATGACCGACGACGTCACCGCGCTCGTGCTCGCCGACAACATCGGTCAGAACCGGGTTCTCGGACTCGAACGGGTCGCTGCGCCCGCGCTGCTCGGCGTCCACCAGCGGCTCATCGAATCGCTCGAAGCCGACCGGGACCTCGACCGTGATCTGGACGCGCTGCCCGACGACACCGAGATCGAACGGCGTCACGCCGCCGGTGAGGGGCTCTCCTCACCGGAACTGTGCCAACTGCTCGCGCACGTCAAGTTGGCGCTCGTCGACGACCTCCTCGACACCGACCTGCCGGACAGCGACACCTTCGCCACCCGTCTGCCCGGGTACTTCCCGGAGGCGCTGCGCGAACGGTTCGCATCGGGTATCCACGCGCATCCACTGCGCCGGCAGATCGTCGCGACGCTGCTCGCCAACCACACCGTCGACAACGGTGGTATCACCTTCGTGTTCCGGCTCGGCGAGGAGACCGGCGCGGCCAGCACCGACGCGATCCGCGCCTACGCCGCCGTCACCGAGATCTTCGGCCTGCCCGAGTTGTGGCGGCGCATCCACGCCGCCGGGTTGCCCACCGACGTCTCCGACGACCTCATGCTCGAATCCCGTCGCGTTCTCGATCGTGCCGCCCGCCGGCTGCTGACCACCCGACCGCAACCCCTCGCCGTCGGCGCCGAGATCAGCCGCTACCGGTCGCCGTTCGCGCGTCTCGCACCTCGCGTCGGCGAATGGATGCGCGGACACCACGTGCGCGATCTCACGGACCGGATGACACCGCTGCTCGAACGGGGCGCACCACCGGAGCCGACCGGCACGGTGTTCCGGTTGCTCGACCAGTTCCCGCTGCTCGACGTCGTCGACATCGCCGACATCGTCGAACGGGACGAGGACGAGGTCGCCGAGTTGTACTACGCGCTGGACGCGCACCTCGGGGTGGACCGGTTGCTGTCGGCCGTCACCGAACTGGAACGCGGCGACCGCTGGCATTCGCTGGCCCGGCTGGCACTGCGCGACGACCTGTACGGGTCGTTGCGGGCATTGACTCTCGACGTGCTCGCCGGTGCCGGTGCCGACGAGACCGCCCAGGAGATGATCGAGGACTGGGAGATGTCGAACGCTTCGCGGCTCGTGCGGGCGAGGTCGGCGCTCGACGAGATCGCCGCGTCTGGGAACCTGGACCTGGCCACCCTGTCGGTGGCCGCACGGCAGATCAGGAGCATGGTGCGCACCGGCGCACCCGATCGGAGGTGACGCGTGAGCGATACGGGCGGGCAGTTCGGATTCCACACGGAGGTGACGGTGCGCTGGTCCGACATGGACGCGTTCCAACACATCAACCATGCGCGGATGGTGACCCTGCTCGAGGAAGCCCGTATTCCGTGGCTGTTCGCCGACGGCAGACCCACCGAGGCGCTGCGCGAAGGCGCGGTCATCGCCGACCTGCACGTGCGGTACCGGGGGCAGCTCCGGCACTCCGACGGTCCTCTCGACGTGATGATGTGGACGGAGAAGGTCCGCGCGGTCGACTTCACGATCGGCTACGAGGTGCGGCCCGGAGGCGCCGCGACGGATTCCCCGCCGGCGGTGGTGGCGTCCACCCAGATCGCCGCGTTCGACATCGACACGCAACGGTTGCGTCGGCTCACCGGCGACGAGCGCGAATTCCTGCTGAGGTGGCGTCGTGCCTGAACCCGCCGTGCCCCGGGGTGAGCGTTCCCTGACACTGGTGGGCGCCGCGGACCGCACCGACCTGGCCGCGTTCCTCACCCGCGCCCTGCGTCTGGACGAGGCGGCGGTCGTGCGGCTGCGACGCCGCGGCGACGGACTCGTCGGCGCGTGGGTGCAGACGGGCTTCGATGCGCTCGCCGTGCGGTCGGTGCGCGGCACCGTCGATCCCGCCGACACGTCCGTGGCGGTCGATGCGCTGCGTGCGGCGCTCGTCGCCGCCACCGGCGACCCGATCGAGGTGGACCCGGGCTGGGCGATGGACTCGGCGTGGCGCGGTGCGCTGCCCCCGGACGACGGGTACACGCACGTCGACGACGTGCCCGCGCGCGTCCTGATCGACCTGGCGCATCGCGGGGTCACCCTGACCCGCGACCAGGGTGCGCAGAGGCCACCGTCGTCGTTGCTCGCACAGGAGGTGCTCGAGGTCAGCGGCGACGGCACCACCGTCGGGGTACCGATGCGGATGGTGTTCGCTCTCGGCGCGATGGGGTTCGTCCCCGTCGCCGGTCCCGGTGACGGGGAGGTCCCGGACGGCGAACTGGTGCGCGTGCGGGCGACCGCGACGTGGTTGCGCCTCGACGCGCGCTTCGGCTCGGTGTGTCTGCGTCGCGGTGACGGGTTGGGCCTGAGCGTGCTCTGACCGCGCCGCGCGGCGCCGTCAGACCGGGGAGTTCATCAGTGAGTCGGCGGCCATGTCCATGTAGTCGAGCAGTTGCCGGCGGTGGGCGGCGTCGAGGGTCTGCTCGTCGATCGACGCGATCGCGGTGTGCATGCAGCGCAGCCACGCGTCGCGTTCGATCGGGCCGATCTTGAAGGGGAAGTGACGCATCCGCAGGCGGGGGTGTCCCCGTTCGTCGGAGTAGGTGCGTGGCCCACCCCAGTACTGTTCGAGGAACAGGCGCATCCGCCGCTCGGCGGGACCGAGATCCTCCTCCGGATACATGGGCCGGACGATCTCGTCCCGGGCGACTTCCTCGTAGAACCGCGCCGTGATCCGGCGGAACGTCTCGGCGCCGCCGACCGCGTCGTAGAAGGTCTGTTCGTCACTCATCTGCTGCTGGTCACCCTCCCTCTCGCTGGTTCCATTGTGCCCGTCGCCGACGGGGGAGGATCCAACGGCCCGTCCGCCGGGAGCGGCGGGACAGCCGACACCGGGCGTTCACCGCGGAGACACCGAAGCGTCCCGCAATTCCGGGTGCGATCCGTGGACATCCGTGGTGCACTGTTTCCAGTCTTCCGGAGGTCGCATGAAGCACCGCAGCAGCGCACATCGACAACTCCCGCCCGCGGACGCCCCCGGCGGCGCTCCGGGGGCGACGATCACCTCGGTGCCGGAACCGGGGACGACGAAACTGCGTGTGGTGCCCGACCGTGCCGGTGCACCGGGTCCGCCGGTGACGCCGGACTGGTCCAAACTGCGAGTGCTGCTGCTCAACGCGACCTACGAACCCCTCACCGCGCTGCCCGCCCGGCGGGCCGTGGTGCTCATGGCCGGCGGCAAGGCCGACACCGTCCACGACGATCCCGCCGCGCCGGTGGTGCACTCGGCCGGTTGGTGCCTGCAACTGCCGTCCGTGATCCGTCTGCGCACCTACGTGCGGGTGCCGTACCGGGCGCGCGTACCGCTCACCCGCGCCGCGTTGATGCACCGTGACGGCAACCGGTGCGCCTACTGCGGGAGCAAGGCCGAGACCATCGACCACGTGGTGCCGCGCAGCCGAGGCGGCGAGCACTCGTGGGAGAACTGCGTGGCATGTTGCGCCACGTGCAACCACCGCAAGGCCGACAAACTGCTCAGCGAACTCGGCTGGACGCTGCGGGCCTCGCTCACCCCGCCCAAGGGACGACACTGGCGGCTGCTGGCCACCCTCGACGACCTGCATCCGACCTGGCTGGCGTACCTCGGTGAGGGCGCCGCGTGACCGACCGTGGAAGCCCGGGAACCCGTGTGATGCCGTGCCGTGCGGGGGTCCGGGACCTCCGCCCCGATACGGTTCGGGCACATATTCGGGGCATATGAGGCCTTCGTCCGGCGCCTGGGCTACCTTTTCCGTGTGAGCATTCTCGAGACAACGCTGATATTCGTCGGCATTCCGTTGCTGATCGTGCTGGTGTTCGGGGCGCTGTCGTGGCCCGCGAGCCGGACCGCCGGGCCGGTGCCGTCCGACGACCCGTACAAGCTGGGCGACAAATGGGACCACGACGCACTGCTGTGGACCGCGACCGACGAGGTGACCGCGCACTCGCGCGCCCACCACGGACATGCAGCCGGAACCCCGGCGGAACTGATCGGAGGTACCGCAAGTGGCAAGTGGTGACGTGATCGCGGCCCCCGCTCGCACGGATGCCGCGCTGCCGTTCGGCGCGGCCCTGACCGCCAGTGGACGCATCTCGCAGGCCGTCCCGCTCGGTCGACCGTTCGACGGTGCGCCGTTCTCGGACCAGGACCTCATCAACCTCGACGACACGCTCACCTCCGCGATCCGCGCGACCGGGGTGCGGTTCAACGTGTACATCGCCGACGCGGAGGACGCGGCCGCCGCCACCGACGCGGTGTTCCCGTCGACTCCCGAGGCCGAGAACTCGGTGCTCGTCGCGGTCTACCCGAACCAGCGGGCCATCGAGATCCGCAGCGGCACCGCCGCCTCGGACCGTGTCACCGACCGGGTCGCTCAGCTCGGCGTGACCGCCGCGGTCTCCTCGTTCGGTCAGGGAAATCTCATCGACGGCATCGTCAGTGCCGTCCGGGTGATCGCCAACGCGGTCCTCGTGCCCTAGCTGTAGTTCCGGGCGACGTCGATTCCCGGGCGTCGCCGCGCGCACGAACCACATCGGCCCGGCACCGGCCTCCCCGCGGAGGCCCGGTGCCGGGCCGACGTCGTGTCGTTCCGGTGTCAGGACGCGTCGAACTCGCGGGCGCGCAGCGACCGCACGATCCCGGCCCGACCCTCGGTGATCAGACGACGCAGCGCCGGCGGGTGGTCTCCGGAGAGGAAGTCGTCGGCGGCCCGCACCGACTGCTCGTCGATCGCCCACGACGGGTACAGGCCGACGACGACGGTCTGCGCGACCTCGCTCGACCGACGCTCCCACACCCCGGGCACCTCCGCGAAGTAGCGGTCCACGAAGGGGCGAAGCAGCTCACCCTGACCGGCCGGCGCGAATCCCCCGATGATCGCGCGGGCGGTGATGTTCGCGACGGTGTCGTCGCCCACGACCGTCGCCCACACCTGCTCCTTGACCGCCCGCTGCGGTCGGGCGGCCCGTGCCGTCGCGGCCTGCCGGGCGCCCGCCGCCGTCGGATCACGCTCGGCCTCGGCGTCGATGAACGGCGACTCGATGCCCTCGGCGTCGACCTCCCCGGCGGCGGCGAGGGCCTGCACGAGCCGCCACCGCAGATCCGTGTCCACCGTCAGACCCGGCAACCCCACCCTCTCGGGGGCGCCGCCCAGCAACTCCTCGAGCACCTCCGTGTGCCAGGGGGACAACCGCGCGGTGGACAGGGCGTTGACGAACGCGAGTTGATGATCGGAACCAGGTTCGGCCTCCCGTGCGAGCTCGAGCAGGCGGTTCGCGTATGCGGTCCAGCCCTCCGCGTCCGCCCACGTGGGATCGGCGTAGCTGCCGAGCGCGGTGTGCGCCTGCATGAGCAGCCGCTGCACCACACCCACCTCGGTCTCCGCCGCGATACCGCGCTGTACCAGCGCGACGAAATCGCGGGCCTTGAGTTCGGCCTGACGCGTCATCTCCCATGCCGCCGACCACACCAGGGTGCGGGGCAGCGACTCGGCGATGTCGCCGATCCGGTCGACGACCGTGGCGAGGGACTCGTCGTCGAGACGCACCGAGCAGTACGTCAGATCGTCGTCGTTGACGAGGACGAACCGTCCGCGGGGCACACCGACGAGTTCGGGAACATCGGTGCGGTCGGCCGCGTCGACGTCGATCTCCACGCGGTGGGTGCGGACCAGCTTGCCCGATCCGTCGTCGTCGTACACACCGATCGCCAGTCGGTGCACCCGCCACTCGCCGGCACCCGGCTGCGCGCCTTCCTGCACGACCGCGAAGCGGGTGAACTTCCCGTCCGCGTCGACGTCGAAATCCGGGCGCACGATGTTGATGCCGGTGGTCTTGAGCCACTGCGCACCCCACTGCGACAGGTCGCGGCCCGACGATCTCTCCAGCGCCGCGAGCAGATCGTCGAACGTCGCATTCTCGAACGCGTGGTCGCGGAAGTAATCGCGCAGACCCGCCAGGAACGGCTCCTGCCCGACGTACGCGACGAGTTGCTTGAGCACCGACGCGCCCTTGGCGTACGTGATGCCGTCGAAATTGACCTCGACGGCGGCGAGGTCGGGGATGTCCGCCGCGATCGGATGGGTGGACGGCAACTGATCCTGCCGGTACGCCCAGGACTTCTCGACGTTCGCGAACGTCGTCCACGCGTTGGTGTACTCGGTGGCCGCGGCCTGGCACAGCACCGACGCGAACGTCGCGAAGGACTCGTTGAGCCACAGGTCGTCCCACCAGCGCATCGTGACGAGGTCGCCGAACCACATGTGGGCCATCTCGTGCAGGATCGTCTCGGCGCGACGCTCGTACGAGTACCGCGTCACCTTGGATCGGAACACGTAGTCCTCGAGGAAGGTGACGGCACCGGCGTTCTCCATCGCGCCCGCATTGAACTCGGGTACGAACAGCTGGTCGTACTTGCCGAACGCGTACGGCAGTCCGAAATTGGCGTGGTAGAACCCGAAACCCTGCTTGGTCTCGGTGAAGATCCGGTCGGCGTCCATGAATTCGGCGAGCGACGCGCGGCAGTAGATGCCCAGCGGGATCGTGCCGTGTTCGTCGCTGTAGACGTCGGTCCACCGGGCGTACGGACCGGCGATCAGCGCGACGAGATAGGTGCTCATCCGCGGGGTGGTGCGGAAGACGTGACGGCCCGGTTCCGCGGCGGTCGTCTGCACGGTCTCCGCGTTGGAGATCACCTTCCAGTCGGCGGGTGCGGTCACCGACAGGTCGTACGTCGCCTTCAGATCGGGCTGGTCGAAGCACGCGAACATCCGCTTGGCGTCGGCCGTCTCGAACTGCGAGTACAGATACACGGCGTCGTCGGCGGGATCGACGAACCGGTGCAGGCCCTCACCGGTGTTCGTGTACAGGCAGTCGGCGTCGACGACGAGTTCGTTGCGCGCGGCCAGACCCGTCAGCGCGATGCCGGTCTCCTCGGTGTACCCGGAGACGTCCACCGCGGTTCCGTTGAGGGTCGCCGACCGCACCGTCCGCGCGATCACGTCGACGAACGTGGATGCGCCCTCCGTCGCGTCGAATGTGATCGTGGTGACCGACCGGAAGGTGTCCGTGCCGGGAGCTCCCGCACCGTCGGTGAGATCGAGATCGATGGTGTAGTTGTCGATACGCAGGACCGCTGCCCGCTGTGCGGCCTGTTCGCGGGTCAGATTCGGTGGTGCCACGGAAGAACTCCTTCTCACGACGGGATGCGGTCGTGTCTCATCCCATCACGCGCGCGCCGAGTTCAGCGTGCGACGTCCCCCAACGGCACCGTCGGATCCGCGAGCCGGTTCGGGTCGACGGCCGAACCCGACGAGATCAGCGACCGGATGTCGTCGCCGGCATCCCAGATGTTCACGTTCATCCCTGCCCGCACCCGGTTCCCGTCGTCGAGCCAGAACGCCAGGAACTGTCGTGCGGCCACGTCCCCGCGGGTCACCACCTGCGCGTCGCGCGGTGCGAACCCGACGTACTCCATGCCCAGGTCGTACTGGTCGGTGAAGAAGTACGGCAATCGGTCGTAGACGGCGTCGACGCCGAGCATCGTCGCGGCGGCCACGGCCGGCTGGTTCAGTGCGTTCGCCCAGTGCTCGACCCGTACCCGTTCGCCGAGTGCGGGGTTGACGGCGGCGGCGATGTCACCGACCGCGACGATGTCGGGATCCGATGTGCGCAGTGAGGCGTCGACGAGCACCCCACCGTCGACCTCCAACCCGGCCCGCTGCGCGAGCGCGACGTCGGGGGCCGCACCGACCGCCACGAGGACCGCGTCGGCGGGGACCGTCGATCCGTCGCCGAGTGCCAGACCGGTGGCTCTGCCGTCCGGTGCGGTGATCTCGCGTACCGACGCGCCGAGCCGCAGATCGACGCCGTGCGCACGATGCAGATCGGCGAACACCGCACCCATCTCCGGTCCCAGCGACCCCGCCAGCGGAACCGCACCGGACTCGACGACCGTCACGTGCGCGCCGTGCCCGCGCGCGGATGCCGCGATCTCCAACCCGATCCAGCCGGCACCGACGATCGCCAGTCGCGCCGTCGTTCCGTCGTCGCGGCGGACCGCGGTGAGCAGCGAATCCGCGTCGTCGACGGTACGCAGCACGTGCACACCGTCGGCGTCGACGCCCGGCAACGGAAGGGCGCGGGGGGATGACCCCGTCGCGAGTGCGAGCTTGTCGTAATGCACCGGGGAGCCGTCCGGAAGGGACACGGTCCGTGCGGCGCGGTCGATCGAGGCCACTTCCGTCCCGAGCCGCAGATCCACCCGATGGTCGCGATACCAGTCCCCGTTGTGCACGGTGAAGTCCGGCAGCATCCTGCTGCCGGCGAAGTACTCCTTCGACAGTGGCGGTCGCTCGTACGGGAGGTGGTCCTCACGGCCGAACAGCACGATCCGGCCCGCGTAGTCGCGTGCCCTCAACTCCTCGGCGATCTTCGCGCCGGCCAGTCCGGCGCCGACGATGACGAATGTCTGTTCGGCGGACATGGGTCGCCTCCCGTTCGGTTGCGTAGCCGTGGGTCCGACGGTACGGCGGTCGCGACCTGCACGAGGCGGTGATCGGGAAGAAAGATCATCGATGCGGTGTTGACTGGGGACGTCGAACCCGAATCGAGTGAGGAGACCATCGTGAGTGATATGCCTGCCGTCACGGACGTCGGCGACCCGACCAAGGACGTCGCCGACTTCTGGTTCGACCCGCTGTGTCCGTGGTGCTGGATCACCTCGCGGTGGATCCTCGAGGTCATGAAGGTCCGCGACATCGACGCGCGGTTCCACGTGATGAGCCTGGCCGTCCTCAACGAGGGGCGTGAACTGCCCGCCGAATACGCGGCGGCGATGGCGAAGGCCTGGGGCCCGGTGCGGGTGGCGATCGCCGCCGCCCAGAAGTACGGCGACGACGTCCTCGCCCCCCTGTACACCGCGATGGGCACCCGCATCCACAACGAGGGCAACGACGACCTCACCGACGTGATCGCCGGTGCGCTCGCCGAACTGGACCTCGATCCGTCGTTGGCCGACGCCGCCACCACCGACGGTTACGACGAGGCGCTGCGCGCCAGCCACGCCGCGGGGATGGACGCCGTCGGTCCCGACGTCGGTACCCCCACGATCCACGTCAACGGTGTGGCCTTCTTCGGTCCGGTGCTGTCGCGGATCCCGCGGGGAGAGGAAGCGGGGAAGGTGTGGGACGGCGTGGTCGCGCTGGCGGCGTACCCGCACTTCTTCGAACTCAAGCGCAGTCGGGGTGAGGATCCGGTCTTCGACTGACACCCGCCCGCGGGCGACTTCGCGACCGTGAGCGAACGTACCCCTCGATCGACTGATTCGATCGAGGGGTACGTTCGCTCAACGGAAGTGGGTACCGCAGCTGCCGCTGCTGCAGGCGCGGCGGATGCGGCAGGGTGAATCCATCCTCACAGTCAGCCGAGCAGACGCTCGATGTCGTCGAGGATGATCCCGGCACCCACCACACCGATGCCGACCATCCAGGTCTCGTCCTCGACCTCGTGGACGTTGCCGCTCGCGACCGCGGGCAGCCCGTCCCACAGGGCGGTCACCGCACCCATCGTCGACGCGGCCGGATCGCCCGCCGGATTGGTGAAGAACACGACGTCGCCGTCGATGCTGGCGTAGTTCTCGGGGCTCAGTTCCATCATCGAGTACTCGTTCCAGTCCCGATCCCCGAGGTCGAAGCCGGCCTGGGTGAGGATCGTGCCCGAGAACGTGTGCGGTCCGTACAGCCGGAAGTTCTCCGGGCGGAACCGCACCATCGACGCGGTGCGGCCCGGCGCACCGACCTCCTCACCGACCGCGGCGGCACGCTCCCGCACGCCGATCAGCAACTCCTCCATCTCGGCGGTGCGGTTCACCGCTGCGGCCGTGATGCGGGCCTGTTCCTCCCAGTCGGTTCCGGAATTGACGGAGAACACGGTGGGGGCGATCGCCGACAGTCGATCGTAGAGCGCCTCGTGCCGGACCTGCGCACCGATGATCAGATCGGGGTGGAGGTTCGCGATGGCCTCGAGATCGGGTTCGGCCGTCAACCCGACGCTGGTCGTGCCGTCCAGACCGTCCGCGAGATAGCCGGGGAACCCCGCGGCCGCACCCGACTCGGTGGCACCCACCGGTGTGATGCCCAGCGCGACGAGCGCGTCCAGGTGCGGGGAGTCGATGACGACGACGCGCTCGGGTCGGTGATCGAGCGTGGTCTCGCCCATCGCGTGGGTGACGGTGTAGGAGTCGCTCGACGGAGCGGCGTCGTCGGTTTCGGACGAGCCGCACGCAGACACGGCGAGCGCGGTCAGTGCGGCAACGGCGGTGAGGAGCAGGCGCGCGGGGCGCCGGTGTGATCGGGACATTCGGCACACAATACCGGGGAACCTGAGGCCAGGCATACCTCAGAAACCTATGGTTTCCGGGTGTGGACCCACCGCGCGGACCCGAAGCCCCCGGGCTCGTTAGACTCCCCCCATGCGCGTTTACCTGGGAGCCGACCATGCCGGTTTCGAACGGAAGAACCAGATCCTCGAGCATCTGAAGGCTGCCGGCCACGATGTCGTCGACTGCGGTGCGTTCGAGTACGACGCCCTCGACGACTACCCCGCCTTCTGCATCGACGCCGCCCGCCGCACCGTCGACGATCCGGGCAGCCTCGGCATCGTCCTCGGTGGCAGTGGCAACGGCGAGCAGATCGCGGCCAACAAGGTCCCGGGTGCGCGTTGCGCTCTCGCATGGAGCGTCGAGACCGCGAAGCTCGCCCGCGAGCACAACAATGCGCAGCTGATCGGCATCGGCGGGCGTATGCACAGCCTCGACGAGACCCTCGCGATCGTCGACGCGTTCGTCGCGACCGCATGGTCGGAGGAGCAGCGCCACCAGCGTCGTATCGACATCCTCGCCGAGTACGAGAAGACCGGTGTCGCGCCGGCGGTGCCCGGCGCGAACTGATCGTCCGTGCCCGAAGGCCACATCCTCCACCGGCTCGCCCGCCTCCACCACGAGTGGTACGCGGGTGGGCCGGTGCGCGTGTCCAGCCCCCAGGGAAGGTTCGCGGACGGCGCTGCGCTCGTCGACGGCCGCGTACTCACGCACGCCGATGCGTGGGGCAAACACCTGTTCCACCATTACGAAGGTGCCCTCGCCGTCCATGTGCACCTCGGTATCTACGGCGCGTTCACCGACACGGACCTGCCACTCGGGGAACCGGTCGGGCAGGTCCGCATGCGTATCGTGGGTCCGCGTCACGGCAGCGATCTGCGGGGGCCCGCCGCGTGTGATGTCCTCACCGTCGGTGAGGTGGAGGCGATCGAGGCGCGGCTCGGCCCCGATCCGTTGCGGGCCGACGCCGACCCGGATCAGGCGTGGCAGCGGATCCGCCGGTCCCGCAGTGCGATCGGTGGCCTCCTCATGGACCAATCCGTGCTGGCGGGCGTCGGCAACGTGTACCGTGCCGAAATACTCTTCCGGCACGGCATCAACCCGATGCGCGCGGGAAAGTCCCTGTCGCGTACCGAATTCGATGCGATGTGGTTCGACCTGGTCGACCTCATGCAGGTGGGGATGGAGAAGGGGCGGATGCACGTGGTTCGGCCCGAACACGACTGTGGCGCGCCCGCATACGCGAAGGACCGACCGCGCACCTATGTCTACCGGAGGGCCGGTGAGCCGTGCCGCGTGTGCGGTAGCCCGGTGTTGCACAAGGTGATGGGCGCCCGAAACCTGTTCTGGTGCCCGACCTGCCAGCCGGACTGATCGCCCGGGCGTGGTCGGTGTGGCTCAGAACCCGAAGTCCCCGAAGTCCCCGAAGTC
>ERZ747221.1226-NODE-1226-length-26233-cov-5.042476_pt1 | contig 26233 bp, 19 predicted proteins | sample MGYA00374949_ERZ747221 | MGnify/ENA primary metagenome ERZ747221 (study PRJEB28779, sample SAMN05720172) | bioreactor metagenome | isolation source: Anaerobic biogas reactor | place: USA:Washington, USA | collected 2015-08-08 ... | reverse complement strand
GCCGCGGGGCACTGGTGACCTGCAGCAAACCTCCGGCCTCGTCCATGGCCACGCTGGTGTTAGAGCACCCACCGGCCTCCGGAGTCTGATAATTGACTCGTACGGCCTCCGGCCTCACTACTCTCCCGTGCTCGTCCACGGCCTGCAATCCGCTCCAGCGGACCGTGACCGACGGAGCCTCACAGCCGGCGAACACCTCCGACCAGACGACAGGCCGGGCAAGGTATCCCTCGTTTGCCAACGAAGGGTGGCCTGGCGGCGGGGTCAGTTCGCGGATGGTCTGCACCGAGCCCGGCATGAGATCGGTCACCTCCGCCCGCCAGGCGTTTGGATTCTCCGCCGACGGGAACACGCGCAGACGGTACGGACGACCCGGCAACCAAGCGTAGGCCAACGTGTTCGGATCATCGGAGAAGCCGGGCATGGCGGACGGCGTGCCTGGTAGCACAGCCCCCCCGCGCATCGCTGAAGCGTAGCCTCCCCAGTTGATCGCGGCGTTACCCGGATATCTCGGATTCCACTGCAGCCCTGTGTGCCCGGTGCCCCACACCCCTTGAGCGTCACCTAAATCCACCTGTAACGCCCAGAAGTAGAGGGCCTGCACCCGGGGAGGCACCAGGACCTCCAGCACCCCCGAGACTTCCACGAGCCGCGTTGCACGTGTGGCAAGCGGCATCTCCCAAGCCAGGTGAAATGAGGAGGCGCCATTGGCCGAGCGGCCCAGTCCCGTTTCGGACGGGCCGAACCCAGCGAGATTCCGCAGCATGCGTGTGAACCATGACATCAGATATTCGTCAACATTATGCCCGCCTTACGAGCGCTCTGCTAGGTGGACTTGTATAGGGATCGAGAGCACTACCCCTGATGCGGTACACTACCAGTGTCCTGGTTGAACGTGATTTCCGACACACGGAGGGACTCGCATGCAACCTGAGATGAGAAACGACCTCGCCGAGCAAGAACGGGCCCGCCGGCGGCAGTTGCGGGCGCAGCAGGTCCAGCGCCGGCGAGTAGCGTTCGGAATCGTGCTGCTCGGTCTTATCGTGCTGATCATCGCCCTGGTGATCGGGCTGTCAGGAGACGACGAGGTAGCCGTCAGCACCACCGAGACGACAACGGCAGCCGTCCCCTCCGGATCATATACCGCTACGCTCGTCGGGGCGGAATCTGTGCCGCCGGTGGAGACGGTCGCCAAGGGGACTCTCGACCTCGTGTACGATGCCGACGACGAGAAGCTCACCTTCACACTGAGGATAGTCAACAAGCTCACGAACCCGTCGGTCGCTGCGATCTATCAAGGGACCCCGGGCGTTGAAGGCGACGCCGTCTACACCCTCTACGTGGCCGACGACCCTAACATCGGGACGTATCAGGGCGTTCTAGCCGAGGGCACGATCGTTGCGATGGATCTGATCGGCCCGCTGCAGGACGGCACGATCGAAGACCTCTTGGAACTCATCGAAGATGGGGAAGCCTACGTGAGCGTCGGCAACAAGTCACACCCGGTGGACGCCATTCGAGGGCAGATCGAACTAGGTGAGGGGTCCGGCACTGTCGAGACCACCGAGCCCGACGGCGAGACGGACGTCACGGAATCTTCCGAGGCGACCGACTAGTCTTCCAACGAGGCCTGCCGTTCTTGCCGCACTCGGCGGCGGGCGCGCCACGTCACCCGAACAAAGCTCACAAAGTGGGTCCATGGTCTTATGTCGCTGACCTCGGTGCCGTAGATGGTCTTGATGGGCACCCAGGCCAACCTGTACCCGCGGCCGACGCAGATGGCGATCTCTTCCACCTCGAAGGCGAAGCCCTCCTCCCTGCTCGATAGAGTGGCTTCTATCACGCGCCTCGTGTGCAGACGATAGCCGGACTGGTTGTCCGGGATCCTCTCACCGACCGCCCACGAGAAGATGGCCCGGCTCACGCTGTTTGTGAACCAACGGATGGGCGGCATGCCGCGGTAGTCACGCGCCCCCACCACCAGATCGGCGCCCGTACCCGACCAGGTCTCGATGAACGCCGGCGCCTCTGAGGGATCATGCTGACCGTCGCCGTCGAGCGTGAGGATCGCGTCCCAGCTTCGGACTGAATCGAGGGCTTCGCGGAAACCCGCCTTCAAGGCGCCCCCCTTGCCACGGTTGGGCGTCAAAGAGAGGATGCGTGCGCCGGCGGCGCCGGCTTCGTCCGCGGTGTCGTCCGTCGAACCGTCATCGACCACCAGTACCGGCAGTCCCTGAGCGACGAGCATGGCGACCACCCGACAGATGCGGGGACCTTCGTTATGGGCGGGTACGATGGCCAGGACGGAACTCATTGCTCCATGCTAACAATCCTTAAGCTATCCATGTCCGCGAGAATCGACTTGACATCGGTGGACCTGCTGTGATTAGATTCACAATGCAAGTCATTAACGGAATCGATAGCGTGAACTCCATGACAGCTGACACGTCAAAGGGCCGCAAGATCTCCCTCCACACGGTGGAGCGTTTGAGCGTGTACCGGCGTACTCTGGAGGAGCTCGGTCATGAGGGAGTGGAGTTCATCCATTCGCACGAGTTGGCGGACCTCGTTGGAGTGACGCCCGCTCAACTGCGTCGCGACCTGGCCACGTTCGGCAGCTTTGGCAACATCGCCCGCGGCTACGACGTGCGCGGGATGGCACGGACTATCGGCCAGATCATCGGCACCGACAAGGTCCAGGATATCGGCCTGGTGGGAGTGGGCAATCTTGGCCGAGCCCTGCTCTCATACGGCGGTTTCGAGGAGCGGGGCTTCCATATAGCGGCCATCTTCGATTCAGACCCCGAAAAGGCGGGCCGAGTGTTCGCCGGACGTCGTTGCTACGGTCTGGACGATATCGAGAGCGTCGTCTCTGACCTCGGGCTACACATCCTGATCCTGGCCGGTCGTTCCGAAGGGCTGCAATCCGTGGTCGACAGAGCAGCAGGAGCGGGCGTCCGCGGTTTCCTCAACTTCGTCCCCAAGATCACCACCCTCCCAACCGGTTGTTTCATCGAGCAGGTGGATATCTCCGGGAAGCTGGAGAAGCTGTCGTTTCTCAGCCGGGATGAGGGGAGGTAGGAGGAGACAGTGTTTTTTTTGACTGGTGCTGTGAAGTATATCACTGTGACTATCATCACTAATTTCGCTATAGATAATTTAGGAACAGTAACGGGACTGAGGGAGGAGCGATGAAAGCTAAGAAGATTCTTGTCGTCGACGACGACCGTGATCTGGTCGCGTCTATCGAGGCGTTTCTCACGGCTCGCGGTTTCACCGTGACCACAGCCGGCAACGGCAAAGAGGCCTACGCGAGGATCGTGGAGGACAACCCTGATCTGATCGTTCTCGACGTCATGATGGACTATGAGGAGGAGGGGATGGTCCTGGCGGGCGCCCTCAAGACCGACGGTCCCACGCGCGATATCCCCATCCTGATGCTGTCCGGTTTCAACGTCCAGAAAGACGTGCGCGACAAAGTCATCGCTTCCCTCATGGGACAGGACCTCCCCGCGGAGACCTTCATGGAGAAGCCGGTGCGCCTCACCGACCTGGCAGCGCGCATCGAGCAACTACTGGAGCAGACCGAGGCCGATCGGGAATCCCGTACGATCGGAGGTGATGTGCTGTGAGTTGCGTGGACACCGTGCTGGCCGGACGCACCGATCTGACGCGCGAGCAGTTGATCCCTCTGCTCCAGGAGATCCAGTCCCGCGACGGCTATCTTTCACAGGCGGCCATGGCGGAGTTGGCCACCGCGCTTGATACGCCGGTCGCGAGGGTCTACGGCGTGGCCACGTTCTACAACCAGTTCCGCTTCGCTCCCCTTGGTGAGCATGTGATAGAGATCTGCAGAGGGACTGCTTGTCACGTGAAGCAGAGCCTGACCCTTGCCCAGCACCTTCAACGCCGGCTGAAACTCCGGCCCGACGGCAACTCGCCCGACGGACGTTTTTCGGTGCTGAGTGTGGCCTGCCTGGGGGCGTGCTCCATCGCGCCTGTGATGAAGCTTGATGGCGAGTTCTATGGTCACCTGACGGTAGAGAAGGTGGATGCGCTCCTTGACGCACTGGACACCAAGGAGCCGGGGGATGACCTTTCCCCCGAAGGAGGGCGGTCATGAGCGCCGGTATCCTCCTCGAGCCATGCTGCTCTCGTTGCACCCATTCACCCAGCCGGCCATGCGCAGACCTCTTGGCCTGCATCCAGAACGGGCCGCTCTGCCACGACGACCCCGACTGCCGGGCCGCCCGGGAGGCTCGCCTGGAACAGGTGCTCCGTGGTGGCGCAGGAACGGTGATCTTCGTCGGAGCGGCCACCTGCGGTCGGGCCAACGGCGCCCTGCACGTCATGGACAAGATCAAGTCCTATCTCGAGGCCCGGTCGCTGCCGGCCAGCGTCGTCGAGGTAGGTTGCGTGGGCTACTGCCAGCGTGAGGTCTTCGTCGACCTACAGAACGGGAACGGCGTCCGCCTCTCATACTGCGACCTCGATCCCGAAAACGTAGGTGAGTTTCTTGAGGCCGTCTTCGAAAAGAACGATCTGCGCAACCGCTTCCTCTACGGCCGCTACGGTGAGGCCGCCGGCTTTGAGGACATACCCTTGGTGGCCGACACACCGTTCTTCGCCCGGCAGACCCGCGTGGTGCTCGATAACTGTGGCCTCATCGACCCCTCCTCCCTTGATGGCGCCCTGGCCGCCGGCGGCTTCGCCGCCGCGGCCCGGGCCCTCACCTCGATGACGCGCGAAGAGGTGTGCGAGACCGTTACCGCGTCGGGGCTCCGCGGACGTGGCGGAGCAGGTTTCCCCACCGGGCAGAAGTGGAAGGTCGCGCTGAACACGCCGGCAGCCCAGAAGTACCTCATCTGCAACGCCGATGAAGGTGACCCCGGCGCCTTCATGGACCGCGCGGTACTCGAAAGCGACCCGTTCCGAGTGGTGGAGGGCATGCTCATAGCCGCGTATGCGATCGGGGCGACCAAAGGCTACGTCTACTGCCGGGCGGAGTACCCCCTGGCCATCGTGCGGCTGCAGGAAGCCATCACACAATGCCGCACGGCCGGACTCCTGGGCGGCAACATCCTTGGCAGCCTCACCGATTTCGACATCATCATCAAGCAGGGAGCCGGAGCATTCGTCTGCGGCGAAGAAACGGCCATCCTCGCCAGCATCGAGGGCGGACGCGGTATGCCGCGTTCACGGCCGCCTTATCCGGCTGTGGCAGGCCTGCACGGCATGCCCACAGTGCTCAACAACGTCGAGACTCTGGCCAACGTTCCCGGTATCCTGCGAAACGGGCCCGAGTGGTTCCGCGAACTCGGTATAGGCGAGGCGGCCGGCACCAAGGTCTTCGCTCTCAGCGGCCGCGTACAGAACACCGGTCTGGTCGAGGTCCCGGTGGGCATACCGCTTCGCGAGATCGTCAGCACCATCGGCGGAGGAGCGCCCGAGGGTCATCGCATCAAGGCGGTGCAGATCGGCGGCCCAAGCGGTGGATGCATCCCCGAGGAATTCCTGGATGTGCCCACCGACTACGGCAAGCTCCAAGAGTTGGGCGCCATGATGGGCTCGGGCGGTATGGTCGTGATGGACGAGCGCAGTTGCATGGTAGATGTCGCCAAGTACTTCATGGAGTTCATCCGTAACGAGTCTTGCGGCAAATGCGCCCCGTGCCGCGAGGGGACCACTCGCATGTTCGAGATCCTGACCGCGCTCACAGAGCGCACGGGAGGCGATGAGATCCGCCGCCTAGAGCGCTTCCGCGGGCTTTTGCACCTCGAGGAGCTGGCGCAGACCATCAAGGACACATCCCTATGCGGGCTCGGTCAATCGGCGGCCAACCCCGTGTTATCGACTCTCCGCTACTTCCGCGACGAATACGAGGCGCACGTCATGGAAGAGCGCTGCCCGGCCGGCGTCTGCCAAGGACTTCGGACGTACGCCATCGATACCTCCACCTGCATCGGCTGCATGGCCTGCAAGAAGGTGTGTCCGTCGGGCGCCATCGTGGGCGAGCGTAAGAACGCCCACTACATCATCGTCGACAGATGCCTGGGTTGCGGCGCCTGCGTCGATGCCTGCCCCAAGCATTCAATCTCCCTCGTCGCCTGAGAGGTCGCCGTGAGCATGATCATCAACAACAGAGAGTTGGACTTCACCCCTGGAGAGACCGTACTCCAGATCGCCCGCCGCGCCGGGATCAAGATCCCCCACCTTTGTTCTCTCGAATGGGCACCGTCACCATCGGCCTCGTGCCGCCTCTGCGTGGTGGAGGTCGATGGATCCCCCAAACTGCAGACCAGCTGCACCCTCCAGGCCACGGACGGCATGGTGGTGCGTACCCACACTCCCCGCGTCCTCAAGGCCCGACGGACCATCGTGGAGCTCATGGTGGCGAACCATCCGCAGGATTGCCTGGGCTGCCACCGGGCAGGGTCGTGCGAACTGGCCGATCTGGCCAGAGAGCTGGGAGTGCGCTCCCGACAGTATGTCGGCATGAAGAAAGACCAGCACCTTGACATCTCCTCACCGGCCATATGGCGCGACCCCAACAAATGCGTCCTCTGCGGCCGCTGCGTGACGATGTGCCATGACATACAAGGTGTGGGAGCCATCGACTTTATCGGCCGGGGGTTCCGCACCCAAGTGGGACCGGGTTTCTATGCCGGTATCAATGTTTCGGGCTGCACGTACTGTGGCCAGTGTGCGCGCGTGTGCCCCACCGGCGCGCTGATGGAGCACATGCAGGTTGACGACGTAGTGGCGGCCCTCGGTGACCCGGACACCGTCGTAGTGGCCCAGATCGCGCCGGCCGTACCCGCGACGCTCGCCCTCGAACGGAGCAAGTCGCCCAGCGTGCAGGTGATGCTCGAACACATGTCGGCGGCACTTGAGCACATCGGCTTCGCCGCCGTGTTCGATACCGCCTTCTGCGCCGACGTGACCATCATGGAAGAGGCGTCGGAGTTCATCCAGAGGCTGCAGGGGGGTGGCACCCTACCCATGTTCACGAGTTGCTCTCCGGCATGGATCAACTACGTCGAACTCCATAGGCCGGACCTCATCCCCCATCTGTCCACCTGCAAGTCTCCCCAGCAGATGGCGGGGGCCCTCATCAAAGAGATCTACCCCAAGTACGCCGGCCTCGAGGGCAAGCGCCTCGTTCTTGTCTCGATCATGCCGTGCACGGCTAAGAAGTACGAAGCCGAGGACTTGGGCGACGTAGACCACGTCCTCACCACTCGGGAGTTGGACACGCTCTGGGACCGGTTCGGCATCGACTTCAAAGCTTTCGAGGAGCGGCGGCCTCTCGATCCGCCCTTTGCCGAGGCCACCGGAGCCGCGAGACTCTTCGCGAGTACCGGCGGGGTGATGGAGGCCGCGGTCAGGACGGCGGCCGTGTTGGCCGGCGCCGAAGAACCCGCGGGTCCGCTCACCGAGGCACGTGGCCTCGACGGCATCAAGTTCTTCAACGTCGATGTGGCCGGCACGACTCTGAACCTAGCCGTGGTCAACGGACTCGGGCGGCTTCGCCCCGTTCTTGACGAATCGATGTCGCGGCTGCACTTCATCGAGGTGATGTCATGTCCCGGCGGCTGCGCGGGAGGCGGCGGACAACCGTATCATGGCGACATCATGGATGTACGCAAACGAATGGATCGCATCTATCAGGCCGATGCTCAAGCGGAGGTACGCTCCTCCCACGAGAACAAGAGTGTGGCCGCTCTCTACGAAGAGTATCTGGGACAACCCCTGAGCGAAGTCTCCCACAGGCTGCTCCACCGTCATTACACCGACCGCAGCGCCACGGTCCGGCGAGGCGAGGACGCAGTCACATCCGGAGTGGCGGCGCACGCCGCGGCCGGGTCCGGGAGTCGATAGGAGTTCCATGGAAGGCGTCATCACCACTATCAAGCAGAATTGCCGCCGTTGTTACACCTGTGTCCGCGACTGCCCGGCCAAAGCTATCCGCATCGAGGACGGCCAGGCATCGGTGGTGGCCGAGCGGTGCATCAGCTGCGGTAATTGCACCATGGTCTGCTCGCAGGGCGCAAAGGCCTACAGGAGCGGGGTCGAGGGCACTCTCGCTCTCCTGGACCAGGGCGATGTGGCCGCTCTGGTGGCCCCTTCGTTCCCGGCCGGGTTCCCTCTCCCTGCCGGCCAGGTGATCGGTGCTCTCCGCAAACTCGGCTTCACCTATGTGATCGAGGTCGCTTACGGGGCCGACCTGGTCAACCAGGCCTGCCACGATTATCTCGCGGAACACCCCACGGGCCTTCATATCGGCAGTGCGTGTCCGGCCGTGGTGCAGTATGTCCGCAAGTATCATCCTCAGTTGACCAGTCGCATCATCCCCGTCGTTTCGCCCATGGTGGCTGCCGGGCTCGCCGTCAAGGAGATATACGGCGAACATGTCCGCTGCGTCTTCATAGGACCCTGCGTCGCCAAGAAATCAGAGATGCTGGACCCCGAGGTCGTGGGAGTCATAGATGAGGTGCTGACGCTCGCCGAGCTCGACAAGGTGCTGGCCGCCCGGGGCATCGATCTGGCGATAGCCCCCGTGGATGATTTCGATCCTCCTTACGCCGGTTTGGGCCGCATCTACCCCATTCCCGGGGGCATGCTCGAGAGCGCCGGTATCGGTGATGGCATCCTCGATCCCCGGCTCATCGTGGTCAGTGGAAAAGACGAGACGATCGAGACCCTTGCAGAACTGCCGGAGGACGTGGGCGACGCCACACTGCTGGTCGAAGCTCTCATGTGCAAGGGCTGCTATGCAGGGCCGGGCGTGGAAAGCGCCGAACCCGGGACCCTTCGGCGCCGCAGGGTAGCGGAATTCGCCGCTCACAGCCTCAACCGGCAGGCAGAGGGATCGCTTGCCGCATACCAGCCTCGGGAACCCCTGGATCTCTCACGCCGGTTCGAGCCCAACAGCCAGCGCACCGAGGGCCCGACTGAAGAAGAGATCCGCGAGATCCTCGGTCGGACCAACAAGTTCTTCCCGGAGGACGAGCTCAACTGCGGCGCCTGCGGGTATCCCACCTGCCGGGCAAAGGCCATTGCCGTCTGGGAAGGCATGGCAGAGGAGGCGATGTGCCTGCCCTTCATCATCGACCAGTCAGAGCGGGTGTGCAACGAACTCCACGTACCGTGGAACAACCTGCGCGACGTACATCGCCACCTCATGAACAGCGAGAAACTGGCCTCCATGGGCCAGATGGCCGCCGGTGTGGCCCACGAACTCAACAATCCCTTGAGCTCCATCCTGCTTTACGCGCACATCCTCCAGCGCAAACTCAGCGACCGTGAAGACCTCGATCACGATCTCAACCTCGTGAAAGAAGAGTCCGAACGCTGCAAGAAGATCATCGGCAATCTGCTCGACTTCGCCCGCCAGAGCCGGGTACGCATCGAGAACGTCTCGGTGGAGCAGTTGGTCAGCTCGGCGGCCGATGGAGCTGCGTGCAATCTCCCTCCGGGTCCCGAGCACGAGATCGACATAGTGGTCGACGTGACGCCAGGTCTGCGGGCCGATCTGGACCAAGACCAGATGACCCAGGTGCTCGTGAACCTCATCAAGAACGGCGTGGAGGCCATGGAAGGCCGTTCGGGCACGGTGCGCGTTTCGGCGCACAAGGTCCCCGACCTCGATAGAGTCCACTTCAGCGTCACCGATCAGGGGAGTGGCATAGCCTCCGGTGCGAAGGACAAGGTCTTCCAGCCGTTCTTCACGACAAAGAGCATCGGCAAGGGAACAGGCCTCGGTCTCCCCATCTCATACGGCATCGTCAAAATGCACAATGGCAATATCTGGTTCGATTCCGAACCCGACGCCGGCACCACGTTTCACGTGGAGATACCCATGACCCGTGCCGGCGATGAAAGGAGTCCTCGATGAGTAGCCCCAGTTGGAACATCATGTTCGTCGACGACGACAGAGACTTCCTCGATGCCCAGGCCGCTTACTTCGGCAGCCGCGGACACACGGTCCATACCGTCGAAAGCACGCAGGAAGCCCTCGACCTGCTCGAGACCGTGACCCCCGACATCATATTCCTCGACCTTATGATGGAGCGTTACGACAGCGGTTTCCGTATGGCCTACGGGCTCCGTAAGGACGAGCGTTTCGCCCACACTCCCATAGTGATGCTGAGTGGTGTCGCCCGTGAGACCGGACAGCGCTTCGACCAGGAAGGCGAGGGACTGCTGGCCTGGTCGCGGCTCGACCGGTTCATCGACAAGCCGGCCACCGGCAAACAGCTTCTGGGCGTGGCGGAAGAACTCCTCACCGGTGAGGACCCGTCGTGACCACGGCGCGCATCCTGGTAGTCGATGACGAGTACGGGGTGCGCTCCGGTATCCGCCAGATCCTCGAGATCGAGGACTACCTGGTGGACGAAGCAGCCACCGGGGAGGAGGCGCTCAAGCTCCTCGGCGAGAACGAATACGACGTCGCGCTCCTCGACTACCGGTTGCCCGACCTGGATGGTCTGACCATCCTGCGAACGATCAAGCGAGACGGGCTCCAGCTGATGACGTGCATGATCACGGCCTACGCCAACATCGACACCGCCATCGCTGCAACGCGTGAGGGCATCGATTTCTTCCTGCCCAAACCTTTTCTCCCCGATGACCTTATTGGCGTGGTGGAGACCCTGCTCCGCCACAAAGAAGCCCGTACTGAGGCTGAGAGGCTGCGGCGCGAGCACGAGGCCGGCCTACTCGCTCTCGCTGAGGAGAAGAGTCAGACCCACTCTCTCATCTCTTCACTGCGCGATGCCGTGTTGGTGATCAACCGAGACTATGAGGTCGTGCTTGCCAACCGAGCGATGGCCGCGCTCCTCGGCGTCTCCGAAGACCAGGTGCTTCGCCGTCCCGTATCCGACCTCTTTGCGGAGGGGCCCCTTGCCCCGCTCGCGGAACAACTGGCGGACCCCATCAAGGACAGGGCGATCGGACAGATCACGTTGGGTGAGCGCAGCTTCATGACCAGCATCGTCACCTTCAGGGACGATGACGGCGCCGCGCTCGGGCGCATACTCACCTTGTCTGACATCTCCCAGGTGCGCCGCCTGGCGATGGAGAAGGAGCGCTTCATCCGCACCATGGTGCACGAGCTCAAATCGCCGCTGGGAGCCATACGTGGCCTCGTAGAGGTGGCTACCGATAAGAGCCTGGGTGAAGACATCACGGCATACCTACCCATGCTGAACAGAGCGCAGAACCGCATCGACGGCCTGGTGCAGACCATAAGCGACCTGCTGTCGCTCTCACGCAGCGAGCAGGCCGAATCCAAAGGGCATCCCGAACTCCTGGAAGTCGCGCCGGTGGTGGAGACCGTGCTCGGTCTTCAGGCGGAGCATATCGCAGCGCGCAAGCTCACGGTTGCGACTGAATTCGAACCCGGCTTGCCGCCGGTGCTGGCGGCAGCCGATGACTTCAGCATGATCCTCACGAACCTCATCGGCAACGCGGTCAAGTACAACCGCGACGGCGGCCGCGTCACCGTGCGTGCGCGTCACGACGACGAATGGGTGCGGATCGATGTGGAGGACACAGGCATAGGCATCGCCAAGGAGAACCTCGACATGGTCTTCACCGAGTTCTTCCGCGAGAAGCGGCCTGAGACCCGCAACCTGGAGGGGAGCGGACTCGGCCTGGCTATCGTCCGACGTCTCACCGAGCGCGCAGGCGGGCGGCTCGAAGTCACGAGCGAAGAAGGGCAAGGCTCCACCTTCTCGGTGCTGCTACCCGGCTAGAAGTCCGGCTCTCGCCTACTGTTCCGGGGCTTCGTTGGCCGTCGGCAACCCGCGGTTCCGTTTCCGCTTCAGCCAGTCCGGCCACCACCAGTTCGCTTTGCCCAGATACGCCATGACGGCAGGTAGCAGCATCAGGCGCACCAGGAGAGTATCGGCGATGATGGCAAAGGCGATCGCCAGACCAAGCATCTTGGTGGTGGCGATGCTCGTGAACGCGAACGCCCCCGTGACGATGACCACCAAGAGCGCAGCGCTGACGATGATGCGCCCCGTCCGCTCGATCCCGATAGTGACGGCTTCCCGGTTGTCGGCCGACCTGTGCCACCGCTCGTGCATGCGGGTGAGCATGAAAACCGCATAGTCCATGGTGATACCGAACAGCACGCACAGCATGACCACCCGGTCGACGGCATCGATGGCTCCGGTGGACGTGAAGCGCAGGATCTTCTCCAGAGCATCGCCTTGGAACAGGATCACCAGCCAGCCATAACTCATGGCGATGGTCAAGAGATTGACTATCACGGCCAGCGCAGGCAGGGCCGCGCTGTGAAGAAGCAGGGCGAACACGATGAGGCTGGTGAATACGATCCAGACGATCACCCAGGGAAGCCAGTAGTCCAGTTCTTCGATGAAGTCGTAGTTGAAGGCCGTCTCCCCGCTGATGTGCACTTCGTACCCGCTGGGGCCGTCGAGCTCCATGAGTCTCTCGACCAGCTTCTGCGACTCGATGGAGTCGGGCGGGTTCTGCGACACGGCGCGGTACAGTACCGCCCCTGGAGCGATAGAAGCCGTGATCAGCTGCTTGAACTGCTTCAATTCCTCGGCCGAGATGGTCTGGCCCGACTCGAGGGTGATCCCCTCGGCCGGTACTTCAAACCCATCTGGGTCGTTGAGCAACTGCTCGAACTGAGGCCAGAGCGCGGCCAGCCCCGAGGAATCGGCAAGCCCCTCGATGGTGAACGGGCTGAGCACCGAGGCGACCCCCTGGACGTCCGCCACCTCTTGGCCGAACGTGAAGAGCTGCAGGGCGCGAGTCACACTGATGGCCTCGTCACCCTCCCAGGTGAGGAGCACAGAGACGGGTGACAGCCCTTCCCGGTCGAAGCCCGCGTCGAGGATAGCCAAGCCCTGCCGCGACTCAGCCTCCTCGGGCAGTGTCTCCGACGAGGTCATCTGCGTCTTCATCATGGTAGCTGGAAAGGCGATCACCGCGATGAGGGCCAGCGACACCACGATGGTGACCCAGGGACGCCTGAGTATCGTCCGGGCCCACCACTTCCAGAACCGGCTCTCTTGCGCCTCGTGCAACTTGACCACCGGGAGTGAGTTCACGCGGTGGCCCAGGACGGACAAGATCGCCGGCATGAAGGTCACTGAGGCGGCGACCGAGAAGAGCACTATCAGCGCGCCCCCGATTCCCAAAGACCGTATCCCCGGCGAGGGGAAGAAGATCAGGCCGACCACCCCCACCAGCACCGCCGCACCGCTGTAGAACACCGAGCGGCCGGCGCGCGCCGTCGTCACTACCACGGCCTCTTTCACCGAGGCCCCCCGATGCAACTCTTCGCGGAAGCGCCACACGATGAAGAGCCCGTAGTCGATGGCCACGGCCAGACCCAAGAGGGTAGCCACGTTCATGGCGAAGATGGACATGCTGGTCCCGAGAGCCGTGAGATACATGGCCCCCAGCGTCACGGTCACCGCGAGACCGCCCGTGATGACAGGCAGCACAGCCGAGACCAGGCTACCGAAGACGAATAGCAGCGCGATCAACGCCACCGGCAGGCCATAGACTTCCACCCGCTGCAGATCGCGGAACGAGTAGTCGCTGATGTCGGCGAACACAGCCGGCTCTCCGGTCACGTAGGTCTTCAGCTCAGAGGTCTTCAGCGCCTCACGGATCTCTTTCACCTCGCCCTGCACGGTCTGTTGAGGCGCGGAGAAATTGAGCACGGCCACAGAGGTCTTGCCGTCCTTCGAGATCAGCTGCGGGCTACCCGTGCTCTCGTAGGTCTGGATGGTGTCGAGGTAGGCGATGCCCTTCCCCGCGACCTCCGCGAGCGCCGTTGCCTCAGCCAGCTGGAACTCCTTGCTCGTAGCGTCGAGAGTATCGCTGGTGAAGAGGATGATGAGGCTGGTGGGGCCCTGCGCGAACTTCTCCTCGATGAGGGTGCTCGCCTTCTGAGAGGGCGATTCGGGATCGGCGAAGCCTCCGGTGAGCACATCCTCGAGAAACGGCGTCGCGACGACGCTTACAGCGAAGAGGGCGATCCAGACACCTATGACGACCCATCTGAACCGGTATGAGAACCTACCAAGAGCTTCGAACATGGCTGTTACCTTGACGTGGACGGGATGAGCAATGTCACAAACGCTTCGAGCACGCGGCGCGGGTCGGCCGACACCTGGTCGGACACCTCGCTCAGGTCGATGCCACTGATGGACACCATCCCGTGGACGAGAGACCAACATCCGTATGCCAACTCAGCCGGAGATAGCTTCGGGTCGCTGCCGAAAACCCCTTGTTGAACCGCCTCGCGAAACGGCTCGGTGATGAGGCGCATAGCGCCAAGCCCCACATCCGTGCCGCTCGACGATGGAAGTCCTTCCTGGGATGTCGCCAGCAGGATGCAGCGTAGATCCATGGGATTGTCCCGCCCGAAATCCATGTACGCCATCCCCAACTCCACCACCCGCTTGGGGAGGGGCAGGTCGGTGGGCACCCGCCGGAGATACGCGTCCAGGCGCTCGAACGACTCGGCGAACAGCGCCGCGACGAGCTCGTCCCGGCTGGCGAAGTACGTGTAGAGTGCCGCCGGGCTGAAATCGGCCCGGCGCGCGACTTGGCGCAGACTGACGGCCTCGGGCCCCACTTCCAGCATCAATTCCCGGGCAGCGACGAGGATCTCTTCCCTGGTATCGAGACGCCGGCGATCACGCCGGGACAATCCGCTGCGACCCTCCACTCAACACCCCACCATTCCCGAACATAAATCGTTCGACAAAACAATGAACGGAACGGCGAACGCTGTTCGCTCGTGATGTTATACCCGGGTGGTCGCGGGCACAAGAGGTCTGACCGCGCGTCGGCGTCCTCCACGGTCGCGACGCGCTAGACTTACGTCATGAGCGCCACCGACAGACCCAGGACTACCCCATGGTGAGCCTTGTCGCCCCGGCCGTTTGATCCGGGGGCCGCTGCGCATCCGCGCAGCGGCCACGTCCTCTTGGTGAACTTCATGGCCGCGTGGATGACGGCCTTCATGACGACGTCCATCAATATCGCGCTGCCGTCCATCCAGACCGAGTTCAGTCTGGGAGCCGTCGCTCTCGGCTGGCTGCCACTCGCCTACACTCTGGCTTCCGCAGCGTTCCTCCTGCCGTTCGCGACCATCGGTGACCGTTTCGGCAGGCGTTTCGTCTTTCTTCTCGGGCTCTCGCTGTTCGCTGTGAGCTCCACGGCGTTGGTGTTCGCAGACTCCTATGCCCCTCTGGTGATCTTTCGGGTGACGCAGGGTCTGGGAGGATCGATGATGTTCAGCACCTCCATGGCCATGGTCACGCTGGCCTACCCTCCCGAAAGACGGGGATGGGCCATGGGCATAAGCGTCGCGGCCGCCTATCTCGGCATGACCACCGGTCCGATATTGGGCGGAGTCATAGTCCACAACATCGGCTGGCGCAGCCTGTTTCTCATAACTGCCTGCTTCGCCTTCTTCAACCTCGGCCTCGACCTGTGGCTCCTCCGCCGCGCGGAATGGAAAGAGCAGACAACGACCGGTTTCGATTGGATCGGCTCACTCCTCTACGCAGGAGCGCTCTCAGCCATCCTGTTGGGGCTGCCCTGGATCCCGTTGACGCGCGGTATCGCCCTCGTCGTCGCGGGTCTCTGCGGGATGGCCTTACTGCTTTGGTGGGAAGCGCGGACACCTAACCCGGTGATAGAGGTGCGGCTCTTCCTCCACAACCGGGTGTTCACCCTCTCCAACCTCACGGCCCTTATCAGCTATGCGTCGGTGTGGGCCTACACCTATCTCATGAGTCTGTACCTACAGTTCATCAAAGGCCTCGACGCCCAAACGGCCGGTGCGGTGCTCGTCGCCGGAGTGGCGCTCCAATGTCTGCTCGCGCCCTTCGGGGGACGCCTCTCAGACCGCATCGAGCCGCGCTGGGTCGCTTCGGGAGGCATGTTTCTGTGCGTCGTGGGCCTTTTCTTGTTCAGCTTTCTGCAGGCCGACACACCCTATTGGTACGTCGTGCTCGCCCTCTGCGTCCTCGGCGTGGGGTACGCGTTCTTTTCCGGACCCAATCAGAGCGCCATCATGGGCAGCGTAGAACGGCGGTACGTGGGGTTTGCCTCGGCCAGCATCAGTACGGTGCGGATGGTGGGGATGGCTGTCAGCACCGCTCTTGCAACGTTGATCATGGCTCTCATCGTGGGCCGCCACGACATGGAGCCTGCCGACTACCCCAACCTGCTGCAGGCGATCCAGCTCACTTTCGCCATATTCACCGGAGTGTGCGCGCTCTCAGTGCTGGCCTCGCTGGTGCGCGGCAAGATGCCGGGCCACGACGCCCCGATGAAAGTCCAGACTCGCGACGGCGTCTGACCGTCGGGCTCCGAAAGGACCGGCGGTCACACTCTCACGAGTTGCGTATCAAGGCGTCGCGCGGAGCCGCGCCGACGGGGAGGACCAATGCTGCCACCCTGTAAGCCGGGTTCAACGAAGACCATACCTCGTCCAGCAGAGCCGCACCGTCGCGTGCTTCGCACCGCGCCTCGATGAAGGGCTGCCCCCCTGTGATCGTCTGACCGTCGGAGTGATAGGTCGTCAGCATCACGGTGTCGCCCGGCTGCATCTCGCGCACGGTCATTGTGACGATGCCGCTGCCAGGCCTGCCGAGAACGCTCCGGCGGGCTGCGCCAAGCACCGTGAGGCGGCCGGAGGGACGCTCCATCACCGCGGTGATTCGGTCGGTGAAGATGGGGCCGTCTGGTTCGTGTTCCAGATCGTCGAGGGCCACGGTCGGAGGTTGCCCTTGCCCCAATCTCTCCGCCACGGTGGAGACCTGCGCGCCGTTGCCGAGAACCAGCCACTGCGGAGAGGCAGTGACCGCGACATAGTGCCGCAGAGGGTCGAAGCCCACATCCTCTTTGGCGGCGACGGTCAACTCCCCGCTGGGGGTCTGCCGTATCTCGCGCTCACGCGACGCTGCGCTGCGTCCGGTGACGAAGTAGCAACCTACTACGGTGCCATCGAGCGTCCGCGCACACACGAGGCCGCGCCCGGGATAGGGATTGGCGGCCAAGACGCCCGTCAGCTCCGCGTACCCATCTCCTGTTTTCGAATCGTTCATGTCGATCTCCCCACCCGGTCGTGCCAACACATCTCCGGAACCATACCAAACATGTGGTCCTAAGGCCCTACCAGATGGTCATGGAGTCCAAAAAGAGTTGCCGGAAGTCCTCCGCTTTGGCAGGTCGCGGTGACAACTTGGTCACCCGGTGCTGCGGCAGGACTCCCTCCACCAAGGCGTCCACATCTTCGGGTGTGTACCCGACCGCCCGCAGGCCGTTAGGGATCTGGGCCTTCTTCATGACCTCAATGACAGCTTGCGCGACGATCTCGCCTGCATCATCCGTAGCCGCGCCGCGTGTGTCGGCGCCCATCAACCGTGCGGCCTTCAGAAACATCTCAGGATTACCCGGGGCCATGAAACGGAAGGCGGCGGGCGCCCCCAGGATCACGGCCATGCCGTGCGGCACCAGAGCATGATCCTGAGGATAGCCCTCAGGCCGGTAATCGCGCACCAGACCGGAGATGGGATACGACATCCCATGAGGCAGTGTCACTCCCGCCGAGCCGAAGCCCACCCCCGCGATGGTGGAGGCCAAGATCATATTGGTACGAGCCTCATCATCGTCCGGGTCGTCCATGGCCCTCACCATGTACTTCGACCCGATCTCCAGAGCTTGAGCCGCCCATATGTTGCTTATGGGGTTCGCACCTTGGTATGCGGGCCGCATCCGGGGGTTCTCAGGCGCCTCTCGTTTCTCGAACGGCAGGGCCGTGAGCGACTCGATGGCGTGCGAGAAGACATCGAGTGCGGTACACGCGACCGCCATCCTGGGCAGCGTCCGGGTGTTCTCGGGGTCGACGATGCCCAACCGCGGCCGTAGGGCCCGGTGCGCGATGCCGGTCTTCGCGTGCATCTCAGAGTAGTCGAAGATGGCCACTCCGGTCGTCTCGCTCCCGGTGCCCGCCGTGGTGGGTATGGCGATGAGAGGCTTCAGTTGTCCGGGGACCGGCTTGGCCTTACCGATGGGGGCATTGACGTAGTCGAGAAACTCAGCGGGGTACGTGGTGTAGAGGTTGGCGACCTTGGCCGTGTCCATGGTCGAGCCGCCACCGATCGCCACGTAGCCGTCGAAATCGCCTTCGGCGGCGAACGCGATGGCTTCTTTGAACGAAACGTCGTTGGGCTCTATGCGAACCCGATCGAACAACGCCGTTTCGATGCCCTCCTCTTTCAAAGCGTCCAGAGTGACGGCCACCGGTTCTGAAGAAGTGAGATTGGGGTCGGTCACCACCATCACGCGGCGGGCGCCCAAGTCCTTCATGTCCGCCCCGACCTCACGGGTCGCGCCGCGTCCGAACTTGATGCTGGACGCGTCCATGCTGAAGACGGTCTCTAAAGCCATGCATACCTCCGGTCACCGTCCGCGCATGCGGACGGGTCAAGTTGCGTGAGACCGACGAAGGTCACGCCTCCCATTCCTGCTCGTCTATGACGCCCGACGGCGTCGGGGTCGGCGTCCCGCCGGAGTCGAGCACCTCTCTGATCTTCGCAGCCAATGACTCCGGTGTGAAGGGCTTTCCGATGAAGTTCACCCCCTCATCAAGCCGCCCCGAATGGACGATGGCATCCCGAGCATGGCCTGACATGTAGAGTACGGGTAGACCGGGAACCCGCTTCAGGAACGCTGCCGCGACGTCGTTGCCCTGCATGCCGCCGGGCAGCACCACGTCGGTGAGCAGCATGTCGGGAGGATGCTCCAGATCGTCGAGCAGTTCGAGGGCCTCCGGTCCGGAGCCCGCGACGAACACCTTGTATCCAAGGCCACCCAACACCCGCGCCACCAGCCGCCTGAGTGGAGCCTCGTCCTCGACCACGAGTACGGTCTCGCCGCCGCCGGTGGGCCGAGCACCCCGGATGTCGGTCTCAGCAGGCACTGTCACAGGAGCAGGCTCCGGCACACGAGGCAGATAGATCTTGAAGGTGGACCCTTCCCCAGGCTCGCTATAGACGTTCACGAATCCGCCACTCTGCCTGATGAAGCCGTACACCGTCGGGAGACCCAAGCCGGTGCCCACCCCAGGCTCCTTGGTCGTGAAGAAGGGCTCGAAGATGTGGCCCATGATCTCCGGGCTCATCCCCACCCCGGTATCGGAGACAGAAAGGAGCACGTAGCTACCGGCCTTCAGATCAGGATATAGCTCGCAGTAATCCTCCGTCACATCCACATTCCTCGTCTCCAGGATGAAACGGCCCCCGTCGGGCATGGCGTCGCGCGCGTTGGTTGCCAAATCTACAAGCGCCTCTGAGAGCTGGCGGATATCGACCTCCACGAAGCCCGCCTCGGGACCCCAGTCGTCTACCATCTCCACATCCGCACCCAGGATCTCCCGCAGGCGCGGCTCCATGCCGGAGAGTAGCTCATTGAGCTCCACGGCCTCCGGCTCCAAAGCCTGGTGTCGAGAGAAGGCCAGGATCTTCTGTGTCAGTGCGCTTGCCCGTTCGGCGGCCGTCCGGATCTCTTCAGCGTCCCGCTGCACTGCAAGACCCTGCACCCGCTCGTCGGCCAAGATCAGATTTCCATAGCCCATGATAGCCGTGAGCAGGTTGTTGAAATCGTGGGCGATCCCCGCCGCGAGCCGGCCGATAGCTTCAAGGGTCGCGGACTGCTGGACCCTCTCGCCGCCCTGGCCGATGACCTCGTCGGCACTCAGTCGAGCGCTCACATCACGGGCAAAAAGCAGGCCGTACTCCTCCCCATCTTGTTCGACGTAGTTGGTGCTCACTTCCACCGGGATGTCGGCGCCGTCCTTGGTCCGGTGAACAGCCCGTGATCTGTGCGAGCCACGCTTCTTCGCCTTGTCCCACACAGACCGCCACTCTCTTGAGAGCAGGGGATCGATGTCGTAGATGGTCATGCCGAGCATCTCTGAGCACGTGTAGCCAAGCTTCTCGCAAGCGCCGTCACTCACGAAGATGAACCGGCCTTCCGGACTGACCCAGAAGGCCTGTTCGGCGACGCCGCCCCGGGCTAGATGCTCAGAACGCAGTGACTCCTCCAGCCGCTTGCGCTGGCTGACATCGCTCGCATGCATAAAGCTGTATTCCTGTCCATTGCGTTCGTGGTGGTCGGCACGCACCTCCACCGGGATGCGGGCACCGTCTTTGGTCACGAAAAGCCCCTCGCGAGCGCACGAGCGTTGCCGCCGCAACTCCTGCCAATGCTGCTGTACCTGGTCTTCGGCCAACGAGGCATCCACCTCGAACAGACTGAGACCGAGCAGCTCGTCACGCGTGTACCCGAGCAGTTCGCACATGTAGTCATTCACGAACACCATCCGCCCCGTCGAATCGATCCAGAAGACGGCGTCACCGCTTGGCTGCGCCGAGTGCTGCGCCAGGCTCAGTGCGCTTTCGACCTGACGCAGTTCTGTGATGTCCTGAACGGCCCCCACCAGCTTCACGGGGACACCTTCGCCATCTTTCACGGCCTGGGCATCTGCGCGAACCGTGCGCAGAGCGCCATCGTTCAAACGACGGAACTGGTACTCGAATTCCCGAGACCCACCCTGTGTGGTAAGCGCCTGGAAGGCAGAGCTGATGATGGCGGGGTCTTCGGCGAGGCTCTCAATGAGGCTCCTCTCGAATGCGAAGTACGGAGATGCGTCCGAGAGCCCGTAGATGCGCTTCGCTTCAGGCGAAAGCCACACACTCCTTGCTTCAAGGTCTATCTCCCAGTTGCCCACATGGGCGACCGCTTGAGCTTGCAGCAGACGCGCCTCACTGTCCCGCAAGGTCTTCTCGGCCTCCAAGCGCTCGGTGATGTCACGAATGACGACGAAGCTCCGGGGGAAGCCGAGCGAGTCGCAGTAGGCCACCGTCACACACTCCACCGGGAGCGTGGTTCCGTCCTTGCGGACGAACGTGAACCGGCTTAGAGCACGCCTCTCGGGCAGGCCGGCTTCCAAGCGCTCCGGATCCTCAGCGTCGGCAAAGATGACATCTCTGGGGTCCGCCGCGCAGACCTCTTCCTTGGTCATCCCCAACATCTCGCACGCAGCCGGGTTGGCATCTTGGATAACACCGTCGGGAGCGACCGACAAGATGCCGTCGAAGCTCAATTCGAACAGCCGGCGGTACTGCTCCTCGCGCTGCCGGATGATACGTTCGGCGTTCTCGCGCGCGCTGATGTCTCGTATGCTCTCAACGGCCCCGGTCACAGCGCCGGTTGCATCGCGTAGTGGAGTCACCGACAGCCACAGCTGGCGCTTCCTGCCCGGACGGGCCGGTAGTTCGACCTCCACCTCCGCGGACAGCTTGCCTTGCTCGTGCTGGACTTGCCGGATAGCGGACGGGGTCTCCCGCCTGTCCAGGTCGAGGGCCAGGTCTATCAACATCTCGGCGCGGTCTCCAAGAGCAGCGCGCGCTCTCTCGTCGAAGGGCCTGCCCAGCACGTGGTCCGCCTCGACCCCAGTGAGCTCCTCGGCCGCGCGGTTCCAAGCCACCACCCGCCGCTCCGCGTCTACCGCGAACGTGGCGTCGGGCAGAAAAGCCAAGAGATCGGCCAGTTGGCTCCTCTGGGTCTCCGCGGCTTCGCGGGCATCCCTGAGGTCGGTTGCAACACGCCCCATGTGCAAGAACAGGAAGACCGCCACCCATGTGATCTCGAAGAGTATCACCAGTATGAAGAGGGCAAGGAGCGCGGGCCGCCCGATCTCGTCCAGCTCGGCGTCCCTCGATATGGCAACCCAGGAGATGCCGAAGGCCAACAGGAACGCCCCATATATGGCGAACAACCCTCCGAAGATCCGATAGGGGAGCTTCTCGCGTCCCACAGCCTTTGGGATGATGATGGCTGCCATGACCCAGAAGATGGCGGCGATGGCGGCCGCGCTCACCATGACCCGCACTGTCGGGATATCTCTACCGAAGCCGAAGTACGCCAGCAAGACCAGGGCGATCATGGGAACGATCAGGCTCCGGTAGTCGAGCTTCGGTCTGCCGAAGAAGCGCCGCAGTCCCTCTAAACGCAGGGTCATCCCGACAACGAGCAGCCCCGGTACAAGGAGACTGAGCGCAGCCTCAGAGAAATGGCCCCTGTCCATGAGGATCACGAAAGCAGCCGCGACAAGCACTTGGCACACGGTCCACAGACCAAAACCCGGATGAGTCCGTTGGATGCCGAAGGCCACCATGACCACGGCAAGGAACATGGCCACTCCGGCCAGCACGACCAGCAGGGTGTCGATGTCAAAATCGGTCATGCACGTCCTCCTGCGCGGCCATCTGTACTCAGACCTTCCTCATGAGGGCAACGAGTAAACCTCGGGCGCAGCTTGAACAAAGAGCATAGCTTGGATATGGGAACTTCGCTGCCTTCAAAGCACGTCACAGCTCCGAACCTTACGGGAACCCGCGCACAGGAGATGCGGGATGCGCATGTACAGGGATTCGTCCACTCATAGGGAGGGAGAAATGGCAACAGTCCATTCATTCAGGAAGAGCACGCTCTTGAAGACGATCGCGCTAGTAGGCACCGTGATCATCGCCGGAGTGCTGGTCGTGGGCTGCGGTACGGCTAACAGTCCTCAGGCAGGCACCGAGATCTCCGGCAATCCGGGGTCGTTGGTCAATGTCATCGTCGTATCAGGTCGGGGGCTGACCACTAGCCTGCCCGACGAGGCCACCATCAACGTGAGCGTGGAGAACGATGGCGCGACGGCCGCCGCAGCCCTTGATGCAAACTCGAAAGACACCCAGAAGGTGCTCGACAGGTTGAAAGCCGAGGGTGTCGCCGACAGCGCGATCGAGACCGCCAATGTCGTCGTGTATCCCAATCGTTACTACGACTCCGACACCGGCCAAGAGAAGACCACCGGCTATCGCGCTCAGAACTCCGTGACGGTCACGTTCACCGACTTCGAGCTCATGGCCGATGTCTTCGCGGCCGTGACCGAGGCCGGGGCCGACAGCGTCAGCGGCCCAAGCTGGCAACTCTCCGAAGACAACCCTGCGGTCCTCACCGCGCTTACGAAGGCCGTCGAGAACGCCCGCATCAAGGCTGAAGCCCTTGCGCAGGCTCAAGGCGTCAACCTGGGTGAAGCCATCGTGATCACCGAGGGCTCGGTGTCGACTCCCTACCCCGTCTACTACGACAGACAAGAGACTTCGGCAGGCATGGATTCCTCTGTCACTCCGCCGCCGCTCAACCCTCAGAACATCGAGGTTTCCGCCACCGTGTCGGTGACCTATCCGATGGAACGATAGAGAGCCATCTGACAACAAGACCACGGCCGCCAAGAGGCCGAAGGGCCGGGCTCACCGCGCGGTGAGCCCGGCCCCTTTTTTCTCGACGGACAGGTGCGATCAAACGCCGCCCGACCGCTCCAGCTCCCTCTGATGCTCCATGCACAGAGTCGCGTACGGCATGACCTCCAGCCGCCCTTCTCCAATGAGACCGCCGCAGCGATCGCAGAGACCGTAGGTGCCTTCCTCGATCTTCTCCAGAGCCCGTTCGACCTGGGCGAGCAGGCGCTCAGTGTTGCCCTGCAGCGAGAGATCGAGTTCGCGAGCCACGGTGATCGTCCCGACATCCGCCATGTGCTGGTCTGACGACTCCTCTCCGGACTCTTCTTCGAGACCGGTGGCCAGAGATTCGGTCACTCCCTCTTCCAGTTCCAGAAGCTGGGACCGAAGCCGCAGAAGCTCGTCCTTCGCATTGTCAACATCCATCTCGTCGCTCCTCACGACCAACCCGTTTTGCCACGTGCCGGAATATCGTCAAACACCGGCATCTACCACCGCAATACCAGGATGGAGCACGGGGCAAACCTGTAAACCGCACGCTCCATCAAGGCAGCCATGTCGAGTCCTCGTACCATCGATGCCAGAGGGCATCATTCGCTCCACGCACGAACACATCTATACGCTGTCGACCCCACGAAACGGCCGCAGGGGCAGACTCGATGTACCCCACCTTCATGTCCTCCCATCTCGTCCAGAGGCTGCTGACCACCGACCTGTGCCAGAGGCCGCCGTCGGCGCCCCGGACGAACACGTCCAGACGGCCCTCGGCCCACGAGCCCCACGTGCACACGCTTGGACTGGAGGTCGCCACGCCACCAAGATAGTCCCACCCCATCCAGTATCCACCGGGAGGCAGATACGTGCGCAGGAGGCCGCCATCGACACCACAGACCACCAAGTCTATGCGCATGGCGCCCCAGGTGCTGACGGCGGGGGAGCACCCGGGCTGTAGTGACGGCCCCGACACCGCGCGGGGTGTCCACACCGACCAAGAGGTCCCGTCAAACGTTCTGCGCCACAGAGTATCGTCGGGACCGACCACGAAAACATCGATGGACTTCGACGCCCCCGGGATGTCGGTGTACGCGGCGGCGGGACTGGACGCGAGCACGCCACCCAGATTCTCCCACGCGGACCAGGAATTACCGTCCCACCAGGCGTGCCAGAGCGCGTCGTCATCACCACGGGTGAAAACGTCCACGCGATTGCGCCCCCACGAGGCGGCGGCCGGATGCGACCCGGGCTTCACCGATCCACCCAGGTCCTGCCACTGCGACCAGCCGGCTTCGCCGTACGCCTTGTGGACGACCGTTCCACCGGCGCCTCTCGCGAACACGTCGATGAGACCGTACCCGCGGCAGCAAGCCGCCGGGGCCGAGCTGATCGCGCCGCCTAGGTCTTCGAAGGCCTCCGGCATCGCCGGCATAGCCGGTACCGAGGTGGTCGACGTGGTGGAGGTCGACGTCGTGGAGGTCGACGTGGTGGAGGTCGACGCGCTCGTGGCCAGTCTGATCAGCAGGTTGTGTAACACTTGAGCGACTTCACCCCGGTCCATCTCTCCGTAGGGATCGAGGGCCGCCAGGTCCAAGCCCTCGAGCAACCCGTTGTACTCGGCGCGGGCAGCCGTGGCCCCATGTGTGGCATCGGCGCACCACACGGCGTCACCGGTCCACCCAGCAGCCGGTTCAGCCAAGTGGCCCGGACGCACATCGTCGCCCATGCGTACGGCCATGCTCACCACTTGAAGGCGGGTGATATGCCGCAAAGGAGAGAAGCGGGCCGAGTCGGTGCCCAGGGTGATCTGACGCGCAGCCGCCACTGCCACGAAGTTATCGGGGTACAGGGTCGAAGGCCCACCTCTTGTCACATCGACGAACGGACACACATCGCTCTCCGATACCGGATAACCGCCCGCGAGCACGATCATCTTGGCGAACTGCTGGCGTGTCACCGGGTCGTCGGGACCGAACGTGCCGTCCCCGTAGCCGCTGATGATGCCCCGGGCGGTGAGATCGGCGATCGCGGAGCTGTGGGGATGCGCGGCGGGCACATCTTGAAACGCAGGGGTGGCGGCGAGGGCGAGCGACGCGATCGGTATCGTCAGCGCCAGCACGACGAGCGCAGCAGCCGCCGCTGACGCCGGCCACCGGCTCCCGCTGCGGCGCCCGTGGCTGCCGGCCCGGCTCCGACTCAGTGTCTTACTGCGTGTGGGCAAGGTTGATCTCCCGTGACTAGTGGTCTCTTCTCTCGCCGCGGTGCACTCCGAGACTCGATGCCTGCGGCAGGATTGAACGCGCCTCACAAAGAATACCTGGCAGTGCCGCACTCTAGTCGAAGGTGGACGCAGTGATGAAGCTATTGTCGTTTGCGACCGTTGCGATAGTCGCGCTATTCATGGGCGGCTGCGCGTTGGGGACGGCCACCACGACACTTCCAACCACCACTTCCACCACGAGCGCTCCCACGACCACCACGGCAAGTCCCACCACCACGACTTCCACAACCGAGGGTCCGGAGTCCGTCTTTCGGGCGGAACTCACCGGCGCCGAGGTGGTCCCCCCGGTCGACACCACCGCCACCGGAACCGCGGTCTTCGTGATCGATGCCGACGGCAAGCGCGCCTATTTCAAATTGACCGTGAAAGACATCGCCGACGTCATCGCGTCGCGAGTCCACGAGGGCAAGTCCGGTTCCAGCGGCAAGGGCCTCCTCATCCTCTACCCCGGTCCCACCCTTACCGGCCCCTTTACCGGAGTGCTCGCGCAGGGCTACTTCGACGCCTCGGTGCTCATAGGGGAGTTGACGGGCGAGACCCTTGCCGACTTCGCGGCCATGCTCCAGAGCGGCCGGGCCTACGTCAACGTGGGTAC
>ERZ747221.1207-NODE-1207-length-26545-cov-14.243766_pt1 | contig 26545 bp, 20 predicted proteins | sample MGYA00374949_ERZ747221 | MGnify/ENA primary metagenome ERZ747221 (study PRJEB28779, sample SAMN05720172) | bioreactor metagenome | isolation source: Anaerobic biogas reactor | place: USA:Washington, USA | collected 2015-08-08 ... | reverse complement strand
GACAACCTGGCCCTCCTCCTCACCACTTCCGGCAGTACCGGCAGTCCCAAGCTGGTCCGGCTGAGCTATGAAAATCTTTCTGCCAACGCTGAATCCATTGCCGAATATCTGGACATCAACGGAGAAGAACGCCCGATTACAACGCTCCCCATGCACTACTCGTTCGGATTGTCGGTGATCAATAGCCATTTATTAAAGGGAGCATCCCTATTATTGACTAACCGGTCTCTGATGGAGAAGGAATTTTGGTCCTTCCTGAAGTCGGGGGAAGCCACTTCCTTGTCGGGTGTTCCTTATACCTTCGAAATGCTGAAAAAACTCCGGTTCTTCCGGCTAGACCTTCCTCACCTGAAAACACTTACCCAGGCAGGAGGTAAAATGAATATCGATCTGAACAGGGAATTTGCAGAATTCTGTCATTCCCATGACAAGCAGTTGTTTGTGATGTATGGTCAGACGGAGGCAACAGCCAGAATGAGCTATCTTCCACCTCAATATGCTCTCAGTAAGCTCGGCAGCATGGGAATCGCCATCCCCGGCGGAGAATTCAGTCTGATCGATGAAAAAGGCAAGACCATCCTTGCAAGTGAAGAGGTGGGTGAGCTGGTTTACAAGGGGAGAAATGTCTCACTGGGATATGCTGAATCCGGACATGATCTTATCAAAGGAGATGAAAATAAGGGTACCCTTATCACAGGGGACCTGGCAAAAAGAGATGCAGACGGTTTCTACTACATTGTCGGAAGAAAAAAACGTTTCATTAAAATCTTTGGGAACCGGGTCAACCTGGACGAGACGGAACGATTGCTGAAAAACATTATTTCGGAATGTGCCTGCACCGGAACAGATGATCACATGCTGATTTACATCAACGATCTTTCACGAAGAGACGAAGTAATTCATTACATTTCCACAAAAACAGGTATTCATCCACAGGCCTTCTCGGTGAAATACATCGACCGGATTCCCAAAAACTCTTCCGGCAAGACCATTTATTCCAGACTCATCGCATGAATGACATTTCGGAAATTCTGAATCTCCCCCCCTACTCTCTTGACAAATCAACTAAAAGAGAGCTGCTTGACCCTGTTTTTTCCGGGCTATGCCATCATCATTACGCGCAGTGTGAACCCTATCGGAAAATGATGGATGCCCTGGGATTTAATACTTATCTTCAGGTTCCTTATGGGGAAATTCCCTTTTTGCCTGTCCGTCTCTTTAAAATATTTGATCTGTTCAGTGTACCCCGGGAAGAAATTGTCAAAACTCTCACTTCTTCGGGAACAACCGGTCAGGCCGTTTCCAAAATCTTCCTGGATAAAACCACCTCTGCCAATCAAACCAGGATTTTGTCAAGAATTGTGGGTTCGTTTATTGGCCCCAGGAGGCTCCCGATGATCATCATCGACTCTGCCAAAAAAGTCATGGACAGGAACCATTATTCGGCCCGGAGTGCCGGGATCATGGGTTTTTCCATGTTCGGTACTGAACACTGCTTTGCTCTGAACGACCAGATGGAACCCGACCTGGATGGTTTGCTGCCTTTCATAGAAAAACATAAAGGAAAACCTGTTTTTGTTTTTGGTTTTACTTTCTTGATCTACCAGCACTTCATAAAGGAACTGATCAGGAGAAACATACATTTGGAACTACAGGAAGCCATCCTTTTCCACGGTGGTGGCTGGAAGAAGCTTGCGAGAGAATCTGTTTCAAATTCAGCCTTCAGAAAAATGCTCCAGGATACCTGCAGTATTGATCAAATCCATGATTATTATGGAATGGCGGAACAAACCGGATCCCTGTTCATGGAATGTGAAGAAGGCTATTTCCACGCTCCTGTTTATGCCGACATGATCGTTCGTCGGGCGCACGATTTTTCAATGGCTGATTTCGGCGAAAAGGGAATTGTCCAGGTACTCTCCATCTTGCCCGGAAGTTATCCCGGACACTCTTTGCTGACTGAAGATGAAGGTGTGATCATTGGAGAAGACGATTGTAAATGTGGCCGACTTGGAAAGTATTTCGGAATAACCGGACGGCTTCAAAATGCTGAAATCAGGGGTTGCAGTGATACCTATGTCAATGGATTGGGATGAAGTAAAAGTATTGTTTCCTATTAAGTTTGATCCTGCATCTTTTGCCGGAGAACCTGCCTGGGAGCCATTCCATCCTTTGGCGGTCAGCTTCGTCAATGAATTATCAAAGGCATTATTAAAGGATCCTACTGTCAGAGAATTTCCGGATGTTGCTGCCTTTGCTTTTTTTTGCAGGAAGGCGAACATGATCAGGCTAAAAGAGAATCTGGATAAAGAAAGCCTGTTCAGGTTGGGCCGGGGATTGGTTTTTCATGTCACTCCCTCCAATGTTCCTGTGAATTTTGCATATTCCCTGGTAGCCGGACTTCTCTCAGGAAATGTGAATATCGTCAGGGTGCCTACGAAGGAATTTGAACAAATCAGGATCATCTCAGACGCTATCCGGCAACTTTATGACAGTCCCGAATTCACTGATTTTTTAAAACGGATCAGCCTGATCCGGTATGACCACCAAAGCCAGGCGACCTCAGTCTTATCTGCTCTTTGCGATGTCAGGGTCATCTGGGGGGGAGATGAAACCATTGCGGAGATCAGAAAGAGTCCGTTAAGACCCAGATCATTTGATGTGACCTTCGCCGACCGGTATTCATTTTGCCTGATCAATGCTGATCAATTTGTCGAAGAAAAACATCCCCTGGAGGTTGCGGCGAAGTTTTACAATGACACCTATTATTTCGACCAGAATGCCTGTACCTCTCCCCATCTGGTCATTTGGACCGGCGAAGACTTCAATGTTGAAGTCTCTCGGAAACTATTCTGGGAGAATCTTCATGAAGTAGTTTTAAGAAAACAGTACGCGCTTCAACCTTTATGGGCAATAGACAAGCTGACTGCATTTTATTCTCAGGCTATTCAATCGGATGGTATCCGCAGATTGGTTTCACCAGACAATTTGTTATGGCAGGTGGAATTGAAGGACCTTTCTGCTGATATTGACAAATTCCGTTCAGTTGCAGGTTACTTTGCAGAATACCATGCCAAATCCCTGGCTGAAATCGCCCCCATCTTTCACTCCAAGTACCAGACCCTGGCCTATTATGGATTCAGCAAATCTGAATTATCATTCTTCATGGAGACCTTTAGACCAAAAGGGATTGACAGAATGGTCCCAATCGGACAAACCACTGATTTTTCCTTGATTTGGGATGGTTATGACTTTATCAGAACCTTGAGCCGTATTTGTGAAATAAGATAAATCTTGATAAAAAATGTAATTGGATTGGGAATTGAAGTATCTAGCTCAATTTGAGGAGAAAATATTCACAAATCGGAATTTTTGGCTGTATTTCACAGCTATATTATTGCTGATTGTCCTGCCCATCAACACTCCCGAAAGTAAATTTTACCTCAACAATATCATGATAATAAAAATCAGGGGGGACTATTTCTTCCATGCACTGACATTTATTCCCTGGGCTTTCTTTATGTTCACCATGAACAAACGTCTCTGGATGTGGATGTTACTCGGATTGCTGTTCTCCACCTGGACCGAAATGCTCCAGTATCTCCTCCCCTACCGCCGCTTCAACATCAACGACCTTATCTCCAACGCCCTGGGCATCCTCCTCGGAATGGTAATTTTCTTACTTTTGACACAGGGTTGGAAGCAACGACAAACCACTGCCTGATGGATTTCACAATCAAACGATATTCCCAACTGCTCCATTCCCTGCTTACGCAGGGTTTTTTGTTTCTGAGGGTCGCTGACCAAGTCGGAAATACTACATTACCAAGTGAAAAGTGCATCATCCTGCGACATGATGTCGATGCCCGTCCGGAAAATTCACTGCGTCTGGCCCGGTTGGAACATGCCCTGGGAATCCACGGAACATACTATTTCCGGATTATTCCTTCTGTTTTCGATCAGGCTATTATCCGGGAAATCGCGGGAATGGGGCACGAGATTGGGTACCATTATGAAACCATGTCTTTTATTGGAGACTTGGAGACGAAGAGACAAAGAGACGATGGGACAAGAAGGGTGGACAAGGCGTTTGAGCGCTTTGTGGAGAACCTTGAAAAATTCAGGAAAATTGTTCCAGTCACCACCATCTGCATGCACGGCTCTCCCCTCTCCCGCTACGACAACCGAGACATCTGGAAGAAATACAACTACCGCGATCTGGGAATTGTTGGCGATCCTTATTTCGATATCGATTTCTCACAGGCAGCTTACTTTACTGACACAGGGCGCCGATGGAACGGGGCAGATGTTAGCATCAGGGACAAGGTTAAACTCAGACGAAGAGACGAAGAGACGAAGAGACGAAGAGACATTGTTACAGAGAAACAATTAAAAACGTTCCCATCCTACCGGAGTACACAGGATATGATTCGGGCGATCGAAAAGGGCACATTTCCGGAAATGGCCATGCTGACCCTACACCCTCAGCGGTGGAATGATGCCATTGGACCCTGGATTCAGGAATTGGTTTGGCAGAATCTCAAGAACGTGGCCAAACGAGGCCTCCGGATATGGAGATCGCGCTTTGCATCATTATTTTAAGAAGGACTCTGGTTCGCCACCATCCTGCGCATATGACAACTTTAGTCCGGCCAGTGGGTTTCGATACCTCGGGTGCGGATGTGCTGCTGGAAGGCTTCGAGATGAGCGGGGTTTTCCCTGATGGCTACAGGGGGCAGTTGGTGCTGCAGGGCATAGGCCACAAGTAGTCCGGCCGATTCTCCGATATTCCACTCCACCGGATGGAGCCGGTAGCACCCGTTGGTGATGTGAGTGGTGCCGATGTTCTTGTTGGCCGCCAACAGGTTTTGCATCCGCTGCGGGATCAGCGCCCCCAGCGGAATCTGGAAGGGCAGCGAGGGCATGTCGATGTAGTTGTCTCCGGCCGTCGAGGGGTGCAGATCGAGATAGTAGAAACCTACCCCCACACTGTCATAAAACGCTTCGGCCCGGGCTGCAGCGGCTTCTCCCTTCACCAACTTCCTGTTCTCCACCCCCACATGTTCCTCTTTCACCGTGAACAGGGCTTTTATGCGCCGCGACTCCCGGATGTAAGGATACAAGGCCATCCCGTCATCACTGCCCATCACATTGGGCCGTAACCGTAACCCGGGCCAGCCCTGGCCCCCATCGGGCCGCTCCACTTCGGTCTGCAGCCAATACAACAACGACAGGTTGAGCTGCCGCGCACCCTCCACTGCCCTTCCAAACGCCTCTTCCGTCACGTCAATCAGATTGCCCAACAGGTAATCGTTCTGCGGCCAGTTGACGATGGTGAGGTCCCCCGGGTAAAAACCGTCCGCGAAATTGTGCCGGTCGATGATCTTCCGGTAATTCCAGAGGTTAAGTACATCCCCCGTAGCCCCTCCCTCAGGATGGAACCCTAATGTTTTGGGTTGCAGGGTGGAGGGCTGACTGTAAGTCAGATCCATCAATTTCCCGGGCCAGGAAGGGGTGAGCCGGGGGACATAACTCCTCCAGAAATCGTACTGCTCAGGGCGGGCGATGGTGAAGTCGCGGTCCTTCTGGTATTCCAATGCAAAGCAGAGGGTAAAGGCCTGCTGGTTTTCAGGATTCCCCTTCTCCGGCGCATGGAGTTCACCGGTCTCGCCCCGTGACTCGGTGCCCTTCACATATTCGGTACCGGTGAGGGGCAACAAATCGCCCAGTTCGGTGGCGTCGACAAAGTAGGGAGCTGTGAGGCTGTACTTACGCCCTGTTACCCGGCATTCGGCCTCCAGAAACCGCACCTGGTCTCCATCGGCATCGGCACCGGTCACCCTGGTCTCCGTGAGTACGACCAGCTTCCCTGCGCTTTGCCAGGGCGCCAGCAACTCCTTCAGCACGGCCACCCCCGCCACAGGCTCCACACACAACCGCGACACGGCCCCGTTGCCCGGATTGAGATACTCCTGTGCCTGCGCCTGCTCCGTCAGAGGATAATTCCGCCGGTAGTATTCCCGTAACCGCTCCCTGAACCTCCTGTAGGAGCGGGTGGCCCCATGTGTCTCTATCCACTTGTGCTCATCGGGCGGTACCCCTTGTGCCGTGAGCTGTCCCCCGATCCACTTCGTCTCCTCGGTCATCACCACCTTCAGTCCGCTCTCCAGGGCTGCCAGGGCACACGCTACACCGCCCAGTCCGCCCCCGGCAATGACCAGGTCCGTGGCTAACTCCCTGTTATCCAGCGACGGCCTCCCTTTTCCCGCACGGCGGGCATCTTTCCGCGATGCGTCGCTTTCCTCCGGAATCTCCCCAATCCCCGCCTGAGTGGTGATCTCTTCCCCGTTCGGTTGAACTGATCCCGCAGCGGCCAGGCCTCCCGGGACCAGCGCCCCGGCGGCAGCTCCTGTGACCGCCAGGCCCCCGGTGATTCCGGCTGCCTTCAGAAATTTGCGCCGTTCCATGTTTTCGATGTTTGAATGATGACAACCCGGCAATCCGCCTCAACGCGCTGTGCCTTTCATGTATTCCAGATACCTGTTGTAGAGATGTCCTGCCTGTAGGTAGGCGGACTGGGGACTCATGAAGTGGGAGAACTCGAAGGTGATGGCCTGCTCCATGCCGGCTTTGGCCGCCGCCTCTAGCTTCATCCAGAGCTTCTCCCACTTGATGGGCATAAACTTGATGGGCATGTCGCGGTCGAAACTCTCGGTATTGGTCCAGCTGCGGATCCCATGCCGGTCGGCCAGCCGTTTGTTGACGGCCAGAAACTCTTCCAGCTCGTCGAAAGCCACATGACCATCCTGGAACGCCAGCACGTCGATAGCCCCTTTAATCCCGTCCAGAATCTCGTTCCACTCCGTCTCATGCTCCTGCAGACTCACCCCCTGGGTCTTGCTGGTGGCCGCGGCATACTGGCTCACATTCTTGATCCCGTCGATATAGGGGGAGATCAGGGTGGTCAGGTTGCCCGACACGCCTTTGCAATGGTGACCCAGTCCGGCATAGAGCTCAATGATGGACCCGGCCTTGCGGCTGCACTCCTGAGAGAGATACCACCCTTTGAAAGCCGGCATGTGGCCGTAGCGCGCCCATACCTCGTCGATGACCGCCCTGTTCAGGTCGGCCTCCTTTTGATAATCTCCGGCGACCCAGTACTTTCCGGAGTCATACAAGCCAAAATAAAAGGCCATGCCGTGCTTCCCGCTCAACTCCAGGAACATCTCCAGCAAATCGGTGGAGGGACGCCAGGCGCCCTCGCGTTCCATCAGCACCGCCGAAGGCCAGGTGAGCCACTTGCCATACCCCCCGCGGATCATGATCACCGTGTCGATACCGGCAGCCTTCATAAAACCGAAATCGCGGTCCCACTCTTCCCGGCCCCAGTTCTGGTGCGGAATGTCGTGACTAATCTCATCGAGGAAAGTTCCCCGGATTTGCATTTTCTGCATTCTGCTTATATCTTCAAATAGGTTCGTAATCTTTGATCTTGTCGAGCCAGTTGTACTTCAGAATGATGGAGGTGACCGCAAAGATAACCAGCGACACCACCAGCCCATCCCACCGGCGGATCACCAGATAAATGGGAGCTACGATCAGGGTCATCTGCCAGACGATCCCCACCAGGACGTTCACCGTATCGCGCGGCAGGTCCCCGTTGCGGGTGATGCCCGGGTAAACGGCCTTGGCCTTCCGGTATACCGGCTCCCACCATCCCCACGGCCTGACGTTTTTGTAAAAGCTGATGAGGGTATCGTCATCGACGGGTTGCGTCAACAGGCACCCCAGGAAACTTCCGGCCAGCGCCACAGCAAAAATAAGGGGAAAAAGGTAAATGTCGGGTGTTTCCGGGAAGAAGAGAAATTTCAGCGTCGACCCGGCCAGTCCGGCCACCATCCCCCAGAAATAGCCGTACCCGTTGAAGCGCCACCAGATCCATTTCAGCACGTTGGCGGCCACATACCCGCCGTAGAGCGACGAGGTGATCCACAGCGTGAGGGAATTGATGGACCCCGAGAAGAAACCGAAGAAAATCCCCACCACGACGATTCCCACGGAACTGAAGTAGCTGGCCCGTACCAGGGTTTTCGCGGGAGCGTCGGGACGGATATAGCGTTTGTACAGGTCATTGACGATATAGGCGGGGGCGGAGTTGACGAAAGCCGAGAAGGTCGACATGAAGGCGGCCAGCAAACCGGCCAGCAGGAGTCCCCGCAGGCCTGCCGGCAGCATGTGGTTGATCACCCAGGGGAGGATCTTCTCGAAGTCGATCTCCCCTCCCCCGGCTTGCAGCACAGGTGTGACTAACACCAGTCCCAGCACCCCCAGTCCGGCCACCATTAGGTACCTCGGCGGAAAGAGGATCAGCGGGGTGAGGCCGCTCATCTTGGCGGCATCGCGGGGCGTGGCACACGAGAAGACCCGCTGCATGTCGTAACCGGGTACTGGTCCGGCCAGACTGGAGAAGATGCCCTTGAAGAACATCATCATCACCAGGGCTCCGAACATGCCATAGCCGTCGGAGGCGATCCGGGTGTTCACCTCGTCAAAGAGGCCGGTCCAGTCAAGTCCTTTGTCCCACGTAGGCCAGAAGCCGTACCATCCCTTGGGAACGGCAGCGTCGAGCTGGTCAGGCGTCACCTTGTCCATGGCAAACCAGGCCACAGCCACACAGGCCACGGCCATCACCAGGAACTGCATCACCTCGGTGGCCACCACACTGTACATCCCCCCCTTGATCACATACAGGGTGGTCACCGACAGGAGAATGGTGGCATAGACATATTCGTTGATGAGGGTTACGCCTCCGATGCTGAAGGAGAGGTCCCAGGGGAAGATGGTCACGGCAAACTTGCCGATACCCACGAAGAAGTAGGCGATGAAGCCAATGGCGCTAATGACGGCAAAGACCACCACGATGATATGGGAGAGCTTCCCGCCCCTGTCGTGGCCAAAGCGGGTGGTGATCCACTCGGCGCCGGTCATCACCCCCGAGCGGCGGAGCCAGACGGCCATAAATACCATGACGAAGATCTGGTTCCACACCGGCCAGAGCCAGGGGATCCACACGCTCTTCAGGCCATAGACAAAGAGAATGGTGACCGTCCAGGCCGTCCCCGACACATCAAACATGCCCGAACCGTTGGAGAGCCCCAGGTAATACCATTTCAGGCTGTTGCCCCCCAGAAAGTAGTTCTGGATGCTCTGTCCCGCCTTCTTCGATATCCAGAAGCCGATGAAGATGCTCAGCCCCAGGTATAGGGCGATGATCAGGATGTCAACCCAGTGAAAACTCATGGTTGCGGTTCCGAAGTAGCGTTACCCTGATCAGTGGACCCGGCGGCGTTTCCGGAGGTGCCAGCGGCGCTTTCCGAGGTACCGGCGGCGTTTCCGGAGGGTCCGGCAGCGCTTTCCGAGGGACCGCATTCGCCGCGGGCAGCCATCTTAAAGCCCTCCTCCACCTCATTCCAGAGGTCTTTGGTGATGATATGGACGATGTCAAAGACCATCAGTCCGTCAGAAGCCTGGAGGTTCATGGCGATGGTACGTGACAGGTCCTGCGGTTTGTCGTAGAACTGATCCACCAGGATTCCGCCGATAAAGGGCCGGCCGTTCATGATGCCCCTGATGTTATTGCATGAGCCTTCCACGCAGTACCAGGTGCCCCGGGCTCCCCGGTAGTCGGTCTCGTTCTTCACCACCGTGGTGTCCTTCAGGTAATCCTCCAGGGTGACATGGGTGTAGTAGTTGCCCGTGGTATAGAGGTCAAGCAGTTCGGCATAACCCGCATTCTTGTACTCCGGAGTGGCCCAGTCAAAATCCTGCGACGGATCGTAGGCGTTGCTGGCCCAGTTGACCCCCACCTCGTAATAGCTGGGATACCAGGCGCCGGTGTAATCGCCAAAGGAGATCTCCGGGTTGACGGACTTCACCTCCTGACGGGCCAGGGCCATGAAATCGTAAATATTCTTAGCCCGCCATTCGAGCCACTTCTTGAAATGCTTCCCGGGAACATAGTCCACGCCTGCACTGCCTTTATCCTGCCAGGCATAGATATCCTCCGGAAACCGCTCCACCGGTTCGCCCAGATATTTCTCAAATTCGCTCCGCGAGAGGTCCGAGAAGTCGGCCATAATACCATCGTAACGTACCCTGTCGAGGATAAGCCCGTCGAGGTCGGGATATTTGGCCACCAGCTCCTTCAGCACCTCCAGGATATGCTCCCGGAAGGTGGGCTCAATGGGATTGACCATCGCGCTGTACTTCTGTTTTTGTTCCGTGATGGGAATGATCTCCCCTGTGGGCGTGTAGACCATGCTGGCCCATTCGGGATGCCCGTCATAGATCTGTCCCCGGTCGTGAAAGTTGTGGCCCGCCACAAAAACGTTGAGGGAGGCGTGCACCTCGAGGCCCAGTTCATGGGCTTTGCGGATGAAATAGCCCAGGTAATCAAAGGTGGTGTCGCGGGTGAAGCCCTTCCACTCCGTCATCCGGGGGGCCAGGGCGCTCTCATAGAGCACCTCGCCCGTGATGGGCCGCACGTCAACCACCGCATGGGTGAAGCCGATCGATTTGATTTTCTGGAGGTAAAAGTCGATGGAGTCGGGATGACTCAGCGTGGCGAAGTTGGCCGTGGCGTCAAACCACATCAGCGCCGGCTTCCCTGCTGCAGGAGCAGGCTGTTTTTCCTTCGGTGCGCAGCCCGTCAGTATAATCAGGGGCAGAATAAGCAGGAGAATTATCGTGGTCACATGCTTGTTTTTATTTGAATGCATACTTGTAATTAATTGACTTGTTCCTATATGTTTGCCGGCTCATGGCTTATTTTGTCAATTGAAGCCCTGAGAAAACGGATCAATCCAAAATCTTAAATCTTAAGTCGTAAATCTTAAGTCGAAATCTTAAGTCGTAAATCTTAAGTCCTGAGTCTTAAGTCTTAAATCCAATAATTCATTTGCCTATGGCCTGGCTGATGCCCGCCTTGACATACGACCACTGGTTCTTGTTCTTCAAATGGATCATGTCGAACAGGAAATAGCCGTCGCAGGCATGGATCGCCGCATCAACCGACTGGGTGATGGCGCCGTTGACGACGGCTTCGGAAGCCGTGGCCCACTCGCCATTGCCCACATCGGGCCCGCCGATCACCGGGGCATCCCCCTTCACCAGATCCATGGCCCGCGTACAGAATCCCTGCACCGTCCACTCGCTGGTCCCATAAATCCGCGTCGGCGCCGCATACGCCCCGATCAGGATCACATCCATCAGGTCGGCATACCCCTGATTCTTATAGGTCGCCGTGGCCCATGAATAACTCGCCGCGGTATTGTACTCCGGACTCGCCCAGTTGACCCCGTTCTCGTAATAGGTCGAATACCACCCCCCGACATAGACGCCGAAGCTGATCTTCGGGTTGACGGCCTTCACCCGGCTGCGCGCGTTGGCCATGAAATCATGGATCGTCTTGGCCCTGAACTCCAGCCACTGCTTGAAATAAACCGGCAGCGTCGCTGGCAGGCTGCCCGTTTTGGTGCCGTAAGCCATCACGTCTCCGGGAAAATTCAACACCTTGTACCCCAGAAACGCCTCGAATTTCGTCCGCGTGTAGGGGGAGAAGTCGCTGTTCAGGTTGTTGAACCGCGCCCGGTCCAGGATGATCCCGTCAAGATCCCTGTATGCCGCCAGGTCCTCCAGCATCGCACAGAGGTACTCCTGCACCTCCTCCCGCACGGGATTGAAGAACTTCTCGTTGTTCCCCAGCTCCATGACGTTGACGGCGCCCGTGGAGGTGAGCAGATGGGTCGCCCACTCCTTTTTGGCACTTTCCCGGTGCAGGACCCCCTGGTTCCCCAGGGAATTACCGTTGCCCCCCGTAAAGGTGTTGACTCCGGCGTGGACCTTCAGCCCCAGGGCATGCCCCTCCTCGATGAAGGCCTGGAGGTAATCCCACGTGGCCGTCCGCTCATACTTCCCGTAGACCCCGTTCCGCCAGGCTCCCAGCCACTGCACCTGCGCCACCACATCGGTCGTGAAGAGCACATCGCCCGTCGTGGGCCGCACATCCACCACCACATCGGTGAACCCCGCATCTTTGGCCAGCGCCAGATCACGCCGGATGTTCTCCCTGCTGTTGGCAAAATCGGGAAAATTGGCCGCCGCATCGATCCAGATAAACCGCGGCTTCAACGCCACATCTTCCTCCTCTTCCCACTCCCACTCATACTCCTTCTCTTTTTCCTTTCCACAGGAAACCAGTACCGACCCCATCGCTATGACCAGGGCGGCCATCAAAACCATCCAGCGTTCCTTTCTCATCCTCTTTTCTTGTGGTGTCGGGCGCAACCCCCGGGCGGGGGTTGCGCCTCACCAGTCATTTACATATCTATACAGTCGAATTGATATCCTACGACATAGCCGTTGGTAAACATGAAGTAAAGATAGAGGAAATAGCCGTCGTCAGAGACCCTGAAGGCCACATCTCCCGTACCGTTGGTATTGGGCACCACCGGGGCGATCCCCTTGGGCCCCCACTTGTCACGCTCGCATTCCCACACCACAGCCGGACAGGTATAGGTTTCAAGGTTGCCCGCGAAGTTGGCGTCGTTGCTCACGTCGAGCATCCACACGGCATCGGCGGCACCCCAGTTAAAGCTGTTGACCCAGTTGTGGGCCGTGTACTTCGCGTTGTTGAAGGTCACATAGTCCACCGCATTGGGGATGTAGTTGGGGCTGATCGATTCCAGCGACTTGCGCACCGTGTTGGTGACGCCGTCGACCCAGGCAAAGGTATTGTCGGAATAGCTGGCCACGAAGTAGTCGCTGTTCACGTCGGTGGCCGAGGTGTAGACGATGTCGCAGTTGGTCGTCCACCCCTTGGCGAGTCCGGTCATGGTGACCACCTCGGGCTCCTGGGAGGCCAGCACGCCGCCGGTCACCTTCCAGCGGGCGAATTTCTGTCCGGCCGCCAGAATGGGCGCCGTGATGATGGCGTCCCCGTCGATACTCCCCATCACGGAGAGCTTCCGCCCGATGGCCACCCCCCCGTTCCACTCGATCATCAGTTCCGGAGTGGAAGTCACCGAAGTGAGCTTGTAGACCTTAAACGATCCGGCATTGGGCGCCAGGTTACAGATCAGCACGTTGCCGTCATCGTCGGCGGTGTTGTAGAAGTTGGTGAGGCTCCCCTTGAGGGCTCCCAGGTCGATTTCACCCACCTTTTCGCCGGTCTTGGCATTGAGGTAGATCGAGTTGGCATTCCTGGTGTTGAGGATCACGTAATCCTTCGTCACGGCGATGCCTCCCGTGAGGTGGTCGACGGTGATGCCCACATCGGCCTTCAGTTTTTTAGCGAAGAGCATCTTGGCGCTTCCGCTGCGGATCCCGTAGGGCAGCTTCCCGGGCGTCTCCTTCACCACGGTGTAGACCGCGGTGGTCGCCCCGTCGTGGGCCGTCACCGTCAGCTTCGGCTGGGTGTTGTAGTTGAGCTCCGTGGTCCGCGGATCGGGCGATATGGTGGCATGGTACGAAAGGGTCACCTCAGCCAGCGCGGGCGCCAGCTCCTCAATGGCCACCAGCGAGATGGTCTTCGTATTCTCATTGATCACCCCCGCCAGTCCCAGTGACGGAATCGTGAACTCCTTGATCTGGCACTCGCTGCTCTTGCGGATCTCGCCCCGCACCGTGTACTGTTTCTGCTGCTTGAGCTGGTCGGTGACCGTGATTGTGTTGGACTGTGTCAGGTCCATGAACAACAGCGACGGAGAAACCACCACGTTGTCGTCGAGGTTGGCCTTGACGCGCATCTTCTTCAGTTGATCCTGGGTCACGGCGTTGTCGCTGCTTTCCGGATAGAAAAACGGAATGGGAATGACGATCTCCTGGCTGCCTTCGGTGAAGTACCCCGTGAAAGTGCCGGTGCCGTCCTCAAAGGTGGCGGTGATGCTGTTGATACCGTTGCGCGATACCGGGGGCAGCAGCTCGTCGGGCTCGTGACACCCGCCGGCCATCAGCATGACGCCCAGTATCAGTATAGATAATATTCTGTTCTTCATAATCTTATCGTTGTAACTTTTTAAGAATCTTTCGTGAAACGCCTGTTGTCTCATCTCACTTCCACTCATCATACTGTTCGATGGCGCCGTTGTTCTCCATTTCGCTGTAGGGCACCGGGAGGACATAGGTCTTCTCGAGGAATTTACGGTCCTGGAGGTCGCAGTCGACATATTCATAGAGCCAGCCGGCCTCGTTTTTGGAGATTTTCATCCCATGGACGCGGTAGCCGTTGTATTCGGTGTGGGCGAGGCGCCAGCGGCGCATGTCCCAGTAGAGGTGGCCTTCGTAGGCCAGTTCGATCTTGCGCTCCTGCCTGATGGCTTTGAAGAGGGCATCTCCGGAAAGGCCACTGAGGGGAGGCAAGGCTACGCCTGTGCGCCCGCGCACCGTGTTGAGGTCACTCAGGGCTGCACTGCTGTTGCCCAGCCGGAAGCTGGCCTCGGCACGGTTCAGGTAGACTTCCGCCAGGCGGAGCTCTACCCAGGTCTGGGTGCTCCGGTAGGTGATCAGGTCGGTATGGGCCTCATCCATGAACTTCCGGAGGTAATAGCCGGTGGTCGTGCGCCCCTTGGCGTAGGTGTCGTCACGGTACCCCATGTATCTCCCGGCGGTGCCGTTGACGCTGTTCTCCATGGTCCGTCCCTTCCAGGTCGATCCGTTGTAGGTGACGGTGGCCGCAAACCGGGGATCCAGGTTCTCATAGGGCGGGCGCACGGTCGTTCCCCCGGCCACATGCCAGGCACTCCAGTCCACCTTCTGCCCATCCTTGCTCTCATAGGCCTCCACCATCTCCTGGGTCGGACAGCCACTGCCCCCCTGGTTCTCGATCTCGCCGAAGGTGGCGTAATCCTTGTCAAAGGTGTGGTTCGGCCCGGTGATCAGGTAGTTGTACTCGAGGATCGACTCGGCATTGCCGCCCTTCCAGGCATCCTTGTACTGGGGCATGAGCTGGTAGACGCCCAGGGCGATGACCTCATCGGCAGCCGCTTTGGCAGCTTCCCACCTTCCGGCGTAGAGCATCGCCCGCGATTTGAAGGCCAGAGCCGCCCCTTTGGTCACCCGGCCCCGGTCACCATTCCCCCATGCCGCCGGCAATACCGACGCCGCATAGTCGAGGTCTTCGGCAATCAGGTTCCAGGTCTCCTCGGCCGAAGAACGGTTCTTGTCCTTCTGGAGGTCCATGTTGGTATAGAGGATCACCCCTCCGTGCCGTTTGGCCAGCTGGAAGTAAAGGAACGCTCTGAAAAAGCGGGCCTGTCCCTCGAAAATCTTGTTCTCCTCGTCACTCAACGTGGAATACTTCTCCAGTCCCACGAGAAACTCGTTGACCCTGCGGATACGCTCATAGGTGGCTGCCCACGTGTTGAGAAGGTTTCCGGAGGGATTCATCATTTCAGGTGTAAACACATACATGTTGGCATCGCCGGCTTTGCTCCCCGGAACATAACTGCCGTACTTGAGGGTTTCGGTGAGCCCTTCGGTCAGGTTACCGCTGAACTGGGCGGTGCCGAAACTGCCGTACCGGTCGATATAGGGATAAAAGCCGTTCACATAAAGGGTGATGTTCGAGGCGCTCTCCCAGACGATCTTGTCGGAAATCCGGTCGGTGGCCGTGGTATCCAGAAAGTCGTCACACCCGGTGAAGAGGCTCATGGTAAGCAGCAGGGCTGCGGAAATTATCTTGTTTCGCATAACATCAGGTTTTGATCGTTAAAATGTCAGTTTGATCCCCATGGAGAAGACTCTCTGCTGCGGATAGTAACCGTTGGATACGCCGGGTTGCTCCGGGTCGATGTTGTATTTGTTCAGCTTGCTGAAGGTGAGCAGGTTCTGGCCATCGGCATAGATGCGAAGGCCGTAGACGCCGATGCCCTTCAGGAGGCTCTGCGGGAGGGTGTAGCCCAACTGGGCGGTTTTCAGGCGGAGGTAGTCACCGTTCCGGTACCAGTAGGTCGAGGAGAAGGCGTTGTTGGAGCTGGCCGCCACCAGGGCGAGGCGCGGAAATTCGGCATCGGTATGGTCTTCGCGCCATGAGTTCTCGACAAGATAGGCCGGCGAGTTGCCCCCATGGTAGAAGGGCTTGGTCATCGAGGTGTTGTCCATGATGCCGCCGCTGTAGACTCCGGTCAGGGCCACGTCGCGCCCCAGGGCGCCCTGCCAGATGAAGGCCAGGTCAAATCCCTTCCAGTCGGCATCGAAGGTGAAACCCCCGATGAACTTCGGATAAGCCGAGAGGCCAATGTAACCGCGGTCCTGCTCGTAGCTGATCTTGCCGTCGCCATTGCGGTCGAGGTATTTGATGTCGCCCGGGCGGACGGCCTTGCCCTCGATGAGCGCCGAATTGTCAATATCTTCCTGGTCCTTGAAAAGCCCCAGGGCGATGAAGCCCACCTGGGAACCCACCTCCTTGCCGGTAAGTTTCAGCCAGTCGGGGGTGTTGGCGGAATCGCCGTAACGCAGCCACCGCCGCTTGGTGTAGGTGCCGTTGAGGCCTACCCGGTAGCTGAAGTCGCCGATCTTGTGGCGGTGGTTCACCATCACCTCAAAACCCTTGTGGTCCTGCTTGTTGTTGTTGGCATAACCGTAGACATATCCGCCGTAGCTGTCGGGATAGGTGGCGTCGACCGAGCTGAGCATGTCGTAGATGTATTTGTAGAATACGTCAAACTCGAAGCCCAGAAGACCGCCCCAGAGGGTGGCATCGACCCCAGCGTTGTACTGGAGGGCTTTGGCCCAGGTGAGGTTGATGTTGGCCGGGCGGCTCGTGAGGAGCCCGCTCTGGGCCACACCACCGATGACCACCGCCGGGTCGGCCAGGAACGAAAGGGTGTTCAGATAGTAGTAAGCAGGAATTTCTGTGGTCCCTGTCAATCCGATACTCCCCCTCAGCTTGAGGTTGTCGAACTGGGGAAGGGCCTGTTTGAACCACTCCTCATTGGAGATGCGCCAGCCCAGGGAGCCCGCCGGAAATGGACTCCACCGCTTGCCCTCCACCATTCCGCCGAAGACATAGCTGCCATCGTAGCGGTAGGAGAATTCTGCGAGGTATTTGTTGTCGTAGTCGTAGTTGACGCGCCCCAGGAAACCAGCGGTACGCTGCTGGTAGCTGCTCCCCGACACGTCGTTCTTTTCCTTCAGCTTGGCAAAGCTCAGCTCGTCGAGTTCCGGGATGTCAAAGCCGTAACCATAGGCGCCGAAGTTGTTGCCGTCGCGCTGGATGGTCTCCACCAGCCCGAGCAGTTCCACGTTGTGGAGGCCGAATTTGTTGGCATATTTCACACTGCTGTTGGTGGTCAGGTGGGTGTAGTGGCCCAGACCCTCGACCAGACTGGTCGTGGTGCCGCGGGCATCGTAGGTCTTCACATAGCTGATGTCGCCCGTGGGAGCCGTGGGGGCCGTGGCCACCCAGGTATAGTAAGGCGTCGAGAAGCCCTTGGAGGTCTGGTAGGAGGCGTCAAAAGCCGTCAGGAATTTGAAGCTGAGTCCCTTCAGGAAAGGGGCGTCGTAGTTGAGGGCCAGGTTGGTCTGGAGGATGTTGGTCTTGTTCCGGTTGTAGCCCGTGAGGTCGGAAGCGGCCAGCGGATTCACATAGGAACTGGCAGTCCGTGTTGACACGGGAACCCCGTCAATCTCTGCCGGAACGTAGGGATGCGCCCTGATGGCCTGCTGGGGGATGTTGTTCCAGTCGCCCGGAGAGGCGCTGTACCCCGGCCGCTTGCGGGCTTCGATCCTCCCCGACACGTCAAAGGTCAGGGTGAGATGGTCGGCGATGATGGCGTCGATATTCGAGCGGAGGTTCAGCCGGTTGTAATCGAAGCCCCTCACATTCCCCTCCTGGGCATAGTTGCCCAGGGAAACGAAATACTTGATCTTTTCGGTTCCCCCGGTGGCGTTGACGTTCAGGTTGGTGTTGGTGCCGATGCCGAAGGTCTCCTCATACCAGTTGGTGTTGTGCCATCCGTCGGTGGGATCGTTATTGGTCATCATTTCGACATGCGACTGCGAGAAGACGGGCGCATCGCCGTCCATCTCCCGCGCCTTGTTGTACCAATAGGCATAGCCCGGGGCGTCGAGCATATCGAGCATCAGGGTGTTGGTGCTCACGCCGTAGGCACCCGTGAAGGTGATCCGCGAGGGCGCCGTGGCACCGCGCTTGGTGGTGACAATCACCACCGTGTTGGCATCCAGTCCGTATACCGATGCAGAGGAGGCATCCTTCAGCACCGAGATGGAGGCGATTTCGTTGGGGTCGATTTCGGAGATGCTCCGTTCGATGCCGTCGACGATGTATTTGGCCGAGGAACCGCGGACGATGATGCTGGAGCCGTCAGAACCCGGCTGCCCCGATTGCTGGAGGGAGATCACGCCCGAGACGACCCCCCCGAGCATGTTGGTGATGTTGCCCGTGGGCCGTTTGAGGAGTTCCTCACCGCCGATCGCGCTGACCGCACCGGTGATGCTTCCCCGCTTCTGGGTGCCGTAGCCCACGACGACCACCTCGTTGATGCCTTCGCTTTGTTCGCGCAGCACTACATTGATGGTTTTCTGGTTCCGCACCGGCATTTCCACCCGTTCATAGCCGATGAAGGCAAAGATCAGGGTTTCGCTTCCCGTAGGCAGGTTAAGGGTAAAATTGCCGTTCACATCCGTGGTGGTTCCTGTCGTCGTCCCCTTGACGGCGATGGTCGCTCCGGTGAGAGGCAGACCGTTCTGGTCGGTCACCGTCCCCCTCACCAGGTTCTGTGCCCAGGAGAGAGGTGCCAGCAGCAGCAGGAACGCTACCAGGGCACACCGCCTGAGACTTGCCCGTTGTGTAATTTTCATGTGGATCATAAATGGTTATTAAGTGTTTATAATTGGTTATTATGTGATGTTATTTGACTTTCAGGTGTTTATAAATGCCTGCTGTCGATGATAAATGCGTGCTGTCGATGATAAATGCCGAAAAGCCGGTAAGTTGGGCGATAAATGATTATAAACGCGTATAAATATTTACATGTGGATATAAGCGGCAAGAAGCGGTTATATCAGTTTTAGTTTCCGCAACACAATGGCCCCGGCCCCCTTGACGGCCCCGTCGGAGCCCAGCGAGGAGAAGATCAGCTCGCAGGAACGCAGGGGCAGCATCAGGGCGGTATGGCGCATGCCCGCCTTGATGGCGTCGGTCAGGATCTCCCCGGCGGTGCTGAAGGTGCCCCCGATGATGATCACCCCCGGGTTGAGCAGGTTGATCATGCTCCCCAGTGCCTTGCCCAGCCGGAATCCGATCTGGTGGACCAGCGAAATGGAGAGGGCATCTCCCCCCAGTGCGGCTTCCAGGATGTCGCCGTACTGGACGCTCCCGCCGGATCCGTTTTCTGCGGGTGCCGAAAGGAGGGAGACCTCCCCGGCGGCCCGCTTCTCCCTGAAATTCTGCTCCAGGGCGTATCCCGACACCTCGGTTCCCAGGCATCCCCGCTTGCCGCAGAGACACAACCGGTCGGAGTCGCCGAACTGGATGTGACCGAACTCCCCGGCAAAGGACTCCTCCCCTTCCACGATCTCCCCGTTGCTGATGATCACCAGTCCCAGTCCGCGGCTCAGGTTGACCACGAAGGCATTTTTCCGCTCGCGCGCCTGCCCGAACACCTGCTCCGCCAGTCCGGAAACCCGCGTGTCATTGTCCAGGTACACCGGAAAGGAGAAGTGCTTCCCGATATAGGCCGCCAGGGGTTTCTCGGGGAAGTCAAAATAGTTGAAGGAATGGCCGGTGTGGGAGTTGACCCGGCCGGTGATCCCGATGCCCATCCCCAGGATCCGCTTTTCGGGAATCCCGGAACGGTCAAGAGATTCGCGGAAGAAGGCGATCACCTCCTCCAGGCATTCGGGGGTATTCTCCAGCACAAAGGAGCTTTTTTCGCACCCGAATACCTTTTCCATAGAGAGGTTGAAAACCGAAAAGGAGATCCCCTTCAGAAGGATCACCACCCCTATGGAATAGGCATAACCGGGGTCGACGCGGTAGAGAAGCGGACGGCGGCCACTCTCGGTCTCCAGCTTTCCGGCCTCCACGATCACCCCGTCCTCAAACAACTCATTGATCAGCTTGGTCCCCGTCGGAACACTCAGCTTCACCCGCTGGCAGATCGCCGGAATGGTCAGGGGCTGCTCCGACTTGTTCAGCAACGAGACTATCTTCCGTTTCTGCGCAAATTGCCGGTTCTGAACATTGAACTCCTCGATATCTTTCAGGAAAAGTTTCATTTTCGTCTTTATGTTGAGCCGGACTGCTGCGCGAACCGGTTTTCTGATGAAAGCCAGGCGGGCCGCGCTGTTCAGGCTTATTTTGTAATTAGTTTTATTTATCCAGGGCAAATTTATAAAATATTTTATTTAATGCCCAACAATTAAAAATATGTTTTAAAATATGTTTTCTCCTAAGTTCGGCCTGGAACAATTGGAGCCAATGCCTCTATGTGCTATATTTGCAAGGCAATTCCGGCAAATGGAAGGTCTGCGCGGCTTTCCTGGGACGAACCATCTATGAAGAGATTTTTACGGCAGCTTTTTGCAGACATTCTGATAGCCCTCATTGTGTTCCTGGTGTCGCTATGGCTCCATGAAGGCCATACCTTTCAGGAAATCAGGCTTTATTTCGTTCCCGCCGCCGCCTACTACGGGTTTCACCTGCTGGTTTCCCTCTTCTCGGGCAAATACGAATACCGCACCCGCCTCTCCATCACGCGCCTCATCAGCCGGTACATGCAGTGCTGGGTCATCTCGGCCCTGGCCGCCCTCCTTTTCCTCTCCCTTTACCATGCGCACGGCATCTCCCGGCTGATGATCCTGACCAACATCTTCGGACTGCTCGCCGGCGAGTACCTTATGATCCTGGTGGTCTCCCTCTTCCGCGAATCGGTGCCCCTGCTCGATCCGGAGGAGATCACCGAAGACAAGGATTTTGACCGCCACCTGAACAGGTTTCTTCCTGCGGAAGAGGAGGAGGAGTTTCCGTCAGGGGAGACCCTGCTGGGCCAGCCGGCCCTTAAAAATGCCAGTCCGGTCCTGCGGAAGTTCCTGCATTCCCATTTCCCGCAGAATGGTGACAGCTGTCTGGTCATCGACACCTCCGACAGTGCTTCGCTCCTCTCCTTTCCCGAGAACAGCCAGAAGAACATCATCAGCATCCACCCGCTGAACCGCACCCGGTACATCAACCATTTCCTGGAGGTGGCCAACAGCCGCCTGCAGGAGGGGGGATTGCTGGTGGTCAGCGCCGAAACGGTCGATCAGCGCCGGAAAAGGATCATGCATAAGTACCCCCCGGTGATCAATAGGATCTATTATTTCTTTGACTACCTGCTGATGCGGGTGCTGCCCAAGCTGCCGCCCTTCCGGAAGATCTGGTACCGCCTGACCAATGGCACCAGCTACGTGATGAGCCGCACGGAAATCATGGGCCGCCTCAGCGCCACCGGATTCGCCATCGGCGAAGAGATCGGCAACAATGGGGTCTACTGCCTTTCCGGAGAGAAAAAAGGGGTGCCCCTCGACTACCAGAACGCCACATACGGACCGCTGATCCATCTTTTGCGTGTGGGACAGAACGGGAAGCTGCTGAAAATATACAAGCTCCGGACGATGTACCCCTACAGCGAGTTCATCCAGGAGTATGTCTACGAGCATAACCACCTGGCAGCAGGGGGAAAATTCCGTGACGACTTCCGCGTGACCACCCTGGGAAGCTTCCTGCGCCGCTACTGGCTCGACGAGCTGCCCAGCCTCTGGAACTGGATGCGCGGCGATGTCAAACTGGTGGGCGTGCGCCCCCTCAGCCGCCACTACTTCAGCCTTTACTCCCCGGAATTGCAGCAGCGGCGCATCCGTTTCAAACCCGGACTCATCCCGCCCTTTTATTATGACCTTCCGGAAACGCTGGAGGAGATCCAGGCCTCGGAAATGCGCTATCTCGATGCCTGGGAGAAGGCCCCCCTGCGTACCGACATCCGCTATTTCTGGCGGGCGGTGTATAACATCGTCGTTAAGGGAGCGAAAAGCAACTAGGGCACTCCCGGAGGGCTTGCTGCCCAATTTCCCCATCAAAGGGGCCATGAACGGTCAGGGCACATTCGGAAAAATGCTATATCATGGTTAACCCGGGATCAGCCCCCAACTGATAGGCATAATATATGGGCAGAAAAACCAGTTTCTGTTCCGAAAGAGTTGAATAAGGTGCCGCAGAAAGGACAACTCCATAAGGACATTGGGGAAAGGTGTTTAGCAACAAATGCATGCTTTTCAGTTTTCCGGCCACTCCACTCTTCACCTCCAAAGGAATGACGTTTCCTCTTCCTGAAATCAGATAATCCACCTCTGAGGTGCTGCTTTTTTCGTCCCGTGACCAATAGTAAAGGGTATCATTACCAGAAGCCGCCACCATTTCCTGGCCGACAAATTGTTCGGCAAGGGCACCTTTGTGAATATCCAGTAATCCGGTTTTGAATGCTTCGGAATCCACAGGCAAACCACAAATCTGCTGCATAATACCGATATCCATCAGCATCGTTTTAAACTTCTTACCAGAAGCCGATACTTCCAATGGTAATCCTGACGGACTTGCCGATGGAATTTTCCTGATGACTTGTGCTTGCCAAAGCAAGTCATACGCCTTTTTTATCGTCGGAATTGAAAAATCAGTCGACAGCCGCGCATATTTAATTTGCCTGCCCACATTTTTTGCCAAAGAGGTCAAAACCTGATTTAAACATTGCTTATCGGAATAAGGTGCGTACTTTGAAAAATCGGCTCTGAATGTATTGACCAAATCAAGCTGTATGTCAAACACCTTGACAAAACTGCCGTTCTTCGAGAAAAAATCAACACATTCAGGCATTCCTCCGACAAAGAAATAGTTTCGCACCTGGTTCAAAAGGGATTGGTGTACTGTGTCAGACAATTTTTGAGGCAGTTCCAGAATTTTTTCAGCAAGCATCTGATGACCCGTTGCCAGCAAAAATTCCGGAAAACTCAGTGGGAACATGTTTAAAAACTGCACCCGGCCCACCGGCACAGGAATGTCCCTGAATGCAAAATCCAGTAAAGATCCCGCTGATATGAGATGCAACGCAGGCATTTCTTCATAAAAGTACCTCAAAGACATCATCGCTCTTGGGCAACTCTGGATCTCGTCAAAAAAAAGCAGATCTTCCCCGGGAATGATGCGTGAATTCAATACCACCTCCAGTTCTGAAAGGATGCGTCTTACATCAAAATTCAAATCAAATATGGGATGCCAGTCAGGATGCTTCTCAAAATTTACGTGATGTACCTTTCCCTTAAAATGGTTCTTTCCGAAATCATTTATGACCCATGTCTTACCTACCTGCCGGGCTCCTCTGAGTATTAAAGGCTTCCGGTTGACCTGATCTTTCCATTCAATAAGCCTTTTTGTAATTAACCTTTCCATTGGGCTTCTTTATAAATACAAGGTAAATATATAATATTGGATTAAGTTTTACAAACATATTTCTAATAATATTTTTCTTTAATTTGTTTTTGCAGGAATGAACTGAATGCACGATGGCCCCGGAAATGCGCGACCTCGACGCCTGGGAGAAGGCCCCCCTGCGCACAGACCTCCGGTATTTCTGGCGGGCGGTGTTTAACATCGTCATTAAGGGAACGAAGAGCAACCAGGGCACTTCCGGAGCGCCATGATCAACATCCTCTTCAAGGAGCCAGAAGCAACTGATGAGGGGCAATTATTGAGTTGCAAAATGATCTATATACCCTGCTAAGTTACCGGCAAGATAGTAAGGAATATTCAGCAGTGTAAAGGGTGTTCCCGTCAGTGTCTTTAGTTTTTCAACACTCAGGGACCCGGCATATAAGCGGATAGCTAAACTGCTTTTAGAACTGTCTACATATTGATGCAGGGACCTCAATTTTCCGGATTTACCTGATTTAACTTCAACAGGGTAACCCTTTCCATCTCTGACCATCAAATAATCAAGTTCGGAAGATGCCCCCTCTTTCTCCCGTACCCAAAAAAGCAGGTTCCTCAACAAATCGTCATTGATAGCTGTAAGTTCCTGACCTACTACATGTTCAATCACCCTGCCATAAAATACATCTGTCAAATCACCGGAATTAAAAACATCCTTCTGTATTCCGGCGAAGTAATTGAATAACCCGGTATCAACTACATGTAATCTGGGCGATTTTTTAAAATCTGGCATAAAGGGGAGTCTGGTCTGGACAGTGGGGTAAACCAGATTGATCAACCTTGCCTTTTGTAAAGTTCTCAGGGCTTCGCCCATTTCACGTGAACCGTAAACGGAGGATCCGAAACCGTGGAACTTAATCCGCGAACCAGCCTCTCTGAAACATGCCGGAATAGCATGCCTAATAACCTGAATTTGGGTATGGTTACGTGCATATTTCTCTACATCATCCAAATAACTCAGCAGCAGCGTCTCATAAACCGGTTTCAGGGATACCAGATCCTGTTTCTCCACATATCTTTTTACGGCTTCAGGCATTCCTCCGATCAAAGTATACGTATGGAAAAATTTCATGAGTCTCTCATGTGCGAACGGAGCGACAGGAATATGATAAAATTGTTCCAAAACTTGTTTCTCCCCGCACGCTAACAGGAATTCCTCAAATGAAAAAGGATGTAAAACAAGGTAATCCACACGACCTACAGGAAATTGCACTTTACTATTAAAGACTGCCTCAAGGAGCGATCCTGCTGCTACAACATGGTAGTCCGGAAATTTCTCGTAAAAATATCTTAAAGTGCCGATAGCCTCCGGCAACTCTTGAATCTCATCAATAAATATCAGCGTGCTCCCATCATTCTTCTTTTTGTCCTTCATAAAAAACAGAGCATCCACAATTTCCTCAATGGAACTTCTGTTCTGAAAAATGACTTTATCCTCATCCACCTCGAGATTAAGATAGATATATTGATCGAAAAAGGAGGCAAACTGATCAATGAGTGTTGTTTTTCCCACCTGACGTGCTCCCCGCAGAACAAGTGGCTTGCGGTAGGGTGAATCCTTCCACTCAATCAATTTGGTTATGATTTTCCGGTCGTACATGATATTCCTGCTACTTTTCATTCAAAGGTAGTGCATTTTAATGAAATGTCACAAACCATACCCATTTATTCAGCTATTTTATATCATTCGATAGGCATTATTCTATTATTTATGTATCATTCGATAGGCATTAAGACAGGTCCTTCTACAATATCCTCTTTAAGGATGCCAAAAGCAACCAGAGCACTTCCGGAGGGTCCTCTGCAATATCCTCTTCAAGGAGCCAGAATTTAGAAAAGATTACAAGTTTCGGAAAAATTCCTGGCAATGCAGAATCCGGGCACTATTTGCCAGGTTGAACAGGAGGTGATCAAAATCCCTCATTTTTACCTTCAGGTCAATGGTACTGAAAATTTCCTCTGCAGCTTTCTTCAATTCCGGCATGTCAGGGATTCCGCGGCGTTGCTTCGGAAAATTAAAGTCGGGAAGTGACTGCGACAACAGAAACATCACATCATAAAGATCGCTTCGTTCCAGAGTTCCTCAGGAAAGAAATTCCGGATGTGATCCATAGAAATCATAGCTGGTAAATGTGAGAAAGCGTTTCAACCCTTTTGGCCAATGCCCGGCTGTCCATACCTTTCAGGGACTCCCTGAACAACTCCTTATTGAGTTCATGGTCGAGGAAATCCTCATCAAGGCGGAGTTATTCCATGGCTTCCGGGGTGTTGTATTCCCCTGCCTTGTTGCTGAAGCAGGCCGTTTTCTGGGAGGTGACACTGGTGATCCGCACCACCGCTTCAGGTATCATTCCGTAGAATGAGAGGGCGGTATGAATTCAGAAACAAAAACAAATCTGCCGGCAATTTTCCGGGTCGTGCACCATCTTGTTGTAACGATACTGATGAGGAACATGGAGATTAATCTTGTTGGTAGCATGGAGCAAATATACATGTCCTTATGTGGTCGGAGCACCATGCGACTTTCATTAGGCTTGCATTCCGGAAACGCCGGTTCACCTCGTTTATCAACTTGCAGGGCCGGTTGAATGACTCTTGTGGAAATATGAATCACTTATAGTGACCTTTACAACTGGCTATCAGAATAGTATCTTCATACACTTTATAAATCAACCGGTGTTCATCATCGATTCTGCGAGACCAATATCCACTTTTGTTAAACTTAAGTGGTTCTGGTTTTCCCACTCCATTAAACGGAGTTCTTTCAATTGCTTTGACAAGTTCAAGGATTTTCAATGAATTTACCGGCGCCCACCAATCTTTCGAGTTTTCAATTGAATCGTATAATTTTCTGCCCGATACCGAATCTATCGCCGTCACCGTGCTGAGGATTTGATTTGCTGTCGCTCCTTTTGCGATTATGAAATAATAATCGCTGCGGAATCCATGAGAGCGGGTAAGATAATCCAGGATCTCTTTGAGCCCGTCTCGGGCGACGTCTTCACC
>ERZ747221.1198-NODE-1198-length-26658-cov-4.354990_pt1 | contig 26658 bp, 23 predicted proteins | sample MGYA00374949_ERZ747221 | MGnify/ENA primary metagenome ERZ747221 (study PRJEB28779, sample SAMN05720172) | bioreactor metagenome | isolation source: Anaerobic biogas reactor | place: USA:Washington, USA | collected 2015-08-08 ... | reverse complement strand
CGATGACGATCAGGTGCCCGGATTCATGCCCGCGGTTGAGCCGCTCGGCCGGTTGATTGCCCACATAGAGCACCGGCATGGCGATCTCGCGCGGATAGATCAGGTCCTTGTTCACCTTGAGCACCAGCAGCGTGCCCTCAGTCACCCACGGGTGCTCTTTGCTGAAGATGTACCTGTAGCCCTGTTCCAGCGTGAACGGCCGGGCGTACACGATGTCGTCCACGGCGGCAGGCGTCGATGGAATCGGCGGCGAGGCGGCCAGCACGCTCGACACCGCTGCCAGTAAGCACACATTTACGATTATGGTTTTCATTTGTCGTTTCCCTTTTATATGTTTGAGCGCACTGCGGCTAATCACACTGCACATCAAAAATCTCGACCGTGTCCACGCCGGCCTCCGTGAGCGAGTTATTCGGCAAATCCACCACCGAGAAACGCACGCGCACCGTCGGTGTCAACGGGATGTAGTCAGCCAGGTATACTTGCCTGACGCGCCACGCGTCGTGGCTGGGCAGGTGGAGAAGCTGTACCCAGGTCGCGCCGTCGTCGCTGGAAGCGAATACGTCCAGGAAATCCTGGGCCGGCGGTATCGCGTCGTCGCAAGTGAACCACTCCGCAAAGCGCAGCACGGGATTGTCCGTGCCGCTCAGATCCAGCAGCGGCGAAATCAGGTGGGTCGGCCCGCCGTCCACGTCGTACCCTGAGCGATTGTCAGTCACATAGCACCGGCCCGAGCCGTCGAAATCGCCCGGCGGGGAGCCGTCGGTCCAGCCGCCGGGAATGGCACGCTCCCACGCCCCGCTGGTAAGCGCCTCGCTCTGGACAGTCCACCCCAGATGCGCCCGGAAATCGTCTTCCAGGATGGAGATGTAATTCCCGACGTACGACACGAGCGGGTTCGCCGCACCACCCGGCGGCACGTACAAAATGCCGCTCACGTCGCCCTCGGCGCTGAAATAGTATTCCGGCGCGTCGCCGCACATCGGCGCCGGCAACGTGCCCCGCCACAACTCGACGCCTATCGGCTCCAGCGGCGCCGACAGCCATGCCCCGCCGTCGTAGCGATAGTGAATCGTGGGCGAGCCGGCAACCAGGGTATCGTCGCCTTCGACTATCTCCACATTTATGTGCGTCGGAACGTGCGGCGGAATGAACTCCGGAGCCGCACCGGCCAGGGCCATGCTCATCGCCCCGAACTGCGCCGGATAGTCATTTGTAAGCATTAGCTCATCCAGCACGATCCGCCCTTCGTTCGAGCCCCAAGCCGGACCGAAGTTGAAACGCACGGCCACGATGTTCGTCAAATCAAGGCCGGTGCCATTCGTCAGAAAGTCCTTGGGGCGAATGCGAATCACTTCGAAATCGTCGTGATGACCGCCACCGCGCTGGTAGGGCTCCTCCAGCCCGCCGCCGTAGGCCCCGATGTTGATCGAACTTGTGGTGCCGGCCGCGTCGCGCAGCGTTACGGTGAACGTCAGATCGCCCAATACCGCCACCGTGTAGGGATGATGCGAAGTCTGCGCACCGCGGAAAGACAGGTACTTGTAGTTGCTGAAATTTCGCGCGGCCGGCACGACTTCCCACTCGTAATAGACGTTCACGCCGTTCCAATCGAACGTCACTCCGCGGCTGTCGTCGGCCGGATGGAACGCGTGCGTGGCCCCATTGAAGGGATCGCTGGCCGACCATGAGAAGTCGGAATTGGCGTCCTTCAGGATGCCCTCGAGCACGTTCTGCACGGTGTAGGTCACGCTTCCGCCCGAGCTGCTGACATTCAGGCCCGGCCCGCTCTGGTAATCGTCAATGTAGAAGTTGCCCTCGTCCGCACCGTTGCGGTATTCGTTGGTCACCACCACGCACGGATTCGATGTGTCCACACCGATGGGGTGGAAACGCTCATATTGCCGCCAGAGGAAATCCAGCGCCGGCACGTTACCCTCGGCAAAGTACTTGATCAGCGGCAGGAACAATCCGAGCTGGATCCGGTGCGTAGTTTCCTTATTCAGCGGGCACGGTCCCTCGAACCAACTCGGGTCCGCCGGGCCGTCATGCAGCCACGCGTGGCCAACACCCTGCAAGACGGTCGACATGCGGTAGCCGGTAGCGCGATCGTGCTGGAGAAAAGTCATAATCGCGTCCCAGCCCGGGTACCCACTGATATCCGTGTCGCCCGCCGCGGTCCACAGGTGAAAATTAACGTGATGCGGCGTGGCGACGTCAGGCGCGCCGCTGGCGTTTGGCAACATTGAGCTGGCCAGCACAACGCTCTCCAGCGTGTAGTGCGTGGGCACGTACGTGCCGTCTGCCACGCGGTCAATCGCCCGCACTACGCCGTAGCCGCCCATGCTGTGCCCGATCCAGATGATGCGGCTGGCGTCGATCTTGCCATTCAGCGCGCCGCCCGCAATTACATCCTGCTTGTGCAGAATGGCATCAGTGTGGGCCATCGGGCCGACGTCCCAGTTGTTCTGATGCGACATCACGATATAGCCGTAGGACGCCATGTGGTGGCCGATGTGCCCATACCAGGTGTAATCGTGCCCGGCGCCGTGCCCCACGACGATTAGCGGGCGCGGGGTCATGTTCGCAATGTCCGTCGGGTAGAACAGGACCTCATTGCTGAGGCTGCCCGGGATGCCGAACACCGTCCCAACGCTGTAGGGCGGAACGTCAGTAACCGCCAGCGGCCCCGGCTGCGTCGTGTCATGGACCACGTACAGGCCCGCCTCACGCCCCAGGCCGTCGATGTAGTCGCCGCCGCTGAGCCGCCCGTCGCGGTCGAAATCGACCACCATGTCGTACGCAGCGCCCAGCCCTGTGAAGTCGCCGGTTTCCGGGTCAAAGACCGCGGCACTCAACTCGTTCGGCCCGGAGATCACGAACGTATTGTCCTGGATCGTCTCGCCGCCAAAGGTGACCGTCAGCGGGCCGTCGCCGGTCATATCGATCAGTTCCGGGTCAATTTCCCACAGGCCGGCGCTCTTGTGTTCGACGATGTAAACATCCGCGGTCCGGCCCACGATGTCGGGATGCTGCGTCGGGTCGATCGCCAGCTCGACCGTGGCGTTCTGGTTGAAGGCCGTCACGTACTCGAAGAACGGGTACAGCGTGAGCGAATTGCCGGCCAGTTGCACCGGAAAGACCTCGCCCGCTCCACCACCCACCAGAATCTCGACGAATGGATCGATGTCGAACACGTTGACCTGGCCGTCACCATTGGTGTCGGCCAGCATCACCTCGCAGTGCGGAAAGCTCACCGCATACCCCTCGGCGTCTACCAGTGCCAGGACGAACGGGTCAATGTCAAACACATTGACGGCGCCGTCGCAGTTCAGGTCGCCGGGCGCAAACGCATACGCGCTGCCGCCGATGCTTAGCATCATCAGGATCAGCGCACACTGATACTTGTGCCTCAAAGTGGAACCTCCTTTTGTTAGTGCCTCATCATCTTTCCCCTGGCCGGCTCGGACGAGGCCAGTGCCTTTATACTCCGTCCAATAATGTAACACATGTTCCGTCTCAGACAAAGAAAAATTGCCTCGCATACCCGGGAAAAATCACGCAAGACCCGGATTTCCCCCGAACGAACCGAAGGACCGATACTAACGTTGCTTCCAGCAACTCACAACCGCTCTGCCCACAATCTGCTCCACCGTCTATGATCACGGACGTGCCCGAAACGGACCTCAAAACCTGCCCGGACTGCGGTCAGAGCCTGGCCGAACCGCACGGGGAGTGCGCGGATTGCGGCTTCCAGTACGACGAGCGCACTCGCGTTTGGCGCTGCGGGCGCTCATGGCAGCACCGCTTCTTGTACAACGCGCTGGCCGGACTGGCCGCCGGCCTGTTGGTCACGATCGCGTACCGCACCGCCCACGGCGCCGCCCCCAATGCGCTGCTGCCGATCCTGACCGGCATCGCCGTCGCACTGGCCGGCCTGGCCTTCGATCGCCTGCTGAGCGGCCGACTCTCCGGCCGGTTCGTGGCGCTCACCCCATCCGGCGTGGTTCTGGGTACTCGGCGGCAACGCCGGTTGGTCCCCTGGAGCGACATCCACCGACTCAACACGCGCGGCCGAGTCCCAAAACTGGAACTGATCGGCGATCAGCCCGACGTGCCGCTGGAGGACGTCTTCGACACGCGCGCCGAGCTCGAGAGTTTTCGACGCGCCCTGCAGCAAGCCCCGGCCGAACCCGCATCCTAACCAGCAGGTCATTCTCGGGTAACCCGCACCGTGTCGCCCGCGCCTACGTAGTATCAGTAAGGAATGCGGTGACCGCGCAGTATGCGCGGCAGGAGCGGGAAATGCTTGGCGGCCGTTCGGGCACTGACGCTGATAGCCTTACGGTCCGTCATGCACTAGCACCGCCGCAATCCGGGGCCGGCGCGATGTTTCGGATATCGCGAACGCCCCATGAACAGCGGGTGACCACATGCACAGCGGCGAAGCAGACAACTCGGCCTGCCAGGGGGCGAGCGGGAGCGCTGTGCACGCTCGCGAGCAATCGCGGGAATTGCTCCAGCAGATAATGGCCGCCTTGCAGGCGGGACAGACGCAGCATGCCGCAGAACTGCTGATCTCCGCCCACGCGGCCGGAACATTGCCTGAACGCTCTGCCGTGCTGCCCGAGTTGACGCGCGGCGCGAGCCCGAAACTCGTGGCTGAACTGCTGTATCAAATGGCCACCTTTCCCTGTTTTTACTGCCGCCTGGGCCTGCAGCGTTGTGAGGCCTGCGACGGTGGCGGCCGCCTTGGCGACGATCTGCCGTGCGAACGCTGTGTGGGCCTGGGCGTAGCGCGGTGTGATTTCTGCGACGGCACCGGCTGGACGAGCCTTGAAGCCCTGCCGCCGTCCCTGCGGCCGCTGATAATCCTGCAGCGGGTTCAATTGGCGCTGCGCGCCGGCCGCAAGCTGCTCGCGCAAGCCCCGGCCCCGGTGGAATACGCCGGTGAGCGTGAGGCGAGGCGCGCGGCGGCCCGGCAGGTCCTGGCGGTCGAAAGGCAGCGCGCGATCCTGGAGGATGCGCTGGCGACGGCCGAACGGGCCGGGATCAATTCGCGCGTCGGCAAAGAACTCGAAAAGCTGTTACCGGCCTGTGCGGCCTGCGTGCCGCGGGTCGAGTCCCGCCTGCGGGAATGCCTGAGTAACCTGGCCGAAGTGTCGCAGCGGGAAGCTGAACGTGAGGACGCAGATCCGCGGTCACGCAAGCGGGCCAAGTCACGCCTGAGCTACTACGACCAGTTGCGGCGTTCCGGCAATTTCGCGGGGACCGGTCTGGAGCGTATGCAACTTCGCGAGGTCGCGCACCGGATCCTGCGGCGGGTACGGGACGCGGCTCAGCCAGATAATGGCACTACGAGCCCAGATGGGTCCGCGGCTGAGAACCCCGTCGCGCAGTAGCGCAAGCGCCGCGACCCGCTTGCCAGGCAAAACGCGACTCCACGCCCATCGCCCGACGCCTGATCGAAGAACCGTACCGATGCTCATGCGGTCAACCGCCTGGTGCTCGACCCGTGCAACCGGGCTTGCCGTGGCCGCTCGGAGGCGGTGAAATGGCTTACTTTCCGGCCCAGGCGCCTTGCGAGGCACAACGGGAGCGCTGCGTGATCCCGCCAAAACCAGTGAGTCTCAATCTGAACGTCCGCGGCATGGGGCTATCAGCCACGCTCGCCATTAAGCAGAAGTGCCGCGAGCTCCAGCAGCAGGGTCTGAGTATCTACGACTTCGGCCTGGGCCAATCGCCCTTCCCCGTACCGCCCAGCGTGGTCGAGGCCCTGCGCTCGGCCGCGGCCGAACGGGATTACCTGCCCGTGCAGGGCCTGCCGGCGCTGCGTGAAGCGGTGGCCGACTATCACCGGCGCACGGACGGCATCGAGATCCACCCGGACGATGTGCTCGTCGGTCCGGGTTCGAAAGAGCTGATGTTCCAGGTGCAACTCGTCTTCTACGGCGAGGTCATCCTGATTCCCCCCTGCTGGGTCACCTATTGGCCGCAGGCCCGCATTCTCGGCCGCCGCCTGAGCCGCATTCACGCCACCTGGGAATCCAACTGGAAGATCGACGCCGCACGCCTGTTCGAGGCGGTGCAGCGCGTCGGCGATGACCACCGCCCGCGCCTGCTGGTGCTCAACTACCCCAGCAATCCCACGGGCGATACCTACTCGGCCGACGAGCTGCGCGAGATCGCCGAAGTCGCGCGCCGCTTTCAGATTATCGTCTTGTCGGATGAGATTTACGGCCAGCTCCACTTCGCCAACGAGCACGTATCGATCGCCCGCTTCTATCCCGAAGGCACAATCGTCAGTTCGGGCCTTTCCAAGTGGTGCGGTGCCGGCGGCTGGCGGCTTGGGACGTTCAGCTTCCCGCGCGAACTGAGCTGGCTGGCCAAGGCGATGGCCACCGTGAGCAGCGAGACTTTCACGTCGGTCTGCGCTCCGATCCAGCATGCCGCGATTAGGGCCTTCCAAGGCGGCCCGGATATTGAGCAATATTTGCGGCACGCACGCCGCGTGCTGAGCGCGCTGGGAGACTATTGTGCCCGGACGCTGGCCGCGGCCGGCGTGAACGTGCGCCGCCCGCGTGGTGCGTTCTACCTGTTCCCCGACTTCACGCCGCTCGCGGGCAAGCTGGCGGCGCGCGGCATCACGGATGGCAAAACGCTGTGCGACCGGCTGCTGGACGAAGCCGGCGTGGCGGTCTTGCCGGGCTCAGCCTTCGGTCGCTCGCGCGGCGAGCTGACCGCACGGCTGTCCTACGTCGATTTCGACGGAGCGGCCGCGCTGCAGGCCAGCGAGGGCACGCCCTGGGAAGCCGGCGAGGCCACGGCCCGCGAAGCGCCGCTGACAGAAGCCTTTCTCCGCCAACACTGCGACCGTGTCGTAACCGGAATCGACAAACTGGCCGCGTGGGTCCAAGCGTAATCAGACCGAACAACGTCGAGTGCCATGCCCAAGGCGGGTGCTGGGTGCCATGCCCAAGCTGTAAGCGCGGGCATGCCGCTGTGCGCGAGTGGAAAAGTGGGAAAGTGTGAAGGTGGGAACGTGGGAAGGTGACGCTTCACGGCAGCAACTGCCGCACGTTGACCTTCAACGCCGCCGCGATCTTCTTGAGCGTGCGGACCGTGGTTCGGTCCGGGTGCCGCTCGATCCGGGAAATCTGCGACTGCGGCAGTTTTAACTGGCGGGCGAGCTGCGCCTGCGTCAGCCCGCGGGCTTTGCGAGCTGCGGCGATGGTCGAACCGGCCACCTGCAGCTTGTAGTCGTCCAGATCGACCCACTCCGTATTGGGGTCCTCCAGCATAGCGACCATTTCCTGCAATTCGGCCTGCCGCAGAAGCCGCTCGAGCTGTTCTTTCGGAACGATCGCGCAAACCGTGCCGTCGTCCAGCGTCAGCTCGCCGCGGGTAGTAAGCGGCTCCAGCGGATGTACCCGTAGCTTCCTGGCTCCCCCGCTCACGGACGCATTTCTCTTGGCCTTTGCAGCCGGCATATCAACACCCGCATGCGTGCGCGGGCCGCGTCGTATTCAAAGATGGCAGTCTTCGCCACGCCACGACCAAACGCAAATCGCCTCAGCACATATCGGCTGATGCTAGGATCCGAATATTGCTCTGACAAACGGAGCAGCTCACTCGGACCGGCTCGCAACCTATCGAGCTCCGCGAAAAAATCATCCCGATCAACCGGAGCAAGCTGGTCCAGGAAGGCGATCGCATTCCGGCTGAGTTCTACCTTGATGCGCATTGAAACTCCCGCCACCTCGTGGCCGACGTTTAGCGCTGATCAAGGTAGAACACGTCGCGTAGCGGCCAGCGGCTTGCCCCTGTCGTGTTCTACCAGACGTTGATCCGGGGCTCGATCTTATTTTCGATATAAAAGAATATCTCATTTTCGGCATACTGTCAAGCGACCGGTCAGCTCGTTTTCCAAACTGCGACCCTTGACGCCAAGTCTGGCTTTATGGCAATATGGCCATATGGCAATTAAGCGAACAATCCACCCGCGCGAGCGCTACGAGGCCCGGGCCGCCGTGGCCAAGGCCCTGGCCCACCCGACCCGCCTCCTCCTGTTGGATGCGCTGGCCGAGGGCGAACTGTGCGTCTGCGAGCTGAACCGCCTGGTTCCCGCCGACCAATCGACCGTCTCCAAGCACCTGGCCATCCTCAAGCAAGCCGGACTGGTCGCGGAACGCAGAGAAGGTCCCAAGATCTTCTACCGCCAGACCGTCTGCTGCCTGAAAGGGCTGTGGGAATGCATCGAATCGGTTCTGAAGCAGAACCTCAAGGCCCAGCAGGCGGCGATCGCATCATGAGCGTTACGGCGCCTGTACGTACCCCGGCGGACCAACGAGCCGGCCCCGCCACCGGGGTTTGGCGTGTCGTCTCGCAGGGCCGCCGCACGCTGACCCTGCTCGCCCTCATGATCGCCGTTTTTCTGCTGTCCTATTTCCTTCCCTTCAAGAGCATCCCCGCCGGCCAGACCCGCATCGCCAACGCCGGGCGCGAAGCACTGCTGATGCTCCAGGACTACGCCCAGCACCACGTGATTCTGTGCCTGGTGCCGGCGTTGTTCATCGCGGGCGCAATCTCGTGTTTCGTGTCGCAGGCCTCGGTAATTAAGTACCTGGGGCCGACGGCGAACAAGTTCCTGGCCTACACGGTCGCCTCGGTTTCCGGCACGATTCTCGCGGTCTGCTCGTGTACGGTCTTGCCCCTGTTTGCCGGCATTTGGACACGCGGCGCAGGGCTGGGACCGGCATCGGCGTTCCTTTACTCGGGCCCGGCCATCAACGTTCTGGCGATCATCCTCACGGCACGTATCCTGGGCTGGCAGATCGGCGCCGCCCGCGCCGCCGCCGCGATCGCATTCAGCTTCATCATCGGCCTGGCGATGCACTTCATTTATCGAAAGGAAGAACGGGCCAAGGCTGAAGAGGCCAAGGCGTCCGGCGGATTCGTGCTGCCGGACGACGCTGGCCAACGCCCGCTCTGGAAGACGGCGGCGTACTTCTTAGTTATGGTCGGCATCCTGGTATTCGCGAATTGGGCCCGGCCGGCGACCGCCAACGCCGTGTGGGAGGCGATCTTCGCCGCCAAATGGGCGCTCACGGGCATGTTGCTAGTGGCGCTGGCGGTCATGCTCAAGTTCTGGTTCACGCCCGCGGAGCTGAAGCAGTGGGTCGGCAGCACGTGGTTCTTCACCAAACAGATTCTGCCGTTGCTGTTCTTCGGGGTACTCGTGTCCGGCGTGCTGCTGGGGCGACCGGGGCAGGAAGCGCTTGTCCCGAACCGCTGGATCGAGCACGCGGTCGGCGGAAACAGCCTATGGGCGAACTTCTTCGCCAGCTTCGCCGGCGCCCTGATGTACTTCGCCACTTTGACCGAAGTGCCGATTCTGCAGGGCCTGATCGGCTCGGGCATGGGGCAGGGACCGGCGCTGGCCCTTCTGCTGGCGGGCCCCGCGCTCTCATTGCCAAGCATGCTGGTCATCCGGTCGGTCGTCGGCACCCAGAAGATGCTGGTTTACGTGGCGCTCGTGGTGGCGCTCTCAACCGTGGCAGGACTGCTGTACGGCATTTGCGCCGGTTAGCAATCCAAAAGTGTAAAAAAGGAAGCGACATGAAAATCGAAATCCTCGGCACCGGCTGCAAGAAATGTGAAACCCTGGCCGCCAACGCCAAGGCCGCCGCGGACAAACTCGGCCTGGCGTACGAATTAGTCAAAGTCACGGATTTATCGAAAATCGCGCAATTCGGCGTTCTCGTCACGCCGGCGCTCGCCATCGACGGCAAAGTAAAGTTCGCCGGCAAGGTGCCGAGCGAGGCGGAATTGACGACCTTGCTGACTACTGCCGCTCAAAGCTGACGACCTTGCCGTACGGATTCACGCCCTCTGCGGGCACTGGTGAGGAGCCTTTCATGCATCCAGTAACTTACGCGCGCGTCTTGCGGTTCACGGCCACACTGATCGGAGTCCCGCTGCTGGGGCTGCTGTGCGCAAATGCCGGACTGCTGTACGGCTGCGGCCGATCGCATGGCGTCCAGTCGGACTCGCAGGCGGCACACCCCATGCAGCCCGCGCCTCTCACCCCCGCGCCTGACGCGCAGCCGGGCCCACCAGTCAGCCAGGCACGCCCGCCGGAAGCGCCCTTGCCGCCCGCGGCCGCCCCCGAGGCGCTTCAGGCCGCGCCGGCCGCCAACCCTGCCACCGGCAAGTTCGTCGCCTATTACTTTCACCGCACCATGCGCTGCAAGACCTGCCTGGCGATAGAAGGCAATTCGAAGGAGGCCATTGAAGAGGGCTTCGCGGCCGACCTGAAGAGCGGCAGCCTGGTATGGCGGGCGGTCAATATCGAAGAGCCGGCGGACCAGCACTTCGAAAGCGACTTCAATCTCGAATCCTCATCGCTGGTTCTCGTCGAAATGAACGGCGACCAAGTTGGGCGCTGGCAGATTTTGGAAAGCGTCTGGGACCTGGTCGACCAGCCGCCGGCGCTAAAGCAGCACGTGCGAACTGAGTTGGCCAAATTCATGGCCGGTGGAAAGGCAGCTTCGTAATGAAGAATGCGCTGATCATTCTCGGCGTGCTCGTGCTCGTCGTCGGCGTGGCGTTCTACAAGTCCGCACAGACCGAAAGCCCGGCGGTCGTACCGGACGACAACCCCGTCGTTCATACACAAAGTTCGCAGTCCCTTGCTCAGCCCGTTGCGCTGCCCGAGACTGCCTCGCAGCCGCCACCGAGCGTTCCCCTCTCCGAGAAGGGAACCCCCTGCCCTGAGCCATCACCGGTTGCGGCTGAGATTCCGGCGGCCAGTGAGACTGCGCCGCCGGCCGAGGAATCGCCGGTATTCGCGGGGGGTGCAACTGAGGTCGCCGGCGTTGTAGCGGCCGATCCTGCCGCCGCGCCGGCCAGTGCCCCAGCTAGCGAAAGCCTGGCCAGACTACCGCGCGTCGTCGATCTCGGGGCCGGCAAGTGCAAAGCCTGTAAAGACCTCGCGCCGATTCTCGAGGAGCTCAAGAAAGAATATGCTGGCCGCGTGGACGTCGAGTACATTGACGTCTGGAAGAACAAAGCCGCCGCCGAGCCCTACAAGATTCGTATCATTCCCACACAGATCTTCTACGACCGTGAAGGCAAAGAAGTCTGGCGGCACGAAGGCTTTCTTCCCAAGGCCGACTTCATAGCCAAATTCGCTGAACTGGGAGTGAAGTGATGACCGTAGATTCCGCCCCGCCACCCGTAGTGAGCGTTCCCGCCAAACCACGGCAGGCTTGGGGGCGGATACTCTGGCGCGGCCTGAAGTGGGTGGTCGGGTTGGCCGTTGCCGCGGCCATCGCTTACTGGATGTGGCTGGCGCCCATGCCGGTGGCAGCACATGTCGTGCAGCGTGGCGAAGTTGTCGCGGAGGTAATGGGCACCGGTACGCTGGAATCGCACATTAGTGCCAGCATCAGCCCGAAAATCTCGGGGTTGATCAGGGCAGTCCTCGTCGATCAGGGAGATCGGGTCGAGGCCGGGCAGGTCCTGGTGCAACTCGACGACGGGGACTTGAGCCGGCAAGTCGAGGTGGCCGAGAGCGCGCTTTCCGCAGCGCATGCCGCCGTTGAACGCCGGCAGGCGGACCGGGCACGCGCGCTGGCGGTTCTCGATCAGGCGCGCTTCGATTTTGACCGCGTCGCCAATCTCGTGAAGCTCGGGACCGGCTCAACCACTGAGTTCGAAGACGCACGCAAGACGCTCCGCGTCTCCGAAGCCGATCTCAGCTCGTCCGAGGCGGCGTTGGTCGAGGCCCAGAAGCAAGTCGTCACCGCCATGAAGACGTTGGAGCTCCACCAGACGAGGTTGGCGGATGCTTCGGTGCGCGCCCCGTTCGCCGGCCTGATTACGCGCCGCGACCGCGACCCCGGGGACATCGTGGTTCCGGGTAGTTCAATCCTGGCCCTGGTTGCGATGGACGAGCTGTGGCTGAGCGCCTGGGGCGACGAAACCCAAATGGCAAAACTGCAACCGGGCCAGCCGGCCCGCGTGGTGTTCCGGGCCGCGCCCGGCCGATCGTACCCGGGCGCGGTGGCCCGGCTGGGGCGCGAGGTGGACCGCGAGACGCGCGAATTCCTGGTTGACGTCCACGTCCACGAGCTGCCTGAGAATTGGGCCATAGGCCAGCGCGCGGAAATTTACATCGAGACCGGACGCAAGGCGGACGCGGTCCTGCTGCCGTCACGCTTTATTGGCTGGCAAGACGGCAAAGCCGGGACATTTGTGGAGAGCGGCGGACGGGCCGCTTGGCGCCCGTTAGGCCTGGGCTTGCGCGGACAGGAGTCGGTTGAAATCATCGAGGGACTCAGCCCAAATGAACGGGCGATCGTCCCCGCCACTCAAAAAACTTCATTGAAGCCAGGGCAGCGCGTCAAGGTCCCAGCGCCCCGCCCGCACGGCTCCGCAGCGAAAGAGCTATGAACCTCGCGCGCAAAGACGTCTGGCACAACCGCGGCCGTTTCGCCCTAACGACGCTCGGCCTGGGCACGCTGCTCATGATTGTCATGGGCATGGGCGGCATCTACCGCGGGCTGACCACAGAGGCGACCCAGCTAGTCGACAAGGTGGGCGTGGAACTATGGGTAGTGCAGCGCGGCACACGCGGGCCGTTCGCCGAAATCTCGCGCGTACCCAAGACGCTTGTCGACCGCGTGGCGGCCGTGCCCGGAGTGGCCGAAGCGCGGGCCTTCGTCTATCACACCATCCAGCGCCTGCGTGCCGGCAAACCGCTGCGCGCCTCGGTCCTCGGACTGGATTGGCCAACCGACAAGGGCGAGTGGCTGCCGCTGAGCGCCGGGCGCCCGCTCGCGCAGGCGCATTTCGAGATGATCGCAGACCGCTCGCTGGGCCTGACGCTCGGGGAGCGCCTTCCGCTGGGCAAGGAAACCTATACGGTGGTCGGCCTGACCAGCGGCATGAGCGATCCGGCGGGTAACGGCTTTCTGTTCCTCACCCTGGCGGATTCGCAGGCGGTTCAGTTCGACCAGTCGCCCGAAGGCATTCGCCTGGAACGCCAGGCGCGGCGCGCGCGGGCGGAGCAGATCGACCTGGGCAACACCCAGCCCACGATGCTGGAGCGGGCGGCCGGGCCCGGCTCACAGCTCCCGGCCTTGCCGCCAAACCAGATCAGCGCCGTCATGACCCGCCTGGCGCCCGGCGTTAACGAGGCTGCGGTGAAAGCGACGATCGACGGTTGGGCCGATGTGTCGGTCTATACGCGGGCCGATGAAGCCAAGATGCTGCTGATGGGAGTGGTCGAGCGCTCGCGGCGGCAGTTGGGCCTTTTCCGCGTACTCCTTACGACCGTCTCCGGCATCATTATGGCGCTCATCCTGTACACGCTCACGATGGACAAGCTGCACGATATCGCGCTGCTGAAGCTCATCGGGGCGTCGAATTGGGTCATCGTCAAATTGATCATGCAGCAGGCCATCGCACTTGGAGCTTTGGGGTATGCGGTGGCCTGGTTGCTGGGGCAAAAGGCCTATCCGTACTTCCCGCGCCGGGTGATCCTGACCCCGGATGACTTGCTGATGTTGGCGGGCGTGGTGCTGGGCGTATCGGTTGTGGCAAGTCTCGTGGGTATCTGGAAAGCGCTGCGCGTGCAGCCCAACGTGGCATTGCTGGGATGAGCTGCTGCTGTGCGAAACGTCGCCATTGAAACACACGGTCTGACCAAGGTATACGGCAGCGGCCACACCGAGGTGGTCGCCATGCGCGACGCCTCGCTGTGCGTGGCGCACGGGCAATGCGTGGCGCTGATCGGCCCCAGCGGCGCGGGCAAATCCACGTTTCTCACGGCCGTCGGCCTGATCAACCCCCCTACCGCGGGTCGCATCCTGATCGGCGGCCGGCTGGTGATGGAAGGTCCACGCGTGCTGACGAACCCGCGCACGTTTCGACGCAAGCACATCGGGTATATCTCGCAAAAGGCGAACCTCATCCGATTCCTGACCGCCCGCGAGAATGTCCAGGTCGCAATGGAGCTGAATGGCGAGTCGTCCCGAGCGGCCCGTGCCCGCGCGCTGGAGCTACTGGAATATCTCGGGGTGCGCGAACGCGCCGCCGGCTATCCCCCCGAGCTCTCCGGCGGCGAACAGCAGCGCGTGGCAGTGGCCCGCGCTCTGGCCAACCGTCCGAGCGTAATCCTGGCCGACGAGCCGACCGCCGCACTCGACGGCCCGCGCGGCCGCCAGGTTATGGAGCTGTTCCGCCGCGTCGCGCACGAGCAGGGTGCCGCTGTGATCGTGGTCACGCACGACCACCGCGCGCTGGACGTGTTCGACACGATTTATGAAATGGAAGATGGCGTGATCCGGTCCGGCGCGGCCGAGCTGTCTGCCGCGAGTACATTCAGCGGGGGAAAGGCGCGCCCCTGAAACCAGCGGCCTCGGATGCGGCTGCAATGGGATAAGACAAAATGCTCGAGTCGTTTGCCGAGAACCTGGCCGAAATAATTAAAACCAACATCTGGCTGGCGCCGCTGGCGGCGCTGGTGGGCGGCCTGTTGACCGCCGCCAACCCCTGCGTGCTCGCGGCCGCGCCGCTCATGGTCGGCTACGTCGCGGGGCAGGAAAAGCGCACCGTCGCCCGTTCGTTCCTGCTGTCGCTGACGTTCGCAATCGGCCTGACGATCACCTTCGGCCTGATGTGGTTCAGCGTGTGGTCCGCCAGCAGTCTGCTGCCGGCCAGTTGGTGGAAGTACATCGCGGTGGTCGTGTGCCTGCTGATGGGTTTGCACCTGCTCGGAGTTCTGCACATCCGCATCCCGGCTCCGACCGGCCTGCAGCCGAAGCAGAAGGGCTTCATCGGCGCGTTGCTGCTCGGGTTGTTGTTTGGCCTGATCTCGATCCCGTGTGCCGGACCAATCCTGCTGGCGCTGAGCGCCGTCACGCCGCTGTACGGCCTGGCATTCGGCGTCCTGCTGCTGTCCGCGTACAGCCTGGGCCACTGCGGCCTGGTACTGGTCGGCGGCACGTCGATCGGCCTGGTGCAAAAGCTCGCCGACTCGAAAGGTTGGACACGCGGCACGGACGTGCTGCGGCGGCTGGCCGGCGTGCTGATTGCGGGCGTCGGGCTCTACCTGCTGTTCTCATAAGGTGCGCTCGTAGGGCGTCCTCATAGGGTGCACCCTCGCGATCCGAGTCGCGGCTCCCGCGGCGGGCGGGGCCGCTCGCGGACAGGCCGGCGATCTTCCCGAACTCAAACCTGAGAACGGAGAACTACGGAAAGCGGCACCTCAAACGGGTTCGGCAAACAAGCTGGGCGTTTCGACTCGACGCGATTGGACGAAAGCGGTTGGATATCTCGCGGCGAGGGGTGCCGCAGAGACTCGGGCCAGCTCATTGGGCTCAATCTTGTGCAACCCGCCCCCATAGACCCGCCCTTCCCCGCGGAGCTCATCGCCCGTAACGCGACCCAGAATCTCCAGCACTTCCGCGCCGCGCTCCGGCTCCCGACGCAGAATGCTGGCCAACCCCGCGCGAGGATAAAGCATCAGGTAAAGATTGGTGCCGATGGCTGCAGACCGGTTCCAGATAAAGCGGAATGGTCGTTTGTCGTCCGAACCTCGCCCCATGTAGGTGCAAAGGAAAGGGGCCGGCTCGCGCTGTTCTTGTTTGTACCACGGCGTGCGCTTGCCGACGAGGTAGCCGTCTTTGATGCCCAGCGCCTCGGCTGTTTGCAGATAGTCCCACAATGCTGGGTACGTCTTTTCAACAACATGCTCGGGCAGGTCGCAGTCGATAACGCAGAGCTGCGGCTCAAGCAGTGGATAGTCATCCTCGTCGGCGTCGATGATCGTCTGCTTCAGGTGGCGCGGACTCGGCAGAATCGGTCGCAGGTATCGAGCCGGGAGCCCGCGGCGCCGCGCGTCTGTTCGCTTAAGCACGAAGAACTTGTTGCTCCCGGTGGCGATGCCTCGCTGTACGCGGAAAAAATCACCCAGGGTCGGTCCCTCGTAGGTCGCAGATGTGCGCCGATCGTTCTTCGAGTGGCTAGGGTACACGCTCCACTTGCGCGATTCGCGCAGTCGTTCGAGCGGGATTGACTCGGCGGCGGCGGGCGCGGTGAACGCGCCGCCGAATGTGAACTCGACTCCATGCCCGGGCCGCGGCGGCGTCTTGCGAAACACGAGTACCGCCGAAGACACGAGTGCGTCGCCGAACTGAACATCATCCGGGCTGAACCGATGGACCCGAATAAGCGTGACGCGGTCAGTGAGATAGCGCTTCATGGCCCCCCCATAGTTTACGTCCATGAACTCCGACGGGATCAACCAGGCGGCGTACCCATCGTCCTCCATCCACGCTGTAGCGAGCAGCACGAAATACACGTATAGCCCTGCCAGGCCGTTGACTTCCACGCCGGCCATGCGTTTTGTAAGGGCCTGGAGACGCTCCTTGTCCTCGCGACTCAGATGATGGTGTCGGACGTAAGGCGGGTTCGCCAGGATTACACTCGGCGCCGGCAGGCGCGGGCTCTTAGCAACAAGGCGTGTGAAGTCGCCACAGATCACATCGAGTCCGGCGTCGCTCCACAGTTCGCGGGCAGCGCCGCAAAACAACGGGTCGATTTCGATGCCGAGCGCCTTAGCGATGCGCTCCTGCCCGAAAGCGCTGAGCGCCGCAGAAAAGAAGCTGCCGGACCCGACAGCCGGATCGGCAAACCGAATACTGCCCCCCTTGCGGCCGAGGAGCGTGGCAACGTACCGGGCGATATCGACGGCCAGGGGGTTGGGTGTGGCGAACTGCCCGAGGCGGTTTCGCTCTGCCGCCGAACGTCGCGCGTCAAGCTCCTCTTGAATCGCCCGGCGGCGCGTCTCACATGGGTTGTCGTGCGGTGCGCGCATGTTCTCACAGCCGGAGTTTCAGAAGATCATCAATCCGGTGCTCCCATACCCAGTCTATACCCTCCGCGGCCTCGTAGCCCAGGTAATCGCTCCCGAAGTATCCGCACAAGAAGAGGATGAACTGTACGGGCGCCCCATAAGTTGCCTGAAGCTGATGAATCTTTGTCGCCTCTTCTTTTCGTCGCTTATTGGTATTAGTGAAGTCTCCGGCCGACTTCGCCTCTATGAGAATCGGGAGGCGGTCCTTTCGGAGCTTCTTGGGCTGGACGACGACGTCAATCGGGATGTTCACCTTGTGTATCTTTCCCGCAGGCACGTTCATGCGGAACGCGTAAGTCCCCGGCTCCATTTCCGTCAGCGGCTTGCCGTTGGGGTGAGGTTGCCTGCGATAGCCGCGCTTGTTGAGAAAGTCACCGATCAGTGCCAGTTGTCGCTGCTCCTGTGCGTTTCGAACGATCGGGTTTGCAACGGCGCTGCAGAGCCGGTCCGCAACGATGGTCGAGGCGCGCTCACGCTCGTGGTCGCTTGGAGCTTTGCCCGCCTCCAACCATGGGAAAATATCCCGATCGAGCAACTCGGTTAGCACGCGGCACACTGCCGTCAGGTTCTTCAGCAGTAGTTCCTCTTTCATGCGTGCGGCCAGCTTCCCCGCCTCCATCTTTCCAATGAGGGATTTGTTGGCGCTCGCCAGGCCGACGAGGCGATCCACCGCAAGCGGCGGCGCCGTACACATCCGGAGCGTGGGCAAAGCGCCCGGATTTGCCCTCAGCGCCTCGGGTGTCACGTTGCGGAGGTCGCCCGTCGCGAGCAGCGCGGCCTTGACATACCCCGTCGTTCTTACGCGCGTCGAACGGAACGCCTGGGGCGCGAATCGCATGAACCATTGGTTGAATTGATCGACCGACGCCGCGATGTCCGCCTTCCACAGATGCGGCTTATCGGCGTTGATCTTCTGAGGCGTCAAGGCGCTTCCCTTCACTGGGCCACTGACTGCGCTAACAAGATACGGCTTATGTTAGGGTCAGGCAAGTACCGCCTCCGCAGGTGGTGCCTCCCCATCGCGCAGACAGGATATCCGACCGGCAGTGCCTCCACCATGCTGAAAATCCACGCGCGACTGCACCGCCGAAACGAACGTACAACCCCGTCGACCGGCTGCTGGAATGAATAACGGAGCAAATGGAAGATCAAGAGGGGAACCGGACAAAAGCGCGCGGCTCCGGCGTCTCGTAAGTGCTTGATCTTACAGGGGTTAGAATGGAGCCGATGAGATTCGAACTCACGACCTCTTGCATGCCATGCAAGCGCTCTCCCAACTGAGCTACGGCCCCAGGAGTAAACATCATATTCAGTTGTCACTCGTCAGTCTGCGCCGCCGGCGCCAAACTGGCGTTCACCTCAACGTGGTCAGGGGCGGACTTGAACCGCCGACACACGGATTTTCAATCCGTTGCTCTACCAACTGAGCTACCTGACCGCCGGGCGACTCAGGCCCGCGACTGATCCTACGACCAGTCGCGCGAATTTAGAGCACGCTGCCGCCCTAGTCAAGGGCATGCGCCCAACTGCCACCTGCCCCTGCCCACCTGCCTCCCCTGCCCGCGTCGACTCGCCGTCTCGAACGCGCCTCGAACACGCCTTCTCGAACTCGCCTTCCGACGGGCTCACCGCTTCGAAACCGGTCGCACAGACTCAGGACAGCTCGTCGCGCACACGCTGCAGCAGACGCTTCGTCGCCCGAATCCCATCCGGCTCGGGCAAGCGCGACCCCTCATATTCAATGCCGACATAGCCGCGATAGCCGGCCCGCAGGACGATGCCGATCATCCGCCGGTAGTCTATGTCAACCTCGTTGCCCGACTCGTCGAAATCGTGCGACTTGGCGCTGACCGCCTTGGCATACGGCATCATCTCAGCCACGCCCGCGTAACGATCATAGCCCGCGTTGTCGGCGGCATTCGGCGGCAGAAAATTGCCGAAATCCGGCAGCGTCCCGCAACGCGGATGGTCCACGCGCTTCATCAGCGCCACGACCCACGCGCCGTTCGAAGACAGCCCGCCGTGGTTTTCGACCAGCACGTTCAAATCGCGCTCGGCCGCAAACTCCGTCAGCCGGCGCAGGCCGTCAGCGACCAGCGCGAGTTGCTCTTCCGGGCTGCCGGAGCTCTGCGCGTTGACGCGAATGCTATGGCCGCCAAGCAGTCGAGCCGCTTCGACCCACTTGTAGTGGTTCTCGACCGTGCGCCGGCGAGCGGCCTCGTCCGGATCGCCCAAAGCCCCCTCGCCATCGACCATGATCAGCAGGCTGCGAACGCCGGCGTCAACCGCACGCCGCCTCAGCTCGCCCACATAGTCCGCGCCGGCGCTCTTGAAAAACGTGCTCACGTATTCCACCGCTTCGATGCCGTAGTCGCGCTTCGCAGCCTCGGGAAAATCAAGGTGGTCGAGTTGACCCGCCCCGAGCTGGCGGTGCAGTGACCACTCAGCGAGCGAAATCTTGAACAACGGCTCGACTCGCCCCGCGTCCGAGCCGGCGGCCGTGGCCGGCTGCGCGACCGGTTCATTTCGCGCCGGCGCCGTGCGGCAGCCGGTGGGGCCGAGCACGACCGCCCCAAGCGTGGCCGCGAGAGTCTTCAAGGCGCTCCGCCGGCCGATACCGCTCGAGCCAGCGAGCAATTTCTCAAACCGTCGTAGGTCGTCGACGTTCCGAGCGTTCATGCACCCTCCGTGAGCACAATTACGGGAATAAGGCCGGTTCTCTCCTCCGGCTCAGCACGAGCCGGCGCCGCTACCGGCCGTCGTAGAGTCGCGTGCCGAGCAGTTCGTCCAAGGCGGGGAGCGCCAGGATTTTCTTGACCGTTTTTTCTATGTCGTACTCGACGCGCACGAACTCGATCTGCTCGATGGCGCAGCTCAGGGCCGCCGCCACCAGGCTCTCCGTGCCCGTGCCGAGCACGTCGTTTTGCCGGTAGACCAGAACGTAGCTGGCCCGCGGGTCGCGGTCGCGCGGCTGGCCCACGCTGCCGACGTTCACGATCGCCCGCTCGTCCTCCACCTCGTAGAACGGCGAATCCGGCAACTCGTTCGGCGGGTCAAAATAAGGATCGTCCAGGAAAACGCCCGGCTGATGCGTATGCCCGACGAAGCACAGCCGCCGGTCTAAGCGGTCGAAATTCGCCACCACCTTCTGCGGATTGGTGAAAACGTCCTCCGGGAAGATGTACTCGTTGATCGGGCGGCGCGGCGAAGCGTGGACGTACAGAATATCCTGGTCTTGGAAGCGCACCGGCATGTTGCCCAGGAACTGCCAGCGCGCGTTCCGCAGCTCCTTGTCCTCCTCGTCTTCCAGCAATTGCCGCGTCCAGAAGCACGCCCGCTCGGCCGCCACGTTGAAGTTGCACGGCTCGTACAGCAGGGCATGGTCATGATTGCCCATCAGGCAGACCCGGCACCGTTCCCGCACCAGGTCCAGGCATTCCTTCGGGTTGGGGCCGTACCCGACCACGTCCCCCAGGCAGACAATCTCCGTTACCCCGCGCTCCTCGATATCGTCCAGAACGGCGCGCAGCGCCTCCAGGTTCGAATGAATGTCACTGATAACCGCGAATGCTCTTTCTGGCATCGCCCGTCACGGCGGAGAGTTACACTGAGTCAAGGCACCTCCGGCACCGCCGGCCGTTCCCCGGACGGGCCACCGGACCAGCCGCGCTCGTCGGCTCGTCGCACAAGGCGCAGTAAGAATAGACCCAATCCCAGGGCAAATCAATTAGCCCTCCGGAGGTTTCGGGCCGTGGCTACAAAAGCGTACCCGCCCAGCCAAGGCTCGTAACTCACCCGCCCGAGTACCTGGGCCAGCCGCTGCGGATAGGCGCGGCCGGTGGCCACGTGATTCGCCCGCAGCCAGGCCCGCGCCAGCCACCCGGCCGGGCCCCAGCGTTCAAATCGGCCGAAATCCAGGATGACGAGCCGCCCGCCGGGACGGAGGTGGTCCCAGGCCCGGGCCAGGGCCCGTTCCCAGTCGGGGATCATGGACAAGCTGTATGCGAAAAGGACGGCCTCAAACCGTTCACCGAGCGACAGGGCAGTCGCATCCGCCGACACCAGTTCAACGTTGAGCCAGCCGTGACGCTCGATGCGGCCGCGAGCCCGCCCCAGCATGTCGGGCGAGAAGTCGACACCCGTGAGCCTGCCGGCCTGCGGATCAAGCTGCTTCAGAATAGCCCCGAAGTTCAGCCCGGTGCCGCAGCCGATTTCCAGCACGTGGCTGTCGGGCCGGAGTTCGAGGCGCTGGATGGCCAGTTTTCGACGGCGGAGGACGGCCCAGCGCGTCCAGTCGTAGATCGCCGCGTGAAACCGGTAATAGCGCTGAACGGGCGTCTGCTGCACGTTCAATCTCTCCCGAGGGCCGGCGCGGAGGCCTAAGTGGAGCCTCATTTCTGCCGCGGGTTGGCGCGGGCCAGCCCAACGTAGGGCGCGATGCTGCACATTGCCACGTTCACACTTTCCCACGGTCGGGCGCGCGTGGGAAGGTGAGAAAGTGAGGAATGTGGGAAGGGCCCGCGAACAGGCCCGGCTGGCCAGCCTCAAGGCGGAAACGCTCGTGTACTCCTTCACGTCCGCGGTTTGCATGCCTCGGCCGCCGTTCCAATTCGAATCTTCGGTCGGCAATGTAGAGCGCTGGCCAGGCCGCCGTCGAGGCCACGCGGGGCGGCGGCGTGCGGCGATGCCACCCCAGGTGCTCAAGCGGTCTGATAAAAAGGCGTGTGACTGCGGGCACACGGGGCAGATGATCAGATACGCATGCTTTTTGTGCACTCGATTTTGATAACCTGAGGCGCCGCTGCGCGGAGAGAAGTGATGTCGCTGCGCGGAGAGAGGAGATAGGTGAGGGGCGAGCAGGTGACAAAGGCCGTAGGTGAGAGGCGAACAGGTGACAAAAGCGGTTGCGCGGAGACAGCTGATAGGTGAGCAGTTGGGACGTTTTGAATGCCGCATGGTGGTTTACACATACCTGGCTCACGCGGGCACCTCCTGCGCGCGCGGCGCAATTTCTTGCTAGTCATTCTAGACAGCCATCAGCTCTCAGCTATCAGCTTTCAGCCAGACTGCGCGGATTGTGGGTGGTTGCGCGCCGGTGGCGGCTTAAGGGCAACATTCCGGGCGAATCCGCCGGCGGCCCCCGGCGATTTTGTGAAACCGTCAGCTTTCAGCCATCAGCTTTCAGCCGGAGGGCTTGGATTGCGGGTGTGTGCGCGGCAGTGGCGGACGGAGAGGGTTGTTAGTTTTTAGTCTTTAGTGTTGGCGCTGGGAGCGGTTTCGGCGATGGGTTCTCCACAGATTGACACAGATTTGCACAGATTTTTGCGGCGGGAAGAGCGGTCGGCACGTCACCTAATCAGAAAATCGCCGCAACGGCGGGGCTGCTCGGCGCAATATCAGTTGCAGGCCCCTTCGCATGCCGACCCGCACTCCGGGCAGCGCGGTCCAGGCGCGCCCTTGAGGCTGTAGCCGCAGTGATGGCAGCGCGGCGCATCTGGATCGGGCCTTCCCATGCGCCACTTAACCCACCACGCGAGTGACGCATCCAGAGCAAGCCCGTACGCTAGGAGCCAGCCTATGCCCACTCCCAACCACTCGTCTGCAAGTCCTACGACCGGCGGAGGCAGGCGTCCCAGGTCGAGGGCGGCCAGCAGTGGAAGTATGACGAACGTCGGCGCGGCAATTGCACTCAAGAAGTATACCACGACCCTTAGTTCGCGCGCGTGCGGCGGCCTGTCGCGGCGATGCGCCATCCGGAGCACGGACACAGCCGTAAGTGTGGCATACAGGCTTCCCAGGAATTGCAGTGGGAATGCGTACATAGGCGCAAGCGTGGCGGGCGGGTTCAGCAATTGGAGCTCGTCGTTGCCCAGTAGGTCCCACAGGCACTGGGCGGTTCCGAACACCGCGGCGGCCGTGAGGACCGCCAGCGAGATTACCAGCCACGGTCGCAGCATGTGGTCCCAGCCGCCGCCCGATCCCGCGCAGGGCTCATACTGGGGCTTCTCGGGGCACTGTGGGGCGCCGTCGGGGGAGGCCGGTGTACTGCTGCCGTTGAGGCTATCGCCGCGGCGCCGGCAGGACGGCGCGCTAGTGTGAAATCTTCCGGTGCGCCACAAGAACCAGCACAGAGCGGCGGCCACCACTACTTGGAACCAGAGGAAGAAACCGCAGACGGCACCTGGCGCGAGCCTGCTTGCCAGCTTCACTACGGCCACCGGCAGGCATCCCAGGTAAAAGGCTGCCAGCAGTGGAAGCGCGATGAAGGCCGGCGCGGCCAGTGCGCCTGCAAAGCATCCGAGCTCGATGAGCCTAGCGTCGGGCTTCTGCGAGAGCGCGCCCCGACGACGCGCGACCCACAGGGGGATCAGGACCGTGGCCGCCGCGAGCACTGCAATTCCCGCCAGCATCTGTAGCATGCGGATTCCCAGCATGTCGGACTTGCCGGGGAGCATGCCAAGCCCAAAGACGGGCCACACGCCGTAGAGGAAGACAACCGGCCCGATTTTCAGCCACAACCTCATCAAGCCGCCTCAGATCGGCCAAGTTATACAATCAAGGCATCCACCAGCCGCCGCGGCGGCCCGACACGCATTGAGTCCTCCTTTCCCAGGCTTCGCCTGGCGCAATATCAGTTGCAGGCCCCTTCGCATGCCGACCCGCACTCCGGGCAGCGCGGTCCAGGCGCGCCCTTGAGGCTGTAGCCGCAGTGATGGCAGCGCGGCGCATCGGGATCGGGCTTGGGGCGCGCGAACCATGCCGAAGCCAGGCCTAGAGCAACGGGCCAATAGAGAAACGGGAGAGCCATGGCCCGGGGCCACCGGTCGAGGAACGCCAGAACGCACGCAGGTAGGTCGTAGAACGCCGCCACGAGCAAAAGGAGAAGGGCGATGAGCATGAAGAGAGCATTCGCACCTACCGAGTAGCGTTTATGCACACCGTGCAGCAGGATGAGCACGGCCCCGAGCACGGTTCCCAACTCAGCCACTGGCCGAACGTAGACCATGGCAGGCGCGCCAGGTTGGCAGACCAGGAACACAAGCCCAGAGAGCGGAAACCCGAGAATGACGAGCGCCGCCCCCAATCTGGCCCCGAAATGCTGCACGCTGCGGCCGCAGCGCGGCGCATCGCCATCCATGCTGCGCCACACTCCCCACCACGACGCCAGCCAATCGAGGAGCCAGCACACCACGAGGCCGGTCATCGCCCCGAAGAACCACCGTGAATCCTCCGCGAGGTATGCGATGTAGGAAGGCAGACAACCTAAGTAGGAGGCTGCCACTAGCGGAAGAATTATGACCGCTGGCGCGCAGAGCATCATAGCGGCGACCCGCGGGCGCGAGCCGGCCGCGCCCGCGGGTCGGCCGGCCTGGCCGATCCACCGGCGGTCTATCGCGATGGTTGCCGGCAAGATGAGGGTCATAGCCGCCACTAGCCGCAACAGCGCAACCCCCAAGCTGGCCGAGCCGACCACCGCGCTCGTCGCCAGTGCGGTGCTCAGAAGCAGGGCCGACGGAGGGACAAATCGTCTGAGCATGGCGTCTGCCAGACCTACGTGGTCCAGTAAAGGCACCCCAGGCACCCGCCAGCCGCCGCGGCGTCCCGAGCCGCCTTGCGTGCGGCATCGTATTGGGCTCGGTAGGCCAGCATCGCGGTCGTATAGACCGCAGAGGCGGCGAGGACCGCCGCCGCGTAGAGGGCGGCGTGCCCAGCCACGCAGAGCGCTATTCCGATGGGTACACCTATCACCCAGCAGGCCTTCGCTGCGGTTGCGAAGAGATGCAGCGCGCCGGCCGTTGCGGCCACGTACGCGACCGTCGCGGCTGTGGCGTCGGCCCTGAAAATGGAGCCAGCAACGCGCAGGGCAAGGTAGTAATCCTCCAGGCATTCCTGAATGGCGGGGCCGCTGCAATTCACGGAGTCCGTGGTCAGGAGCTCGTCCGGGCTGGGGGCCTCGAACGCCAGCCCGAAACCCACTGGCCCGGAGCAGATCCCAGCCAGTTCGCGGAGCACGCCCTCATAAGTGTCTGCGACCTGCACGTCCTCCTCGCTGAGAAGACTGATCGGCAGAATCATGCTGTACCGACCCGAAGGGTACATGCAAGCGTCATCGCAACCATCGTTATCGAGATCACCGATCGGGCCGAGGGGCGCCGGTGTGCCGCCTTGCGACAGGCAATCGCTGGATATCAGCACAGGGCAGGTCCCTTCAGGCAGGCAGCACCCGCACGTATCCTCCGGCTCATATTGGACGTCTAGTGTAAGCACCTGCGATAGGACGGCAACGCTGCCCTGCGGTCCGGAGAAGACGGCGTACCGCAACCCCGTAGACGGGTTAAGCGAGGCAGCCTCGCCCCAGGCGTCGCCGCAATCAATCTTCTCATAGCGCAAGACCTGTACGCTGATTGGCAGCGCGCCAGCGTCCGTGAAGCGGTGTCCCGGGATTGTCTCGCGCACGGTTAGATCATACACGGGCAGTTCCGCGCCCATCGGATCGGGCTCCCCATATACGATGTTGTTTCGCGGCTCGTGCGCCAGCACTATGCCGCGCTCACAGGCGGGGAATGGGGCCGACGCTCCAAACATGGGATCATAAACCGAGGTCTTCATCCAGTTCCAATAGGCCAGACTGGCTTCGTAGTCTGCCGGGGCTATCGGGCTGCCGGTACAGTCTTCATATGGCTCGGATATCTCAGCCCGAGCCCGCAGCGCGCCGTCGCCGATGAACAGCGGGGACAGGCAAGCCATCCCGAACATCGCCCGCGCCAGTACATGTGCTCTCCCTGTGTGCCTGCGATTTCCCTTTCAAATGAATCGCCATCGCCCTGATCGCGCGCAACATACGCGCATATCAGGAGCGCCAATACCGCCGATATTCACGGTAGGTTCTGGCACGATCCTGGACCAGCATGTGGCCCAACTGCGCGACGCAGATGCGAGGAAGCGGAACCAGAACTGCAACGACGACATTTGTGACGGTTTCCTCTGAAAACGGGCCAACATAGCGACAAGGTGCCACACTGCCTCCCCCGTTGTCAAGCGATTCAGCGTGCGCTTTTGCGGATGAACCCGACTGTTTGTGTCGGGCACATCGCGGCCGCTTGCCAACTTTAATTCGCTGCCCCACTCCGGCCCCGCGTGATGATCGGACGAGCCGATCAGGCGCGGAAACTTGGTTCTGTGACACGGTTTGCGGCGCAGAGCACCTTGGAAAAAAGTGAGCCGCCCGAAAAAAGGGCGGCTCGGCGTAGTAGTACGAACAAAGCGGCGTGGGGCGGCCTGTTAAAACCGACCAGCCTTGCGCTGGCGGCCGCCCCACCTAAGGAGGCTCCCTCAGAGATCTGCTCGCTTGAGCACCCACGCGCAGTGCGCGTGGGTGCAGCTTGGCCACTTCGGCCCACGCGGCCCCGTCTTCGACCGCTACGCCGAGGCGTTCGACGTCGTTCGTTATTGCTCGCAGCCGCAATGCGCGCAGGTTGTGCGGCAGGTCGAAAGGTGCTCCCGGCGGCTGTTCGGACACCCGCACTTGCGCGTGTTGGTCATTACTGGGCTGCCTCCTCTTTGTTCCGCTCGCCCCGCGGAACATAAACCCGTCCCGGCGCGAACGCAGTGCCTTTCCGCCGAATAGAATCAGAGCCGCGACCTCCGAATCGCAGGGCGGGCGCCGGCCCGCCCGCTTGCGGACCCTGAAACGCCCAGGCTATGAGTCGTGCCGCAATCCGGGGACACCGCAC
>ERZ747221.1178-NODE-1178-length-27028-cov-3.139921_pt1 | contig 27028 bp, 30 predicted proteins | sample MGYA00374949_ERZ747221 | MGnify/ENA primary metagenome ERZ747221 (study PRJEB28779, sample SAMN05720172) | bioreactor metagenome | isolation source: Anaerobic biogas reactor | place: USA:Washington, USA | collected 2015-08-08 ... | reverse complement strand
ATGGACTTAATACCGTAGACCCGGATCAAATCAGTCTATTCCGTTCTATGGGGGCTAGCCGTTTTAAAACCTTTACCATGGTAAAACTACCGGCTGCAATGCCGTCATTTTTTTCCGGCATTAGAATAGCCGCCACCTACAGTATAATGGCGGCCGTAATAGCAGAATGGCTGGGCTCTAACCGGGGACTGGGATACTACATGACCCTGCAACAAAAACAGTTTGCCATTGACCGGGTATTGGCTGCAGTGGTGGTTATCTGCCTTTTAAGCCTACTTTTGGTCAAACTGATTGATTTGTTGGAATACCTGCTGGTGCCATGGAACCGCAAACATTTAGGACAGATATGGGAAAATTAATTGGTAAAGGAGAGAACTAAGTATGAAAAAACTGTTGACCTTACTCATAATTGTAGGCCTATTGCTAACCCCCCTGGCTGGTTGCAGTAAAAACCCGCCATCCCAGGATAAACAGGCCCTTACTCAGGTAACTCTATTACTCGACTGGCTGCCCAATACTAATCATACCGGACTTCATGTAGCTAAAGATAAAGGTTATTTTAAAGATGAAGGACTGGATGTACAGATAATGCAGCCCAGCGGAGGAGGAACGTCACAATTGGTGGCTGCGGATAAAGGGGATTTTGGTATCAGCTACCAGGAGGAAGTTACCATAGCCCGTTCCCAGGATATCCCGATAATTGCATTGGCTGCAGTTATTCAGCATAATACCTCCGGTTTTGCTTCACCAGTTGAAAAAGGGATTACATCACCCAAGGATTTTGAAGGTAAGAGCTACGGTGGCTGGGGATCACCAGCCGAAACCGCAGTAATCAAGGCCCTTATGAATAAATACCAGGCTGATTATAGCAAAGTAAAAATGCTCAACATAGGCGAAGCTGATTTTTTTACCAGTATGCATAAAGGTGTAGATTTCGCCTGGATCTACTGGGGCTGGACTGGCGTAGAGGCTGAGCAGCGCAACCTGGACTTAAATTTCATCAAACTAAGGGATGAAAACCCGGCCCTGGATTTTTACACCCCGGTGATTATCACCAGTGAGAAAATGCTTAAGGAAAACCCGGAGTTGGTACAAAAATTTATGCGAGCCTGCAGTAAAGGCTACCAGTTTGCTATAGAAAATCCTGAGGAAGCCGCAGAAATGTTATTGAAAAATGAGCCTGACCTGGATCGCAATTTGGTTATGGCCAGCCAGAAATACCTGGCTAACGAGTACCAGGCTGATGCTCCCCGCTGGGGCGAAATGAAAGAGGAAGTCTGGAAAAACTACGCGAACTTCATGTATGAGAATAAGCTGATTGACAAGAATATCGACCCGGATAAAGCCTTTACCAATAAATATCTGCCGTAAATATTTATTTTACTTTTAGGAGAGAGATTAATTTGGTCAGATTAAAGGTTACCAATGTAAGTAAAACCCTGGAGGGTGTCCATACCCTGGATAACCTTACTATCGAACTGCATGATAAAGAGTTTGCGGTTATTGTGGGGCCAAGCGGCTGTGGTAAGAGTACGCTTTTAAATATTGTCGCCGGCTTACTTAAACCTGACCACGGCAGTGTCTATATCGACGGTAAAGATTGGACTGGGCTAACTGGACGGGTCAGCTACATGCAGCAAAAAGACCTTTTACTACCCTGGAAGAATATCTTGGATAATGTGTGTATTCCCCTGGTTTTGAAAGGCCTTAACAAAAAAGAAGCCCGGGAGACTGCCTGGCAATACCTGCAGGATTTCAACCTGCAGGACTTTGCCGGGCTTTATCCCAGGCAACTATCTGGAGGTATGCGCCAAAGGGTGGCACTGCTTAGAACCTATCTATTTGCCAGTGATATCCTGCTTCTGGACGAACCTTTTGCGGCCTTAGATGCCATTACCCGGCATAAAATGCAGCTCTGGTTAAAAGACATACGGCAGCGCTATCAGCCTTCGATTTTATTTGTCACTCACGATATAAATGAGGCCCTGCTGCTGGCTGACCGCATTTATGTGCTCTCCGCCCGCCCCGCCAGCATAAAGCTGGAAATAAATCTATCTACCACCCCATCAGGAACCGAAAAACAGCACCTGGAAGAACAGATCCTGGCTATACTAGAAAATTAACTTAGACAACCGTGTTAAGGGGACGGTGCTTTTAACACGCTATTTTCCGCAACTATTTTCTACGCCTATCTCACTCCTCATTCTAACGTCCGACATCTGCTTTTATATTACCTGCAGCTTATCCTGACGGTTAATGGAGTTCTCCCACTTTTTGCAGCGGTCGCCCCAGTAGGCTAATATTTCTTGATTACGTTTAATGCATACTACTTCACAAAGATTGGGGCAACCCTTGCATTCATGACTGCTGGACTTGAATTCTCCCTCCAGGATAAAGTCATCTCCCCGGTAATTACCTGGAGCCTGGCTTTGCGCTCTTTCCTCCTGGGCCAGCATGGCTGACCCAATAGCCCCCATAACCTCGTAAGGTTCAGGTACCAGTACCTGACTGTTCAGTACCTTTTCAAAGGCCTTTTTTATCCCGGCGTTGGCAGCTACCCCACCCTGAAATACTATTGGTTCTTCTATTTTCTTTCCCTTAGCCACATTGTTTAAATAGTTTCTTACCAGAGCCTCGCAAAGCCCCATAATTATATCCTCTGCCGGATAACCCATTTGCTGTTTGTGAATCATGTCTGATTCAGCAAACACCCCACAACGACCTGCTATTCTAATTCCCTGGCGGGAGCGAATAGCATAATCACCAAAATCCTCTATGGCAATACTTAAACGGGCGGCCTGCTGATCCAGAAAAGAACCAGTACCAGCAGCGCATACTGTGTTCATAGCGAAATCCTCTACAATACCATTTTTAAGAATGATTATTTTAGAATCCTGACCGCCAATCTCAATTATGGTACGAACACCGGGGAACAGCGCCGATGATGCCACCGCATGGGCAGTAATTTCGTTTTTCACTACATCTGCACCCAGCAAAATATCGGCCAGATGACGCCCACTTCCGGTAGTTCCTACCCCCTGGATGTCCAACTCTCCACCCTGGCGGGATTTAATCTGGGCAAAACCGTCTTTAATAGCTTTTACCGGATTACCCAGGGTGCGCAGGTATACCTTCTCCCTGATATTTCCATAATGGTCCATAAGTACAAAATTACTGCTTACTGAGCCTATATCAACTCCAAGATAGTAATGCACCGTGATAGCCTCCCTATAAATAAATACACGTGACTAAATGCCTGCACTTATTGGTTGTTCCTGGCTAACAGATGACTGCAGGTAAGATTTTCTCTGCAGCATATCGATAAAAGCCTCCAGGCGAGTATATATACCGGTCTGACCGGAATGTTCATCAAAATACATAGTCATACAAGGTATTCCTTCCCTCTCACTAACCTTGCCCAATACTGACTGGGCAACAATTTCCGGCATACAGGTCAAAGGCCCAATCTGCACTACTCCATCATATTGTTTACGAGCAAAATTTACCGTAAAACCAACTGTTTCCCGGCCATGACCGCCCACCCAATAGTTCAGATAAGGACTGGCGCAGTTAATTATTTCAGCATGCCGGGACTTCTTAATCCACCCTCCCAGCAAATGGTCATTAACCCATTCACTCATGTAGATGGAGCGTGTAACCTCGGCACCCAGTCTACCCATATAACGGGCAACATCATAGTTAGTAGCAGGTTCCAGTATGGTATATATTTCCCCTACCAGCCCAATACGAAGAATAGGTTGATTATGACAGGGTTGCTCCTGCATCTTTTTCAGGCATATATTGGTATAATCACTAACTTCTTCACGCCTATCGGCCCGATCAATGTTTTCCAAACCTTCATCAAAAATTCTTTCAACTGCATCTTTATCAATGGCCCGAGGCAGGCAATATTCAAATTGTTTCTCCAGTGTTTCCACTGCATCAAGCTTATACCAGGCAAATTTTATCGCCTTCCAAGCTTCCCAAACGCTAACGTTTTCCCCCAGGGATTTTAACTGTTTAAGTAAATCAGATAGCCGCGAGTCGGGAGCTTCCAGGATGACCATACGGAAATCATAATTCAGATTATTAAGTATATCTCTTTCCACCTGGGCATAGTAGCCAAAACGACATGGTCCCCAACCCCCGGCCATAACTATGGTATCAGCTCCGGCTTCGATAGCTTCGATAAAATTACCCATATTAACCTTTAACGGTAAACAAGCAAATTCAGGAGAATACTTTACCCCCAGTTCCATAGTTCTTTTACTTATTGGTGGGGGAGGAACAACCTCCAGTTTTAACCCCTTTAATAATGCCTTTATAGGAATATGGGCATTACCCATATGCGGGAAGGTTACCTTCACCTAGCATCCTCCTTCGCCGTAACATATCACAGAAGGCCTCCAGTCTGGTAACCAGTCCGCCTTCGCCACTATGTTCATCTATGGTTAACATCATAAATGATTTGTTTTCAACTTTATGTTCGATAATTTCCCCAATCAAAGAATCGGGGCCGCAGCCAAAACAAGCCAGATAGATAATTCCATCTATATCCGGTCGCTTATCCATATACAAAGCACTACCTACCATTTTTCGCCCCAGGGTCCAAAATACTCGTTTAGGAACAGTAGCTGCCTGTTGTTCTATAGAACCTGTATCCAGGGTTTCTGGGAGAAAAACGTTGCATCCCATTTTCCTTAAACGTTCTATCAGGTTCATGCTTATATAGGAATCATAAAGGGAATAACCATGACCCAGTACTCCAATGTTCAGGTCGCCGCTGGCCGGATTCTTTACCGGCTGCCCTTCCCATAAAGAAATAGCTTCGGCCATAGTATATCCTTCCCGAGCTAACAAACGGCAGAAGCGGTTTTCTTGACAAGCATGGGTATAAGCCCGGTTAATTCGGCTATTGTCTTTAGTGAACAGCGAGCCAACCCTCATAATATCGCGCTTAAGAGGGCGATCACTTTTGCTGACATCAATAGTAATGTCTATTAATAGAGGCAGATTATCAAACGCAGCTCTTATCATATCAGGAACTCCCATAAACTTGGGGCATATATAACTTTTGGGTTCTACGCTTACCAAACGCGGAATAAAGATATAATCCAAATCCTGCTGACAAAGTTCCTGAACATGGCCAAAATATACCTTAATCGGCAGGCAGGTCTCATCTACAGCCAGTTTTATGCCCTGATCCAGGGTAAGACGATTGCTTTCCGAGGATGATATTACATTGGCACCCAAATCAGTAAAAAAGGTTTTCCATAGAGGATAGTAATAATAATAAAAAAGTCCGTGTGGTATCCCCACTTGTTTCATACTTAGTCCTCCTTTCCCGGGATGACCCGAATAATTTGATGTACCCACAGTACACACTGCTTTTCGCTATTGCTTAATTTACCCCTCACGCATACCACTTACCAAATACCCATGAAAGGCAGTGCAACAGGAAAAAACGAATCAAAAATGACCACTCTCTTAAACTGACCCCTGACTCCTCACCCCTCACTCTTATTCCTTAGGATTAAAGATAACTGCAGCTACATAGCCGAAAATTATAGCAGCTGCTATTCCAGCTGCAGCAGCTTCTACACCACCGCTAAAAGCGCCTAAAAGCCCATTTTGTTCTACTGCTTTTAATGTTCCCTGAGTTAGCAGGTGACCAAAGCCAGAGAGAGGAATAGTGGCACCTGCTCCGCCAATATCAACCAGCGGTTTATAAAGACCCAACCCACTAAGTATGGCACCGGCAGTAATAAAGACCACCAGTACATGTCCCGGGGTTATACTTGGTTTTGTAAGGTCTATAAGCAATTGCCCAATAAGACAAAGACTACCTCCAATTAAAAACGCCATTAGCAATGACATGGTACTCACCTCCGAAATCATTCCTCACGTCTGACGACTTACGACTATTAAAAATCCCCTTACGTCCGACTCCTGACATCTGGCGACTATTTAATACTCAATAGCAATGGCATGCGCTATTGCCGGTATAGTACTGCCCTGAAAACTGGTAGTAGGACTCATCAGAGCGCCGGTACCTACTAGCAGCAACTTTTTAATCTCTGCCTTAATCATTTTCTTTAACAAAGGGCCACAGAACATACAAGCACAACAGCCACAACCACTTGCTCCAGCACCAATCTCTTGTTTTTCATCAAATAGTAAAACTCCGCAATCACTGTGATTGGGCGGGGGGACTACACCTTCTTTGCCAAAAAGCTGGCCCAGAATAGCCAATCCTACTTTACCCAGATCGCCGGTCACTACTAAATCATAGTAATCAGGTGAAAAATTAAGATCCTGCAGGTGCATTTTAATAGTATCTGCTGCCGCCGGGGCCATGGCGCTTCCCATGTCATTAACATCGCTTTGCCCCATATCTACTACCCTGCCAATAGTGGCACTGGTAATCCTTGGTCCTGACCCCGCCGATTCTAAAACTACAGCACCGGCAGCAGTAGCTGTCCATTGGGAACTGGGAGGTTTCTGTACCCCCTGCTCGGTAGGAAAGCGAAACTGTCTTTCCGCCGAATAGTGATGACTGCAAGCTGCTGCTACTACTCTCCCATAAAAGCCTCCATCAATCAGCATAGAACCGGTTAACAAGGCTTGAACCATAGTTGAACAAGCGCCATACAACCCTAGAAATGGTATACTCAATTCTGCCGCCGCAAAATTTGATGCCGCCAGTTGGTTTAACAGGTCACCTGCCAGTAATAATTCCGCCTCATTGGTTTGCAGGCTTGCCTTATTTAAAGCCATTTCCACGGTTTGCTTAAGCATTTGGTTTTCGGCTTTTTCCCAGGTTTCCTCGCCTAGCAGGTAATCGGGTATTATAAGATCAAAATCATTCCCCCAGGGTCCTTCCCCTTCCTTTGGTCCCACCACAGAAGCCCATGATGCCAGAATCGGGGGATTGTCAAATACTACTGTTTGCATACCTCTCTTCTTAGGTCCCGGCATAATAACCTCCATCTTGCCACTACCAATAGCGACATAAGTAGCTCGGAGGGCGGACACATAGGTCTGCCCCTACAAACCATCACCCCTTACTCCTCACGCCTCACCCCTTACATAAACAACACCTTTATTAGCCCAATCAGGGTTGAAACGGCAAAGCCGAAAACCAGGGTAGGGCCGGCAATACTGAAAATACGGGATCCCACTCCAAAAATATAGCCTTCCCGTTTAAACTCCATGGCTGATGCCACAATAACATTAGAAAAACCAGTTATTGGCACTATAGAGCCTGCTCCAGCAGTTTTCCCAATTTCATCATAGACACCAATACCTGTTAATAGAGCTCCCAGAAATATCATGATTACCGAGGTTACTGAACTGGCATTAGTCTGCCCCATTCCACCAGCCTGCAGGGAATTCAATATTACCTGCGCCAGAGCACAGATTAGCCCCCCGACTACGAAAGCCCAAAAACAGTGTTTTAGAAGAGGGGGCTTTGGTTTAATCTGTTGTACCAGGCTATTATATTCATCTATTTCTGCCTGTTTTAATTCTTCTGCATTTGGTATTTCCAAAAAACTCGCCTCCTGTTATTATTGGCATTTATTACTCTGCTTATGCTAAAAAAGAAAAACAACACCTCCTTAAGAGATGTTGTTAGAATCAGCACCAGAAGATTACTCTACATAAGCAATTTTTATGTTGGCTTTATATTCTGTAATTTTATTCTGCTGGCAATCTGCCGTCCAATTATAAACTTCCACTCCAGTTATATTGTTTAAACTGCTTGAAGCTTCGCTTACTGCATTTTCTATAGCTTCCTGCCAGCTATTAGGTGACTCACCTACAAATTCAGCAACTTTTACCTGCATTTTTAATGCCTCCTTTAACTATTTACTTGTATTTTTAGCTTTGCCCATAACTTTTATGCAATGTAATAACAACTAGAACTGGCCTTATGGCACCGATATCCCGATAAAAGAATATGATGAAGATGTGAGGGTTTAACAAGGGGTGATTTAGATGCGCCATAATGAATCTTCCTTAGAATCTATTACAATAGGTGGTATAACTTTTAATCTATTAGAATCGGAAAGCAATACCCACTACATTGGGCTATCTGATAATCAAATCATTAAAATTGAAGTTTGCCCTAACGAAATGAAATTACGAACCCTGGAGGAAGAAGTACTAGTTATAAAATATCTGAATTCTCACAACTGTAAGAGTTGTCCCCGGCTGTTAGCTGACGGAACACTGGAAGACGGCAGGCCCTATTTTATCGAAGAAAGGATTATCTCCCAGGGCCAACCTGTGCTGGCTGATATTCTTCTAGCCTTATTTGAGCAAAAACACCTGGGAGTATACCAGGGAGATCTGCAACCGAGGAATATTATATTTGATGGTAAAGTCACCTACCTGGTTGACTATGATCAGGCAATTATGACCGAGGACATTATTGATATGGGCGAAATTGAGTTTTTGGAATGGGTATTAGAGCAGGAAATACCCGCTTATGTTCTAGAGCATGAAAATTTACAACTACATTTCAGCGAGTTTGTAAGCTTGATGTCCAGTTTGTCCCGACATCTTAAGCCTTAGTGCCGACTTATTTAACTACCTGCTTAATAATACAAAATCAAGATTATCAGGGGGGCATTAAATGGGTAACCCGACTATAACTGTAGGCAACAAGAGGTCATATCGGATTAATACCCGTATGCAGGCACAAGTAAACCTGCGTGGAGTATCAATTATAACCTGTACCAAACGCCCGGCTTACCTGCAAAACATCCTTAATAACTATTTACGGCAAGATTTTTCTCCTAAAGAATTAATCATTATTATAAATAACAATGCTATTAATCTGGAACATTGGAGAAGGCAAGCAGTTCAATACCCAAATGTGAAAGTGCTTAGAATAGATGAGAAAATTGGCCAGGGAGCATGCCTTAATTATGCGGCCAATCAAGCCGTTTTTGACTATGTTGCCAAATTCGATGATGATGATTACTATGCTCCTGCTTATTTAAGTAATGCCGTAGCAGCGCTGGAAAATAGCGGGGCTGGAGTGGTAGGTAAAGCCAGTTGGTTTCTGTATTTTGAAGGCAGCAGAACCCTGGCTCTTTTCGCTCCAGGCCGTGAAAACAGCTTTGTAGACAAGGTTACCGGAGCAACTATGCTTATCCGAAAAGATGTTGTACAACGCATCCGCTTCCGTAATCTTAATGCTGGTGAAGATGTCCAGTTTTGCCGGGACTGTGTTAACAATAATATCCGGATTTATTCTACTGACCGTTATAATTTTGTGGGAATAAGACGGTTAAATATCGGCTCCCATACCTGGCAGGACAGTGAATCCCGCATACTGCAAGATTGCGAGATAATCTCCCGCACCGATGATTACCATTCGCTAACCACCAGGCCTTAACAAAAAAACAGCATGGGTTGACAGGGGCCCCCCACTGTCAACTGTTACTCCTGAGGATAAAAGCTTATTCTTTCTTTAGCTTTGGCCTGGCGACTAACAACACTACTTACCGACTGGCCTGCAGCTACTACTATTCTCTTTTTTGCGGGTACCGACTCGCCGACCAGTTGGGTAATAAGAGCAAAAAGATTATAGCGATCCAGTACCAAATTCCTGGCTTCAATTATTCTATCCAATGATGCTTCATAACGTTGTTCACGGATACATTCCTGAATCGTCCGGATTGCTCCCTCCTCATCATCGATATTAATCTGCGTACAGGATGCGGCCGGAAAATAATCTTCCAGGTTGGGGCAACCATAGTAGATAGGATACGCACCCGACAGATAAACATCGGCTAATTTCTCCGTCCAGTAATGGGGATAAACTGAATTTTCCAGGGCAATATGGTATTTGTAGGGGCTAATCGCATCCCATTTGTCATCGACCTCACGGATACCACGTCCGAATACGTCGATATCCGCGCCGAAATAATCCTTAAGCCTTCTAACAAAATTAAGCCTTTTTTGATGTCCCTCGGTAAAATCTTTACTTGATGTCATAACCGACATGAGCTTGCTCTTGGGTACAGTATGCATATCTTTAAAGTCATCGTAGTCCCGATTTATAATGCTCTGGCAATTTTTAACATTTACCAGCACCCTGCCGGTATGCCAGCTAAGCCCGGTCTGGTTCAGTATCAAACGGGGATGGGATATATGACTATGACAGGTAACCACCCGGGCAAATTGCCGGGTGTAACTGACTGGATAGTCCATTATACTGGGTGGTTCTCCGGTTATGAGAATAGTGTTCTGAGGGGGGCAATAGGCAGTCTCGGGTCGGGATACTCCATTATATACCACCCAGTAATCACAATCATCTATCTCGCTATTAATATAAAACTGACAATCCCCCCAGATACCACGGCGCCCTGGAGTTTGGCGGACTATCGGTTCATACGGAAAATCGGTGCTTAACTTTACTTTAATCATGAACAAACCTCCTATAAGTAAAAGTGAGGTAGGAGAAATTTTAGGGTGACAGGGGACGGTTCCTCTGTCACCTTTAGTAAAGATGACAGAGGAACCGTCCCCTGTCACCCGTGCTTCCTGATAAACCACCGATAAGTTGACTCTATTCCCTGTCTGAGGGATATCTGGGGCTGCCAACCCAGGGCTGTTATTTTGCTTACATCCAGTAATTTGCGGGGAGTTCCATCAGGTTTACTATGGTCATAGACAATCTTACCCTCATAGCCCACAATTTTTTTTACCAGAGCCGCTAAATCGGCGATACTAATGTCTTTACCGGTGCCAATATTAATAATCTCCGACTGGTCATAGTTATGCATGAGAAATATACAGGCAACAGCCAGATCATCAACATGAAGAAATTCGCGCCGGGGCTGGCCGGTACCCCATACCACTACCTCTTCATCCTGCCTGATTTTAGCTTCATGGAATTTTCTAATCAGGGCCGGCAGAACATGGGAGGTATTAAGATCAAAATTATCACCCGGTCCATACAGGTTGGTAGGCATAACGGAAATAAAATTAGCTCCATATTGTCGGTTATAAGCCTGGCACATCTTTATTCCCGTAATCTTGGCTATGGCATAGGCTTCATTAGTTTCTTCCAACCTGCCGCTTAATAGATACTCCTCCTTTAGCGGTTGGGGAGCAAGAGCAGGATATATACAGGAGGAACCTAAAAAAAGAAGTTTCCTAACCCCATGATGATAGGCAGCATCAATAACATGGCTCTGGATTAAGAGATTTTCCTGGATAAACTGGGCGGGAAAACTACGATTAGCTTCTATACCTCCCACTCGGGCTGCAGCCAGAAATACATATTGGGGTTCTTCCCGAGCAAAAAAACGATAAACCGCGTCCTGTTGCAGCAAGTCTAGCTCTTCCCGGGGAATTACTATAATATTCTGGTAGCCCCGAGCTAAGAGTTGGCGTAATATGGCTGAACCTACCAAACCCTGGTGTCCGGCCACATAAATCCTGGCCATTTTATCCATGGAAGCACAGGGACGGTTCTTTTGCTTCCATTTATCCATAAGCAATACCTCTAATGCTATTATTATGGCCTGCATCTAACAGAATTTTTTCTTGCCGGGCCAGGTTAAGGTCATGATCCACCATCATTTTAACCAGTTCATCAAATTTAACTTGAGGGACCCAACCCAATCTATTCCGGGCTCGGGACGTATCTCCTTGGAGATAATCAACTTCACTGGGCCGGAAGTAGCGCTGGTCAATAGAAACGTAATCCTGCCAGGATAAATCTAAATAAGAAAAACATTTCTCCAAGAAATTTCTCACAGAATAGGATTCTCCGGTGGCTATGACAAAATCATCAGGTTTATCCTGCTGCAGCATTAACCACATAGCCCGGACATAATCCCCGGCAAAACCCCAGTCCCGTTTGGCATCCAGGTTCCCTAGATAAAGCCTATCCTGTAGACCCATTTTAATGCGGGTAGCCGCCCGGCTTATTTTACGAGTGACAAAAGTTTCTCCCCGGCGGGGAGATTCGTGATTAAATAGAATGCCACTGGCAACATACATACCATAAGCTTCCCGATAGTTTTTCGCATACCAATAGGCCGCTACCTTGGATACGGCATAGGGACTACGGGGGTAAAAAGGAGTTGACTCGTTTTGCGGAGGAGGGGAAGCTCCAAACATCTCCGAAGAAGCGGCCTGGTACATGCGTACCTCTTTACCGCCGGCTTCCATATAATCACGTAAAGCCTCCAATAAACGCAGGGTTCCCATGGCTACGGTATCAGCCGTATATTCTGGTTGTTCAAAAGAAACCTTCACATGAGACTGGGCAGCTAGATTATATACCTCATCCGGTTCTACCCGCTGCAATATTCTTCTTAATCCGGTGCCATCGGTTAAATCACCATAATGCAGGTATAAAGGTGGGTTGGACTGATGAGGGTCCTGATAAATATGATCTATACGATCAGTATTAAATATTGAGGTCCGGCGTATAATCCCATGTACCTGATAACCCCGGCTAATTAAAAACTCGGCCAGATAAGACCCATCCTGACCGGTTATTCCTGTAATTAGAGCCCTTTTAACTTGAAATGAATCATCGGTTTTCTTAATATTACTCATTCCTATCTATCCTTTATATAAAATAGAGGCGGTCGCATAGGTGATGGGGGACGGTTCCTCTGTCACCCTAATGAAAGCAAAAAGAACCGTCCCCAATGCTTCTATAATAGATGCGTTCACATATATCAAAAGAACTGTCCCCGTGATATATCACAATGCTTCTGGTCAGTACGCCGTAACCGTTTCCCGGAAATCATCAACCTGGCCTACTACCCGACAAAATTTTAAGTACTCATTCTCCTCCACCCTCCAGGTGTGGGTATCTGTCTGGGCCCGCCGGATACAGGCAAAATTATATTTATTGGTGGAATACATCCGGATCCCCTGCTGGTTGCAATTAAGCTGGAAATCCGTATCCTCCCCCTGACTAATATGTTTGAAACGCACCCGGTTAAATACTCTTTTATTGATAACCATAGTCGCCCCGGCTAACATACTGGTAAAGCGCTCTTCATGATTTTGATGAGCTATAGCCAGGGTATTGCTCCCTTCAAAATAAACAAATATGCTACATTTCCCCACAATGTCGGCCCCGGTTGACATTAATGCATCTACCGCCTGTTGCAGATAGGAACCAGCATAATAATCATCATCATCAAATTTGGCTACATAACCATACCTGGCATGTTTAACCCCATAATTAAGGCATTCCCCCAGTGTAATTGACTCATCCAGTTGATATACCCTCACATTAGGGTAAGACTGGCTCCATGCTTCCCATTCTCCCAGGTTAACCCCATTATGGTTAAGTATTATAATGAGTTCTACTGGACCGTAATACTGACGCATGTAGTTTGCTATAATCCTTTCCCGGTATTCCGGCCGATTGGTACAGGTTATTACTGATACTCCTTCGATAAACTGCTTATCGTTCTTACCCTGTCTCAGTGGTACCCTGGTTCTCACCTGGGACTGCATGTTGTTTCCGTATACCAGGTTAACCGGTTTAGTCCTTGTAACCTTTATTTCTACCATGCTGGTATCCTCCCGTTCTTCTGAGATAAGATAGCCATATGAATAAAGACACTTGCGTAAATTCAATCTTAATATCCATAATATGAGAAAACTCCAACTACTGTGACTGCTCCAGGTTTGAAAAAGCTGGAGCAGTCAAGGAGATGACAAGGGGACGGTTCTCCTGTCAGCTAAAGCTGACAGGAGAACCGTCCCCTTGTCATCTGTCATCTCATATTATACTATTCCAGAATCTGTTTTAATTTATGAATCGCCCGTTTTTCAATCCGGGATACTTGCACCTGGGAAACACCTAAATCATCGGCTATACAGGATTGGGTTTCATCTTTAAAAAAGCGTCTTAAAATTACTTCCTGCTCCCGGGGCTCTAGTTGCGCCAGGGCCTCGCGCAAAGCCAGTTTTTCTAACAGCAACACATTTCCCTCATCATTGGCCAAGCGGTCAATAAGAGATAACTGCTCCCTTTCCTCCCCTGGTATTATATCATGCATGTAGGCCGGAGCCTGGCAGGCCTCCATGGCCATTACAATCTCTTCCTTATCAATTTCCAGCAAACTAGCAATTTCATTTACGCCTGGTTCCCGCCCCAGATCTCCCCGCAGCTTATCCTGGGCCCAACGAATTTTAGTATAAGTTTCTTTGATATTACGCTGAACCTTCACTATACCATCATCACGTAGGAATTTCTTAATCTCGCCGATTATCATAGGAACAGCATAAGTAGAAAAGCGAACGTTAAAGCTGAAATCAAATTTATCTATAGCTTTTAACAAACCAATTGACCCTACCTGAAAAAGATCTTCATAATCGTAAGATGTGTTTTTAAATCTCTCTAAAACCATATATATCAGGCCAATATTAGCTTCGTATATCCGATCCCGGGCATCTATATCACCCTCCTGAGCTAAACGCAGGAGAGCTTCATTATCCTGATAAGAATTTGAGGACATAGCCATCCCCCTTTTAAGCATAAGCTTGCCGATCTTGGTTAAGGAAATGGCGCTTTAATAGGACAATGGTCCCCTCCCGGGGCTTGCTGCTAATCTCCATTTCATCCATAAAAGATTTCATAAAGGTAAAGCCCAGTCCCATACGATTGGGGTCGCTGGAATAGCTGGGTTGCAATGCCTGTTCCAGATTTTCAATACCTTTACCATAATCCTTCACCGTTAGTTCCAGAGAACGATCATCATGTAAGCTGGCAATAATTTCGATTTTACCGTCTTTGCGGTTCTCATAACCGTGAATAATACTATTGGATACTGCTTCAGATACTACCAATTTTATTTCTTCGATATCATCCAGGGTGCAATTTAACTGAGAGACGAAAGCCCCCACACAAGAACGGGCAAAAGAAACATTCTCCGGTACACTTGGAAATTCAAAACGCACATAATTTACAATACTCATTATCTTCCCAACCTTTAAGGCTGGTCTCCACCTCCCTTTTACAGGTTAATTATATCCTGTTCAGTGTTATACATGGGAACCAGGCGGTTAATCCCAGAGAAATGTAGAATTTTTTCTACCGGATTTTTAGCCCCCACAATAAACATACGCCCGCTAACGGCAGATACCTTCTTGTACCTGCCGATAATCACCCCTAATCCGGAGCTGTCTATGAAAGTGACCTTTTCCAGGTTGAAAATAAGGTTTTTGATACCATTCTCCTCCAGGCGCCGGTCTATCTCCTGCCTCATTTTATCTGCGATAAGCATGTCCAATTCACCTTTGACCCGAACTACCAGCGTATTACGAACCGTTTTATACTCTACATCCATTTCCTCATCCCCTTCTTGCCCGGTTTAACATTATATAGTTTCTACAAGAAGGGGATATATCCTTCCACAAAATTCCATTTATAATAGATAGGTTTCGCCAAGCATCTTCTTTATCTGCTTAATTAAGCCACCTCGAGGTACGTCCTGAGTAGCTAACAGGTTAACTTTTTTGTACAACTGGCCGTCATGGTATACCAGGTATTCCCCTAGTTTTTGGCCTTTTTTCACCGGTGCATCAACATAATCAGGTAGAGCCAGCTCGGCCTTAATCTTTTTCTCATCACCTTTTTTAACAATAGCGCCTACATCCTCTTCGGTTATAACTTCGACATTTTCCCGAATACCCTTTCCTGTTTTGACTACCCCACAAACAGTTCCCCGGGGAGTAATATTTTTAAAGGCATAACGAGCAAATCCGTAATTAAATAATTTCATAGTATCCCTGAAATTACCGTGTTTTTCTGGGGAGGCCATTACTACCCCGATTAAACGTAAACCATCTCTTTTAGCGGTGGCGGTAAGACAATACTTGGCTTCATTAGTCCAACCGGTTTTAAAGCCATCGGCACCCTGGTACCACCATAATAGTTTGTTAGTATTATATAGTACAAACTCACCTTGACGCAGTTTATATTCTTTAATCGAGGTATACTCTAATATTTTAGGACAGTTCAGTGCATGCCGGGCCATAACCGCCATATCATAGGCACTGGAATAGTGTCCTGAAACCGCCAACCCATTAGCATTTACAAAATGGGTATCCTTTAGCCCCAGCATTTTGGCTTCCCGATTCATACGTTCCACGAAGTTCTTATGAGTACCTTCCAGATGTTCGGCAACAGCAACACAAGCGTCATTGGCCGAACCTACCGCAATTGCTATCAGCATGTCTTCATAGGTCATCTCTTCGCCTGGTGCCAGGTAAATCTGGGACCCACCCATTTTCCAGGCCTCTTCACTGGTAACCACTTTGTCTTTTAAACTTACTTTGCCATTTTGCAAATCTTCAACTGCCAGCATCAGAGTCATCAATTTGGTCATACTGGCCGGGGCCAGCCTTTTATGCTCGTTAGCGGCCAGCAATACCTTGCCCGAATCAGCATCCATAAGTACATAGGCCTCGGCTTTGGCATCCACCGTATCAGCATAAAGCATTCCGGGAGTAAATAAACTTATCAGAAAAACAAGTATAACCATCAGGCCAATTTTTCTTTTACAAGGCATAAAGGTGTACACCCCCTCGAATAATCATTATTAGATTATATTTAGGTGTACACCCTATTATGACAGTAATAAGTCCGGGGACTGTCCCCGGACTTATTGCAGATTAGTTTTCTTCCTTGACCAGTTCAAAGCGGTTAACAATTTTGTTTTCCTGCTTTAACTCTTTTTTACCACAAAACATCTCGTAAGGCCGGGCATAATCGATACCGGTGTTAATATCCCGGTATATTACCAATGGACAGTAGTTTTCGGTATACAGAGCAGTAGTTACTATCTCGTAAACGTCACCTTTCTTAAAATGGCGGTAGCGTTCTCCCGCTCTAATCTCATTATCTATAGGTCGAGCATTAATTTCTTTTTGGATAATCTTCTTTAGTTGGGAATAAGAATCGGCCAGGGTTCCAATATTATATACCACATAATCACAACTGGTTATATCCAGCATCTCACTTTTAGCCAGCTCAATGCGGCTTTCCTTATCCTCTTTTTTTCGGTCACTGTTTAATATGGAACTAATAATATCTTTTAAATCGCGGTAAATGAAGATACTCACAACATCCTGGGCTTTCATCTTCTTTTTGAAAATCCTGATACCTTCTATGTTCATTATGGCCAGGCCGTTCTTTTTAGTATTATTTACTCGTTCTAATTCATCAGTAGTGACCCCATATATCTCGTCCAGGTAACGGATTTCTTCAATAATTTTACCTGCCCGGCAATTATCTAAATACTGCTGCCGGGTAAAAAAATAGTAATGATGGCCGTGTTTTTCCTGAAGTCTTTTGCTGCGGGTGGTAAATGAAATAAGCGGTTCCAGGTAGTCGGAGTCATCTGATAGCAGGTAATTCATTAACATGGTCTTACCAGATGCGGTTGGTCCATGTAAAATAAATATCTTCATCTTTTTTGCCTCCCCTATTACTATAAATATATAAAAACCAATACAAATCCTCCCTATGTTATGTATCGTCATTTTTGTTAGATATATGTAGCAATAAAAATAAACGACATACATGCACCTTTTGTTGGAAAAATATGCACAGGTTCAATTTGCAAAACTTTATGCAGACTTAAAAGTAAAAGGTGACATAGGAACCGCGTGTGCCCTTCAGGGTATCCCCTGTCACCTTGTTATTGTATCAATCAGCAGGGGGAGGGGAGCTGGGTGATGATTACTAAACTGGTAAGCACTCAATAGTCTCTGCCGAGCTACATCTATTCTGGCCTCATCATTACTACAAACGGTAGCTATGACCTCACCAACCGTAACATAATCACCATACTTCTTGGATAGCTTAACCCCGGCAGTGTAATCAATACTATCACCTAACTGCTCACGCCCTGCTCCTAAAAGCATAGCTGTGCGGCCCACTTCCAATGCATTAAGCCCACTTACGTAGGCATCCTTATCAGACCTTACTTCCGCTTTAAACCTGGCTACCGGCAACCCATAATCAGGCCGTTCATAGTCCAGAATTCCTCCCTGGGCGCTAATCATTTGCTTAAACTTATCCCAGCCCCGACCAGATTCCAGTATCTCCCTGACATCAGCAACAGCGCTATCCCAGGAAGAGTACCTGCCTCCTAAAACCAGCATATGAGCTGCCAGGATTATGCTAAGCTCTTCCAAATCGGTCGGCCCTTCGCCCCTCAGGGTATCAATTGCTTCCTGAACTTCTAAACTGTTACCCACTGTTTGTCCCAGGGGTTGGTTCATATCAGTTAGTACCGCCACTACCTGCCGTCCTGCTCCCCGGCCTATTTCCACCATTGCCCGGGCTAACCTGAATGCATCTCCCTGCTCCTTCATAAATGCTCCTGAGCCGACTTTTACATCCAGAACAATACCCTGAGCTCCTGAGGCTAATTTCTTACTCATAATACTGGATGCAATCAGGGGTATACTTTCCACGGTTCCGGTAACATCGCGGATGGCATAAAGTCTCTTATCAGCAGGTACTAGATTTCCACTTTGAGATATTACAGCGGCCTTTACCTGGTTAACTTGCTCCACAAATTGCTGGTGGGATAGTTCTACCTCAAAACCAGGTATAGATTCAAACTTGTCTATCGTACCACCGGTGTGACCCAGGCCCCGACCTGACATTTTAGCCACCGGCACCCCGGCCGCCGCCACCAGAGGGATTACCACCATAGTAGTCTTATCCCCTACCCCTCCAGTGCTATGTTTGTCCACCGTCATCCCGGTAACTGCGGAGAGGTCAGCCACCTCCCCGGAATAGGCCATTGCCAGAGCCAGGTCCCGGGTTTCTCTTTCATTCATGCCTTGAAAATATACCGCCATAGCCCAGGCAGATATTTGGTAATCAGGTATAGACCCATCACTAATACCCTGAACCAAAAATTCAATTTCCTCTCGGCTCAACTCCAGACCATCCCTTTTTTTAATTATCAAATCCTGAACATTCATAAATTCAACTCCCTTATTGGGTGACACAGGGGGACGTTTTTGGTGTGTCATTTGAAATGACACACCAAAAACGTCCCCCTGTGTCCGATTCCTTACGTCTCACTATTTTTTACCAAGCAAGAATAAAAACTCTTTCCGGCCAGGTTATAAGCTATTCCCAGGTGTTCCGCTATAGTGGCGGCAACATCAGCAAAAGTCTCCCTGCACCCCAGGTCAACTCCCCGCTGCAACTCCATACCGTAAACCAGCAGGGGGACGTACTCCCGGGAATGGTCCGTACTTACCGTAGTGGGGTCACAGCCGTGGTCGGCAGTAATTATGAACAAATCTTGAGGACCGAGCAGATTTGTTATTTCCGGCAATCTCTGGTCAAATTCCTCCAGGGCCCGGGCATAACCATGGGGATCATTACGATGTCCATATAGCTGGTCAAAGTCAACCAGATTGGCAAAGAGTAACCCGGTAAAATCTTTTTTTAAACCCTGCAGGATTTTATCTATCCCATCCTGATTATTAACCGTGGAATGAGATTCAGTTACACCCCGTCCTGCAAATATATCTTTAATTTTACCTATGCCTATTACCGCCTGCCCGCTTTCCTTTACCTTATCTAAAAGAGTAATATCAGGTTCTTTGGAAAAATCGTGACGATTTGCCGTACGGACAAAGTTACCTGGTTGTCCGATAAAAGGGCGGGCAATAACCCGCCCTACCGCATGTTCCTTCTGTAAGAGCTCCCGAGCTACACGGCAATAATGGTATAGAGTTTCCAGAGGTATTATCTCCTCATGAGCTGCTATCTGAAATACACTGTCAGCTGAAGTATACACTATAGGGCATCCCGTTCTCATATGTTGCGGACCCAGTTCTTTTATAATCTCAGTTCCCGAGGCCACAACATTTCCAATAGTTTTGCGACCAATCTGCTGTTCAAACTGGGCAATTAATTCCGGTGGAAATCCTTCCGGATAGGTAGGAAAGGCCTGCGTAAGTTCTAATCCCATCAGTTCCCAGTGTCCGGTGGTAGTATCCTTACCCGGGGATTTTTCTTGCATTTTACCATATGCCCCTACAGGATTTGTAACCGCTGCAACCCCCATTATATCGAGTATATTCCCCAAACCTATTGTCTGCATATGCGGAAGATTAAGCCCCCCAACTGCCTTTGCCGTATTGGCCAGAGTATTAGACCCCTGGTCGCAATAAAGGCAACTATCCGGACATTCACCTACTCCCATACTGTCAAGTACTATAACTATAGCCCTTTTACTCAATTATCATCACCTCAACATAATATTGACACGGAAGCAAGGGGACGGTTCTTTTGCTTCCAAAGCACTTAATTATACTAAATTATTTTCAGTAGTACCTATCCTTAGTCGCGGCCCGGTACTGGACTAATCTGATTTTAAAATTAAGTTTTATTATCGCGACAAAGTGATGGACCTGCATGGTTTTATAGTGTTATCCGGCATTTAGCCCAATCTTTACCCAAGTTAATGGAATTTATTACTGCAAAGTCCCAAACCACCGCAATTCACCCTGCTGGGTACAGGCAAAATTTAAACTATTTAAGCTCTTGGATGATAGAGCTGGTACACCTCCATCAGCCTGGATCTGGTTAAATGCGTATATATCTGGGTAGTTGAGATATCGGCATGTCCCAGCATTTCCTGAACTGCCCTTAAATCGGCTCCGTTTTCTAACAAATGAGTAGCAAATGAATGCCTCAAGGTATGTGGAGTAACCTCCTTACCCAACTCCGCCTTTTTAGCATAAGCAGCCAGAATTTTATAAAACCCCTGTCGGCTCATAGGCCTACCATTAGCATTAACAAAAAGGGTCCTTTCTAGATGATTTTTAACCAGTAAATTACGTGCCCGGGCCAGGTAGCGTTGTATCCAATCAATAGAAGTCTGGTTAACCGGTATGATACGTTCCTTTCTACCTTTACCAAAACACCGAAGAAAACCAGCCGTACTGTTTATATCTTCAATTTGCAAGGCTAACAGTTCCGAAACCCTAACCCCGGTTCCATACATTAATTCCAGCATGGCCCGATCCCGCAGGCCCAGTGGTAGCAGAACCCGGGGTTGCTCCATGAGCTTGTCCACTTCTTCAATAGTTAAAATATCCGGCAGTTTTCTTTTTATTTTAGGCGTTTCTAAATCAGAGGTAGGATTATTCTGGACGTGATTTTCCAACACCAAAAATTTATAAAAAGTCTTGATGCAGGAAAGACTGCGGGCCACAGTTGAGTTAGCTGCACCTTCATCCATCTGGGTGCTTAAAAAAGCCATTATCTGTTGCTTGCTTATCTCATCCGGCTGGGTAGGTAACGAGTTTTTAAGCAGGAAAGCATTAAACTTATTAAGGTCACGGCGATAAGCAGCCCGGGTATTTGCGGATAAGCCCTTTTCGTATTGAAGATATTCAGTAAAAGCACTAATATAATTCTGCATTAATTAGCTCCTGCATTTTTTTAGTACTTTTGACATCCCGAACTATTTTTCCTTCTTAAGCTTTACTCTTCGTAATAAAAATCCTGAACTTTTATGACAAATTGATCCAGCACCTGGTCAAACTTATTTTCCTGATTACGCTGTTCCACCCGCATGGGATTGCCGCTGGGGTGTTCTTCCTGAAGCCATCTGCTAACTGGTACCTGCTTATGCAATAGGCCGGTTACTAACGGTATGGCAACCGCAAAAGCAGTAATAATCACCACCGCTACCGCCAAACGGGCCAGTTTCTTCTTCCAGTCATTCACAATAATAATCACTCTCAAAAACCCCCTTTATTAACCCTCCATTTAACTGATATATACCCCGCCATCAGCCTGAGCTTCACTCCGCTTAAAAGCAGTTTTCTATTGCTAAAGTGCCCGGTTTTTCACATTCATTTAACTCCTCATACCTTATGTCTCACGCCTCACTCTCCACTAAAGTATTAAGCTTAAAAACCAGGGTGACAGGTAGGCTTCAATAAAGGCACCAACCAGGAATATTAATAGATAAACCAGCATCAAAGCCGTATATCCCATTATTCCCCGACCTAGAGAAACCCCGCTATTTCTCCCTTTAAGAACATAGACAGAGAAATTTATGGTCGTCACCGACCAGGCTAAAAACACTGGTATATATATAATGTTCTGCGGCAAAATCGATATTATAGCTATTAATATTCCCGCCCCCGCCCGGTCATGCAAGAGAAAACTTACCGTAAACCCCAGAGAAAAACCTCTAAACCATACAAACCCCAATATCAGGGGTAAACCAATCACGGTCAATCCCAAAAACCATAATAAAACAGTTACCTGTAACTGCTTTAGAAAAGCGGCCCCCAGTATTTCTTGACCGCTCAGACTACCATCTATACCTCCTCTTAAATAATCATCAACCATACCCGATAGCTGGCTTTTAACCCCCCCGTCCAGGCCGGGTACCTGGTAATTACCCATAACTAATCCAACTAAAAAAATCAATATTACAAGGATATACTGCGGCCGGTTTTTACTTATGTGTTGTTTAATACGGGCTTTGAAACTCATAGCCTGGCTCCTTACTACTTGAGGTAGGGGGAAAATCATGCCACAGACTTTTAAATTAAAGTAACTCCCTAAAAAATAATATTTTACCGGCAGCCAGTTTATGCTGAAAAGAAAAATGAGCCATGAAATTGGCTCATTGTGATTTAGCTCTCGCTTTGACACACCAATAACGTCCCCCTGTGTTACCCTGTGTCCTCTAGATAATTTGCTGTTTCCGTAAAATCTCGTAAATGACCGGTACTACCTGTTTTTTACGGGACATGACTCCGTGCAGGTAAATCCTACCCATAGTACCTGTTCCAAAGGCTTGTTCTACCAAATGACTTTTCTCTCCGGCTACAATTAGTTCGGTAGCTTCGTCCAGAATATCAGTAACCATCAGGCACATAAAAGCATATTTATGGCGCTGGCAAAGGTCATTCATGGCTTCAATTAGTTTATCTTTGCGCTGGCTCAAGCGGCCCAGGTCTATTGTTTCCACCTGAGCGATAGCAAAGATAGTATCGCCACTTACATATTCCTTCAGGTCTTCACTTATTAGTTCCTCCTCACTATGCTGCTCCAGGTGGGAGGTGCTGTAGATTTCCTTACCCCATTCCAGGGAAGACAACCCCGATATTCCTTCCAGCTGCGCCGCTACCCGGCGGTCTTTACCGGTAGTGGTAGGTGATTTAAAAATCATAGTATCACTAACAATACCGGCCAGCATTAATCCAGCCAAATCAGGACTAAAATAAACCGAGTTGTTTAGAAACGTCTCTGCTACCAGAGTACAGGTTGAGCCTACCGGTTCATTGTGAAAATAAATGGGCATTATAGTCTGTAAATCGCCCACCCGATGATGGTCTATAATCTCCAATATTTCTGCCTCTTCTACCCCATCAACCGCCTGTTTCTGTTCATTATGATCTACCAAAATAACCTTCTTACGTTTCATACCTAGCAAATCATAACGGGAAATCATACCCAAGTAGCGGTTCTCCTCGGTTACTACCGGGTAGTTGCGAAAACGTGAAGCCATCATATGTTTCCTGGCTTCCGCCACCGGTTCCCGGCTTTCAAATAGCACTAAATCGCGGGTCTTCATAATATCGGCCACTTTTTTACTCAGGATTTCTCGCAAGATTTCCGGGCTGTTATCTACATCCCGACCATGCCCCAAACGCTCCATAAAAATCATGGCCAAATCACCTATGGTTAACAGGCCTAAAAATTTATGTTTATCATCCAGCACCGGCAAGGTTTTTAACCGGTGCTGCTGCATAAAGTTGCTTAACTCCACTACCGTCATCTCAGCAGTCATATAGATAATTTCTTCATTGTCCAGCAGATCTTCCACAGTAGTACCCACATTCCTAACGATTACGGGAGTTTCAAACCCCAGCCGCTCCAGAACAAAACTGCTCTCCTCATTCAGCTCACCAGCAGCTGCAGCAATATACAGCCCCTCATCACTGCTCTGCTTGTACACTTTATAAGCAATAGCAGCCGCTATTGAATCTACATCCGGATTTTTATGGCCGATAACATAAATTGGTTTCAATTATATCACCTTCTAAAAATTCGCTTTCAGGTTGATAATAACCCTGTCCCCGTAACAACCCCTTGCTTACCGCATCAGCAGGTTAGCAATAAACTGGGCGGCCAGAACATCTTCCAGGGAGTTGCGACTGGCGGCAATCAGGGCTATGCCCCGGTCAGACTCTTGCATCAGGCTTAAAGCCCGGCGGGCTGCACTTTGGGCTGGCTCCATGCCCTTTTGTTTATAGGTGCGAGCTACCGTGCCGGTTATCACCCGGGGGTTTATCTGGAAAGCGGCATCATAAGCTACTCCACCGGTGTCAGTAACTGCTATTACTACCCGGTTCTTCATGTCCAGTAGTTTGGGAATCTCGGCACCAATATTGGGTACCACAGCTTCTATCAAACCTTTTTCCTTTTCTATTGCTCGTATGACCTTTTGACAACGGGCCAGGCGCTCTGCATCTGTTCCCACCCGCGGTTCAGCCACCAGGATAATCCCACCCCCACATTCCCGGGCCAGGCGACAGGCTTCCCGGCCCATCTGTTCCGGTGCTACCTCCACCGGAGCGGCAGTATGGTCCGGGCTGCAGCCCAGTACAGCATAAGCCCCGGCATCAAGTGCACTTTCCAGGGTAGTTGACATATCTATTACATCCACAATCATGACCAGCATTCCCTCCCGGGCAGCATCCCGGGCGCCGCTGGCATCACTGCTTACAATTATTTTCTTGGATCGGTCCATTTTCATACCACCTTGCATTGCTAAAGGATTCCTTCATGCCCATACTCTAAAGGACATATACAACCTCTTATAAAAATCGCAGTCGGGGTTAACGTTAATTGTAAACTGAGTGAAGACCGCGCTGAGTGCCGGACCACAATGATTCACCCTATCGGGTACACGGCAAAATTTTTAATACCTGTTCCTTCTGCTACTTCCGTGCTATTTCCTTCTTAACCCGGCCATATTTGCCTCCCCCACCCGGGGTAATGGGCAACCGCCCCACCCGCATACGAGCAATCTGAGAGGCCACATTTTCTCCCGCAACCCTGGCAATATCATCTATACTGGCCTTTTCCAGGATGTTAATCTCATCAAAAAAGAAGGCTAACAGCTTCTCTTTTAATTTCGGTCCTACTCCGGGCAAATCCTTTAGAGGTATCCGGTATTTATAAGGGGGACGCCCCAGAGGATGACGTGCTTCCTGCTGATCCCGGATTTCTATAATGCGGTCGTAAACGCCCATCACCATCTTTTCATTGCCACAGTTGCTGCAGCTAAAAATGGGGGGCTCATCACCGCTTATAGTAGAGCATTGAGTACAATAGCTGCGATGATATTTACCCATAAGGGGGTCCATACCGTAATTGGCCAGGACTCTTCTTCCCTCTTTATTTTCCAGACAATATCTCAATTCCTGAAAATTCTTATCCGCCATACGTAAAAGGTTGTATTCCCGCCCTATGTTATCTGCCGAATGGGCGTCAGAATTGGACAGGAAAGTATAATTACGAGTTTCTCCTATCATGTCAGCCATATCTGTATCAGCACTTAGTCCCAGCTCCAGCGCTTTAATATGCCCGGCATCTCTTCCCAATTTATCCGCCAGGCGTCTCGTCCAGACACCATATACCCCTTTATGCGGGGTAAAGGCGTGGGCCGGACAAAATATCCCATCCAGAACAAAGCTCAAATTTATAAGTTCGGCTACGGAAACATTGGCTTTTTGAGTGGATAGCGCCATGTTTGTTACCCGGCTGCGCATGTACTTCTGGTACGCCTTTATGCTTTTTAAATGGGGCAGGTAAATAATCAGGTGTACCCCTTCAAGGCTTTCCACCTCGCAGGCAGGAATTAACAGCACCCCATTGCGGGCCATCATACCACCCCGGGGGTGCTCCCGTAACTCGCCGGTCTTAAGCATTGCCTCTATTTCGGCGCTCACCAGTATACTGCCGGCATCGACTATACCTACCATATCTAATCCTTTACGCGGTGCACCCTCATAAAGGACCGAATGTAAATTCATTTTACGGGACGCAGTAATCTTTACTGCTTTTCCGCCGGCACTGCCAATATGAACATGCAGGTCAGCATAAACATTTCTCAATATTATCCCCTCACCAGATGATTAAAAGCATATTGTATTCCTATAATACTCTTGCCGTCAACAATTTGACCTGTAAAAATCATCCGGTACGCCTCTTCCAGTGGTATAGTAACGTTTTCCAGGAATTCGTCGGCATCAGGGTTGGTTTCCCCGGCAGATAAATCCCGGGCCAGGAACAGGTGCAGTTTTTCATCGCAAAAACCGGGGGCACTATAATATGATAAAATCTTAACCCAACTGCCAGCCCGTAAACCCGTCTCCTCCTCCAGTTCCCTCTGGGCACAAATAAGTATTTCTTCATCCGGTTCCATGGTACCCGCCGGTATCTCCAGCAAAACATCTTCCGTCGGTTTACGATACTGACGAACCAGGTAAATATTATTAGCATCATCTACCGCCACAATAGCTACCGCCCCGGCATGTTCCACTATTTCCCGGGTGCTCTCCCGGCCATCGGGAAGGGATACAGTATCTACCCTGACCTTAATAATACGACCGCTAAAAATGTCCTGGCTTTTTATGGTCTTTTCTTCAAAATTCATTGCTTTTATCCTCCTGCATAAAATTACCAATAATTGCATAGACTGCAATCGAGGTGATAGTAATGCAAATTATAGTATCAAAACAAGGTATAACTTTTGTCGGCAAGGTCAAAGACCTGCCCCGTTTCCTGGCTAATTATTCGGGTGAAACCACCCTGGCGGAATTCATCCGCTGTCATCTGAACTAAGCCAAATTAATCCGGTTTAATTTTTGCCCCCGGGCCAGTTTCTGGGCAGCCTGAGCAGCTGCACCCAGGGCCAGGAAAAACTCCTGTTCCTGCTCTATACCCCGGCCCATAGTA
>ERZ747221.1177-NODE-1177-length-27030-cov-4.415798_pt1 | contig 27030 bp, 9 predicted proteins | sample MGYA00374949_ERZ747221 | MGnify/ENA primary metagenome ERZ747221 (study PRJEB28779, sample SAMN05720172) | bioreactor metagenome | isolation source: Anaerobic biogas reactor | place: USA:Washington, USA | collected 2015-08-08 ... | reverse complement strand
GCGTCAACTGGCAGCCGCCACAGACTTGACTCTGCTGGGGGTTACCCCATGCGGGTTCGAAACCCGCCCGCCCCACTGCGCTGGCGTCAACTGGCAGCCGCCACAGACTTGACTCTGCTGGGGGTTACCCCATGCGGGTTCGAAACCCGCCCGCCCCACTGCGCTGGCGTCAACTGGCAGCCGCCACAGACTTGACTCTGCTGGGGGTTACCCCATGCGGGTTCGAAACCCGCCCGCCCCACTCCTGATGTAGTGACGGCTTTAGCCGTTCCGACTCCGACTGCGCTGGCGCTGCTCGGCGATCAATCGCCGAGCTACGGCGGCATGGAATGCCGTGACCGCGCCTGATGGAATCAGGCTTGCCAGACCTCTTGCCACGCCGGCTCCTGGAGCCCGATTTGATCGGGCGCCGCCGACGCCATTCCATGGCGCGACGCCATTCCATGGCGCGTAGCACGGCGTCGGCATTCCATGCCGCATTATCGCCGTGCGGGCACCACCGCCGCGGGGGCCACCGCAGTGCGGGGCATCACCGCGCGGGGCATCACCGCGCGGGGCGGCGCCATGTACCGCAGCGTCGGCATCCCACACCGGTCGCTCGGCGATCAATCGCCGAGCTACGGCGGCATGGAATGCCGTGACCGCGCCTGATGGAATCAGGCTTGCCAGACCTCTTGCCACGCCGGCTCCTAAAGCCCGATTTGATCGGGCGCCGCCGAGTGCGGGCATCGGCTCGCGCGATTGGACATTTCTCGCAAGCGGTACTATGATAGATCCATCTTTCCCCGGTGTGCAGCCCCCGACGCTTCCCACCCATCCCCACCACACGATGCACCCTTGCACAACCGGGAGGAAACATGGCCCAACCACGCCGCGCGTCCAGCCTTGCCCTGGGTTTCACCCTGCTCATCGCCCTGCTCCTGCTCACCTCCAGCGTCGCCGGCGCCCAGACGGGGCCGCGCGCCCCAGCCCAGTCCGAGCTTCAGGCCGCCTGGGAGCGCCTCCGCCAGGCCGGCTCCTACCGCTTTGTCTCCACCATCGAGCAGGCGCTCACCCCGCGCCCGCTCCCCGCGCTCATCGGCCAGCGCGACACGCACCTGACCCTGGAGGCCGATGGCGCCGTCGTCCTCCCCGACCGCTCCTACCTCGAGCTGCGCGTCGCCGGCAACGGGCAGGCGCTCGACCCGGTGGCGCTGCTCCGCGACGGCAACCAGGCCTTCCTGGTGCGCGACGGGACGCTCCAGCCGGTGGATGACCCGCTCAGCCTCGCCGCCCCCGCCGCCGATTTCCTCGGCTACCTGGCCGGCGCCGAGAACGTGGCGCTGCTGGACCCGCCCGAGGGGTGGCCCCAGCTCGCCCGCTACGGGTTCGACCTGAGCGGCCCGCGCCTTGCCGAGTACGTCCACGCCCAGGCCCAGGCCGCGCTGGAGAGCCAGCCGGGGACGCCCGACGGGGTGGAGCTGCGCCCGTCGTCCAGCCTGGACCGGCTGACCGGCCGGGGCGAGCTGTGGGTCGACGCCGCGGGGCTGCCGGTGCGCCAGATCCTCGAGATCGCGCTGCCCGAGGCGACGGACGCCTACGACGCCCGGCTGCGCATGGTCGTGGACCTGAGCGGCGCGGGCCAGGTGGACGCCTTGCCCCGCGCGGCCCAGTCCGCCGACGGGAGCTGGCAACTGCAAGGGACGCTCTCGCTGGGCGAGCGCCGCCCGCAGGCCGCGCCCGCCCTGGCGCCCGCCGTTTCCACGGCGCCCGCCGTCTCCACGGCGCCCGCCGTCCCGGCGGCTTACGCCCGCGCCCGCTCCCCGCTCGTGCGCCTCTCGCCCTTTGCCCTGGCGCTCTTTGGCCTCGCCCTCGGCGCGGCGATCCTGCTGCGCTGCTACCGGCGCAACTGGCGGCGCGCCCTGGCCTGGGTCGCCGGCCTCCTCATCCCGTCCATGCTCTTCGCCCCGCTCCTCCAGGCCGGGCAGGTGGTCCAGTTCACGGAGCGCCAGGCGCTGGCCGCCGAGGCGCGGGCCGGGTCAGCCGCCCAATTGACGGAGGCGCTGGGCCTGGACGCCCAGCCGTCGCGGGCCGTCCATGCCGCCCCGCGCGCCGCCGCCGAGATCGTGGCGCTGGCCCAACAGCAGGCCACGGCCCTGGCCCGCTGCGGCGATGGCTCCACGTCCGAGGACGCCGATGGCGACACCCTCAGCGACGCCGCCGAGCTCTGCCTGGGCACCAACCCCTACAGCGCCGATACCGACGGCGACGCCCTCCCCGACCAGGTCGAGCTGGCCGGGTTCGAGTGGCAGGGCCGCGCCTGGACCAGCGACCCGCTGCGGGTGGACACCAACGGCGACGGCCTCGCCGACGCCCTGGAGTGGTCCGTCACCCACCACCCCTACGGCCAGCGGCCCAGCCCCGACGTCGACGGCGACGGAATCCCCAACGTCTGGGATGAGGACGACGACGGCGACGCCGTCCCCGATTGGCTGGACCTCTCGCCCAACGCCGCCACGGGCTATACGACCCAGGCCCAGCTCAGCACCGCCGGCGGCGGCTTTGACGGCTACCAGTACATCGAGCTGGCGGTGCGCCCCGCCAACAGCGCCCGCCTCCGCTACGCCACCACCGCCCTGGATTGGCCCTATGACGAGCAGGGCAACGTGCAGGACCTCGATGGGTCCGCCGCCGACCTGCGGCTCCTCCCCTTCCTCTGGGTGACCACCAACGCCCGCCCCAGCGACGAGCTGGCGGACAAGTACGGCTATAGCATCATGAAGGACGGCGACCGGCACCTCCTGCTCATCCCGCTGATCCCGGTGCAGGATGGCGGCGACATCGCGGCCTTTTACGCCAAGGTGGCCTACGCCCCCGGCCAGTTGGACGACATCCAGTGGCAGGTCGAGATGATCTGGCTGGCCCAGGCCCAGGTGGACGAGCGGGTGAACTGGCGCCTCTACACCGACCCGCAGTTGCTGCACCGCTACAGCGACTCCTTTTGCCTCACCGGCTTGCAGGTGGCCAAGGTGGGGAGCTATGAGGCGGCGCTCATGGGCACCCCCGCCGCGCCGGACGACCTGCGGCTTTTCCAGGGGCTGCTGGGGCTCAACGACACCTTTATCGGGCACCAGCGGCTGGAAGGGCAGGACCCCGGCGAGACGGCGCTGCAAGAGATCGCCTCGCGCTTTGCTGCGGGGAGCGGCGCCAGCCTGGTGCACACCTTTGGCATCCCCGGCGGCTATGTGGTGATGCGCGGCCCGGCCCGCTTCCCGCACCTGGACGCGGGGCTGGCCGGCGTCGGCTCCGAGCTGGTCCCGAACTATTTCCGCGACTATGGCTTTTACATGTCGAGCTGGCGGGACGCCGCCGGCAACCCGGTCAAGGCATCGCCGCTGATCCTCGCCTACGAGCAGCAACTGGGCGTCAAGGACCTGGCGGACCTCACTGGCGGCGGCGCCGGGATCGGCGGCGTCAGCCTGCACGTCAACCTCGCCGACGTGCCGCTCCTGACCACCCGCGGGCTCCAGTTCCGCATGTACGAGCAGCAGTATCACGAATGGCAGTTGGCGACCCCGGCGCGGATGCTCGAGCTGGTGGAGCAGCGCTACGCGGCGAGCTATGACAGCGCCCTGCGCAGCCGCTACCCGGACCTCACCGTCCAGGAAGTGCGCCTCATCGCCTATACCGCCTACCTCTGGGCCAGCAGCCCCGTCTATGGCGCCATCGCCGCCGACGGCCGCCCCCTGGTCCCCGAGTTCCCCGACGAGGCCGCGCTGCTGGCCAGCCGCTCCCTCACCCCGGAAGACGAGGCCATCACCCAGACGCTGATCGACTATGTGGCGCTGTCCACCGGCCTGGCCAACGCCCTGGCCACCGGCGGCTATGCCATGTGGGTCATCTCGGACTCGATCAACCTGCGCGGCCAGTGGAGCGGGATGAGCCGCGGGGCCAGGGCCTGGGAGGGGCTGGGCTGCGGCCTCTTTGCCGCCTCGGTGCTGGCCAGCACCATCATGGGCGTGATCAACGCCATCTGCGACGCCGATTCCACCCAGCCGATGTGCCGCAACCAGGTGGCGCTGGACCTGGCCAACCTGGGGGTGGACAGCCTGGCGCTGCTGGCCCAGACCCAATACGTCTGCGCGCTGATCATCAGCGCCGCCAAGGGGACGCTGGAGGCCGCCTCCAAGGCGGCGCTCGCCGCGCAAGGCGTCGGCATGGTCATCGGCATCCTGGTCACCTGGACCACCTTTGCCTTCACCGTGGTCGGCAGCCGGGGCGACCCGGTCACCTGGCGCGTGGCGCTGGGGCTGGCCATCGTCACCACCATCTGGATGATCGTCCTCTTTGCCATCAATTTCATCCCGCTGGTAGGGCAGATCATCTCGGCGGTCCTGGCCCTCATCGACCAGATCGTCTCGTTCTTCACCGGCATTTTTGCCGGCGAGTCCTGGAGCATCGCCGCCGTCGTGCTCAAGCTCTTTTACGACGCCAAGCCGCTCACCGCCGTCGGCGACATCAAGATCGACACGTTCGATTCCGCCCTCACCAAGCCCGCGCTGGGGCTGATCGCCGGCAACACCTTCAAGGTCACTGCCCGCGCGCTCGGCTGGATCACCAAGACGGACCAGGGCAACGACGACGACCTGAGGGCCAGCTATGTCCAGGGGCGGCTCGTCTCCGAGGGCGCGTCCTTTGCCAGCCAGGACATGAGCGGCGCCCGCGCCTGCGCGGTGGTCAACGGCGCGCTCCGCTGCGAAAACACCGCCGCCCTGGGCTATGCCCTGGCCGCGGACATCAACGGCGCCGTCCAGTTCCTGACCCAGTTCAGCTATCAGGTGCTCTGGGCCGAGTACGGCCTCTATGGCGCCTTCCGCTGGAAGACCCACACGGCGCAGGGCGTGCTGCCGGACCCCGAGGCCGAAGGTTATGTCAAGCCAGAGCCAGCCACCATCTATCTCGACGTCCTGCCGGATACCCTCGACGGGCTGTGGAACTGGTCCAAGCTCGTGAACCCGGATCGCGATGGCGACGGCCTGACCAACGCGCAGGAGGCCACCGCCGGGACCAACGCGACCCTCTGGGACAGCGACGGCGACGGCCTCTCCGACGGCTGGGAGTGGGACCGGCTCGCCGCGCTGGGGGCTCGCCCGGCCCGCGCCGATAGCGACGGCGACGGCCTCTCCGACGGCGACGAGGTCGCCCTGGGCACGCGGCCCGACCTGGCCGATACCGACGGCGACGGCCTGCCGGACGGCCAGGAGGTCCGCCGCCTGGACGCCGCGGGCGCCTGGGTCGGCGGCTGGTCCGTGACCCTCCCCGGCGGCGCGACGATCTGGGTCCGGTCCGATCCCTTGCAGGCCGACGCCGACCAGGACGGGCTGAACGACGCCGAGGAAAAGCGCAACGGCCTCAGCCCCCACGCGCCCAACCAGGCCACCCCCACCCTGACGCTGGACGTGGCCCCGCTTGCGGGGATCCCCGGCGCCAAGACCGGCCTCTTCCTCCTGCCCGGCGACGCCGTCACCGCGACCATCCACCTGGCCAACTGGGCCGCCGCCGCGGTCACCACGACCCTTTCGCTGGCCCTGCCCGCCTTCCTCTCCGACGTGCGCGTCGGGGACCTTACGGGCTCGCGGACCATCCCCGCGCAGGGCTCCGGCGGCGCCTATACCTGGTCGTTCGCCGCGCCCAACCAGCTCGCGCTCTATGAGGTGGTCTCGGCCACCGTCACCGCGCGGATCGCGGTGGGGGCCGGCTCGGGGAGCGGCGCCTTGGCCGTGAGCCTGCCCCATGGCGGGCTGGCGCTCGGCGAGAGCGTCCCCGTCGTCCTGGATAGCGACAACCCCGCCGTGGCCATCATCGCCCCAACGGACGGCGCGCTGCTCACCGGCGCGAGCTATGTCGTGGGCGGCGGCGCCAGCGACCCCACCACCTGGGTGGAGGGCGTCTGGCTCAGCGCCGTCGCCGAGGGCTCGGCGCCCAGCTACGAGCCCGTCAGCGGCCTCGCCCCTTGGGCCGCCACCTGGAGCCCGCCCGGCGACGGGCGCTATACGCTGCAAGCCCGGGCGGCGGACGCCCTGGGCCACGAGAGCGTCTCCGCCGCGGTGCGCGTCACCGTGGACAACACCCCGCCCAGCGCGACGCTGGCGGTGGGCAGCTATGTCACCGGCGGCACCACCACCATCCCGCTGCGGGGCGCCGCCGACGACAACCTCTCCGGCGTGGAGCGGGTGCAGCTTTCGATCAACGGCCAGCCCTGGCGCAGCGTCGCCCTGAGCGGCGCGGGGACCACCCACGCCGACTGGTCCTACGATTGGGTCGTGAGCGGCGAGGCCCAGGGCGAGCACCTGGTGGAGCTGCGCGCCGCCGACCGCGCGGGCAACGCCAGCGCCATCGTCTCCCAGCGGATCGTGGTGGACCGCGTGCCCCCGGCCAGCTATCTGACCGGCGGGGCCGCTCCCGACGCGCCGCCGGCGGTGCCGGTGGGGCAGCCGCTGATCCTCGCCGGCGTGGCCGACGAGGGCGGCCACCTGCCGCTCCCCGCCCGCCCCGCCGAGCTGCGCGTCGGCATGGACGTCTATGACGACGCCACGGTCTGGCTGGGCCTTTCCAGCGCCAGCGAGACCAGCGCAAGCGGCGTCAGCGCCGCCGCCACCGCCGCCGCCTGGCTGGGCGACCTGAACGGCGACCGCCTGGCCGACCTGGCCGTGGGCCTGCCGGCGGCGCGGGGCGGCCGCGGCGAGGTGACGGTGGTTTATGGGCGCTCGGGCGATTGGCCCGCGCCGCCGAACCCGGAGCCCCTGGCCGAGAGCCGCGCGCGGCTCGTCGGCGCCGCCGGGGCGGGGCTGGGCGCGCTGCTCGCCGCCGCCGGCGACGCCAACGGCGACGGCCTGGCCGACCTGCTGGTCGGCGAGGCGGACAGCGACCGCGCCTACCTGGTGCGCGGGCTCCCCGGCGCCCTGGGCGAGCTGGCCCTGGACGAGGCGCCCTCCGGCTATCGCACCCTCTTGCGGGCCCCGGCGGCCATCACGGCGCTGGCGGGCGCCGGCGACGTGGACGGCGACGGCCTCGATGACCTGCTGGTCGCCGCCGGCGGCGCCGCCTACCTGCTGCTGGCCCCCGGCGCCGCCTGGCCCGCCACGGTGGACGTCGCCGCCGACGCCGCCGCCTCCTGGAGCGGCGTCACGGGCGCCCTGGGCGTGGGCGATATCAACGGCGACCAGCTCGCCGACTGGGCCGTGACCGCCCCCGGCGAGGTGCGGCTGCACCTGGGCAACGGCGCGGCGCTCTCGGCCACGCCCGTGGCGACCTGGACCTCCGCCGACGCCGCCCCGCGCGTCGCCGCCGTGGGCGACGCCAACGCCGACGGCTTCGCCGACCTCCTCTATACCGACGGCGCGCTGCGCATCCTGGTGTTGGGCAGCGCCGACACCTGGAGCTGGTCCACGCGCACCCTGGCCGGCTATGACGGGCTGGTGGCCGCCCCCGGCGACGTGGACGGCGACGGCTGGAGCGACCTGCTGCTCGGGCGCGCCAGCGGCGTCGTGGAGCTGATCCGCCCCACCCCCGGCATCGTCTTTCGGACGGCGGCGACCATCTCGGGCGTGGCGGGCGCGGCCCAGGCGCCCTACGCCGCCGGGGCCGACCTCAACGCGGACGGCTCCTCCGACCTGTTTTTGATCCCCAGCACGGCCGCGGCGGAAGCGGGGGGCTTTGCGCCCCCGGCCGCGGCCCGCGCGGACCACATCGCGCCGGCGGCGCTGCCCCAGGCGGCGGCCGGGACGGCGACCCGCTCGGCCAACCTGGACCGGGACGGCGCCTCCCTCGGCGCGCTGACGGGGATCGCCCGCTACGTGGATGACGACGGCGGCTGCGCGGGGAACGCCCCCTGCGCCGCCAGCATCCAGGCGGCGGTGGACGCCGCCAGCGCGGGCGACACCATCCTCGTCTATCCGGGCGTCTACGGCCCCGTCGCCATCCGCGGCGTGGACCACCTGACCATCCGCGGCGTCGACCCCGATGCGGTCTTTATCGACGCCGGCGGCATCGCGGACGATGCCGGCGGCATCGCGGACGATGCCGTGCGCATCGCCGACGCCAGCGGCGTCCAGGTGACGGGGGTAACCATCCGCAACGCGCGGGCCGGCGTGGCGCTGGACGCAGGCGCTGGCGAGCCGACCCTGGCCGGCGGGCAAGAGACCCTGCTGGAGCGGGTGGTGATCCACTCGACCCAGTACCCCGTGACCATGACCCGCGCGGCGGCGCTGACCATCGCCGATAGCACCCTGGTCTCCGATGGCGACCCGGGCCGCTCCATCCTGCGCGTCGAGCCGGAGCCGGACCCCACCCGCTATGCCTGGACCGCGGACCGGGCGGTGGCCCTGCCCGGCGCCAGCGCCCAGCCCCCCGCGGCCAGCGCGGCGCTGTGGGGCGCGGGCGGCCAGCTCTACGCGGCGCCCGGCGGCGCGAGCCGGCAGGTCTACGCCCTGACCCCCGCGCTCCCCGGCCAGGGCGCTTGGACCCCGGCCTATCCGCTCAAGCACTATCTCCCCGGCAACGGCGGGGCCAGCCTGGTCCCCAACGGCGACGCCCTGCACCAACTGCACAGCACGCTCCATTGGCCCAAGCTGGGCGGCCCCGCCAACGGCGAGATCAACGCCATCGCCCTGGCGCCCAACGGCGACATCTATGTGGGGGGCCAGTTCACCCAGATCGGCGGCGTCACCGCCTACAACGTGGCCCGCTGGGACGGCGCGCAGTGGCATTCCCTGGGCGCGGGGCTGGAAAACGGCGTGAACAACGTCGTCAACGCCCTGGCGGTGGACCAGCGCGGCACCGTCTATGTGGGCGGCTGGTTCACCAAGGCGGGCCAGCTCGACGTCGGCTACCTGGCGGGCTGGAACGGCTCGTCCTGGTTCCTGCTGGGCGCGCCCGGCGTCGATCCCGCCAGCGCCCTGAACGGCGTCAACGGGCCGGTGCACGCCCTGCTCTGGCTGCAAGACCCCAACCCGAACTTTATCGGCGCCCTCTATATCGGCGGCGCGTTCTCCCAGGCTCGCGGGTGGGACCCGACCGGCACGTTTCACACCGGCTGGCTCGCGCCCAACATCGTCGCCTGGTACGCCGACTGCGCCAACCCCGGGGGGTGCTATAACGCCCCGGGCAAGCCGAACGGGTCGGTGCGCAGCCTGGCGCTGCTCCCCGGCAGCGGCCCGAACCAGACCATCCTGCTGGGCGGCACCTTTACCCAGGTGGATACCCGCTTCGACGGCAGCGTGATCCTCCCCGCCAACCACGCGGCGACCTTTACGACCAACGTGTACCTCTGGTCGGCGCTGGGCGCGGGCGTCCCCGACCCCGTCACCACCCTGGCCGTGGACCCCCTCTCGGGCGACTGCTATGCCGCCAGCCGCGAGATGGGCGCCACGGGCATCCATCGCTGGGACGGCGCGAGCTGGACGCTGGCGAGCGGCGTCAGCGGGCAGTTCTCCGCCCTCGCCGCCGACGGCGGGGGCAGCATCTATGCCGGCCGCCTGGTCGACGGCGCTGTTTATGTCAAGCCCTGGGACGCGAGCGACTTTCAGCTCCTGGGGACCGAGGCCCCCGGCGGCTACACCTATTACTGGACCGGCGCCCTGGCCGCGGACGCCGATGGGCACGTCTATGCGGCGCCCGTCGCCTCGGGCCCCGGCGTGCTCCTGAGCGGCCTCAGCCGCTGGGCCCGCGCGGGCCACTATCGCCGCGACCCCGCCACCGGCGCCTGGCTCCAGCTCGCCTATCAGGCGCCCCCCACTTCCTCCCTCTGGTGGACCTCGGTGGTGGGCGATGGCGCGGGGAACCTCTATGCCCTCTGGGGCAGCTACACCAGCGCCAAGCTCTACCGCTACGACGCCGCGACCAACACCTGGGCGCAGCTCGCCTACCCGACGCTGCTCTTCGACTATCGGGCGCTGGCCTGGGCCCAGGGCTCGCTCTATGCCCTGGGGCACTCGGACTCGGCCTGGGGCGAGGTGTGGTACCTCTACCGCAGCACCCCCGGCGGGCCGAGCTGGGAGCAGCGGGCCATGCCCCCGCTCCCCGCGGGCGCCGCGACCGGCGACGGGCTCGTCTGGCAGTGGGACGGCGCCGACCACCTCTACATGCTGAGCCAGGGCGGCGCGCGGCTCGATCGTTATCGCATCAGCGCCAACGCCTGGGAGCCGCTCCCCGCCCCGGCGCTCTCCTTCACCACCGCCGGCGGCCCGACCCTGGCCCGGCTCGGCCAGCACCTCTATCTCTACGCCGCGCCGGGGAGCGGGCTGGGCACGAACCTGCTGCGCTATGGCCGCGTCGGCCTCCCCGACCAGCGGCTCACGATCCGCGGGACCGCCTTCGTCGCCCCGCTGGGCGCGCCGGTCCCCTTCTGGACCAACCTGAACCCCATCGGCGGCGATTACGCCTTCCGGGTGCAGGCCGGCGCCGATAACGCCTATGCGGCCCAGACCGGCGCGGCCTGGCTGCCCGGCCTGCCGGCGGGGGCCAGCGCGCTGACCCTGGCGCAGGCGGATTTTGTGGACGCCGCCGACGGGGTCTATCGCCTGGGCGCGGGCTCGGTGCTGGCCGCGGGGTACCATCGCCGCCTGGCCGAGGCCCACGTCTATCCCGCGCTCGCCGCCTGCGACCGCTGCGGCGCGGGCGGCGACCTCGTCTGGGGCCAGACGGCCTTTGGCGAGATCGCCGAGGCGGTGGCCAGCGGCGCGGCGCGCGTCCTGGTCCATCCGGGGCGCTATCCCCAGCCGTTCCACCTGGTCTCGGGCGTGGAGGTGCTGGGCTATGGCGCGGGCGTGACCATCGTCGAGGCGCCCAGCGGCGGCTCGGGCGCGCTGGTCCGGGCCGAGGGCGTGGCCGGGGCCGTCGTGGCCCGGCTGACCCTCTCCGGCAGCGCCGACTGGGAGGGGCTGCGCGTCGAGGACGGGGCGCGGGGGATCACCCTGGCCCGCAGCATCGTGCGCGACGCCTCCACCGGCGTGCGCCTGCGCGGCGATAGCGCCGTCGAGCTCGTCCACAACACCATCGTCAAGAACGTCGACGGCGTGACCGCCGAGGGCGCCACCCCCGTGGACCTGCGCAACACCATCCTGGCCTACAACGCGGGCATCGGCCTGACCTACGGCGCGCCCAGCCAGCTCACCAACAACTATAACGGGTACTGGGGCAACGGCGCGGCGATGAGCCCGCTGGGCGCCGGGCCGGGCAACCTCTTTGCCGACCCGCGCTTTGCGGACGCCGCCGCCCACGACTATAGCCTGGGCGAGGGCTCGCCGCTGATCGACGCCGGCGCGCCCGGCGACCCCACCCCGCCCGGGACCGGCGGCCGCGCCGACATCGGCTGCCTGGAATACGGCGGCGCCGCCTTTTACGCCGACCAGGGCTACGGCCCGGCGGCGCTCAACGACGGGCTCACCTGGGGCGTGGACGCCTTTGGCTCCATCCAGGCCGCGCTGGACGCCGCCCAGGACGCCCTGGCGGGGCTGCAGGGGGCCATCCCCAGCGGCGGCTATCGCGTGGGCGTGGGGCCGGGAACCTGGTTCGAGCGGGTGAGCGTGCCCAGCCACGTGCAGCTCCTCGGCTCGGGCGCCGAGCGCTCCACCATCGACGCGGGCCACGCCGGCAGCGCCGTGACCTTGGACGGCGTGGTGGAATCGGGCGTCTCGGGCTTTACCCTGCAAGGCGCCGACGCGGGCGGGGCGGGCGTCTCGGTCGCCCACGCCTCCAACCAGGTGCGGATCAGCCGCAACGTGATCCGCCAGAACGCCTCCCAAGGCGTCCGCTGGAGCGGGCGGTCGTCGGGGAGCGTCGCCTTTAACACCATCGTGGACAACGGCGGCGCCGGCGTGCTGGTGGAGGGCCCGGCCTGCTGGGCCGAGGCGCGCAACAATATCCTCTCCGGCAACCTGTGGGGGCTGCGCGCCGTCTCGGGCGGGCTGCTCCGCAACGCCTATAACCTGCTGGACAACGCCACGGACCTGGACGGCGCCGTCGCCGGCGAGGGGACCGTGATCGGCGATCCGGCCTTGGCGGGATCGGGGTATTACACCCTCTCGACCGCCTCGCCCGCCGTGGACGCGGCGGACCCGCGGGCGGCCGCGCCCGCGGGCGGCGGGGTGCGCGCCGACCTGGGCTACCGGGAGCTGCTGGCCAGCCCGCTGGCCCTGGTGCTGGGGCCGCAGGTCCATTCCACCGTCACGGCCAACTCGGGCGTGGCGCGGGTGGAGGTCGGCTGGCGGCTCGTCGCCGACGCGACGCAGCCGGTCACCGCCACCCTGCCCCTGGCCTGGACCACGCTGAACGCGCCCGTCGCGGGCGAGCCGCTGCACTTTTGGAGCGCCCCGCTGACCCCGGGCGCGGCGGGGCTCTACCGGGTCTATACCCGGGCCGCCGACGCCGCGGGGAACGCGGAAACGGACGAGGCCGACTGGTACGCCGGGGCGGTGGCGGCGGACGCCACGCCGCCGGCGATGGGCTGGGTCACGCCGCCCCCCGCCACCACCGGCGCGCCGGCGGTCTGGGTCGTCGCCGAGGCCAGCGACTATGTGGACGACGGGTCAGGGCCGCGCTTTGCCGTGGCCGAGGTCTCTTTCCAGATCACCGGCCTGAGCGGCGCGGCCAGCTATCCCGCCGCCTGGGTCGACGATGGCTGGGACGAGGCCAGCGGCGCGCCGCGGCGCTTTGCCGCCTGGGTGCCGCTGGACCGCGCCGGCAGCCACAGCCTGTTCGCCGTGGCGGCGGACGAGGCGGGGCATCGCGCGGCGAGCGCGGCGCGCGCCATCTGGGCGAGCGGCTCCGGCCCCGTGGCCGCCATCACGCGCCCGGCGAGCCCGGCCAGCGCGCCCGCCCGGGAGATCACCGTGGAGGGCTATGCCCGCTTTGACGCGCTGGACGGAGTCGGCGAGGTGGCGGTGAGCGTGGACGGCGGCGCGGCGACGCCCGCCGTGCTGGCCGCTCCCCGCGCCGGGCTGTCCGCCTGGAGCGCGGCCATCGTCCTGCCCGACCTGGAGGGCTTGCATACCGTGGCCGCCGTCCCCAGCCGCGGGGGCGTCTCCGGCGGCGCCAGCGCCATCACCGTGCGGCTGGACCGGGAGGCGCCCGCGCTGGCCGTCAGCCAGCCCGCCGCCGGGGCCTATGTGACCGAGACGGTGACCTTTGCCGGGACCGCCGCCGATTCCGGCAGCGGCCTGGCGCGGGTGGAGGTCAGCGTGGACGGCGGGGCCGTCTGGCGGGCGGCCTCGCTCGCCGGCGGCGCCTGGAGCCTGAGCTGGCCGCTGGCCGGCTGGCAGGATTTCGTCAGCTACCCGGCGCGGGTGCGCGCCGTGGACCGCGCGGGCCACGCGACGGCGGTCGCCTGCCCCATCACCCTGGATAGCCTGCCGCCCGACGGGCTGGCGCCGGTGGCGTTCAGCGCGCCGGTCGGCCAGCACCTGGACCGCGGCGCCGTGCTGGAGATCGCCTGGCCGACGCCGGTGGACGCCAGCGGCGTCGTGGAGACGCTCCTGGCGGTGGATCGCCAGCCGGAGAACGCGCCGAGCGCCCCCGTGGCGGGGAACGCGCGCAGCGTGACGCTGGACGCCGCGGGGGACTGGTACGCCCACCTGGCGGCGCGCGACGGCGCGGGGAACGAGACCCTCGCCCACTATGGCCCCTGGCGCGTGCGCGACATGGCCAACCCGACCTTTGCCGCCCGCCGCCAGTCCATCGTGCTGGACGGGCTGATCGACACCGCCCACGACGAATGGCGGCCCGGCGACCTGGTGGGGCTCGACGCCCGCTCCGGCCAGCCGCAAGCGCTGTATGTCACCTGGGACGGCCAGGCGATCTATCTCGGCTGGAGCGGCGCCTGGTGGACGCTGGACGGCACGCTGTGGGCCTACCTGGACGTGGCCGACGGCGGCGTCACCCTCGACGTCCCCGAGCAGCGCGCCCTGCCCTTCGCCGCCGACCTGGCCGTCCAGATCGAGGGCCCGGAGCTGGGCACGCTCTGGCGCTACACCGGCGGGGCGTGGCAGACGGACGCGCTCGACTTTGCCCACGGCCCGGCCGGCGACGCCGAGGCGCGGGTCCCCTGGAGCGTCGCCGCGGACCGGGCGGTGCGGCTGGTGGCCTTTGCCCTGCCGCGGGGGAGCGCCGCGCCGCGCTCCGCCGGCATCAAGCTGGCGGCGGCGGGCAGCCCCAGCGAGCCCTGGGCCGCCTTCCCCAACACCAACGTCCTGACCAACACCCTGGACAGCAACTATACCTGGTTCGGCGTGGGGAGCGTCACGGACCCCGGCGCCGGCCAGCCGCAGGCGCGCGCGGCGGCCTGGAGCGTGAGCAGCCCGCAGCCGCTGGGGGCGGCGCTGTGCGCGGGGAGCGACCTGACTTACCGCATCGCCGTGGAGAACCGGGAGCCGAGCGCCCTGGCGGGGCTCGCGCTGACGCTGGCCGCCAGCGCCGGGCTGGGCTACCAGAGCCAGGCCGGGGCGACCTGCGCCAGTTGCGCGCCGGGCGCCAGCGCCTGGACGCTGAGCCTCCCGCCCGTCGCGGCGGGCGCCACCCACGTGGTGACCGTCACGGGGCGGCTGGCCGCCGACCTGACCGGCTTGCAGGCGGTCACCAGCACCCTCGCGCTCTCGCTGGACAGCGGGCCGCTCACCGGCGCGCCGCTCGTCGCCCAGGTCGCCCACCCGGTGGACGGGCAGCCGCCGACGGTGGCCATCGACGCCGCCGCCGCGCCCGCCATCCCCGCCACGGTGCAGACCTTCACCGGCACGGCCACGGATGGCGGCGGCTCGGGCGTGGCGCTGGTGCGGGTGCGGCCCGCCGGCGGGAGCTGGCAGGCCGCCACGGGCACGCTGGACTGGTCGGCGCAGCTCGCCGTCCCCAGCGCCAACGGGGCCGCCTTTACCCTGGAGGCGCAGGCCGTGGACCGCTGCGGCCGCGCCAGCGCCATCGTGGCGCAGAGCTATCTGGTGGATACGACGCGGCCCGCCATCACCCTGAACGTGCCGCCGGTGATCACCGTCGCCTATCCCATCCTCGACGGCGCCAGCGCCGACCCCTTCCCCACCGGCGGGCTGATCCCCAAGGTGGAGTGGCAGGCCGACGACGAGGCGGCGCCCTGGGAGCTGGCGCTGGGGCCCTATGCCCCGCTGGACGGCGCGCAGGGGTATGCGGTGGCCTGGCGGATCGCCCCGCAGGACGGGGTGCAGCGCCGCCTGCGCTCCCGCGCCACCGACGCCGTCGGCAACGTCTCCACCACGCCGTGGCAGCTCACCGTGGTGGACAATGTGGCCCCGGCCATCCAGGTGACCCAGCAGATCTCGCCGGTGGTGGTGAGCGACTATCTCCCCGGCGGGACCGGCGCGCCCGTGCTGGGCGGTTGGGTCACCGACGGCTCGGGGGTCGCCCTGCTGCGGGTGGCGCTCACCGACCCGCTGGGAGGGGTCTATACGCAGACCGCGCCGCTCTCCGGGGCGGCGTGGCAGTTCGCGCCGCGGCTCGCCAGCCCCCAGGCGGGGCTCTACTGGCTGCGCGTGGAGGCCGTGGACGCCCACGGCAACGTCGCCGCCAGCGGCCCCTATCCCCTGTGGGTGGGCGACCAGGCCATCGCGGGGCTGGCCATCGCCCAGAGCGGGCCGACCATGCTCCACAGCCCCGTGACGCTCTCGGCGTCCGTGGCGGCGGGGACCAACGTGACCTACACCTGGAGCCTGGGCGACGGGACCACCGCCACGGGCCCCACGGTCCACCACCTGTACCCGGCGGCGGGCTCGTATACCGCGGTGGTCACCGCCGCGAACGGCGCGGGGCGCGCCACGGCCAGCGCCGCGGTGGTCATCCTGCCGCCGACCGGCGTGCTGGAGGTGGACGCGTACTGGCCCACCCTGTGCGCGGGCTGGAACTATCGGCTCGAGATCGCCTACACCAACATCTCGGCCATCGCGCTGAGCGACGTCACGCTGGTGATCACCGCGCCGACGTATGGCCTCGTGCTGTGGGACGACTCGTCGGCCGGGCTGGCGCCGGGTCCGAACCCGGGGACGGTGGGCTGGAGCCTGGGGGACGTGGCGGCGGGCCAGACGGCGGCGCGCACGCTGGGGCTGCACGTCTATGCCAACGCCCCCCACGGGACGTGGCTGGAGGTGGCGGCGGCGGCGAGCGCGGCCGGGGGCGGCGTGGCGCGGGCGCTGGAGCGGTTCGAGGTGCGCAACGACGGCTATTGCGCCGGGAGCACGCCGACGCCGGGCGTCTCGGCGACGCCGACGGTCACCGGCTCGGCGACGCCGGGCGTCTCAGCGACGCCGACGGGCACGCCGACGGTCACCGGCTCGGCAACGCCGGCCGTCTCAGCGACGGCGAGCCCGACGATGACGCGCACGCCCAAGCCCTCGGCGACGCCGACCGCGTCGGCGACGCCGACGGTGACGAGCGCGCCGGCGCAGCGGGTGCAGTTGCCGCTGGTGATGAGGTAGCCGGCGCAGCGTCCGCACAGCGATGATGCGGCGCACGGGCCCGCACGGCGTTGGCGTCCGCACGGCGATCAACGCGGCATGGAATGCCGACGCCGTGCTACGCGCCATGGAATGGCGTCGACAGCGCCCGATAAAATCGGGCTATGGGAGCGTCTGCGGCATAGAATGCCGGCGGCATGGAACGCTCTAGCCTGATTTGATCAGGCGCTATCCCGGCATTCCATGCCGCCGTAGCTCGGCGACTTCATCGCCGAGCGAGCACCGAACATGGCGATCCATGCAGCGTTGCGAACCGCGTCCGCACGGCGATCAACGCGGCATGGAGTGCCGACGCCGTGCTACGCGCCATGGAATGGCGTCGACAGCGCCCGATAAAATCGGGCTATGGGAGCGTCTGCGGCATAGAATGCCGGCGGCATGGAACGCTCTAGCCTGATTTGATCAGGCGCTATCCCGGCATTCCATGCCGCAGACATGACCGAGCTCAATGCGGCACACAGGAGAGAGACCATGCCCTTCCACCAACTATACTACCACTTCATCTGGGCCACCAGGAATCGGCTGCCCTTGCTGACGGCGGAGGTGGAGCCGGTCATCCATGGGTTTCTTTGGGCCAAGGCCGTGGGCTTGGGCGCGCACGTCTACGCCCTGAACGGCACCGAAGACCACATGCACCTGGTCGTCGCGGTCCCGCCAACCATTGCCCTATCCAAGTTCATCGGGCAGATCAAGGGCGTAGCCTCTACACGCTTTAACAAGTCAGGGCTGAGCGAGAAACCTTTCTTCTGGCAGGAAGAGTATGGCGTGTTGTCGTTCGACGCCAAGCGCTTGCCCAACTATATCGCTTACGTCAATCGCCAGAAAGAGCACCATGCCTCACAGACCCTTATCGCCGCGCTGGAGCGCAGCGCCGCCCTGGAGGATCGTGCTATCCACGAGCCAACCGTGGATTACGAGGTAGAACCTGCGCCAGAGGGCGCGCTCGGCTCGGGGACCGATCGGTCTGGCTAGAGCGGCACTCCTTGCCGCCCGGCATTCCAAACCGCGTAGGCCCCAGAAGCCCGATTCCATCGGGCGCCGCCGCGTAGCACGGCGGCGGCATTCCATGCCGCGTTGATCGCCGTGCGGCCTCCACGCGCCGTGCGGCCTCCACGCGCCGTGCGGCCTCCACGCGCCACGCGGCCCCCCACGCGCCACGCGGCCCGCGCATCCCCTGCGTCCCCCGCCTCTCCCTAGCTCGCCAGAAACTCGAGCACCAGCCCGTCCGGCAGAGCGAACCAGTGGGGCCGCACCTCCGCATAGCCGCGCCGCCGGCATTCCGCCGACATCGCCTCGCGGTCCGGGACCACCAGACCCAGGTGGTGCATCCGCCCCTCCGGGCCGTCATAGCTCGGGTCGTGCACCAGTTGCAGCCCCTCCACGAACCAGACGTTGGAGGGCACCTCGCCCTCCGCGCGGCGGCGCACCGTGAACCCCAGCAGTTCCTCCAGCAGCGCCGTCATGCCGTTGATGTCCTTCACCTTGATCGCCGTGTGTCCGATGGTGGCCTTGGCCATGGTCGTTCCTCCGTGTCTGGGATTGCCGCACAGCATACGCGATTGCGCCATTTCGCAAGTCGGAGAGGGGATGCAGATAAAAAAAGGATCGCACGGATTTGGCTTCTATCCGTGCGATCCTCTCGATCCGCGTCCCTATCCTACTTCGGCACGGCCCGCATCCGCGTGACCAGCGGCCGCACCCGCTCGGCATAGATCACCAGCCGCTGATCGTACGCGCCTTGCACGATGTTGCCCGTGCAGGTGATCAGCGACAGGTACGAGCGCCCATCCGGCGAGGGCTGCGCCGCGCGCCCGCTGACCGGGCCGGCGCCATAGATCCGCGCCAGCACCGCCGGGTCGCTGGCCTGCCGCGCCGTGTAGGTCGCCTTTTCCGTGACCACATAGCGGATGTCCTGGCCGGTGCGGGTGTTGCGCACCACGATCCAGTCGCCGGGGCGCAGCCGCTTGAGGTGGACGAACAGCGCCGGCTTGCCATGGCCATAGACGTGCCCCGCGATGGCGGCGACGCCCGATTCGCCCGGCGCCCCGCTGCCCATGTACCAAAAGGCCTGCTGCCAGACGGGGTCGCCCAGCGGGCCCATCGGCGCGTCCATGGCGCCCTTGGCCGTGACCCCCACCGCCAGCACCGGCGCGTCGATCCCCAGCGCGGGGATGCGCAGCTCCAGGTTGGCCGCCACGCCCGCGCTCCGCAGCGGCAGCGCGGCGGCGAGACCCGCGCCCGGCGCCAGGGCGGGGAGCCCGGTATCGGGCAGCCCGATCACCACCGGCGCGGTGGGCGTCGGCTGAGCCACCGGCACGGTGGCCGTGGGCGCCTGGGTAGGCGCTTGCGTGGGAGCCTGCGTCGGCGCGCTGGTGGGAGCGGACGTCGGCGTCAGAACCACCGTCCCGGTGGGCGTCGGCGTCAGAGCCACCGTCCCGGTGGCCGTCGCCGCTGGCGTCTCGGTGACGCCCGGCGTCAGCGTGGCGCCCGGCGTCAGCGTCGTTGGGATAGTGGAGCCCGGCGTCGGCGTCTCAGTCGGCACTCCCGGCGTCAACGTGGTCGGGATCGTCGAGCCCGGCGTCGGCGTGGAAGCCGCTAGCGTCTCAGTAGGCGTAACCGCCGGCGTCAACGTGGTCGGGATCGTCGAGCCCGGCGTCGGCGTTTCGGTAGGCACTCCCGGCGTCAACGTCGTCGGGATGGTCGAGCCCGGCGTCGGCGTCTCAGTCGGCGCCCCCGGCGTCAGCGTGGTCGGGATGGTCGAGCCCGGCGTCGGGGTCGAGGAGGCCGCTTGCGTCTCCGTGGGCCCCACGGTCGCCGTGATGGTCCACATCTCGGTGGCCAGCGCCGTGGGCGTCTCGCCCGGCGTGGTCGGCGTCGGCGTCGCGGACGACGCTGGCGTCGCGGACGCCGCTGGCGTCGCGGACGCCGCTGGCGTCGCGGACGACGCTGGCGCCTCGGTCGGGGTGTCCGTCCAGGTCGGCGTGGCCGTGGCGGTGTCCGTGGGCAACGGCGTGGAGGTTAAGGTCGACGTCGGCGTGGCGGTGGCGGTGTCCGTGGGCAAAGGCGTGTTCGTAAAGGTCGGCGTCGCCGTCGCCGCGGGCGCGGGGCAATCCACCGGGAAGGCGTCGCGGTCTCCCGTCGGCGGGAACTCGCCGGTATAGAGCGTCACGTCGTTGACGATCTGCGTGCCGTTGATGACGGTGGTGAGGAGAAAGACGTGCAGGTGCAGGCGCACCGACTCGCCCGGCTGGATCGGGGGCAGGGTCCAGCGCACCGAGTGCGACCCGGGGTCGTACTCGCCGTAGGGGTAGGAGCTGCCCGGATAGTTGGTGCTGTTAAAGCGCACCTCCGCCGGGAGCTGGTCCACCACCACGACGTTGGTCAGGGGCGCGTTGGTGGGGTTGGTGATGGTGATGGTGTAACGCTGGCCCCAGCCGGGGCAGAGCAGCTCGTGCCAGCGCACCTTGTCGATGGTCGGCGCGGGATCAGCCGCCGGCGCCGCCGATCCTCGGAGCGCCAGCGGGCTGGCCCACGTGAGCAACGCGACGACGATCGCCGCGGCCAGGATGTAACCTACTTTACGCATGTCCTTACTTGTTCCTCTTGTCATGGCAAACACACAGGTCCCCTGCCTGTATTATACATCATGACGTGGAATAAAGCACATAGGATTCGGGTACTGTTTGGGCTCGCGCCAGTTCGCTCCGCCGCTCTTGGAGGCCGAGGCTTTAGCCGGATTCGGCGCAGCCCACCCGGCTAGAGCCTCGACCTCCACGGATCGGGACGTCGTTTCCGCCGCCTCCAGCGGCCATGCGCACGCCCTGACTCGGATTGGACAAAACAGCAAAAGTGTGGTAAGAATAATACAGGCAAGCGTGCAGGGGCCACCTACCCCCCAGCCTGCTGGCTATGTCGGAGCGACGAGGCTCAGGTTCCTGTGACGGAAAAAGGAGGAGACATGGCATTCGGCATCGAGCACGGAGCGTCCAAGGCTGAAGTCCGCAAAGCGTTGGGATTGCGCGAGACCATCTTTGACCTGGAGGCTTTTTACCGCCAGGCCTACGAAAAGGGCGCCCGGCTGGTCGGCCTCTTGGGGCCCTCGGGCAGCACCTGGTCAGGCGCCAAAGCCTACCTCGAGGAAGCGCTCACCGAGGCAGGCGCCGATATCCCCATCATCTTTGTGACCAACGGCACCAAAGAAGGCACCGCCGGCATCCTGACCCGCACCGTCAGCAAGCATTTCCCAGTGCTGGCCATCTACCCCACCGAAATCTCGGAGGACCTGCTCAACCTCCCCTACGTCACCTTCCGCTTCCCCGTCCCGCCGGTCATCGCGCACGTGAGCTATTGGGAAACGGCGGCGGTCCCCTTCGTCGCCTACCTCAGCTCGCTCATCTGCATCGGCGGCGGCAGCGGCACCACCTTTGTGGTGGAGGCGCTCTCCGTCATCAACAAGCGCCGCATCGCCTTTGACCGCGACCGCTTCCTGGGGAGGACGCCGGGCTCGGTGGCCTCCATCGCCTACGTGCCCATCGCCTCGGAGCCGCGGCCCGCGCTGGCCAAGCGCATCAAGTGCGGCGACATCGGCGGGTTCTATGGCGTGCTGGACCAGGACGACCCCAGCACCCTCGCCGAGTTCATCCGCAACGCGTCCTAAAGACCAATCCCCCCTCCCCCCCTGCATAAGGGGGGCCAGGGGGGATCTCCTCGCCTTTTACGGCAGCTCGCTCACATACGACGCCGCCGCATAGAGCTCCACCCGCGCGGGCGTCGCGTCGAAATCCAGCGTGACCTCCGTGGCCGCCTTGCCCTTGGCCGGGAGCGGCCCCGCCGACCCCCGCGCGCCGCCGATGATCCCCCCCGCCGCGTCATAGAGCACCGCGTAGGTCCAGACGTTCTTGATCTCCCGGTCGTAGGGGTTGGCGACCTCGCCCGTCACCCGGGCCAGCCCCTGCCCCGGCTCGTAGCGGACGTTCTCGACCGCAAAGGGCGGATGCGCCTCCACCGGCGTCCACTTGTTGCGATAGACCCGCGTCTCGATCTGGGCGACGGGCTGCGCGTCCGAGACGTCGAAAAAGCCCGTCACCCCCAGCGTCTGGCCGGGCAAGACCAGCGGCGCCACCCCCGACTCGGCGCCGAGGACCGTCCCATCGGCGGCCAGCACGGTCACCTGCCAGAGCCCGCCGTCCATCGCCCAGCCCGCGTTAGGGTTCTCCACCAGCGCGGCAAAGTTGACCCGGCGCGGCCCGGCGGCATAGCCCTCCTGCCGCACCACGGGCGGCTGCACCCCCGGCGGGTCGGCGTCGGCGGGCAGCGCCAGCGCCTCCTCCATGCCATAGAGCTCCGCGCCGGCGACCTCGCCCCCGGCGACCGCGTAGAACGAGACCCCCGTGTGGTCGTTGGGCAGGATGAACTCGATCCGGTCGAACCCGCCGCCGATGATCTCGCCCTGGGCGTTATAGAGCACCGCCGAGGCCAACGGGTGCGGCGCGACGCGGGCATACGGGTTGGCGAGCAGGCCCGTGGCCCGGGCCGAACCGGGGATCGCGGGATCGCCCGGCAGGTAGGCCGCCGCGCTGCCGCTCAGCCCCGGCGCGGGCGCCATGGCCAGCGCCATCCCGCCCGTCGCCCCCGCCTCGATGCGCGCCACCTTGACCTCCTGCTGCAAATAGATCAGCGCCGCCAGCCCCGTCTCTTGCCCGGGCAGCAGCGACAGGACCCCCTGCGCCGTCCCCACCCCCGCCCCCGCCGCGTCGTAGGCGGTAATGTGGTAGCTGGCCATCTGCAGCGCCAGGCCCGGGTTGGGGTTGCGGACCAGCAGCCCGACGCCCACAGCGCGGCCCTGCTGGCCAAAGCCCTGCTTGAGCACCTCGGGCGGCAGCGGCTGGGGGGTAGGGGTCGGCGGCGCGGGGGTATCGGTCGGCGTGGCGATCGGCGGGCGCGTCTCGGGCGCTGAAGACAGCGCTTGCGGCGTGGACGCCGGCGCTGAAGACAGCGCTTGCGGCGTGGACGCCGGCGCTGAAGACAGCGCTTGCGGCGAGGACGCCGGCGGCGTGGACGCCGCTTGAGGCGTGTCGCTGGGCGCCGCAGTCACCGTCGGTCGGGCCGACACGCCGGTGGCGGCTGATACGGCGCGGGCCGTGGCGGTGAGGCCCAGCAGGTCGCTGTCGTTGGCGGTAGGGGTGGGAGTGGCCGCGGGGCCGCAGCCCGCCAGCAAGATCACCAGGGCGCAGAGCGCCCAAAGCAGCTTATGTCGTCGCATGTGTCCCTCCAGACCGGGCCAGGATGCGCCGGGGCAACCGATCTCAGCATATCACCCAACGCGCGCGGTGTCAAGCACCAGCGCCGAAGGCGAGATCCCCCCTTGCCCGCCTTACCAAGGGGGGGTAGGGGGGATTCCCCGCCGGGCGGCATGGAACGCTGGGCCGATGCGTCCCCATGGCGCCAGGCGGGGTACCTCGGCGGACCTCGGATGGGCGCCCATGCTCAGAGCGGACTCCTCAAGCCCGATTCCATCGGGCGCTGCCGAGTAGCACGGCGACTCGTCGCCGTGCTCTTGCCCCCCCTTACCAATGGGGGTAGGGGGATTCCCCGCCGGGCCGAGGCTGAGCCTCGCCCTGGAGTCCGAGGCTGAGCCTCGCCGTGGAAACCGAGGCTGAGCCTCGCCGTGGAAACCGAGGCTGAGCCTCGCCGTGGAAACCGAGGCTGAGCCTCGCCCTGAAGGCCGAGGCTTTAGCCGGATTCGGCGCACCCAACCCCGCCTAAAGGCTCGACCTCCGCCACGCGAGACGACCTCCGCCCTGGGCGGCTTTGCCAACGCCGCGGGACCGTACTAGACTGGGGATGGTATCTATTCTGCGAAATCCGCGTCTCATCTACAGGAGAGGTCTCCGATGAAGATCCTGGTCGCATCCATCGGCCACGAATCCAACACCTTTAGCCCCCTGCCCACCCGCTGGGCGGATTTCACCGTCCGCCGCGGCGACGCGCTGCTGGACACGGCGGCGCTGGGCGATAACGCGCTGGCCGGCATCGTGGACACGCTGCGCGGCGCGGGGGTGGAGCTGGTCCCCGCCATCCACGCCGCGGCGCTGCCCGGCGGGCTGGTCCAGCGCGACGCCTACGACCGGCTCCGCGCGGGGCTGCTGGAGCGCGCCGCCGAGGCTCAGGGCGCCTGCATATTCCTGCACGGCGCCATGGTCGCCGAGGGCGTCGAGACCGCCGACGCCAGCCTCGTCTGCGCGCTGCGCGAGGCGCTGGGGCCCGGCGCGCCCATCGCCGTGGCCATGGACATGCACGGCAACGTCACCGCCGACTGGGTCCGCTGCGCCGACGCCATCCGCGCCTACCATACCGCCCCCCACGTGGACCAATCCGCCACCGGCGCCGCCGCCGCGCGGATGATGCTGCGCATGCTCCGCGAGGGGTTGCGCCCCTCCATCGGTTTCGTCAAGCTGCCGCTGATGTACCCCGGCGAGTTCGCCCGCACCGACTCGGAGCCCATGGCCGCCATCATGCGGCTGGTGGCCGAGATCGAGGCGCTCCCCGGCGTCCTCTCCGCCTCGCTGATCAAGACCCACTCCTGGAGCGACGTCTATGACAAGGGCATCAGCGCGGTGGTGGTGGCCGAGGGGGCCGCGCTGGCGCAGGCCCAGGCCGCCCGGCTCGCCGCGGCCTTTTGGGAGCGCCGCTACGACTTTCCCAAGAGCGTGGAGGCCTACCCGCCCGACGAGGCGATCGCGGTCGCGCTGGGCGCCGCCGGGCAGCCGGTCTTTCTCTCCGATTCGGGCGACAACCCCACCGCCGGCGGCACCTCGGACGTGCCGGCGCTGCTGGGGCGGCTGCTGGCCCGCCGCGCGCCCAGCGCGCTGGTCTGCGGCTTTTGGGACGCCGAGGCCGTCCGCGCCTGCCATGCCGCCGGCGTCGGCGCGATGGTCCAGACCACCCTCGGCGGCAAGGTGGACCGCGCCAACGGCGCGCCGCTGCCGGTGACGGGGACGGTGCGGCGGCTGGCGGAGGGGGATTTCTACCGCGGCGGCTCGCGGCTGGCCGTGCTGCGCGTGAGCGGGGTGGACGTGCTCCTCTCGGAGGAGCGCATCGCCGTCACCGACCCGGCCCAGTTGCGCCGCCTGGGGCTGGAGCCGCTAGAGTACAAGATCGTGGTGATGAAACAGGGGTACCTGTTCCCCGAGTTCGAGGCGCTCAGCGTCCGCTCGATCCTGGCGCTCTCGCCGGGGGCCACCCATTGCGACCTGACGCAACTGCCCTTCCGGCGGGTGCGCCGCCCGATCTATCCGCTGGACGCCGACACGACCTGGTCGCCGGGGTGAAAGCGCGCGGGCACGGATCGGACCGGATATCCACCACGAAACACACCAAATACACGAAAGGTGACCCGGCCTTTGCCGGTTCGTGTGGTTCGTGTGTTTCGTGGTTCCAGCTCCTGGCTCTGGTGGACGTCGGGATTGGACCGGATATCCACCACGAAACACACCAAATACACAAAAGATGGCCCGGCCTTTGCCGGTTCGTGTGTTTCGTGGTTCCAGCTCTTGCTTTTCGCAGCGGAGCCATCCGGGGGCGGCGTTTGCACGCCGCATCCGTGTACGCATTTTGAGGGGAGGTTGCCATGTCCAACCAAGTTAGCGTTGGGAGCCGTGTCCCCGCTTCCGACCTAGGCGCGCGCGCAAGAGGCCGCAGCAATCGTCATGGCCGTATCTGGGCCTGCCTGCTGCTCCTGGGGATCTGCGCCGGGTTGCTTGCGCTCGCGCTTCCCGCGCCGGCCCTGGCCGACGGCGGCCCGGTCCTCGTCCTGCTGGACGGGCGATTCGAGGCCCGCGGGTACCGCCAGGATGGCGTCTATTACATCGCCATCACCGCCAGCCCCTCGGTCCAGTGGCCGCTCTACGACCTGCGCGCCTTGGGGGTGGACCTGACCCCCGCCCAACTCGACCACCTGGCCATGAGCCCGTACGAGTGGACCGTGGACTCGCCGGACCCCGCCCTTTTCGCCGCCGTGGGACGCCAGTACGCCAACGAGTGGCTCCTGACCGGCGGCCTGGACCCCACCCTGGGCACGCGCTACCGGCTGCGGCACCAGGGCCTGTGGGCGGAGGCGCTGGGCTATTACGGCGCCGCGCACCCCGCGCCCGACACCACCCATGTCTTTCGCTTCGCCTTCGACCAGGAGATGGCCCTCGAGTCGGTGCGCGTGGCGATCGATGCGCGCGGCCCCTTCGCCGACGTGGATTCGCAGGTGGACGCGGGGCTGCTCCTCTTCGCGCCGCCGGCCACGCCCTCGCCCACCAGGACGCGCACGCGCCCGCCCACCACCACCAAGGTGCCGACGGGGACGGCCACTCGCACCGCCACCAAAACCCCCACCGCGACGCCGACGTCGTCCGCGACACCGACGTCGTCCTCGACACCGACGGCCACGCCCACCCGCACCGGGACCGCTACCCCCACGGCGACCGCGTCCGTCACGCCGACCTGGACCCACACGCCCACCCCCACCGCGTACAAGGCGTGCTATACCTCTCGCGCGGAGGAGGTGCTCCTGTACAAGGTGGAGGAGTCGCTCTTTAGGCCATACGCGGTCACGCCGGGGGTCCCCGCGGACGCCAGCCTGCTCGCGCTGACGCCGATCCCCGCGCCTCCGGCGCCGGCGGGCTGGAACCAGCCGGGCTATGCGCCGGGCGCGGGTTGGCGGCCCGCGGATCGGGTCTATTGGCCGGTCTGGGAAGCCTACCCCTGGCGCCCCTACCCGCCCCACGCCGACATCCTGGGCGTCCAGGGCGAGGACGGCCCGGAGGGGATCGATGGCACGACGCACCTCCTCCGCGGCCAGGTGACCCTGCATGCGCCGGCGGCCGGCTGGCGGGTCACCAGCGCCCTCCTCCGCACCTGGAGCGACAACCGCGCCAACTGGTACTGGGACGGCCAATTGATTCGCCAGAACGTGCAAGGCCCCATGGGCACGGAGGACGGGGCCGGGGAGCCCGTCGGCTGGCTGGAGCTCTACCCGGAACATGTGGGCGCGCTGGGCGGCGTCTACCAGTTGGCCATCCAGAACAGCAACGACTATTGGTACATCCCCAACCCGCAGGGCACGGCCTGGGAGGTCTGCGTCTGGTGGGAGCGGCGGCCGGTGGGCCCGTATCTGCCGCTGGTTCTCAAGGCGCCCTGAGCCGCTGGCGGGCCCTGCCGGACGAGATAGGAGGCTGTCATGGCGAAAGCGGCGGACCGTGTCCTGTTTCAGCGCCAGAGCGAGCCCCGCGAGGGCGCCTTCACCTTCCTGGTCCCCCAGGGCTGGACGGTGGAGGGAGGCATCGTGCGCGCCGACCACCTGCGCCAGGTGGTGAACGCCCAGAGCATCGAGGCCAAGCTCGACCTGGCCGTCATGGCCGACGCCGCCGGGCGGGTGATGTTCCGCTGGTGCCCGGCGGTGAAATACTCGGACCCGCGCCACGTCCTCACGGCGCAGATGGGTTGGATGCCGGTGGGGAGCGTCTACCAGGGC